>Ga0209798_10001251_pt1 | contig 15452 bp, 14 predicted proteins | sample DOMMetBare3Fresh_FD_187475 | JGI IMG/M metagenome (GOLD analysis project Ga0209798, IMG submission 187475) | Wetland sediment microbial communities from St. Louis River estuary, USA, under dissolved organic matter induced mercury methylation -... | ecosystem: Environmental > Aquatic >...
CTGAGCAACAGCAAAAATACCGGCAGCGCATCTGTGACGGCGAGCGTAACTGATAGCTCCGCGGTGCAGGCGACTAACTACAAAGTCGAATACAACGGCACCAACTGGACGGTAACCCGTCTGGCGGACAAAACCAGCTTCACCGCAACGGCTGATGCCAGCGGCAACCTGTCGTTTGACGGCCTGAACGTCAACATCAGCGGTTCTGCGAACACCAAAGACAGTTTCGTTGTGAAGCCGGTGAACGACGTCATCATCAATATGGACCTGGCGATTAGCGACGAATCCAAACTGGCAATGGCGTCAGCCAGCGGCAGCGGCGATAGCGATAACACCAACGGTCAAAAACTGCTGGATCTGCAAAGCGCCAAAGTGGTTGGTGGTAATAAGACCTTCTGAAAAATGATTGAGAATAATTTTATTTGCATGTGCCTGTTTCAGTAATTCCTTCCTGATGCTTTTTGTTTTTTTGTATTCAAATAAAAAAAACAACGAGGTAATAACCAACTGTAATGCAAACAACATTGCAATTAAATATTCAATCATAATTATTTTTGTAAAAAAGAAACCCGCCAACAAGATTCCGGTTACATACATTAAAACATAAAGAATTGCTTCTTTCCTGTTTGCCATCTTAAAGATTTGCATCATCCATTTCTTCATTTTGTTTTCCATTTCTTTTTCTCACTTTTTTCCGGCAACAATCGTACGAATGAGGCCTGGTAGTTTTTCAAAGTCATAATAAATATCAACAAAGCAATTGACGCCTTGTGCCTCACACTGTTGTTGTAAATGATTATCTAACCGGTCGGTTAGTACAATAACCGGTGTTTTTGCATTTACTTTTTTTATGTTAATGATAAGGTCTGTAAGTTGTTTTGCAGGAAATCCGAAATCTAATAAAACAACATCGGGTAGGTTTTCATTTAACTGTTTGATGGCCTGGTCATATGTTTCTGCCTTGTAAACTGTTGCACTGTTCTGTGTATCCCAAAAAATTTCTTCCAGCCTAACAAGGATCTGAACAGACCGGTTTACAATTAATAGTTTCATGACAGGGTAATTAACTAAGCAAAGAACGATTAGTTATATATAAAAAAATATAGATGTAATTGTTCTATTCAGGTAGAACAAGAGGGATTAGCTTTTGTAGTAGTTATACTAAAGAAAAGAAAGTTGTAAGCGGTTTTGTTTACAACTCAATATCAGAAATGATATGATGAGCCAATGCATACCTTGTTAATTCTGAATTATTGGAAAGCTGTAATTTTTCCATAATCCTGCTTCTGTGGGTACTGATGGTAGTGGGTGCAAGTGAAAGTGCATGGGCTATATAACTGGTTGTTTTACCTGCTGCAAAAAGTTTAAACACTTCAAACTCTCTGTTACTCAATAGTTCATGTGGCTTTTTTTCTGCATCTATCTGAGAAAGTAATTTTTCTGCAATTTCAGGAGTAATGTATTTTTTGCCCAGTTGAATGCGTTGAATGGCGGTTATTAATTCATAAGGAGCTGCACTTTTGTTGAGGAAACCAGATGCACCGGCTTTTAACACCCTTACAGCATACAGCTCTTCAGTATATATGCTAAGGATTAACACCGGTAATTCAGGCTTTATTGTTTTTATTTGTTCCAATGCTTCAAGCCCATTACGGCCCGGCATGTCCAGATCGGTAATAACCAAATCCCAATCGTGTAAGATCACTTCTTTAACCAGGGCTTCACCATCGGCTACTTCTTTTATTTGTGCTGAGGGATATTCATCTTTTAAAATCTGAATTAAACCCAGTCTTACAAAACTATGATCATCGGCCAAAATAATTCGTTTCATTGAGCGGTTTGGTGTTTTATGTTTGTGTGTTAGGTTAGGGGTATGGTTATAGAAATTTTTGTTCCCATTCCAGGCTTTGAAGATAATTCAAAATCTCCTTTTACAGAGTGTACTCTTTCTTTCATACCCAATATTCCAAACGACGTTCTCTTTTTTTGTGAGTGATCATCAAATCCCCTTCCATTATCATTGATATGCATGAATATGGTTTCGTCATTTAGATTAATTGAAACAATGGCTTTATCAGCATGTGCATGCTTTGATATGTTTGTAAGTGCCTCCTGGTATACTCTAAATAGACAGGTAGCAATGGGTTCGCTTAATTTTATTTCACTTTCATTTGTGTTAATAGTAACCTGTATGCCGGTGTTGGCTGTAAATTGCCTTCCATGCCAATCTAATGCTTCTAATAAACCATAATCATCTAAAATGCCAGGCCTTAATTCAGTTAATATTCTGCGGATGGATTGATTGCTTCCGTCTAACAGCGTGATAATGTTTTTTAGTTTGCTTTTAATCAATGTTGTTTCGGCTGGTATCTTTTTATCAACCCATGCTACATCCATTTTAATGGCAGTAAGTTGCTGACCAAGATCGTCATGAATTTCACGGCCAATTCGTTTGCGCTCTTCTTCTCTTATTTTTTGAAGATGGGTTGTTAACTGCCGCAGTTGTTCGTTGGTTTGATTTATTTTTTCTTCAGCCTGTTTCCGCTCATTTATTTTTATCCAGTAGCCAATCATTTCCAAAGGCTTGCCTGCTGAATCATAAAGCAGTTTTACTTCATCATACATCCAGGTATAGCTGCCGTCTTTTAACCTGAATCGGTATTCATGAGTATACCTTCCCTCTTTAAATAGATGACCAATATCTTTAAGTACCCTTTCCTTATCCAACGGGTGAATATGATCCGACCAAAAGTTGGGGTTTGATGTAAACTCTTTAGGTACATGACCGGTTTGTTCTTTTATGTTTTCGCTTATAAAAGTTGCACCAAAAGGAAATTCAGCGGCAGCAGAATAAATAACTGCAGGTGAGGCCGACACTAAAAACTCAAGCCGTTTTTCAACTTTCATTTTCTCTGTAATATCATTTGCAAGTACAAGGCGGCATGGCAGGTTGTTGTAAAAAATGGTGTGCACTGTTAATTCTACATTAATCAGCGTTCCGTCTTTTTTAATATGATTCCAGATACCAATATTCCCCTCAATGGTTCTTCCGTATTCTTTTATAAATGCATCATACCTTTCATATTCAAAGGTTGGCCGCAATTGTTTTGATGTCATTTGCAAAAACTCTTCATAGCTATAGCCATAGTGTTTAATAGCGGCTTCGTTTACATCTACAATTTGAGAATTTTCCCTGTTAATTACCCATAGTGGAACCGGGTTATTATAGAACAGGTTTTTATATTTCTTTTCGCTTTCGTTTAATACTAATTCTGCATTTTTTGCTTTTGTAATATCCTGTATAGTGCCTAATGATCGTAAAGGAGTACCCTCTTCATTATAAATTGTTTCGCATTGTTCTCTTACATATTTTATTCGGCCATCAGGAAATAACAGCCTGTGGTTAATGTCATACGTTGTTTTGTTTTTTATTGAGTTTGTATAGGCATTGTTTACGGCCTCTCTGTCTTCAGGATGTATTGCGTTAAGAAATAGTTCGTAAGAAGGTGATGTGTTTTGTACGTTTAATTCCAATATCCTGTAAACTTCATCAGACCATTTGGGCTGGTTCGTTAATAGGTCTAACTCCCAGCTACCTGTTTGTGCAATACGCTGGGCTTCTTTTAATGCATTTATACTTTGGCTTAATAAAATATCTGCTTTTTTTCTTTCTGTAATATTTCTCATTGAACAGGCAATCCCCGTTATTTCGTTACCCTCTTTAATTGGGTCTGTTTTAATTTCAAACCACAACAATTCTGTACTATTGGCCTGCGGGGTATAAATTTCTGTAAGCACTTTTTCTCCTGACAAACCTTTACTATAAAGATCTTTCCAATATTGAAGATATTCCTGAGGAAAGCGCTCTTCAGGTAAAATATCGTCACCCGGTTTTATTAAATAACCACCATTATCTAATAATCCTTTAATAAACGCATCGTTAGCCTTTATTAATTTAAAATCTTTATTAATGCTCCATAACAGATCAGTTGTACTGTTAATTAAAGCAGTTGCATTTCTGCGTTCTTTCTCTTTTTCTGCTTCTGCTTCTTTCTTTTCAGTAATATCCTGCATTGCACCAAGCATTCTGGTTGGCTTTCCTTCTTTATTATAATATACATAGGCCCTGTCTATAACTATTCTGTAACTACCATCTTTTTTTCTGAACCTGAATTCTTCTGTTATAGATTGTGCTGATGTATTCAATGCATTATTCATGGATTCTTTAACCCTGTTTACATCTTCGGGGTGTATGTGTTCAAAAAAAGTGTTGCTTGATAGTTTGTCTGTTGAAAAATCAAGATCATAAAAGTTATAAAGCGTTTCATTACCCCAGGTTTCGTCTGTTTCCATATTCCAATCCCACACAGCATCATTGGTTGCTTTGGCAATGAGCTCAAACCGCTCATTCGATTTTTTGATTTCTTGTTCTGCTTTTTTTCTTTCAGTAATATCAACCATAACTCCCCGCAGCGAAACCGGTTCGTTGTTCTCAATAAGAACAGTGACAATGTCCCGCAACCAAACCAGTTTTCCATCTGCTGCCACCATCCGGTATTCAAATTCATGTGCTTTTTTTTCTAATGTACATTGTATACAATAGTTTACTGCCCATGAGCGGTCTGCTTCATAAATGTGATCTTTCCAAAAAGTGGGTTCGTTTATCCATTGTTCAACCGGGTAGCCCAATAAACGTTCTGCCTGCTTGCTAACAAATCCAAACTGAAATGTTTTTGCGTCTGCTTCCCATACAATACCATCTATGTTATTAATTAACGATAAATAATTTATTCTTGCCAGTTCAAGCTCTTGTTCTGCTTTTTTTCTTTCAGTAAGATTTATTCCGGTACCAAGTATAGCCGGCTTTCCATTATAGTGTATAGCTGCTGATGTAAAGTAGTAAGGAATTTTTTCACCGTGTTTTGTTAAGAGCCTTACTTCAACATCAGACAACCCTTCTTTATATGATTTTTCAAGCGCTCTTTTAAGTATTAATTGATCTTCGGGATCAAACAAAGTAACAGGAACAGCCTTTTTTAATTCTTCTGAAGAATAACCTGATACTTTTTCAAATTCGTTATTCCATCTAATAAGTTTTGGTGTGGGGTCGGCTAAATAAAACAAACCAGGTAAGCTGTTAATAATTTTATCTGATAATTCTATTTCTCTTTGTAATTTTTTTTCAGCTTCTATTCTTTCAGTAAGATCTCTGAAAACTCCAATTACATTTCCATCGGGCAGTTTTTGAGAACTGATTTCAACAAAAAGAAACGAACCATCTTTCCGTTTCATTTTCCTTTTTTGTATAATAGATTTCCCTTCTTTTAATTCATTTAATCGCAGAGGAATTTCATCATCATTAAAAATAATAGCGTTTTTAATATTCTTCGTTAAAATCTCTTCTCTTTCATATCCCAATAACTTACAGCCGCTATCATTTACTTCAATACAGTTTCCAAGTTGGTCGCCAATAAAAATGCCATCGCTTGCCTGTTTAATTACAGTGCGGTATTTTTCTTCGCTTTTTTGTAATTCTAATTCGGCTTTTTTCTTTTCTGTATTGTCTTTAAAATAAATAGACAGGCCCGTAGGTGACGGATATATATGATTTTCAAACCAACGATCATACGGCGGATAATATTCTTCTAAATAAACATATTGCTGCTCCTTCATTGCCTTTTCATATGCTAAATGAAAAGGTTGTCCAATGCCTTCGGGAAATTCCGTCCAGATATGTTTGCCAACAAGATCTTCAGGTTTTCTGTTAAATACTTCTCCAGCCTTTTTATTAACATAGGTGTAATGCCAGCTGGCATCAAGCGAAACAAACGCATCGCTTATCCGTTCCAGAATTTCAGATTCTGCTGTTTTGGCTTTTTCTAATTTGTTGGTTTTTTTCAATTACTATTCAGGAGTTAATCAAGATTTTATGTCTTTACTTTCGTGTAAGATATAAACATTTTTTATTTTGCTTTTATGCTATAGGACATCTTTTTGGCTGATACCGATCCTTTCTTGTTTATAAAAAAGGTGAGTTAGTTTAACAAAAAACTTACTGCTGTTTCTTTCTATTTCTGCTTTCTGTAATTAAGTTGTAAGAATGGTCAATCCATTCTTTGATTTTTGCTGATGAAACACTACCATCAACCATAATGGTATTCCAGTGTTTTTTATTCATATGGTAACCGGGAAGCACGCTGGTATATTGTTCTCTTAGTTCAAGTGCCAGCTCAGGATCACATTTTACATTGAACTGTAACACTTCAGCATTAAGCGGTAATAATAAAAACACTTTGTTGTTTACTTTAAACACAATTACGTCGGGGCCAAAAGGCAACGTTTCTTCTGCATTAGGTTTTTGTAAACAATAATTGCGGATGGTTTCAATGTTCATGCAGCGGTAGTACCTGTTTATGGGTCATAAAAGTATGAAGAGGAGTTTGTTTTATTTGGTGCTTTGTTGTTTTGTTGTTTTTTCCTGTACCAAAAACAATGATAGCCATTATGATTGTGGCCCAACGCCCATTTGTACAATGGTAGCTTGTTTTGCTTATTGGAGTAATTTTAATTTTACTCTCATAGACGGCATAACAGGGAAAGACCTCCTCTTTGGCAGCAATCCCACACTTACGCCTGCTGATATAAAATTATATGCAAAATCAAACTCTGCTTATATAGAAATTAAAATATTTGCTGATAGTACAAAAAACAGCCTGGTTACATTAACCGCAAGTGATACCATGGCGCTTCAGATAAAAAACGAGCCCCTGAAATATATTCTGGTAAAAAATTTCTGCAACAATGAATGCTGCAGCAGAACAGCTGTTGAAGTTTTTTATGAAGGCCGATTATTAATTGCTGATAAAAACAAATTAATCAGGATTAAGAGGTAGGATAGAGACACTGATGACACTTCCATAAACAGATAAAGACAGATTAATCTTTTTTTAGTATAAACTATTACAATTAACGTTTCTTATTAAATCTGCTTCATTCGTGTTTCTATCAACTCAGTTTCAACATAGCTTCTTTTAACTTTCCTAAGAATTCAGGAATCTCTTCTTTTTTACAGGTGCCCACACTTAACCTGTACCAAGGTGAATTTTTTTCTGCTCCAAATGCATAAAAAGGAACAATAGCCAGTTTGGCTTCATCTAACAAATATTGTGTAACATCGGCTTGTGATTCAAGTAAAGAGCCATCTGTTTTTTTCTTTCCGGCTAAATCAATTTTTATTGTAAGATAAATGGCTCCCTGCGGCGCAATTACATCTACACAAAAACCCTCTTTTTTTAATTGTAGAAACCCTTTTGCAATTTCAACCAACCTGTAATTTATTTCTTCTTTAAAATTTTCCAGGTACCTATTGATGTTTTCTGTTTGCAATAAATATTTTGCTGTGGCATTTTGCTCGGCCATGGGTGCCCATGCACCAACATGAGAAAGAATGGCTTTTATTTTTGAAATAATTTCTTCTGGTCCAAATGCCCAGCCTACTCTTACTCCTGTTGCTGAAAAAACCTTGCTGATGCCATCAATAAAAACAGTGACATCTCTCATTGCTGGTCTTAATGAAACCGGATTATAGTGTTCATTGTTTCCAAAAGTTAATGTCCAGTACATTTGATCAAACATGAGAAATAATTTTTTCTCATGAGGTTGTCTTGTTTTATTTTCTTCTAAAATTAAATCACAGATTTTTTCCAGTTCTTCTTTTGGAAACATGGTACCTGTTGGATTTTGTGGTGTACACAAACAAAGTAGAGTGGCCCCTTTTAAAAACGGTTTCACCTCTTGGGCCGTTGGCATAAAATTATTTTCCGGGGTTGCTTCAATTACAACATGTGTTGCCTCGGTAAAATGTACATAGTGATTATTGTTCCAGGAAGGAACCGCATATACTACTTTGTCGCCCTTATCTACTATGGCACGGAACAAAGAATAAATTAATGGCCTGCCGCCTGCAGCAATCTGAATTTCATTTACTTCGTAAGTAAGCCCTTCCCGCTCCTGAATAAATTGTGAAACGCTTTTTCTTAATTCAATTATTCCTTCTGCAGCGGGGTAGGTAGTAAAATGTTTTTTATAGGCATCAACAATTTCATTTTCCAGCTCCTGCGGAATTGGAAAAACGCTGCTGTCAAAATCGCCAATGGTAAAATTATAAATCCGTTCGCCGTTACGGATACGTTCTTTAATGATGTTTCCCAGTTTAACAATTTCAGAGCCTACCAGCGTTTCGGAAAGATGCGACAGTTTCATACTTTAATAAATTGCCCCAAAAGTAGTGGAAGCATTTTGTTCCTCCATCATCAATTCTTTTACGGGCCTTCTGTAAGTGGCCGGCGTTTCATTAACAGCATATCCTATCCGAATGAGCAACAGGGGTTCTTCGTTTTTTAAATGCAAAAGTTGTTTTAGTTGTTTCCTCACCTGTACTTCTTCACAAGGCATGTTAATATGTGAATGGCTGATGTTGCCTGCCGTAGCTAAAAGAGCAAAGCGTTCAAAACTTCTTCCTAATTGCACCCAATTTTTTTTATCATTTGTTTTTGCTGTAAAAAGAACAAGGGCCGATGAGCTTTCTATTAAACGTTCTGTTCTTCTGGCTTCCTTTTCTGCAGTGGCAAATTTCGTAAATATCAGTTTGCCCATTTCTTCTGATAAATCAGAAAACCCTAATGTAGCAGAGCGTAAACCATCTTTAGTTTTTAGCGCAGACTTTTCATTAAACCTCAACCAATGTAAAAGCTCTTCCTTAAAGCGGGGGTTTTTATACTGCAGAATACAGGCTTCTTTTACAAGCGTGGTGATTTGCTGTATTTCAGCCGGGTTACTGATCATTTTTATTGAAACATCCTTTTCTTCTGAATGCTTTATGAGATATCCTAAATCTTTAAGTGGAATATCTTCTCCATTGTACCCTTTGCGGTTTACATGTCTTTTTTCTATAGCATTAAAAAGAGGTTCAAACTGTTTTGTTTCTGTTTCATACAAATGAATTAATATGTTTTCATCTTCTGAATCAAGATCGTACATCACATTTGCATTGTATCCAAAATGATTGGCGGCAATGATAAAATTTTCCAATACACATCCCATTGAAATATATAATTCATGATGATCAGGATCAATAACAGGAAGCTCCCGGCTAAAATCGGGGTGCAGTTTTATATAATGACCTTCAATAGAAAATTTCCAGGGTTGTGTATTGTGTTGAGATGGGGCAAGCGAAGCATATTCAATGATGCTTTCAAAAGGAGGTTTCATTCAAGTAGGTTTTGCATACAATATCTGAAATTCAAAGCTTATTTCAAATGACCATGATCATACAAATGAATGAAATTAACTATGTGTTGGCTTTTATTCTTCCATCCTTTCAGTACAACCATATTCGTTTTTCAATAAATCGTCGTATTCATCTGCTTTTTGAAACAGATTTGTAAAAATTGCAGCTCCGTTTTCTATTGTAAGGTCAAGATCGTAAAGAACTAAACTCAGGACAATGTTTTGATTTGTACAACTCAGAACAAGCCCTTTGTTTTCATAGTTTTCCTGAAGCAGGTATTGATACAAAGGTTTAATCTTAATGGCATCTTTGGGCAACTGACATAAATAGGCGTCGCTGGTAATAAAATAATTGTCAGGATTATAGCGGATAACAATTTTGGCGCTTCCTTCTTTAATGCTCCAGTTGTTTGTACCTTCTCTTACTAGCTTAATGTCTTTTCCTATTTTTTTTAATATAGTTTCAATGGTTTTTGCAACACCCAATGGCTCAAATTCTTCCTTCGGCAGTTCGGGCAATTTTACTTCGCTGCCACAGGAAGGGCAATACTTTCCGCTATCAATATTTTCGGGCAATACTAAAAACTCACAGGCATGGCAACGTGTTGTTGGTTTGCCATAGTGTGCTGCATAAATTTCAAGTGCTGTACGCAGATAGTTTTCTGGTAATGCAAAGCCAAGATTATCGCCTCCCCGTATAATAAACGTATTTACACCAATCACTTCGCCATTCATGTTTACCAGGGGCCCGCCGCTGTTTCCGGGATTAATGGCAGCGTCTATTTGAATATATTTTATTCCTTCTCTTATCCTGTCAACTTTTGAAATAACTCCTTGAGTTGCGGTATAATTTAAACCATAAGGATGGCCAATGGCAATGATAGATTCTCCGTCTTTCAATTGTGCATATTCGCCCAGCAGTACTTCAGGTAAATCTGCATCAGTTGCCGGTTGCAAAAAAGCCAGATCATGTTTCCGATCAGTATACCAAACAAGGCTGAGAGCTTTTTCAAACTGTTTGCCTGCAATGGTTACTTCTGCCTGTCCTTCAACTACATGATTATTGGTAACAATTAAATTGTATTGTTTTAAATAAAACCCGGTGCCCGATCCGTTTTGTGTGTCTATCTGAATAATGGCATCTTTAAAAGAATCAACTATGTCCTGTACTGTTTTCATCTGGTTTCTGTATTTACAAATTCAATTTCTGCTGTAAGGGATTGGGTGAAGCTGCTTAATGAATCGTATTTCAGGTTCTCCGTTTTAAAAGCAATTTGCTGATATTTTTCTTTCCAATTGCTGATGGTTTTGCTGATGCTTTGTTCAATGAGTTCTTTGTTAAATTTTTTTGTTTTGCTATTGTATAACTCCTCTTTAAAACCAAGATCTTTAAAATAGTCGCTATAACAAACTCTCATTAAAATGTGATACAGATCGGTAATTACTTTGGGTAGACTGAAATTATATTGACAAAAAGCCAGTCCATACTCACTAACCTGTTGTGCAATATTGGGATAATTATTTTCCTTAAACCAGTTCGTGTTTTGGTTGGCGCCAAATATCGTATCGGCTATTACCTTTTGTGTTTGCGGCACTGTTACTGCAAAACTGTGCTTGCTCCTGAATAAACATGGATACACATCCTCTTTTGTTTTTTCAAGTATTTTTTTAAACGCATTCAACATGTTGTTATTTTTTTCCTGTACTTGTTTTTCGTCTTTAATAAAATAGCTTGTCACAAGATCTTCCAGGTCATATAATAATTTTCCTTCCGGTACTATTAAATAATCAATGCGGTAAGCCAGGTTTAAAAGCAGGTGAGTAATGCCGCCATTCATTTTTTCGGCATCCATTTGTTCAACTTCTTTAATGCTGTCTCTGATCCATTTCATTAAATAATTATACTTTATTTCTTTTTCAGCAACGGGTATTTCCTGTATGTGTTCGGTGTCTGTTGATTGTAAGGTTAAAAAATCCTGAATCAGCATATCGTCCTGCTTATCTGCTTTTGTAGCCAGTTCTTTAAACGCATAATAAAGTTTATTCGGGTTAGCTACTTCAACAGGCGTATCAAACTTCATGCACAGGCTATTGTTGTTTAACGCATAGCGACTGTAATACAAATTAAAATTCTGTTCAAGTAACCTGCGCATTACAGGAACAGAAGGCTCGGCCATTTTTGCCAAAGCAACTTCGGCACTTAACATTTGTTTATTATAGTTTCCCCTTACCGCTTTGCTTCCCTGGTAAAAAACAAACGTATATCCGTTTTCTGTTTTGCTGGTTGTAACGTTTTGTACCCCATCATCTCTCAGATACTCAAAAAAAGCAGCAATACTTTCATGATACTTTTTTTCATTAAATAAATTATCGGCATCTGTCCAGCAATTTGTTTTATAAACAGTTTTATTATTATCGCTGTACCTGCCAAAAATGATTGGAGGCGGAGCTATAATTTCCGGTGGTTCGCTCTTCTTTCCCCAATTAAACAGGTTGTTAAGCATCGTCATGAATTTTGAATACTGAAAGTACAAAAGCTTTGATCTGCTTCATACTAATTTCGTTTATAATTTAGACCCGATAGCTCATTTGCGTTTCTCAAAATAGCCAACAAGACTGTCAATCAATAAATTTGTTTGGTTGTAACTTAAGTTGAAAATTTAACCCCTATCTTGCAGTTGTAACATGTAATTTTTAATTACCTTCCACGCTATAAACAAGAACAGTCTTATGAAGTTTATCGTTTCCTCTTCAGCTTTACTGAAACAGTTGCAACAAATCAATGGTGTTATTAATGCCAATACGGTTTTGCCTATTCTTGAAGATTTTTTATTTGAAATCAACAAAACAAAACTCACCGTAGTAGCTACTGATCTTGAAACTGTAATGAAAATTCACATGGATGTAGAGGCAAAAGATGCCGGCCGTGTTTGTATTCCAGCAAGAATCTTGATGGATACTTTAAAGAATCTTCCTGATCAGCCATTAACTTTTAATATTGACAAGAACTTCAGTATTGAAATTACCAGCGATAATGGTAAGTATAAAGTAATGGGCGAAAACCCGGATAATTTTCCTAAAGAACCGGTAGCCGATGATACCACTTCGTTTACCACTACATCTTCTGCATTGGTAACAGCAATAAACAAAACATTGTTTGCGGTTAGCAATGATGATTTGCGTCCGGCCATGACGGGTGTCTATTTTGAACTGGATAAAAAAGGTTTAACCTGTGTTGCAACAGATGCACATCGTTTAGTACGTTACAAACGCACCGACGTAAGTTGCCCCAAGAACGAAAATTTTATTGTTCCAAAAAAGCCATTGAATTTATTAAAAACAGCGGTGCCTGATAATGATGATGAAATTACTATCTCATACAACGGAAATCATTTGTTTGTTGTACACGGTACAACAGAACTGGTGTGTCGTTTAATTGACGCAAGATTTCCTGATTATAAAGTAGTAATTCCTGCAGACAATCCTTATAACCTTATTGCAAATCGTAATGATCTGGCTGGTGGGTTGCGCCGGGTAAGTGTATTCAGCAATAAGAGTACCAACCAGGTGGTATTAAGTATAAGCGGAAGCCAGTTGCAATTAGCTGCACAGGATGTTGATTTTAGTTTTGAAGGAAACGAACGTATGAAATGCCAGTACGATGGTGAGGATATGCAAATAGCCTTCAATGCTAAATTTTTACTTGAAATGCTAAATGCAGTTGAAACTGATGATGTGCGACTTGAATTAAGTACACCTACAAAAGCGGGGCTCATTAAGCCAACTGAACAAAACGAAGGAGAAGATGTGTTGATGCTGGTAATGCCGCTGATGTTAAACCAATAAGTTATTAACCCCTTTTTATATTTATAAATCCTGCTTTTAAAAGCAGGATTTTTTATTTGTATTTTTAATTATACCCAACAAGTATGAGCAATTCCGTTTTAACTGTTCGTGAAATGCAGCAGCAGGATATTGAGCACATTGTTCAATACTGGATGAGTGCTGATGAAAAATTTCTGGAAGGCATGGGTGCTGATATAAAAAAAATTCCTGCAAGGGAAGAATGGATAAGTATGCTTACTCAGCAACTACATCAATCATACAACAATAAACAATCCTATTGTTTAATATGGGTTCAAAACGGTTTGCCGATAGGTCATTCCAATGTAAACAAAATTGATTTTGGAAAAGAAGCGTATATGCATCTTCATTTATGGAATGCATCGGTTCGTAAAAAAGGAATGGGAGCTCAATTGGTAAAAATGGGCTTGCCGTATTTTTTCAACAATCTTCAATTACAAAAATTGTTTTGTGAACCTTTTGCTTTTAATCCGGCACCAAATAAAACGCTGCAAAAAGTGGGTTTTACTTTTTTAAAAAAATATACAACAACACCAGGCGCATTAAATTTTGAGCAGGAAGTAAATTTATGGGAATTAACCAAAGCCGATTTTCTACGTCTTCTATAATAAACTCAATACTAACGCAGGTATTATTTATCTTACATCAACATGGATTTTGTAACTCTTTATTCATTTGATAATTATATAAACGCAAATCTGCGCATGATGCAGTTGCAGGAAGAAGGAATTAATTGCTGGCTTAAAGATGAATTTACTGTTACAATAGACCCCATCTTAACCAATGCAATTGGTGGTATAAAGCTCATGGTACATGAGTCACAAAAAGAAAGAGCGGCCGATTTGTTACGCACAATGATGAATAAAGAAAAAGAAAACAGGGCATGCCCACAATGTGGTTCTTTGAATGTAGAATTTATTGTAAGTAACAGAAAATCTTCCAACTGGTTTTTTGCTATTTTTACTTTTTTATTGGGCGATTATGCCATAGGGGCTAATAAAGTGTATCATTGCTTTAACTGCGGCCACGAGTTTGAACAAGTGAATGAAGAAAGCGAAACAACCATTCCTCAAAAGCAAGAATAATAAAACCAGATTATAGCACTTCATTTACTTGTGTTAAACAATTTTTCATCCATTCAAAAAGCTTCGTAACTTTTCTCTTTAATCATATACAATATGTGGCAATCTGTTCTTGAATATTTTCAAACGCTTGAACAACATCCGTTACAAAGAATGGCTATCCTGGTTGGTGGTTTGCTTTTTTTCTGGATAATAGAAGGTGCTATTCCTTTATTTCCTTTGAAATATAAAAAAACAAAACTCCGACATGCGGGTGTAAATTTTGTGTTTACAGTTATTCATTTAATCATTCATACGTTTATAGCTATTTTAATTATTAAGCTATCAGACTGGTGTTTGCATAATCAATTTGGATTGGTGTACTGGTTTAATACAGGAGTTATACTAACCATAGTGATTGCTGTACTTGCTCTTGACTTTAGTAGCTGGCTGGTTCATTTAATTATGCACAAGGTTCCATTGTTATGGCGTTTTCATCTTATACATCATAGCGATACCAATGTAGATGTTACAACAGGCTTACGCCATCATCCGGGCGATAGTATATTAAGGGGTGCTTTTTTTCTGTTGCTTATTTTTGTTTCCGGAGCTCCTATGTATGGTGTTATGATCTATCAAACACTGGTGGTTTTAGCAACTGCATTTACACATGCAAACATCAGCTTGCCCTCTTCATTAGACAGAGCGTTGAGCTTTATACTTATTTCACCCAACATGCATAAAATTCATCATCATTGGAAACAACCTTATACCGATAGTAATTATGGTGCCGTTTTTTCAATCTGGGATCGCTTATTAGGCACTTTTATGAGTCTCGATATTAAACAGGTGCGCTATGGACTTGATCGTTATTATCCGGCTGAGAAAGATGAAGAAGTAATGGCCTTGCTTAAAAAGCCATTTGAAAAACTTGATCCCTGATTTATTTCTAATAAACTCTTTATTTCTTTGTTTTTAGCCACGAAAAATCGTGGCTTTTTTCATGAAAAATTTCCATTTTTCTCAATTTTTAAGTTTTTGCAAAAAATATTTTAAACTTTTTTAGAAATATTTTATTTAATAACTATTTGATTTATAACAATATATTAAGCAATAGCTAACCTTTTCTGCCAACTACTAAAAAAAATATGGTACTTTGTGTTGCATAGTACTGGAATTCTACATATATTTGTGTTGTCAATGAATAATAAGTGATGAAAAGAGATCAGAAAAGCAGAG
>Ga0209798_10001252_pt1 | contig 15450 bp, 13 predicted proteins | sample DOMMetBare3Fresh_FD_187475 | JGI IMG/M metagenome (GOLD analysis project Ga0209798, IMG submission 187475) | Wetland sediment microbial communities from St. Louis River estuary, USA, under dissolved organic matter induced mercury methylation -... | ecosystem: Environmental > Aquatic >...
GCAGCGCCTCGATCCGGGCCAGGGTCTCCGTGCGGACGGCGTTCAGCCGGGCGCGGGCCTCGTCGGGCGGTTCACCGGTCGGCGATGCGTTCACGCGGCCTCCTGCCGGTCGTCCAGCCTGATGTACAGCACTGCCAGCGGTCCGGCGCGACAGCCGGACGACTCAGGCCTCGTCGTCACCCTCGCGCCAGCGCCGGTCCTCCTCCTCCCACTCCTCGGTGCGCTCGGCCGCCTTCTGCAACGCCTGAGCGGCCTCGGCGCGCGTGGCGTAAGGGCCCATCAGGTCCTTGCCCTGGCTCTTGTCGTACTCGGTCTCGACCGCGCCGGTGCGGATGTTGAACCAGAACTGCGGCTGCTCCATGCCTGCAGGCTAGGCGAACTGCCCGTCCTGCACACTGCTGGCTCTGATCGACTTCGGGGAGGCGGGGCCGGACCGCGTACGAGCCGGCTGACCACCGCGGCGCACGAGGGCAGTCCCTTTCCGGTCGCTCTGCACTGCTCCAGGGCGTGGAGCACTGCAGAGCCGCCATGCCGGGTCCCCGACCTCGCCAGAGACGCACCCAGATCCAGGGACGGGCCCAGATCCAGAAGGGCCTACATCCAGACCTGCGTCGAGTCGGGCGGCGAGTACTCGGTCCCGCAGCGCCGGCACAGGTGGTAGACGGCCTGTGCACCGCCCACATCGGGGTTGTGCCGCCGAGCCCAGGTGTGCCGCCCGACCCTGCAGAGGAGCCGACCCCGGAGCCGGAACACCGCGAGCCGCATCCGTTCGGCCGTCGTGAGCCGGTCGGCACCGGGCAACGCGCGGCGGGACGGGTCCGGACCGGGTCCCGACGGCCCGGATGGCGAGACGTTCGCGTCCACGTCGCCAGGGTCCAGCGGTCGGCCCGGCGCGTCAAGGCGTGACCGCGCTCGGACGGCCTCGCGCGGACGGCCTCCGGCTGCGGCGGGACACCCGCCCGGTCGTAGACTCGACGGCATGCCCACGTCCACCCCCGGCTCCGTCGCGCCCCTCGGCACGCTCGTGCCGGGCGAGGTGAGCCCGCGCCGTCCGGTGCCCGCGAGCATCCCCCGGCCCGAGTACGTCGACCGGACGTCGCCGGAGCGCTACGCGGGACCCGAGGTCAAGGACGAAGCGACGATCGCGGCGATGCGCGAGGCCGGCCGGCTCGCCGCCCGGGCGCTGGCGGAGGTCGCCGCTGCCATCGCGCCCGGCGTGACGACGGACGAGCTGGACCGGATCGGTCACGAGTACCTGCTCGACCACGGCGCCTACCCCTCGACGCTCGGCTACCGCGGCTTCCCGAAGTCGTTGTGCACCAGCGTCAACGAGGTCATCTGCCACGGGATCCCGGACTCGACCGCGCTCGTCGACGGCGACATCGTCAACATCGACCTCACCGCCTTCCTCACGGTCGACGGGCTCGGCGTGCACGGCGACACCGATGCGACGTACCTCGTCGGTGACGTCGACGAGGAGTCGCGGCTGCTCGTCGAGCGCACCCACGAGGCGATGATGCGCGGGATCAAGGCGATCGCGCCGGGCCGCCGGGTCAACGTCATCGGTCGGGTCATCGAGGCGTACGCCCGCCGGTTCGACTACGGCGTCGTCCGCGACTTCACCGGTCACGGGATCGGCACCGCGTTCCACTCCGGCCTCGTGGTCCCGCACTACGACGCCGCACCGCACCACGACACCCTCATCGAGCCCGGGATGACCTTCACGGTCGAGCCCATGCTCACCCTCGGCACCCACGAGTGGGACATGTGGGCCGACGGCTGGACTGTCGTCACGAAGGACCGCCGGCGCTCTGCGCAGTTCGAGCACACGGTCCTCGTGACGCAGACCGGAGCCGAGATCCTCACCCTCGTCTGAGCGCGTCGGCTCGGCTGCGGACCTTGGGCTGCTGTCGGACCGGCCGCCGGAGGAGTTGGCTGGTGGGGTGGCGGCCAGTCACGACCGCGCAGCGGCGTCGCCGCCCGCCCTGGAGGTGGTCGCAGTGCGTTCCTCGCGCACTCGCACGTCGGTCCTGGTCCTCGGCCTGGTCGTGCTGACCGTGGCCGGCTGCGCCGCCGGGAGCAACACGGCCTCGGTCGCCGGGCCCGACGCCGCCGGGTTCTGGCTCGGCCTCTGGCACGGGTTCATCAGCCCAGTGACGTTCGTCGTGTCCCTGTTCAGCGACACGGTCGGCATCTACGAGGTGCGGAACAACGGCGGCTGGTACGACTTCGGCTTCATGATCGGCGTCTCGGCGATCTTCTCCGGCTCGGCGCGCTCGGGGGGTCCCGCACGCCGTCGCGCCCGCACGGCGGCCTGACCGACGGCGAGGACCGCCACCCGAGCGACACGTGCCGTTGATCCCGCCCCGGGTGGCCCGCCGGACGCCGACAATGCCCCCGTGGGACGACAGCCCTTCGGACACCTCGTGCGCTGGAGCGCGCTCGTCGGCGTCTTCACCGTGGTGGTCGTCATGGCCGGCGGCACCGTCGTGTGGATCATCGAGCGCGGGAACCCGCGCGGCAACCTCACGCACTGGGGCGACGCGCTCTGGTGGTCGGTGACGACGCTCACGACGGTCGGGTACGGCGAGCACTACCCGGTGAGCCTGTGGGGCCGCCTCGTGGCCGTGTGCATCATGGCATCGGGCGTCTCGATCATCGGCGCGGTCGCGGCGATCATCGCCTACGCCTTCGCCGGCCGCCTCGCCGCCCGGCTGGAGGCGGCCGTCAGCCAGGTCGAGAGCCAGGTCGAGCAGGTCGAGGCCGAGGTCGAGGCGGTCGAGGCCGAGGTGACCGGACGCCGCCGGGGGCCGGCCCGCGGCGCGTTGCGCGAGCTCGTCGTCGGCGTCGCAGACATCGAGACGGCGTCGTCCCTGACGTGGCTGCTCGCCCGGCTGGGCTGGCACCCGGCGGCGGGCGACGACGGCATCGCCTGGCGGGCCGGCGCCGTCCTGCTGCGGATCGCCGTCCGACCCTGGGACACCCCGACCGGGGTCCACGGCCGGCTGACGTTCGGCGCCGGCACCCCGGAACGGCTGGCCCGGATCACCCGGGAGTCCGCGCGGCACGGCTTCCACACGGTCCACGTCCACGCCCCCGACGACGGCGCCACCGAGCTGCCGGCAGGCCCGGTGACGTTGCGGACCGGCGCCGGCTTCGAGGTAGTCCTCGTCACCTCCTGAGCGGCCGTCCGGTCCTGCCGGCGCCGTCCGACATCGAGCTCGCCTGCCGGCGCGCGTCGGCGAGTGCGGTCGCGGGCGCGACGCGGGATCTGGGACCGTAGGGCGCATGGCTCGGGTGACGCGTGGGACCGGATTCGGCGTCGACATCGGCGGCAGCGGCATCAAGGGCGCTCCCGTCGACCTCGGCGCAGGCGCGTTCAACGCCGACCGGGTCCGCATCCCGACCCCGACGCCGTCCACCCCGACGGCTGTCGCAGCCGTCGTCGGCGAGATCGTGGCAGGGTTCGGACGCGCCTCCGGCACGCGCCCGATCGGCGTCACCTTCCCCGCCGTCATCCAGCACGGGGTCGCCCGTACGGCGGCGAACGTCGACAGCTCGTGGGTCGACACCGACATCGACGCCCTCATGACCGACCGGCTCGGCCGGTCCGTCCACGTCATCAACGACGCGGACGCAGCGGGGCTGGCCGAGGCCCGGTTCGGAGCCGCCAGGGGCGTACGCGGGGTGGTCTTCCTCGCGACCCTGGGAACCGGGATCGGCAGCGCTCTTCTCGTCGACGGCCAGCTCGTGCCGAACACAGAGCTCGGTCACCTCGAGATCGACGGCAAGGACGCCGAGTCCCGGGCCGCCGACAGCGTGCGGGACGCCGAGAAGCTCACCTGGGAGCAGTGGGCCAAGCGCCTGCAGAAGTACTTCACCACGGTGGAGAACCTCTTCTGGCCCGACCTCATCGTCGTCGGCGGCGGGGTGAGCAAGAAGAGCGAGAAGTTCCTGCCGCTGCTCACGCTGCGGACGCCGATCGTGCCGGCCGGGCTGCGCAACGACAGCGGGATCGTCGGCGCGGCGATCGCCGCCGCCGAGCTGGGCTGACCTCAGCCGACGAGAACCCGCTCCCCCGGCCGCGGGACGACGGCGCACCAGCCGAGCTCGTCCCGGATCCGGCCGGCGAGGGCCGCCGACGCGTCCGGCTCGCCGTGGGTGACGTAGCAGACCTGCGGCGGTCGCGGCGACGAGCGCAGCCAGCCCAGGAGGTCGTCGGCGTCCGCGTGGACGGAGAACTCCTCGAGCTGCACGACGTCGGCGCGGACCGGCACGTAGCGACCGTGGATCTTCACCTCGCGCGCGCCGTCCGCGAGCGCTCGGCCCCGGGTGCCGACCGCCTGGTAACCGACGAGGAGCACCGTGGTGCGCCGGTCCGGCAGCAGGTGCGCGAGATGGTGCACGACGCGGCCGCCACTGGCCATCCCCGACGCCGAGACGATGACGCACGGGCTCGCGGGGGCGTTGAGCCGCATGGACTCCTCCTTGGTCCGGGCCACCCGCAGGTCACCGGGGTCGAAGGGGTCCAGGCCCGACCGCACGTCGGCGACGACGCCCGGGCGCAGCCCCGCCGCGCCGGCGGACAGCGCCTCGCGGTAGACCCTCAGGGCCGAGAGCGCCATCGGGCTGTCCAGGTGGACCGGCACGGTGGGGACCGCCCCCGACCTCATGAGGTCGGCGAGCGCCAGGAGGACGACCTCGGTGCGGTCGACCGCGAACGCCGGCACGACGAGGACCCCGTCCCGGGCCACGGTCCGCCGGACGGCGTCCGCGAGCGCAGCCGTTGACGCCTCGGGGTGGAGCCGGTCGCCGTACGTCGACTCGACGACGAGCGTGTCGGCCGCGGGTGGCGGCTCCGGCGGCAGCAGGAGCGGGTGCCCGGGCCGGCCGAGGTCGCCGGAGAAGGCGACCGTGGCGCGCCCGGGGAGCGCGGCCGCCGGACCGCACTCGACCCGGACCACCGGGCTGGCCGAGCCGAGGATGTGCCCCGCGGGCGGCAGCTCGACCACGACGCCCGGCACCGCCTCGAGCGGGTGGTCCTCAGGGACGGCCTCGAGCAGCGCGATCGCCTTCTCGGCGTCGGCGGCGTCGTAGAGCGGCTGCGGTGCCGCATGCCGCGACCACCCTCCGGCCCGGGCGTCGGACGCCTCCTCCTCCGCGAGCCGGGCGCTGTCCCGCAGCACGATGGCGGCGAGCTCGGCCGTACCGGGCGTGCAGAGCACGCGGCCCGCGAAGCCCTGACGCACGAGGGCGGGCAGGTAGCCGCAGTGGTCGAGATGGGCGTGGCTGAGGACGACGGCGTCGATCCGGTCGGCGGCCACCGGCAGGGTGTCCCAGTTCTGCCGGCGCAGCTCCCGCGGCCCCTGGAAGAGACCGCAGTCGACGAGCACCCGGTGACCACCGTGCTCGAGCAGCGTCTTGCTGCCCGTCACGGTGCGGACGCCACCGAGGAACGTGAGCGCGGTCGGCGCCTCCGGCTGCGGACGCAGCCGGGCGGCGGACGGCCCGGTCGACCGGGGGTTCGGGGTCGGGGTCATCGCGGCACCTCCGCGGGCCGCAGCGCGGCCGGATCGGACGGACGGGACGGACGCGGCGCGCCGGCGCGGCGGGCCGCCTTGTACGCGGCGTCCGCGAGGAGCACGGCAGGCACCGCACAGGCCGCGAGCAGCCAGCCCAGGAGGGTCGGTGGAGACCCACCGAGGAGGCGGGCGATCGCCGGGACCCAGAGGAAGGCCGCGAGCGCCGCGAGCTCGGCGACCACCGCACCGAGCAGCAGGCGGTTGCCGCGCAAAGACCACGGACCGACCGCGCGGACGGCACTTCGACAGGCGAACGCGTTGGCCAGCTGACCGAGCACGACGGCGGCGAACGCGGTACCGGACGCCGTCGCCAGCAGGCCGGCCGTCGGCACCTGTCCCCAGGCCCAGCCGCCGGCGACGAGCACGGCCGTGAAGGCGGTGAGCTCGACGGCCGCCTCCGTCGGCCCGAGGACGCCGAACACCCGGCGCAGGAGCCGCCGGTCGACGAGCTCGCCACCGTGCGCCGCGCCCTCGAGCACCCGGTCGCTCGGCGGTTCGGCGCCGAGCGCGAGTGCCGGCAGCAGGTCGGTGCCGATGTCGAGCGCGAGCACCTGCAGGACGGCGAGCGCGAGCGGGTAGCGGCCACCGGTCAGCGCCCACGCGACGAACGGCGCGAGCTCGGCGACGTTGTCGGTCAGGTGGTAGGTGAGGAACCGGCGCACGTTGCTGTACGTCGCCCGGCCGAGCGCCACCGCCTCGACGATCGTCGCGAACCGGTCGTCGAGCAGGACGAGGTCGGCGGCCTCGCGGGCGACGTCGGTGCCCGACGCGCCCATCGCGACCCCGACGTCCGCGGCGCGCAGTGCCGGCCCGTCGTTGACCCCGTCCCCGGTCATCGCGACGACGTGGCCGCGGGCCTGCAGCGCCTGGGCGATGCGCAGCTTGTCCCGCGGCGACACCCGGGCCACCACGACCCCGTCCCGGTCGAGCAGGGCACCGAGGGCAGCGGCGTCCGCGGGCAGGTCGGCCCCGACGACGACGAGCGGGGTGACCCCCACCGGGACGAGCCCTGTCTCGCGGGCGATGGCGAGCCCGGTCGCCGGGTGGTCACCGGTCACCATCGCGACCCGGATGCCCGCGTGCCAGCAGCGGGCCAGCGCGTCCGCGACGTCGTCCCGGGGCGGGTCCTCGAGGCCGACGAGGCCGAGCAGGTCCAGGTCCCGCTCGAGCACGTCCGCGGACGCCTCCGCCGTGACCGCGTCGGGGGCACCCGCCGCGGGGCCGGCGCGCCGGGCGACGGCGAGGACGCGCAGGCCCGCGGCGCTCAGGTGCTCCACGGCCGCCCAGGCCGGGTGGCCGGGATCGGCGGCGTCCCCGCACCGCGGAAGCACGGCGTCCGGTGCGCCCTTGACGACCACCTCGCCGGGCAGGACCACGGACATCCGGCGGCGGTCAGGGTCGAACGGCCGCCGCCGCAGGAGCGGCCGGGCCTGCTCGTCGGCCTCGACGTCGACGCCGGCCCGCAGCGCGAGGACGTGCAGCGCGACCTCCATCGGATCGCCCTGCGGCCGCCAGAGGCCGTGCGAGCGGACGAGCCGGCCCGATGAGCAGCGGGTCCCGGCGAGGGCGAGCCCGGCGATGCGCCGGACCGCGGCGTCCGGCCCGGTGAACCGGCCGAGCGGCGACCGGCCCTCACCGACGACCACGACCTCGCCGTCCGGGGTCCAGACCCGGACGGCGCTCATCTCGTTGCGGGTCAGCGTGCCGGTCTTGTCGGTGCACACGAACGTCGTCGCGCCCAGCGTCTCGACGGCCTCCAGGTGCCGGACGAGTGCGTTCCGGCCGGCCATCTGCTGGGCCGCCCTGGCCAGGCACAGGGTGACCGTCGGCAGCAGCCCCTCCGGGACGAGCGCGACCGTGACGCCGATCGCGAACAGGAATCCGGCCGACGGCGAGGTGCCGAGCAGCAGAGCGAGCCCGAAGAACGTGACGCCCACCCCGACGGCGAGCACCGCGACGACGGTGACGACCCGGTCGAGCCGGCGGGCCAGCGGGCTCGGCGGACGACGCCCCGCGCGGGTGAGCTCGGCGACGGACGCGAGCTGCGTCCGGCCGGCCGTTGCGGTGACCGTCCAGGTCGCGTCGCCGGTGACCACGAACGACCCCGCGGTCAGCGGCTCGCCGGCGCCGCGGCGGGCCGGGACGCTCTCGCCGGTGAGACTCGACTCGTCGACGGCGAGGTCGGCGGCGTCCAGCACGACGCCGTCGGCGCTCAGCCGGTCCCCGGTCTCGACGACCACGACGTCGCCGACGACGAGCGTGCTCGCGTCGACCGTCGTCCGTCGCCCGTCCCGGACGACCACGACCCGGACGGGGAGCAGGTCGCGCAACCGCGCCCCCGCTCGGTCGGCGCGCCACTCCTGCGCGAACGCGAAGACGCCGTTGAGGACGACGACGACGGCGATCGCGGCGGCCAGCTGGGGCATGCCGGCGACCGCCGCGAGGGCGGCGGCCACCCACAGCAGGAGCGCGAAGAAGTGCACGAGCTGGCGTCCGAGGAGCACGACGGGCGACGGTCCCGCGGGGACCGGCAGGATGTTCGGCCCGTCCACGCGCAGCCGGTACGCGGCCTCCGCGGCGCTGAGGCCCTGGGCGGGCGTCGTGGCGGTCGGGCCGGGGGGCGGCACTTCGAGCGGCGGTTCCGACGTTCGGCCCTCGGCACGTGCCGCCGCGGTCGAGGTCGGCACTGGGCCTCCCGGACGAGAGGGCGGACTCGGGTGGTCCGATACCTCCCAGCCTCGACCTCGGCGTCCGCGGGGGTCCGGGGCCCTACGTCCCCGGCACCGCGGGCCTTCGGGACGGTCAGACGTCCCCGTCGAAGTAGCGGTCGATGTCGTCGGCGTCGGACAGGGCGGCACTGCTCTCGGCGACCGACTGCAGGTAGGCGAGCGCCCGGTCGCGGCCCATCGACGACGTGGCGAGCGACCCGGCGATCGAGGCCAGCGCGGTGACGAAGGCCAGCCGGGCCGTCTCGTTCTCGGCCGCCTCGGTGAGGATGAAGTGCATCGCCTCGTGGTCGGCCAGCACCTGGAAGCGGATGAAGGCAGCCGCCCGCTGGTTGGCCCGGGCCGCGTCGCGGCGCTCGATCGTCGACATCCTGGGCGCGCTCCTCTCCGTGCTGCGTCCAGGCAACCCGCCCGCACCGGCGCCCGCAAGGGCGGCGGCCGTCGCCCACCCGCTCGGGCGCGTGCGACTCCCCCGGAGGAGCGACGCAGCCAGACCCCGTGCGCACACGCCCTCACGGCACGTGCGGCACGCGAGGCGGGTGGGGCAGGGCGGACGAGCCGGACTGTAAGCCGGACTCTGTCGGCCCTGCGCGGACCGCCGTTGAGCCGCGTTGAATGGCTGCTCGTCGTCGCCGCGCTGCCCGCGCTGCCCCGGCTCGTCACGGGCGCCGTCGGCGTCCTCGGCCTGGCCCGGGCCGGCTCCGGCCGGGACGCGCCGTTGACCTCGCGGGCCGTGGTCGGGACCGAGGCGCCCGGCTCACGTCCGATGTGATCGTGCGTGCCCTGATGGCCCTCGGCCTGGCCGGGATCACCCAGGGCGAGGGCAAGGGGTCGTCGCCGATCAGCTTCCCCGCGCCGATCACCCGGGACGGCCCCGGCTGGCGCGCCGACGTCGACCTGCCGCACGGGGTCACCTGGGGCGACGTCGCCGAGCGCCGTGACCGGCTCGCCTCCGGTCTACGACGGCCGCTCGGGTGCGTGTGGCCCGAGGGCGACCCGGCCCAGCACGCCGGCCGCCTGGTCCTGTGGGTCGGCGACACGGCGATGTCCGAGGCGAAGGCGCCGCCGTGGCCGCTGGCCAAGGGCGGCGCCGCGGACCTGTTCCGACCGGTGCCGTTCGGCACAGACCAGCGGATGCGGCCCGTGTCCGTGCCGCTCATGTACTCCAACGTGCTCGTGGGGTCGATGCCCGGGGCCGGCAAGACGTTCGCGCTGCGGACCCTGCTGCTCGCCACGGCGCTCGACCCGACCGCCGAGCTGTGGGCGGATGAACTCAAGGGCTCCGGTGACCTGTCGGCGCTCGAGCCGGTCGCGCACCGCTACGGCTCCGGCGTCGACGACGGCACCATCGCCGCGTGCCTGGCCGCGCTGCGGGAGGTCCACAAGGAACTCGAGCGGCGCGCCGCGACCATCGCCGGGCTGCCCCGGGACGTCTGCCCGGAGAACAAGACGACCAAGCAGCTCGCCGCGCGGCGTTCGCTCGGGCTGTACCCGCTCGTGGTCGCGATCGACGAGTGCCAGGAGCTGTTCGGGCACCCGGAGCACGGCGCAGAGGCCGGCGATCTGTGCACGGCCATCATCAAGCGCGGCCGGGCGCTCGGCGTGATCCTGCTGCTGGCCACCCAGCGGCCGGACGCGAAGAGCCTGCCGACCGGGGTGTCGTCCAACGTCGGCGTGCGGTTCTGCCTGCGGGTTACTGGCCAGACCGAGAACGACATGATTCTCGGGACGAGTCACTACAAGAACGGCTACCGGGCCACGACGTTCTCGGCGCGGGACAAGGGCATCGGCTACCTCGTCGGCGCCAGCGACGACCCCCGGGTGGTCCGGTCGGCGTACATCGACGGCCCGGCCGCCGAGCGGATCGTGGCCCGCGCCGTGCTCCTGCGCCGCGCGCTGGGCACCATCACCGGTCACGCGGCCGGCGAGACCGCACCCGAGCCCGAGGACCGAAACCGGGTCCTGGTCGACGTCCTCGGCGTCTGGCCGTCCGGGCAGGACCGGGTGTGGTCGGAGACCCTCTGCGAGCGTCTCGCAGCCCTCGACCCGTCCCGATACGAGGGCTGGGGGCCCGCCGAGCTGGCCGCGGCGCTCAAGGCCCAGGGCGTGGCCACCCGGCAGATGCAGATGACCGTCGACGGCCGGCGGACCAACCGCCGCGGCGTCGAGGTCACGGCGATCACGGACGCCCTCGGCGACCGCTCGGCCGAGCCCCAGCCGGACGGGGGGACCGAGCCGTGACCGACCCCCGCTATCAGCGCCCGCCGCTAGCGCTAGCGCCCCCGCTAGCACCCGGACAGGCCTCTGACCTGCGCCGTAGCGGGCTAGCGGCCCCACAGGACACCACCGGCCGCTACGCGGCCCACGCACAGCACCGCACCGCAGGCGCAGCACCCGCTACGCCGCTACACACCCCAGGAGACCCGATGACCGACCTTCAGACGTACCGCGACAACGTCCGCCCGCTGCACCCCTCGCCCCTCACCGGACCGGCCGCACCACCGGCCGCCAGAGTGCCCGCACAGACCGTCGAGGCGGTCGTTCAGACCGTTCCGACCGTCGAGACCGCCGAGCCGCCCGCACCGATCGCCGAGCCGGCCGCGCGGCCGCGCGTCGACCCGAGCGGCGAGTGGTGGATCGTCGAGACGATCGTCCAGCCGGGCGAGGCCCCGTCGGAGCCCGCCGAGCCCGACGCCTTCGTCGGCCAGGTCTACAGCGAACGGGTGTCCCTGGGCGACCCGTGGGCCGGCGTCCCGGTCATCGGCTGCACGGTGACCGCCCTGTTCGGTGGCGTGCTGGCCATGACTCACCCCGGGTTCGTGTGGCTGGCGATCGTGCCGGCCATCGGCACCCTCGTCTACGACCACCTTCGGTCGTGGTCGTGAGCGCGCACATGACGCCGCACGAGTGGGGCCGTCACGTGGTGGCTGTGCTCGCGGGGCCTGCGGGCGCGGAGTTACATTTGTACTGTTCGGCCCTGATAGCGCGCGGTTCCGGGGCTGACGGACCGACAGCTCCCAGAGATCGGAACCCGCCGGACGAGGGGGCGTGCGGCGATGAGACTCCGTCGCAGACCATTGGTACTAATGGCAGCAGCAGTTCTGGCGCTGGGCGCGCTGCCTGCCCTCGGCTCACCGGCTCAGGCCGCGGTGAGGTCGTGCAGCACGTCGACGCCCGTCGCCAGCCGGCCGACGCTGCGCTACGCAGACACCGGAAGCTGCGTCGTCGTGGCCCAGAAGGCCCTGGTGTCCAAGGGCTACAGCGTCGGGACCGCCGGCTCCGACGGCGACTTCGGGCCCGCCACCCTGCGCGCGGTGAAGGCGTTCCAGAAGGAGTACGCGCTCACCGTCGACGGCATCGTCGGCCCGAACACGTGGAGCAAGCTCGCGACGGGCGCGTCGTACAACCGCGGCAAGGGACCGAACTACACGTCCCGGGTGGTCCTCAGCTTCGACGACTGCCCGAAGTCGGTGAGTGCGTTCAAGGCCGTGGTGCAGGCCATGAGGTCGGCCGGGGTCGGGCTCGTGCTCGCACCGACCGGCAACTGCCTCTCGAAGTACAAGGCCGCCGGCACCGACATCGCCGCGCTGGCCCGGTCGAACGGCCAGTACGTCATCAACCACTCGGTCTCGCACCCGGACCTGACGACGCTGAGCTACTCCTCCGTGATCAAGCAGCTGGGCTCGCCGGGGGTGGTGACCAACTTCGGGCGGCCGCCGTACGGCGCCTCGAACGCCACCGTCGCGATGGCGTACACGGCCGTGGGCATGCGGCAGTGGACGTGGACGGTCGACACCCGTGACTGGACCGGCAAGACGGCGGCCCAGGTCGTCTCCTACGTCGTCGCCAACAGCAAGGCCGGGTCGACGGTGCTCATGCACATGACCTGGAACGCGTTCAACGCGACCTCGATCAAGCAGATGAAGAGCGGGCTGGCCGGTCGTGGCCTGTCCGTCTGCCGGCCGTACAGCGGCACCACGCCCATGCGGCTGCCGAGGTCGCTGCCCTGCTGACGCCGTCCGCGACGCGGCGGCGCATGACCGTTCCGCACCTCGTCGGGCCGCATCCCGGCGGGGCCGCACGGCTGCTCGGGCACCGCGGCCGAAGCCGCATCGGTGGCTCGGGACGCACGACGACAGCGGGGGCGACGACGGGACGTGGGTGTGCCGCGAGCTCACCCGCGGGGAGGGGTGGGCCACTTCTACGCATCCCTGCTGATCCGGTTCGGCGAGAGCGTCAAGACGGTGCAGTCGAGGCTCGGCCACGCTTCCGCGGCCGAGACGCTGGACACCTACTCGCACCTGTGGCCTGACAGCGACGACCGCACGCGAGAGGCGGTCGATCCGGCGCTTGCCGGGCCCGTATTCACGGTCCCTGCGGCGGACAGAGGCGGGGGGGCCCGGCTGTGCAGGTCAGAGGGCTAAGGGCGGACGAGCCGGACTGTAAGCCGGATCCTGTGCCCCCGGCGTGAGCCGGCGGCGGCGGCCATCCATCTCGGGACGCCGTTGCCGGCGTCCTCGTCGCACGGCACCCTCGCGGGCTCCGCGCAGTCGCGGCCTACCCGGGAGCTCGGGCGGGCACCCTCGAACGCTCCCTGTTCGGCCTTGCTCCGGGTGGGGTTTACCGAGCCGCACCGGTCACCCGGCACGCTGGTGGTCTCTTACACCACCGTTTCACCCTTGCCGGCCGGCTCGCGCCGTCCGGCGGTCTGTTCTCTGTGGCACTGTCCCGCGGGTCACCCCGGGTGGGCGTTACCCACCACCCTGCCCTGTGGAGTCCGGACTTTCCTCGGCGGCACCTCGCGGCGCCGACGCGGCCGCCCGTCCGGCTCGTCCGTCCCACCAGCCTAGCCGCTCAGCGCTGCCACCCCCCACCCGATCCGGACGAGCTCGTCGTAGCGGCGGCAGTCGTTGCGGAAGGCGCCGCGGCCACCGGCGGCTGTCCACAGCCGGGCACCAGCACTCGTCAGGTCACGGGTGAGAGCGTGACACGGCCGGTGTCCGGGTCGGCGGCGTCCAGCCGGAGCCGCACCGCGGTGCCGACGGTGAGCGGCCCGGCCGCACGCACGAGGACGGCGGGGTCGAGCAGCTGGACCTTGCCGCCGTTCGCGGGGTCCTTCCCGACGTCGACCGCCACGGCGTCGAAGACCTCGCCGACCCGGTCGGCGAGAACGGCCGCCTCGACGACGTCGACGCACCGGCGCTCGAGCTCGCCCGCGAGCTGGTCGGACGACGCCATCGTCACCGGCAGCAGCGGCAGCGCCTCCCGCACCCACTGCGGCACCTCGCCACCGGACGCCACGGCGTGGCTCACGAGCAGCCCGAACCGGTCGACGAGCCGGCGCAGCGGCGCCGTGACGTGCGCGTACGGCGCGGCGACCGCGGCGTGGATGCGCACCGCCGGTTCGGTGCCGTCGAACGGGGTGTATCCGGCGCCGCGGAACAACGCCCCGGCCTCGTGCATCCCGGCGAGGTGCGCCGGCACGGACCGGTCGAGCCGGCGCAGGAAGTCCCCGTAGGCCTCGTGGGCCGGCCACGGGACACCGAGCGCCCTGACCTGGCGGCGGTACCGGTCGACGGCGTGCTGCTCGGGCGCGGGCAGGGTCCGCAGCAGCCCGACGCCGCCGCGGAGCATGAGGCCGGCAGCGGCCATCCCGGTCATGAGCGACAGCTGGGCGTTCCAGTCCTCCGACGACAGCGCGGGGCGGAGCACGATGCGGTACCGGCCGTCCTCGGCGACGACCTCCTGCTCGGGCAGCGGCAGGCTCGCACCGCCGCGGGCCCGCTCCAGGCCCTGCCGCGCCGTGCCGATCTCGCGCAGCAGGACGGCGAGGGCCGCGACCTCGTCGTCCGGCAGCGGGTGGGACGTTCCGGACGAGGCGTCCCACGGGTGCGCATCGGCCGCGGACTGCACCTGCCCGTAGTCGAGCCGGGCCCGTGACCGGACGACGGCCCGCACCAGGTCGACATCCGTCACCGCGCCGTCGGGCGCGAGGTCGAACCGCCACACGAACGCCGGCCGGTCGGCGTCCGGAAGCAGGCTCGCGGCGTCCTCGCTGAGCACCTCGGGGTGCAGCGGCGTCCGGCGGTCGGGCGCGTAGAGCGTCTGCCCCCGGCGCCGGGCCTCGGTGTCGACCGGACCGCCCGGCACGAGGAACGCCGGGACGTCCGCGATCGCGTAGTCGACGTGCCACCCGCCGTCCGGACGGCGGGACAGCGCCATCGCCTGGTCGAGGTCGGTCGAGCCGACCGGGTCGACGGTGGCGAACGCGACGTCGCGCAGGTCGACCCGGCCGTCCACCCCGACGTCGGACGCCGCGCCTGCGGCAACCCCCGCGGCCTGGACGACGGCCGCCGGGAACGCGGCAGGCACCCCGAGGTCGTCCCGGATGCGCTCGAAGCGCCTCGTCAGAGCCGTCACCGAGGCGGCGTCGGCGCCACGCACCCGGATCGATCGTCGGACCATGGCCGCACCCTACGCAGGTGCGACACCGCCCGGGTGGCACGGCTACATTGCGGCCGTGCTCATCGTCGTCCCGCCGTCGGAGTCGAAGAACCCGCCGCCGCGCCGGGGCAAGCCCGTCGACCTCGAGCGTCTGTCGTTCCCACGGCTCACCGCCCTGCGGGCCCGGGTGCTCGACGCGCTCGTCACCACGAGCGCCCGCACCGACGCGCTCGCCCGGCTCGACGTCGGTGCCTCGCTGTGCGACGAGGTCGAGCGGAACACCCGCCTGCGCCGGCTGCCGGCCCGGCCCGCGCTCGAGGTCTACAACGGCGTCCTGTACGGCGCGCTCGACGCGTCGAGCCTGTCCCCCGCGGCGAAGCGGCGCGCGGCGTCCCGGGTCGTCATCGTCTCCGGGCTGTGGGGCGCGGTCCGGCCGACGGACCGCATCCCCGCCTACCGCTGCACCATCTGCGCGACCCTGGTCGGTGTGGACGCCCTGGAACCGGCGTGGCGCGCCGTGCTCCCGGCGGTGCTCGCCGAGGCCGCCGGCCCGCGCGGTGTCGTCGTCGACTGCCGCTCGTCGAGCTACCTGGCGATGGGCCGCCCGACGGGGCTGGGCGACCGCACGGTCGAGGTCCGGGTGCTCCGCGACCTCGCGGGCAGCCGCATCGTCGTCAGCCACATGGCCAAGCACACCC
>Ga0209798_10001253_pt1 | contig 15449 bp, 16 predicted proteins | sample DOMMetBare3Fresh_FD_187475 | JGI IMG/M metagenome (GOLD analysis project Ga0209798, IMG submission 187475) | Wetland sediment microbial communities from St. Louis River estuary, USA, under dissolved organic matter induced mercury methylation -... | ecosystem: Environmental > Aquatic >...
AAGATCGGTATCTTCGTGCCCGAGGACATGGGGCTGCTCTTCCTGCCCCTCGCCCACGCCTTCGCCCGGCTGTGCCTCGTCGCCTGGTACCAGTCCGGCTGCAGCTATGCCTTCGCCGAGTCGGTGGAGAAGATCCTCGACAACGCCGCCGAGACCCACCCCACCTTCCTGCCGTCCCCGCCGCGCGTCTACGAGAAGGCGTTCGGTGCCGTGATCTCGAAGGGGCTCGCGGAGCCGGGCCTCAAGGGAAGGCTCTTCAAGCGGGCCATGGACGGTTTCGAGCGCTGGGTGGCCGCCCAGGAGCAGGGGCGGGAGCACCGGAGCCTCGATCTCCTGATTGCGAGGCGGCTCGTCTTCCCGAAGGTGGCGCGCGCCCTCCAGGAGCGGTTCGGCGGCCGGATGCGCCTTCTCGTCTCCGGGGCCGCTCCGCTCTCCACCCGCATCGCCTGGTTCTTCCAGTCGCTCGGCTTCACCGTGCTCGAGGGGTACGGCCTCACCGAGGTCTCCGGCATCGCGTCCGCCAACCTCCCCGGGAACATCCGGATCGGCACGGTCGGCCCGCCGCTTCCCGGGACCGAGGTCCGGATCGCCGCGGACGGGGAGATCCTGCTGCGCGGTCCCGGAGTGATGAAGGGCTACTGGCGGAACCCGGCCGCGACGGCGGAGGCGATCCAGGACGGCTGGTACCACACCGGCGACGTCGGCGAGCTGGACGCCGAGGGTAGCCTGCGCATCACCGATCGCAAGAAGGACCTCATCGTCACGGCCGGCGGCAAGAACGTCGCGCCGCAGAACCTCGAGAGCGAGCTCAAGACCGACCCGCTCGTCTCGCAGGTGGTGGTCCACGGCGACCGGCGCAAGTTCCTCTCGGCCCTGGTGACCCTCAACGAGGAGAACGTGCGCCGCTGGGCCGAGCGGGAGGGCTTCGCGCCGGGCGAGCCCCTCTGCGACGACCCGCGCGTCCGGGCGCGCATCCAGAAGTCCATCGACGCGCTCAACGCCAACCTGGCGAGCTACTCGACCATCAAGAAGTTCGCCATCCTGCCGCGCGACCTCTCCCAGGCGGCGGGCGAGCTCACCCCGACCCTCAAAGTGAAGCGCAAGGTCTGCTCCGAGCGGTACCAGGCCATCCTCGACGCCTTCTACGTCGAGTAGCCCGGAGAAGGGATCAGAAGGGGCGCCCGATGGCGCCGGCGATGACCCGGACCTGGGTCATGAGCCCGGCGAACTCGGCGGGCGTCAGCGACTGCTGGCCGTCGGACAGCGCCCGGTCGGGCGCCGGGTGCACCTCGACGATGAGGCCGTCGGCGCCGGCCGCGACCCCGGCGCGCGCCATGGCGGGTACGTGGGCGCGCAGCCCGATGCCGTGCGACGGGTCCACGATCACCGGGAGGTGGGTGAGCGCCTTCAGGACCGGCACGGCGTTCAGGTCGAGCGTGTTGCGCGTCATGGTCTCGAAGGTGCGGATGCCCCGCTCGCACAGCGCCACCCGGTAGTTCCCCTCGGAGACCACGTACTCGGCCGCCATGAGCCACTCCTTGATGGTGGCGGAGGGGCCGCGCTTCAGCAGGACCGGCTTGCCCGTGGCGCCTACCCGCCTCAGCAGCGAGAAGTTCTGCATGTTGCGGGCGCCGATCTGCAGGACGTCGGCGTACTCGGCGATCATGGGCAGCTGGTCGGTGTCCATCACCTCGGTGACCACCTTGAGCCCGGTCTGCTCGCGGGCGAGCGCGAGGAGCTTCAGCCCCTCCTCCCCGAGCCCCTGGAACTCGTAGGGGCTGGTGCGCGGCTTGAAGGCGCCGCCGCGGAGGAAGGTGGCGCCCGCCTGCTTCACGGCGTGGGCCGCCTCGAGGAGCTGCTCCCTGGACTCCACCGAGCACGGGCCTGCCATGACGCGGAGGGTCTTCCCGCCCAGCGAGACGCCGCCCACGTCGATGACCGTGTCCTCCTCCTTCACCTCGCGGGACACGAGCTTGAAGGGCTGGGACACCCGGATGGCGTCGGCGACTCCGGGCATGGTCTCGAAGAGCGCCGAATCGAGCGCCCCCCTGTTGCCGGTGATGCCGATGGCGACGCGCTGCGCGCCGGGGATGGCGTGCGGGGCGAGCCCCAGCGACCGGATCCGGTCCTCCACCGCGGCGATCTGCTCCGGGGTGGCGTGCGGTTTCATGACGACCAGCATCGGGCTCGACCTCTCGGGAAGGCCGGCAGTCTAGCGCAGATCCGGGGGTGGAGCGTCGCGCCGCCCGGAAGGCGCGGGCCGGGAGTCCCACGACCGTGGGATGGGATCGGAAGTGCTCCAGGCGGATCCTGGACTGGGGAGGGCTCCCAAGGAGGGGCTGCGCATGAACCCAGCCCTGGTCATCCGGCGCGCACGCCAGCGACTGCGGGAGCTTCGCAGCTACCTCGAGCTGAACTTCCTCGGGAACCGCGTCGAGCGCCGCACCGACTTCACCCGCTGCCAGCGCCCGGTGCTCCTCCTCTACGGCTTCTTCGCCACCCGCCGCACGCTCGAGGTGCTGGAGCGCCGGCTGCGCCGCGACGGCTACTGCGTCTTCTCCGTGAACCTGGGCGGCCTCGGGCAGGTCTTCAACACCCGCGGCATCGCCGACGTCGCCGACTTCCTGCGATTGAAGGTCGAGCGGATGTACGCGCGCCACGCGGGCATGGGGCCGCTCACCATCGTCGGCCACTCCAAGGGCGGGCTCATCGGCGCCTACTACGTGAAGCGGCTGGGCGGCCACCGCCGGGTGCGGGCGCTGGTGACGCTCGGGACGCCGTACAACGGCACGCTGGCGGCGCTCCTCGGCCTTCCCATCCTGCCCCTCGCCCGTTCCGTCCTGCAGATGATGCCCGGGAGCGCGTTCGTGCGGCGTCTCCGGACCGGGCCCTGGCCCGAGAACGTCCACCTCGCCTCGCTCTACTCGCGCCGCGACCGTGTCGCACCTTATCCCACGGCGATCCTGCGCGGCCGGGGCCAGCCGAACGTCCGCAACGTCGAGGTGGACTGCGACCACGGCGGATTCCTCGTGAAGAAGCGCACCTACGAGGCCCTCCTCCGGGAGATCCGCCTCGCCGAGACCACGGCCGGGGCGGAGCTGAGGCTCGTCCCGGGCAAGGCGAGCTAGAATCGCGGCGTGCGCGACCGCCGCTGGGACTACCTCTACGACCGGCAGAAGCAGCCGGTGAAGGAGTACCTCCTCCGGCGCTTTGCCGAGGAGCTGGCGCGGGAGCTCGCCGCCTGGCCGCCGCCGGTGGTGGAGTGGGTGAGCGAGGAGCTTCGCCGCCGCTGGGCCGCTGGCCTCGAGGAGAAGCCGCGCGACGAGGTGGTCCGCCTCGCCCTGGAGGTGGCGCGCCTCGACCTCGCCCGCGAGTTCGAGGCCATCGACCGGCTCATGGCCTCCGAGGCCCCGCGCCGCTGGCGCACGCCGGCCGAGGAGGCGGCGGGCCACCTGCTCGCCCGCTTCGTGACCGAGAAGTGCCTCGGGCTCAAGGAATGGGCCGAGGGCGCGCGCCTCACCCGGGACGACCTCGTCGGGGCGGTGCGCGACGTCGAGCGGCGCCTCTTCTCGCCCTAGCTACCGCTTCGGCTCCTTCGGCACCTTCTCCCAGTCGGACAGGAACTTCTTCAGTCCGTTCTCGGTGAGCGGGTGCTTCGCCAGCTGCTCGAGGACGGCGAAAGGGATGGTGGCGACGTCGGCGCCCATGCGCGCCGCCTGGACGATGTGCATGGGGCTGCGCACCGAGGCCACCAGCACCTTCGTCGCGAACTCGTAGTTGCGGTAGATCTCCAGGATCTGGGCGATGAGCGCCATCCCGTCCTCGGCGATGTCGTCGAGGCGCCCCACGAAGGGCGAGACGTAGGTGGCCCCCGCCTTGGCGGCGAGCAGCGCCTGGGTCGGCGAGAAGCAGAGGGTGACGTTGGTGCGGATGCCCTCGGAGGTGAGGTCCTTCACCGCCTTCAGCCCCTCGAGGATGAGCGGGACCTTGACGACCACGTTGTCCGCGAACTTGGCGTAGTACCGGGCCTCCTTCATCATCCCCTCGTGCTCGACGGAGGTCACCTCCGCCGACACCGGACCGCGCACGAGGCCCACGATCTCCCTCAGGACCTCGTCGAACGGGCGGCCGGTCTTGGCGACGAGCGAGGGGTTGGTCGTGACCCCGTCGCACAGGCCCATGGCGAGCGCCTTCTTGATCTCTCCGACGTCGGCCGTGTCGATGAAGAACTGCATGGCATCCTCCGCGTTCCAGGGATCCTTCGATGGGGGTGGTATAGCCAGGCGCTCTGCCATGCTGCAAGTCCCGCAGGCGTGCTATAGGGTCGCGGCAATGGCGAGGAGAAGGAACGGCCGGGCCGTCCGCGCCGAGGGCTCCGGGACCGGCCCCCGGCTCACCCGGCGCGAGAAGGACCTCCTCGCCTACGGCCGGGTGGTGCTGGACACCGAGGCCGCCGCGATCGGGCGGCTCTCGCTCGACCGGAGCTTCGCCGCGGCGGTGGAGTGGGTCCTCGCCTGCAAGGGGCACGTCGTCGTCACCGGCATGGGCAAGCCCGGGTTCGTGGCGCAGAAGATGTCGGCCACCCTCGCCTCCACCGGCACCCCGTCGATCTACCTGCACCCCGCCGAGGCCGCGCACGGGGACCTGGGGCGCGTCACCCGGCGGGACGTCCTCATCGCCCTCTCCAACAGCGGCGAGACGGAGGAGATCCTCCGGCTCCTCCCCGCGGTGAAGCGCATCGGCGCCGGCATCATCGCCGTGACGCGCGACCGGGTGAACCCGCTCGCGCGCGCGGCCGGGCTCGTCGTCGCCGTGGGCGACATCGAGGAGGCCTGCCCCATGGGGCTCGCCCCCACCGCCTCGACCGCCGCGCTCCTCGCCATCGGCGACGCCCTCGCCATGACGGTCCTGAACAACCGCCCCTTCGACCGGGACGAGTACGCCCTCTACCACCCGGCGGGGAAGCTCGGCCGCGGCCTCATGAAGGTGCGCGAGCTCATGCACGAGGGGGAGGAGAACCCGGTGGTGCGGGACGTCGACCCCCTCTCGAAGGCGATCGCGGTGATGACGCGGACGCCCTGGAGGCCCGGCGCCACCAGCGTCGTGGACGCGCGCGGGCTGCTCGTCGGCATCTTCACCGACGGCGACCTGCGCCGGCTCGTCGAGCGCGGGTCGGCCGATCCGCGCGCCCCCGTCGGCAAGCTCATGGGGCGGAACCCCCGCACCGTCCGGCCCGAGGCCATGGTCACCGAGGCCGCTCGCGTGCTCCGCGAGGCGCAGGTGGACCAGGTCCCGGTCGTGGACGGCGGTGGCCGGCCGATCGGGCTGCTCGACGTGCAGGACCTCCTCGCCGCCCGGATCCTCTAGCTCGATGCCCGTGCCGACCCCCAGCCGACCGCAACGGATGGCGTCCCGCCTCGGCGGGCGGCTACTCGCGCTCGCGCTCGCGCCGGCACTGGCCGCTTGCGCCGGAGCTGCACCGGCCCCGGCCCCCGGCGCCGCGAGCCTGCGCGAGGAGGGGCTCGCGCTCGCCCTTCGGGACGACTCCGCGAGCCTCGATCGCGCCGCCCGGCTCCTGGAGGAGGCGGCGCGACTGGACCCGCGCCTCTACCCGGCGCGGGCCGACCGGGCGCTCGTCGGGCTCCTCGTCGCCGCGGCGCGCCGCGACGAGGCGGCGCGGCTCCCCGACGGGGACGCGCTGGCGCGGAGCGCGCGCGAGCTGCGAGAGCAGTCGCTCGACGCGCTGCGGCCGCTCGTCCGGGCCCACCCCCGCGATCCTGCCGTGGCGAGGGCACTCGCCGTCTACTACGGCCTCGACGGCCGCGCCGCCGAGACCGCGGAGCTGGCGGCGCGCGCCCGCGCGGCGGGTGGCCCGGATCCGTGGGTAGACCTCGCCGAGCTCGCCGGCGGCCTCGAGGGCGACCGGCCCGAGGCGGCCAGCCTCCGGCTCGCCGCGTTCGCTTCGTCGCATGCGAAGCTGCTCCGCGCTCGCATGATGCAGGCGCGCCTCCAGCTCGCCGCCGGCCAGACGGACGGCGCGCTGGCCACGCTCGACGAGGTCCTCGCCGCGAACCCGGACCACGACCGCGCCCGCGACCTCAAGGCGAGCCTCCTCGCTCCGCCCGCCTCGCGCGTAGTGGTGGTCCCCGCGCCCCCCGACGCGCCGCCGCCACGCCCGTGGGGGACCCTTCCGCGCAAGCAGGCCCGCTAAGGGCCAGGTCCGGACGGGCTCTCGCCCCGCCCGCAGCGAACGGAGCTGCGTGCGGGGCCCGGTCCCAGTGCGCCAGCCACATGCAAGCTGGTCCAGCCAGGCGCGAAGCGACTGGCCCGGCTTGCCGGGCCCCGCGCGGCCGGAACCGCCGCGACCGTCGGTGACGGAAGCGACTTTGAGCGAGGACGGGGCGAGAGCCCGTCCGGACCGATGGGCGCGATCAGAGCGGGTACAGGCCCACGGGCGCGAGGTCGAGCGGCGGGGCCCTCTCCAAGAGCTCCCTCACCGTGAGCCCGGAGAGGGGCACCACCCGGTCCGGGCACAGCTCGGCGAGCGGGGCGAGGACGAAGCGGCGCGAGGCGAGCGCGGGGTGCGGCACGACGAGGTCCGCCGTCCGCACCACCCGGTCGCCGTGGAGCAGGAGGTCGAGGTCCAGCGTCCGCGCGCCCCAGCGAATGGAGCGCCTGCGTCCGGCGGCCCGCTCGGCGGCGACGAGGAGCGCCTGGAGCGCCGCGGGGTCGAGCGCGGTCTCGAGCTCGAGCACCGCGTTCAGGTAGCGGGGCTGGGGCGGCCCCACCGGCTCGGAGTCGAAGACGCGCGAGGCCCGGACCAGGGCGACGCCGGGGGCCGCGCGGAGCGAGCGCGCGGCGAGGGCCAGGTTCGCCCAGCGGTCGCCGAGGTTCGTGCCCACGCCGACGTAGGCGCGCATCGCGCTAGACGACCGGGTTCCTGAGCACGCCGACGCCCGAGACTTCGACCTCGACCCAGTCGCCGCGCTGGATGGGGCCGACCCCCTCCGGTGTCCCGGTGGTGACGACGTCGCCCGGGAGGAGCGTCATGACCCGCGAGATGAAGGAGACCAGCGCGAAGGGGTCGAAGGTCATGTCCTTCGCGAAGCCGCGCTGGCGCTGCTGGCCATTGACGCGGCAGGAGATCACCGCCTCCGCCGGATCCAGATCGGTCTCGACGACCGGGCCGATGGGGCAGAAGGTGTCGTAGGACTTGGCGCGCGTGAAGTGCTGCTCGGCCCGCTGGATGTCGCGCGCGGTGACGTCGTTCAGGCAGGTCCAGCCGAAGATGCCCTTCCTCGCCTCGGCGGGGCTCACGCGGGTGAGGGCGCGGCCGATGACGCAGGCCAGCTCCGACTCGTGGTGGACCTCGCTCGACGCCTCGGGCAGCCGGATCTCGGCCTGCGGCCCGATGACCGCCGTGGACGGCTTGATGAAGAGCAGCGGCTCCTTCGGCGCCTCCTGCCCCATCTCCTTCGCGTGGGCGCGGTAGTTGCGCCCCACCGCCACCACCTTGGACGGCTGCACCGGCGCGAGCAGCGTCACCTCGGAGAGGCGCAGCGCGGGCCCCTCGGGCAGGCCGCCGGCCCAGGGCTCGGCGGTGAGGGCCCGGACGTCGAGGCCGTCCACGATCCCGTACCGCTCCCGCCCGCCCTTTTGGAATCGGCAGGTCCTCACGCTCGGCTCCGGAGGCCGAGGACGTCGGCCATGTCGTACAGCCCGGGTGGCTTGCCCACGATCCACCGGGCGGCGCGGAGCGCGCCGCGGGCGAACTGCTCGCGCGAGGAGGCGCGGTGGGCAATCTCGATCCGCTCCCCCTCGCCGACGAAGAACACCGTGTGCTCCCCCACCACGTCGCCGCCGCGGAGGGCCTGCACCCCGATCTCGCGCGGAGGCCGCTCGCCGATCATCCCGTGGCGGGCGTAGGCGAGGTCCTTCGCCGGGTCGCGGCCGAGGGCCTCGGCGGCGATCTCGGCGAGGCGCACCGCCGTCCCGGAAGGCGCGTCCTTCTTCTTCTTGTGGTGCATCTCGACGATCTCGACGTCGTAGGCGTCGCCGAGGACCCTCGCGGCCTGGCGGACCAGCTCGAACACGACGTTCACCCCCACGCTCATGTTCGGGGAGAGGACGATGGGGATCGCCTTCGCCGCGGCCTTCACTCGCTCCCGCGCCTCGGCGGTGAAGCCGGTGGAGCCGACGACCAGCGCCACGCCCTTGCCGGCGCAGACCTCGGCGTGGCGGGCCGAGGCCTCGAAGGTGGTGAAGTCGATGACCGCCTGGGCCTTCGCGGCCAGGGCCCTCCCGAGGTCGTCTGCGACCGGGACCTGGATGAGCCCGATGCCGGCGAGGACGCCGGCGTCGCTGCCGGCGGGAAAGCCCGGCCGCTCGGTCGCCCCGGCGACGGCGAAGCCCTCGGTGGCGCGCAAGAGCTTCAGGATCTGGCCGCCCATGCGCCCGGCGGCCCCGGTGACGACGACGTGGATCATGCGGGCACCCCTAGACGACCTTGAGGAGCCCGAACCGCACCATGGCCTCGCGGATCTTGGCGAGGTTGGCGTCGGACACCGGCGCGAGCGGCAGCCGCAGGTCCGGTGCCGCCTTGCCGAGCAGCGCCACGGCGGCCTTCACCGGACCTGGGTTGGTCTCGACGAACATCATGCGGTTCATCTCGGCCATCGCCACCTGCTTGTCGAGGGCCCTGGCGTAGTCGCCGCGGCGGGCCGCGATCACCAGCTCCTTCATGGCCCGGGGGGCGACGTTGCCGACGACCGAGATGACGCCGTGGCCGCCGCAGGCGATGTAGGGGAGAACCGTGAAGTCGTCGCCGGAGAGATAGGCGATGGCGTCCTTGCCGATCCGCTCGACCAGCTGGATCTGCCGGTCCATGCTGGCGGTCGCCTCCTTGATGCCGACGATGGCCCCCGCCTTGACGAGGCGGGTCACGGTCTCCGGCAGGATGTCCACCGAGGTGCGGCCGGGCACGTTGTAGCAGACGACCGGGAAGCGGGTGGCCTCCCAGATGGCCATGTAGTGCCGGTAGAGCCCCTCCTGCGTGGGCTTGTTGTAATAGGGGGTGACGACCAGGGCGGCGTCGGCCTTGAGCTCCTTGGCGGCCTTCACCGAGTCGATGGCCTCGTGCGTGGCGTTCGAGCCGGCGCCGGCGACGACTGCGGCGCGCCCCTTCACGGCCTCCACCACGGTCTTCACGACCTCGGCGCGCTCGGCGGCGGTGAGGGTCGCTCCCTCCCCGGTGGTCCCGCAGGGCACGATCCCGTCGGTCCCCTCCAGGATCTGCCACTCGGCGAGCTCGCGCAGGGCGCGCAAGTCCACCTTGCCGTCCTTCATCGGCGTGACGATGGCCACCATCGACCCTTGCAGCTTCATGGGCGTCTCCGTTGGAATGGGGTGAGGACTCTATCCGATCCGGCGGGTGCTCGAAAACCGCCGCCCCGGGGGGCGCGGGGACTCGCCCCGGACGAGGTCCGGGAGCCGCTCCCTGCGGCGGGCCAGGTGGGCGCGGGCGCCGTCCACCAGCACCTCGGCGGCGCGGGGACGGGCGTTGTAGTTCGAGGACATGGCGAAGCCGTAGGCCCCGGCCGACCGCACGCAGAGGAGGTCGCCGGACTCCGGCTCGGGAAGGCGCCGGCCCCGGGCGAGGAAGTCCGCCGACTCGCACACCGGCCCGACCACGTCGCAGACCACCTCGCGAGCTCCCGGGCGGGGCGCGCCCACCGGCTCGATGTCGTGATGGGCGCCGTAGAGGCTCGGACGGACGAGGTCGTTCATGGCGGCGTCCACCACCACGAACACCTTGCGCCCGCTCCGCTTCACGTAGAGCACGCGCGTGACGAGGATGCCGGCGTTGCCCACCAGCACGCGTCCCGGCTCGAGGATCACCTCGCCGCGGAAGCCGCGCAACGCCCGCTTCACCGCCCGGCCGTAGTCGTCGGGGTGGGGCGGCTCCTCGTTCCGGTACTGGATGCCGAGGCCGCCGCCGATGTCGAGGTGGGCGAGCCGGAGGCCGGTCCGCTCGAGGTCCCGCACCAGCGCCCGGACCCGAGCGATGGCGTCGAGGAAGGGGGCGACGGTCGTGATCTGCGAGCCGATGTGGCAGGCGACGCCCCGCACGTCGAGGGCCGGGTCCTTCGCCGCCAGGGCGTAGAGCCGGCGCGCGTCGTCCACCGGGACCCCGAACTTCGACTTGCGCAGCCCGGTCGCGATGTACGGGTGGGTCCTCGGATCCACGTCCGGGTTCACCCGGAGCGCGATGGGGGCTCGCACCCCCATGCGCCGCGCCACCACCGAGACGCGCCCCAGCTCGGGGCCGCTCTCCACGTTGAGCACCTTGACCCGCTGGTGGAGGGCGAAGGCGATCTCGTCGTCCCGCTTTCCGACGCCGCTGAAGACCACCTTGCGCGGGTCGCCGCCCGCCTTGACGACCCGGTACAGCTCGCCGCTCGAGACGATGTCGAACCCCGAGCCGAGCCGGGCGAAGAGGTTCAGCACCGCCAGGTTGGAGTTGGCCTTGATGGCGTAGCAGACGAGGTGCCGCAGGCCCGCCAGCGAGCGGTGGAGGACCCGCCAGTGCCGGACGAGCGTCGCCGTGGAGTAGAGGTAGAGCGGCGTGCCGTAGGCCTGGGCGAGATCCGCGATGGGGATCCCCTCGGCGTGGAGAACTCCGCCCCGCCGCTGGAAGTGGTTCACGGGGCGCAGCCTCCGTCGGCCTCGGCGCAGGGCGGGCCGGCCGGCGCCACCGAAACGCACTCGGGGGCGAGGCAGCGCTGTCCGGGCGGGCGTCCGGCGGCGGGAGCGCCGGCGTCGGCGGGCCCTTCCGCGACGTGCGGCGGACGCGGCGGCCCGCGCACGCCGCAGGCCGCGAGGGCGAGGGACAGTGCGAGCAGGGCGGCCCGGCTCACCGGCCCCTCCCGAGCGCCCTTCGCCAGCGGGCGATCTCGCGCTTCACCTGGCGCGGCCCCGGGGCCCCCGGGATCTCGCGGCGGGACAGGCTCCGCGCGGCGTCGAAGCAGCGGACCACGTCCGGGCCGAAGCGCGGGTGGAAGCGGCGCCACTCCGCGGCGACGAGGGACGCGAGGGGGCGGCCCTCCCGGGTGGCGAAGGCGGCGGCCGCGCCCACCGCCTCGTGGGCCTCGCGGAACCGGACGCCTCGCTCCACCAGGTACTCGGCGACGTCGGTGGCGAGGGCCTCGCCGGTGCCGAGCGCCTCGCGCATGCGCGCGGCGTCGAAGCGGGCGGTGGCGACGGCGCCGGCGAGGGCGTCGAGCGTGAGCACGAGGGCCTCGGCGCCGCCGAGGAGCGGCCGCTTGTCCTCCTGCAGGTCGCGGTTGTAGGAGAGCGGCAAGTTCTTCACGATGGCGAGCAGCGCCACCAGGTCGCCGATGGCGCGCCCGGCGCGGCCGCGCGCCAGCTCGCCCACGTCCGAGTTCTTCTTCTGCGGCATGAGGGAGGAGCCGGTGGCGAAGGAGTCGTCCAGCTCCATGAACCCGAACTCCCTCGTGGTCCAGAGGACGATCTCCTCGCCCAGGCGCGAGAGGTGGACGGCGGCGAGCGCCACCGCGAAGGCGAGCTCGATGGCGCTGTCCCGATCCGACACGGCGTCGAGGGAGTTCCGGGTGACGCCGGAGAGGCCGAGCACCCGCGCGGTCCGCTCCCGGTCGATCCGGAGGGTCGTGCCGGCGAGCGCCCCGGACCCGAGGGGCGACACGGCGCCGCGCCGCCGCACCTCCGAGAGCCGCTCCCGGTCGCGGGAGAGCATCTCGACGTAGGCGAGGAGGTGGTGGGCGAGCGACACCGGCTGGGCGCGCTGGAGGTGCGTGTAGCCGGGCAAGAGCGTGCGCTGGTGGCGCGCCGCCTGGGCGACGAGAGCCCGCATGAGGCCGGCGACCGCGGCGTCGCAGCGGTCGCAGGCCTCGACGACGAAGAGCCGCTCGTCGAGCGCCACCTGGTCGTTGCGGCTCCGGCCGGCGTGGAGGTAGCCGGCGTCCGCGCCGACGATCTCGCCCAGCCGGCGCTCGACGTGGGTGTGGACGTCCTCGAGCCTCGGGTCGAAGCGGACCTTCCCGGCGGCGAACTCGCGGCGAACGCGCGCGAGGCCCGCGTCGATGCGCCTCGCCGCCGCCCGGGGAACGATGCCACGCGCGGCCAGCATGGCCACGTGGGCGCGGCTTCCGCGGATGTCCTGGTCGTAGAGGGCGGCGTCGTCCTGGATGGAGACGGAGAGCGCCACCAGCCGCGGGTCCGCCTCCCCCGCGAGCGCCGCACGGGAGACGGGCCTCGCCTTGTCCTTGGGTTTCATCGGGGGAGCGGACGCTACCACAGGCGGCGGCGTCCTTGAACACCGCCTCGCAGGCGGAACCGATCGGTGCCGCGCTGGCTCCCACGGCGCGGGGGCGCGACAATGCGCCCCTCACCCCAGCCCGCGAGGAGAGCCCATGGCCGGAGCCACCGAGATCGTCGTCACCCTGCCCGGCGGGCGCCGGGTGGACGCCCAGCTGCCCGGCCACCTCGTCCGCACCGACCAGCCACGGGACAACGGCGGCGAGGACACCGCCCCTTCGCCCTTCGAGCTCTTCCTCGCCTCCATCGGCACCTGCGCCGGGATCTTCGTGCAGGGCTTCTGCGCCAAGCGCGACCTGCCGACCGACGGCATCCGGATCTTGGAGCGGCCTCGCTACGCCGCCGACGGCACGCTCGTGGGCATGGACCTCGACATCGAGGTCCCGGCCTCGTTCCCGGAGAAGTACCGCGAGGCGCTGGTGCGGGTGGCCGACCAGTGCTCGGTGAAGAAGGCGATCCAGGCCCGGCCGGAGTTCGCGGTCCGGACCGTGGTGCGCTGAGCGGTTCCTAGAACTTCACCGCCAGCCCGGTCCGGATGGCGTGCGCGCTGGCGAGGCTCGAGGTCGTGCCGGAGGTCGGCGCGAAGTCGAGCCCGGAGAGCGGCACCAGGAACCCGTAGTCCACCCAGGCCAGGAAGCCGTCGTCCGAGGCGTAGGAGAAGCCGAGGTCCATCTCGAACCCGAGCGGAGCGTGGGTCTGCGACGGGGTCGAAGCGGCGTAGAGGGCCTGGGAGTAGACGAGCTGCGCGCGGAGGCCGACCCCCTCGAGGATGTCCCAGCGGAAGGTGGGCTTCACGTAGAAGGCCTCGGTGACGCCGCCGACGATCTGGCGCCAGAGGATCTGGTCCACCCGGTAGGCCTGGTTGAAGCGGTAGTTCCGGACGTCGTTGTCGGTGCACGCGCCGCTCGCGGAGCAGTTGTACTGCCGCCCGTCGTAGTCGCCTGCGCTCGGTTGGCCGCGGCCCGGGTAGTTCCCGAAGCCGGGCGCGCGGTCGCCGCTCGCCATGCCGGCCTCGGCGCCGACGCGGAGCCGGCCGTCGTAGAACTTCACCTCGCCTCGAAGGGCGCCGCCGAACTGGCGGAGGGCGATGGGCCCCTGCGCGGCCGCCCCGGCCTGCGCGACGTTGGCGATGCTGCCGTAGATGCCGACGACCTCGGCCTCGAGCTTGAGACGCCTCGACTCGATGCGGCCCCACAGGTCGAGGGTGCTCGCCCCGGCGTCGCGGCTTGCCGGACAGTATCCCGCCGTGGCGGTGCAGCCGCTCGCGGCGGGGAGCAGGGCGAAGCGCTGGGACCGGTAGTTGAACCAGGCGCCGTAGTTCAGGCTCGTGAGGCCCTTCTCCAGCTTCCGCCGCAGCTCGTCCGCCGTGTCCTGCCGGACCACCTTCACGCCGATGACCCCGACGTCGTCGGACTGGTCGATGTCGATGGGCTGGCCGAGGGCGTAGTTCTGGGGAAGGGCCGCCGAGGTCAGGCCCGACGCGGCGAAGTCCCACATCGGGATGAGGACGAGCCCACCCACGATCTGGCCGATGGGGATGGCGAGCTGGAGGCGGTCCACGCTGTCGCCGTAGTCGTCGTCGATGCCGTTGCCGGCGTGGGAGTAGATGCCGAGGCCCCACTGGGACGGCATCCGCCCGAAGCTGATCATGCCGATCGGCGTCTGCACCTCGGCCCAGGCCCGCTTCACCGCGACGTTCTGGGTCCCGCTCGAGGGCGACGTCTGGCTCGGGCCCGGGAAGGTCCCGGCCCCCGGCGCGCCGTACGGCTCCGGCATGGGGGACGACCCCATGACCACGTTGTCGAGCATGTCGATCGTCGCCCGGACCCGCACCTCGTCGGAGACGTTGATGGTCGGCTCCAGCCGGAACCGCATGTTGGCGCCGGTCTGCGTGCCGCGCGAGCCCGTCCCCAGGATCGCCGGGGGCGAGAGGTAGTAGCCCAGGCTGTCCGGCCCGCGCTTCAGGTTCATGTTGTTGAGCAGGTCCCAGCGGAAGCGCAGGTAGCCGTTGAACTCCAGGAACTGGAGCTTCGGCTTCTCCTCGTCGGTGCCGAGGAACGCGGCGGCGGACTGGGCGCCCTGGATCTCGGCGCGGACCTCGTCGCGCAGCTGCTCCTTGGCCTTCGCGACCTCCTTCTGGACCGCCTCCTGGATCTGGCGATCCACGTCGGCCGGGGCCGCTGCCTTCTTCTCGTCCTTGTCGGTCTTGGTCTGGGCCTGCGCCGCGCCGGCGCAGAGGAGCGCCGCGAGCGCTGCGATGGAGAGACGGGTCATGGCGCCTTTAAGCACGCGGTTTCGTGCGCGGTCAAGGTTTCTTGGGCCCCTGCCGCAGCTCCACCAGGACGCCGCGGCTCCCCTTGGGGTGGACGAAGGCCACCTTCGCCCCTCCGGCGCCCGCCCGCGGCCTCTCGTCGAGGAGCGGGGCGCCGCGGGCCCGCAGCGAGGCCATGGCCTTCTCGATGTTCGGGACCTCGAGGCAGATGTGGTGCAGCCCCTCCCCGCGCTTCTCGATGACCTTGGCCATCGGGCTGTCGGGGCCGGACGGAGAGACGAGCTCGATGCGCCCCCTGCCGTGGCCGAAGATGGCGACGCGCACCTTCTCGGTCGGGACCTCCTCCATCTCGTGGAGGGTGAGGCCGTAGACGTCGCGGTACAGCGCGACGGCGGCCTCGAGGTCGGCGACGAGGATGGCGACGTGGTCGAGACCCTTCATGGAAGCCCTCCGCGGATCGTGGGGCGCGAGTAAAGGTCACCCGTTCCGCCGAGTCAACCCCGGATCACGGCACCCCCAGCGCCTCCGCCTTCGCGACGGTGAGCGCCCCCAGCAGGCCCACGGCGTCCACCTGGGTGCCGCGCCCCAGGGCGACGTGGGTCGCGTCGGCCACCGGCTGGTCGAACGTCGGGTCCACGGCGATCCACTCGTCGCCGCTCTTCACCTCGGCCCAGGCGTGCCAGTAGAGGGCCGGCACTCCGTCTCCGTACCTCGCGTACACGAGGCCGTGGACGCCGCGCGCGGGGATGCCGGCGGCCCTGGCCATGGCGACGAAGAGCAGGGCGTGCTCGGTGCAGTCGCCCTTCCCCTCCTTCAGGACCTC
>Ga0209798_10001254_pt1 | contig 15439 bp, 12 predicted proteins | sample DOMMetBare3Fresh_FD_187475 | JGI IMG/M metagenome (GOLD analysis project Ga0209798, IMG submission 187475) | Wetland sediment microbial communities from St. Louis River estuary, USA, under dissolved organic matter induced mercury methylation -... | ecosystem: Environmental > Aquatic >...
TTTTAGCTTTCAAGTTATGTAAATTCAAGGGCATGAACAGTTAAAGTGGACGTTGAATTTGGAAAGTATGGGCCGCGCCGTTTTAACCCGCTCCTAATCCGGAAGGATGGCAACCCACCCTTTGACTTCTGATTTTATCAGTGGTTGGCTCTACAATGCAGAATAGAAATTGTAGCAACGTGGAACTACCTGCCCCACTGCGCCCGATAATGCAAACTCACTACCAGCAAATGGAGGATCAATTCGATAAACCGGGGATAACTCGGCAGGTTGGGAAACGCGAATTCCCAGTATTCTGGACGAAGCAGTTAAAACCATTTAAAGGTGCTGTAACCTGACTGATTTCCAATACACCAGGAGTGTGAGCATTTCGCTAATACTAATCCGGTATGAACGATTGCGTTTCTTTTCACAGATGCTGGGCCTATCGGCAATAAGGATTGTACAGAAATCATCTACATCGCAAATACAGTTGTGTTAAGCTCATAGTCTGCAGGTTTTTGTGCCCCCTATTTATCCTTATTTTACAAAAACCTGCTTAATTTTTCTTATTCCCAACTAAGGTTTTGGATAAAACTCAAAATCCCTCACTTCGCTCGGGATTATATAAAAGACTGAATAGTAGCGTAATTCAAGTCAAACAAATTTTGGGTAAATGACTTCATTTCGGGAAACAAGTTTATTGACATCACTATGACGGAGTTTTGAATGAAAAATGTAACTCTTGGATTATCGTCTTTTGTGGGTGGTCTTCTTGCTGTACTCGCAGACTTAAACCAGAAGAGCGATGCGTCTGCAATATTAAACATTGGCTATAATTTAGGGAAGGTTTTTAGTATTCCCAGTCCTGCGATTGTAACGACTATCTTGATTCTGTTTATAGCGATCGCACTTCCGTTAATTTTTGATGTGTCGACTAAGCGGCAAGCTTTTTATACGGGTGCAAGCGTTTTGTCGCTAATGATGATTATTATCCCCTATAAAACTCCAGATGGATTCAAGACCGCCCCTAACTCCATCGAAGTAGTTTTAACAATTAAAACGGCGGATAACAGCCCCCCTAATGAAACAATTGTGTCTTTATGGGCATACGATGGCAGAACACTTATATCCCGATCGAAAATTTCGTCTGACAAATTCAGGTTTTATCAGGACGCTGGCCGTTACAAGCTTTCCGTCGAACGAGAAGGATATGGCTCACAGTTCATTAATCTTAATCTTCAGGAGGGAATTCAAAATCCACCTTTAACGATCACGTTAGATCCTAGTGAAACACCTATATTTATACAGCGGCTTTTTCGCTAACATTTTTAAATAGCCCATTGATTCATTGATTTCTGAACGGGCCAAGAGCTGGCGGAGCTAACAGAGAACCTCGTAAGATATTAATAATCGTTGCGTAAGTTTTTGCACTTTCACACGTCTTTAGATTTTTTGCTATGCCGTTGGCATTGATTCCCAGATGAAGATGAATAAGAAAATCAACATCGGACTCAGCAATTATGAATATAAATGAAGCAGAATCCTGAATTTTTCATTTGAAATATGGTCTTCAAATAAAAGTTATTATGGAATATCAATTTGATTTATTTCAGCAGCTAAGGCTATGAGGGTGGGTTAAGTAATCTTACGAATTGTTTCAATAACTTTTCCTTCATATAATCAAGCATGAATTTCCCCCTAAAAAGCTTGGCTGGATTATTTGATTTGATTGTCAGTTCTCTTTAAATGACCAGCGGAATTGAATAAGTTGTATTTTTTGCCATTACTTAAAGATAACTCTTATCCTGAATAAGGCAGTTCAACCATGAAGCACAAAAAGATAAATGAAAAGTTATCGTAACTATTCAGCGTTTTTTTGCAAAATTCTTAATTTAACTGTCATTTTGGCCATCGGGAGAAATCTTTTAAGCGCTAGAGCATTGGCTAGCCTTAAGTTTCCTCGAGTTGCTCGGCATGACAAAATACGCTGTATAGTTACTAATAGTCTATTCACTTAAGCAACCAGCTTCCCAACAAACTTTGCGTCCTTAGTGGTGAATAGCTTCAATAAAAATGATATGAACGCACCAAAAACTTAAGACCTGCACAGTAACCTGTAAATCGACAACCCGGAAAACATATTATGCCCTTACGAGATCTTGAAACCTGGATGTGGGCGGAAGCTTGCGAAATACTGGATCGGGCTGACCGTTTGCATCGACAGTTCTTTAGACCGGCTGTGATGAATGTTAGGCGGCCCACCTGGGAACCGCCTGTTGATGTCTACGAAACCCGTTTTGAATGCAAAATTATGATTGCCCTGCCTGGCGTTGCTCCGGAGCATTTAAGCGTCATGCTGGAAGAAGACAGTCTGATTATTGCAGGGCAACGGCATCTTCCTGCCAGCGCAGAGTCTCAGATACGGCGCCTGGAAATTCCCTATGGACGATTTGAGCGGCGTATTGAGCTGCCTGCCGGGCGCTTCGAAATAGGTGCTCGTGAATTCGTGAATGGGTGTTTATTAATTTCACTGCGGAAACTATAAAGGCCTTATTATGCAAATCAAGGATCTGAAAAATATATTATTGGGATCAACGGCACAGAAGGAAGAACTTTTGGCAGATACGAAGCAGGAGGCTTCCTTGCCAATCCCTGCTATTCCAAATGACGCACTGGTCATTGTTCCTATGCGTGGCACCGTGCTTTTTCCACAAAATGTTTCGCCGTTGGTGATCGGCCGCAAAACCTCTATCGGTGCGGTGCAGCATGCCGTAAGCTCTGAGAAACCGATCGGCCTGCTCATGCAATTGCGTGACCAGGATGAAGAACCCGGCCAAGGCGATCTCCACCCGGTCGGTACGGTTGCAGAAATCTTACGTTACTTAACCGCTCCAGATGGCACACATCATATCGTTTGCCAAGGTGTTCAACGCTTTCGTATACGGGAATTTTTGCAAGGCTATCCATTTCTTGTCGCTCGCGTCGAACTTTACGAAGAGCCTGAAGCGATTTCCAAGGGTATCGAAGCACGAGTCATAACACTTAAACAAAAAGCGTTGGATGTTTTAGCGCAGACGCGGCAGGCGCCTGTTGAGCTGGTTAATGCCATTCAGTCCATAACCGCACCGTCGATGTTGTCCGATCTGATTGCCAGTTATCTGATTTCAAAAGCCGAAGAAAAACAAGAGTTACTGGCTCTCTTTAATATCCAGGAACGTATTGATAGGATTCTGGAATTACTCAATTACCAAATTGAGGTGTTAAAGCTTTCCAACAAGATTAACGAACAAACCCAGGAAACCATGGGGCAGCGTCAACGTGAATTCCTGCTGCGGGAGCAAATGAAGGCTATCCAAAAGGAGTTGGGCGAAGAAGAAGGAAGTGCCGCCGAAATTGAAGAAATCAGCAAAGCCATTGGCGCCGCCAAGATGCCTGAGGAGGTGGAAAAACAAGCGCGCAAGGAACTTGGTCGCTTGCAGCATATGCCGGATGCCAGCGGTGAATATTCGATGATTCGAACTTATTTGGACTGGCTGACAGAACTGCCCTGGTCTATCGCGAGTAAAGGTGTGATTGATATAGCAAAAGCCCGGGACATCCTTAATGAGGATCATTACGGTCTGGATAAAATCAAGCAGCGGATATTGGAATTTCTGGCGGTGCGCAAGCTCAATCCGAATGGCAAGAGCCCTATTCTATGCTTTGTCGGTCCTCCAGGCGTTGGAAAAACCTCTTTGGGACGCAGCATAGCTCGCGCTACCGGCCGTGAATTCGTGCGTGCAAGTCTGGGCGGACTACATGACGAAGCCGAGATCCGCGGACATCGGCGAACCTATATAGGCGCCTTACCTGGCAACATAATTCAATCCATCCGTAAGGCCGGAACCAATAACCCGGTCTTTATGCTGGATGAATTGGACAAGCTTGGTTCAGGGTTTCAGGGCGATCCCTCATCAGCCTTGTTAGAGGTACTGGACCCCGAGCAGAATTCAACCTTCCGCGATAATTATCTCGCTGTTCCCTTTGATTTGAGCCATGTCATGTTCATTGGCACAGCCAATGTACTGGACAGCATTCCGGTGCCTTTGCGCGACCGGATGGAAGTGATCGAATTAACCGGCTATACCTCCGATGAAAAAGCACAGATTGCCAAACGCTATCTGATACACAGGCAACTAGAAAGTAATGGCTTAACCGCTGACCAATGCACCATCACCGAAAGTGCCATATTAACAATTATTCAGGATTATACTCGGGAAGCAGGATGCAGAAATCTTGAACGCGAAATAGGTTCAGTCTTTCGTCATGTGGCCATGCGCATTGCCGAGGGCATTGTCGTCAAGGAGCAGATCGACGCTGAACAGATTCCAGGCATTCTGGGGCCAAAAAAGTTTGACAGCGACGTCGCCATGCGTACCAGCGTTCCTGGAGTTGCTACCGGACTGGCATGGACACCGGTCGGCGGCGATATTCTTTTTATTGAAGCCACCCGTGTACCCGGTAACGGCAAGTTGATCCTGACCGGCCAGTTGGGTGAGGTCATGAAAGAAAGCGCACAGGCCGCGTTAAGTCTGGTTAAATCGCGCGCGCATGAGTTTGGTTTAAGTCATGATCTATTTGAAAAAAATGACATCCATGTCCATGTGCCGGCAGGTGCTATCCCTAAGGATGGGCCTAGCGCCGGTGTTGCCATGTTCACCGCCTTATATTCTGCATTTTCTGAGCGGATAGTGCAAAGCGATGTTGCCATGACTGGGGAAATCAGTTTGCGCGGTTTGGTATTGCCGGTCGGCGGTATCAAGGAGAAAGTCATTGCTGCTGCTAGAGCGGGGATAAAAACCGTCTTGCTGCCCGCCCGTAACCAGCGGGACTTTGAGGAAATACCCGAAGCGGTAAGAAATCAACTCCAGTTTATCTGGCTGGAAAAAGTGGATGATGCACTAAAGTTTACCCTGGCAAAGTGATCTGTAAATCTAACTCTAAAAATCAGGTGAGTCCAGATCCGAAGACTTTGTTATGCCATTCATTGCGGATGCGATAAATTGCAGTTTTTCAGCGCGGCTCAATTTTTTTATAGCGATTTCCCGTTGACTCGCAGACTTACGGCAATGACCCGTTTCCAGATAAACCAGCACCTGGGGTTGCCTGCCGCGAAAATATTTGGCGCCCTGTTGATTGGCGTGTTGATTAAAACGCCTGACAATATTATTGGTTATGCCGGTATAAAGCGAGTTATCCGAACAGCGAATAATATAGACGCTCCAGGATAGGGGTGTCTTCATTATCAGGGATGAGGGATGGTTGTACTTTTCAAACCAATATGCAAACTTGTCGCACCCGGCAAGAAGCGGATATTTAGCGCCCGAAAAATTTGCGCGGTCTTTCGCTTGTGCCAAGGGTATGTACAGGAATGCAATAAGCTTACCAAAAGCTGAAGGCAGATTATTTTGCCGCAGTTTGTGAAACCAGCTGCGCTAAAACTTCCTGGGCACGATGATCGGCGCCTGAGGGCAGTTTTTGAGGATTGCCGCTAATCCAGGCGGCTATGTCCTTCCAGGCTGTTGGGGCCTGCAAATCGCGTAAAAGCATGTGATAACCTTGCTGATAGAATGCTACTTTTTTGTCTGCCAAGTTAGAGGCGAGAAATTTTTGCAGGAAATCATAAGTCGGTTTTTTGGGAATAATTTCGTCTTTCTCACCATACAGCATCAAAGTATTGCCATGAAGCGATGCAGCGCTGTCATAGGCTGAGTCCATCAAATCAGCCAGCCCATAGATTGTTTCTACCCGAGTGCCCTTAATAACCCAAGGATCCCGACCCAAAGCACGCAGCATTTCAATATTGTCTGATGGCACAACCTTAACGCTTTCGCCGGTCAGAGTTAACCATGGCAGGCTATGAGCCAGGGTCCAAAGCAGGCTGGTTTGATACCAGGGCATCGCCGATCGTGCCCAAAGTGCCGGTGCGGACAGAATAACGCCACCAACTTCCGGCATTTTGGTTTTGCTCATCGCGGTGATAATAATGGCGCCGCCCATGCTTTCTCCGATCAAATAGACTGGGTGCTCGGGATAACGTTGTTTTAATAGGTTTACCAGTAGTTTCAAATCGCCAACATAGGCCGCTTCGCCTGCCCATAAACCTCGTTGTGGAGCGGCACCAAAGCCACGCTGGTCGTAGGCAAAGCAGGCAATGCCCTGGTCGCTGAAATATTTTCCGGGTCGCTCAAAAAAAAGGCTGTAATCGTTAAAGCCATGAAGCGCGATCAGTATCGCCTTCGGTTCGTTTTTAGGCAACCATTGACGTAATGGTAAATTTGCGCCGTCTTCGGTTTGAAAGATTCCATTGCCGATATGTGCGAGATAATTTTTTTCGCCAGGCGGATAAATCTTAGGCATACATCCAGTTAATGCAGCTAGCAATAAAATGGAATTGATCAGATTCAGCGTTTTCATACTAATGCATGACGGATGTTTGGACTTGTTTATTATAATGTAAAAACGACACGGTAAATTTTTGGTTACTTTTCAGTATATTTTAGTGCAGGAGGATACGCAGTTCGTTGATTCGACGCGATGTCTGCACAATTTTGTGGATTCTGGAACGTATTCTTGCGGTTCAATCGATAAACTTCAATTTGGACACTGATTAATGATAAATAGTTGCAATTAATTAATGACTATGGGATAGCGGCCCTTACAAACTTGGGCTATCCACAAATAATTTGATTATAGTTGATGGATCCTGATTCAGATAGCCGTGGCCGCCATGCAGTTGTAAAAGCTGGGCCGCCAGAGTGGACATAGGTATACTATTGCCTTGCTTGCGGGCCAATTCGGATGCCATATTAAGGTCTTTGAGCAAGGTTTTTACACGCCATTTGACGGGTTCGAAGGTTTCTGTGGCCATTTCCGGGCCGACTATCTGCAAGGGTTTGGAATCTGCAAAACCACCTGCCAAAGCCGCAGGAATTTTTTCGGCGTCGACGCCGGACTTTTGGGCCAGCGCCATCATTTCGGCAATTGCCAGCACATTGCAACTTACAATCATCTGATTACATAGTTTGGTCACCTGGCCGCTGCCTACATCCCCCATATGGGTCAATTGCCGGTATAACGGCGCCAAGACTTCTTTGGCGATGGCTATATTATCCGGGCTACCGCCAGCCATAATGGTGAGACAGCCTTGTTCAGCCCCAGCTACGCCACCCGAAACTGGTGCATCAACCCAACCCATGCCGCATTTTTTATTCAATAGGGCAGCAAACCGGCGAGTTTTTTCCGGATCTATACTGGATAGATCAATTAGCAATTTATCAGCCGATCCTTTATCCAGCACACCGCTGTGTAATACCGAGTCAACGGCAGCAGTATCGGCCAAGCATAACAGAACAACATCCGACGCACTGACCAGTTCGGCAATAGCGGAACAATGGCTTGCGCCTGCTGCAACGACTGGCTTCAGCTTATCAGAATCACGATTCCAGACATTAACCTGAAAACCCGCATCAAGTAGACGCAGGACCATTGGCCTGCCCATCAAGCCGATACCGATGAAACCCAATTGGTACGTTGTAGTTGACATAATTACTGGTATTTCCTTGAAGATTACATGAAGCCTGAAAAAATATCGGCTTGGTTATTGGCTATAGCCGTCAGGGAAGGTTTAGTCAGGAGATTACAAGCGAGGACTTTTTGGGCCAGAGCTTATTCGTGAATTTCTGAATGAAAACGGATGCATATCTTTAACCACCCGTTTTCAATTTTTTCAGGTTTTTATTGACCGATTGATTTGCGCATATGCACCATCGCTTCCTCGGTATGTTTAGTACCAATATCGGCATGACCTTTTTTGGCATGATCGACAGCTTCTTTCAAGTGTTTAACTGCTTCGGTCATATGGGCGTGGGCTTCGGCGTGTTCTTTTTCCGCGGCTTGGGCATGTTTTAAACCTTCTTCCGCGTGTTTCAGCAGTTGATCGGCGTGCCCGTCCTGGCCGTGGGCTGTAGCCATTGCTGAATGTTCCAGGGCCTGTGCCGTGTGATGCTCGGCAGCGTAGGACTGGTTACTGAGACAAACTGCAAAAGCACCGATTATAATAACAATAGGTGTAAGCTTCATAAGACATTCTCCTTGTTTAACATTAATGAATATAGAACAACCACCGAACCGGATCGTGCCAATCAATAACTCATTCATCGAGACGTAGCGGAAACGGCGTGAAATATATATCACAGATCAAGAAGATCATGCAACTAATTAGAATATTTGGAAAATATGATTTTGTAATATAAGCTGGGAAGGATTTCTTCCCGGCAATTTCAAAAAACCGCAGCTTTGGAAATTTAACTTTGGGAGCATGCCAGGTCTTACTGGCAGGTTTTACCAGATCATTGACCGGAATCGGCTTTGTTATGAAAATACTCGTGTTTGAATATATCACCGGCGGTGGTTTTAATCAGCAGGAATTACCTGAATTTCTGATTGGTGAAGGCCGGTTAATGCTTAACGAAGTGCTTGCCTGTTTTTCCCGGATTGCAAACATCGAATTAACGGTCATGCTGGATTGGCGAGTTAGCAGTTTCATTAATACCGTTGGAATCCGCACAGTCAACATAACGCCGGAAGCTAACACGTTGAACGAATTTGCTGGTCTGGCTGACCAATGCGATGCAGTTTGGCCTATTGCACCGGAATTTGATGGAATATTGCATAGCCTGTGCCGGCAAGTTGAATTGTTAAACAAAATACTGCTGACCTCGCCTGCAACGGCTGTATCCATGGCTGCCAACAAATTCAAAACCTATGAGCAACTATCTCGGCATCAGATTGCCACAGTTGCTACCAGGCTCTACGAGCCGGGTCTTTATTTATCAGGGGAATGGCTGGTAAAACCAGTCGATGGAGCAGGATGCCTGAACAGTTATCTGATCAACGGCCGCCAAGACTTTTTTGAGGTCTCGAAAAAATTACCCGATAAAAGTCAGTATATTATCCAGCCACATATTCATGGAAAAAAAACCAGTTTATCCTGCCTGTTTAAACAGGGTCGCGGCTGGTTGTTGTGTGCTAATTTACAGCACTTCAAACTGATAGCCAGGCAATATCATTTGATAGAAATCGTTGTTAATCATAATTCAGATTTCAGCAGGTATGAAGGTTTAGTGAACGATCTGGCCAGGGCTTTCCCTGATTTATGGGGATATGCCGGCATTGATTTGATAGAAACAGCAGAGGCCATCAACGTACTTGAAATTAATCCGAGGCTTACAACTTCATTTGTAGGCATTCAAGCCGCACTCGGTATTAACACGTGCTGTTGTGTGCTGGATTTGCTGAAGGGCAAGCCGATATTCAAGCCACAGTTCAACAGGTCCGTTACCATTAAAATAAAACAGGATCATTATGAAGGCTAATGTCATGGGTTGGGATATCGGCGGCGCTCATGTCAAAGCGGCTAAAATCAATCTTGCCGGTGAACTTGTCGCCGTCGTTCAGAAGCCCTGTCCTTTATGGAAAGGCTTGGATCAGCTGCAGCGTGCTGTCCAAGCTATTTTACTGGAACTAGATAATGGCATTGTTTGCCATGCGATTACGATGACCGGTGAGCTGGTTGATTTGTTTGCCAATCGCCACGATGGCGTTCGACAAATTATTGGTGCCATGAGCGGCTTATTGCCAGGGAACGAGATCCTGATTTTTGCCGGAAAAACGGGATTTCTACAGCCCGATCAAATTAAAACGCATCATTATCAAGACATTGCTTCCGCCAATTGGCTGGCCAGCGCAACATTAGCCGCTCAAACCGTAACCACCGGATTGTTTGTTGATATAGGCAGTACGTCAACCGATATTCTTGTTCTAAAGGATGGACAAGTGTTCGCAGAGGGCTACACTGATTATCAGCGGTTGTTGTCTAATGAACTGATTTATACGGGTATTGTTAGAACGGCGGTGATGGCTGTTGCGCAAAACGCCGAGGATGAAGGCAAGGAAATCGGCCTGATGGCCGAATATTTTGCAACCATGGCCGATGTGTATCGTGTTACCGGAGAACTGAACGAACTTCATGATCAAAATGAAACGGCGGACGGTGCGGAAAAATCCATCATTGCCAGCGCCAGGCGGTTATCACGGATGATAGGTTGCGATTTTTCTGTTGATGAATTACCGCGCTGGCAGCGCTTTGCGCAAAATATCAGGGCCAGGCAACTAGACAAAATACAGTTTGGCTGCGAAAAGATATTATCCAGGCAGCGGATGACTCCGGGCAGCCCTCTGATAGGTGCCGGAATAGGGCGATTTCTCGCTCGTGAACTGGCGATCAAGCTGGGTTATCCTTATCGGGATTTCTCTGACTTATTGCCGGATGTCCTTATTAAAACTGGTATGACGTCGGCAGACTGTGCTCCGGCTGTTGCAGTGGGGAGATTAGCAAAACAATGGCAAAGCGGCCTGTCACTTGACCGGTTTGAATTCTCTAGTTGATCAGATACGTAGTCAGCATCACTGATACGCTGCTCTCCTTGCCGAGTAAACAACTCGTTTGCTGGAATTTGGTGCTGTGGGTATACTGTTGGTGATACAAAACTATTCAAAAGAAATTGTCCCGACAATCTTAATTTCGTTAGTAAGGAAAAATAAATGAATCACGAATTAGTGTTATCTACTTTTTCTCTGGTGTCGATTATGAGTGTGTTGTTGCCGGTATTGAAATCATCCCACGGCAAACTTTTAGCTGCTGCGGTTTTTCTGTTTTTACCCCCATTATCAATGGCTGCTGGCGACGTTGGTGATACTGGGAATGCGCATATGGATTTAACGCGGCATTGGGTCGGATATCTGGCCCTGGTTTTGTTTACTATTGCCTATATACTGGCTATGGCGGAGGAAGCCACTGAGCTACGTAAATCCAAGCCGATGGTGTTTGCCGCCAGCATGATCTGGGTATTTATCGCCTCCGTGTATGCCTATGACGGCATGAGCGAACAAGCCGGACATGCCTTTCGTTCAATTCTTGAAGGCTATGCCGAACTGTTTCTGTTTATCCTGGTTTCGATGACTTATTTGAATGCGATGGAAGACCGGAGCGTATTCGAAAGATTGCGGGTATGGCTGCTCAGCAAGAATTTCAGTTACCGGCAGTTATTCTGGATTACCGGTTTTCAATCATTTTTTATTTCATCAGCCTGCAACAATCTGACTACGGCATTATTGATGGGCTCCGTTATTGTAGCCTTGGGCAAGGATAGTCCGCGTTTTGTCACGTTGTCCTGCATTAATGTTGTCGTCGCTACCAATGCGGGCGGTTCGTTTAGTCCCTTTGGCGATATTACCACTTTGTTGGTCTGGCAAAAGGGCGTCGTGCCGTTCGCTCATTTCTTTTCGCTGTTAGTCCCGGCCTTGGTCAATTTGATTGTTCCTGCCACCATCATGCATTGCTTTGTTCCAAAAGAAAGACCAGCAGCGCTGCTCGAATCACAGCCTATGAGGAGGGGTGGATGGATTATTATTGGATTGTTTGTCTTAACCATAATTACCTCGGCCTGTTTCGAAAACTTCCTGAGCCTGCCACCCGCCGCTGGTATGATGCTGGGGTTGACCTTTTTGAAATTTTTCAGTTTTTATTTGCAAAAAACAGCCGGTCACCATGAAGATATTCATTATGAGGAAACCAAGTCTGAAATGGCCCATAACAATACTGTCACACCTGAACCCAAACCCGGTTATGTCGATTATTTCGGGCCGATGAAAGTAATGAACACAGCCCGATACCGGGCGGCGATGATAGATCAGCCTTTTGATGTGTTCAATAAAGTCGCGAACCTGGAATGGGATACGCTGTTGTTTTTCTATGGTGTTATGGTTGCTGTGGGTGGTTTGAGTTTTATCGGTTATTTGACATTGACATCCGAACTGTTATATGTCGGGCTCGATCCCACTATAGCCAATATTTTGGTCGGCATAGCTTCAGCATTTGTCGATAACGGTACCATCATGCTGGCGGTTTTGACAATGGCGCCGGATATTTCTCAGGGGCAATGGCTGCTGGTCACGTTGACAGCCGGGGTGGGGGGCAGCATGCTGGCCGTCGGTTCTGCAGCCGGCGTCGGTTTAATGGGTCAAGCAAAAGGAATTTATACTTTTGTCAGCCATTTAAAGTGGACGCCAGCCATAGCTTTGGGCTTCTTTGCTAGTATCGCGGTTCACTTTTTAATAAATAGTCGTTATTTTTAAATTGTATACTGAAGCTCGTGCGGTTCGGTGTCAGTCATTTTCAACTGAAAAGTTCCGCCCTCCAAGACATGGATCGGCACGACGTGAAGACTGATGTCCAAATTAAATTCCGCACAACAGGCTGCAGTCAAGGTCATTGACCATCCCTTATTGGTGCTGGCCGGGGCCGGTAGCGGCAAAACCCGGGTAATTACCGAAAAAATCGCATATTTGGTCAGGCAAGGCATCGCGGCGCGCAATATCGCCGCAGTAACTTTTACCAACAAAGCGGCACGGGAAATGAAAAGTCGGGTGTCCCGGTTGCTCGATGACAAGCAGATTCGGGGTTTGAGAGTTTCGACTTTCCATGCGCTGGGCCTGGATATCCTGCGTGCGGAACATCATACCCTGGGTTACAAGGCCGGGCTGACGTTGTTTGATGAGCAGGATAAACTCACACTGCTGCGGAATTTGATCAGCCACGGACTAACAGACTGCGATATTGATCAGGTCGATCATTATTCGGTGCAGATAGGACAGTGGAAAAACGCTTTTATTACAACGGAACAGTCGTTAGCCATGGCTGATGGCAACTCGCAGGCGGCCGCTCACCTGTATCATGCCTATAACCGCAGTTTGAAAGCCTACAATGCAGTCGATTTTGATGACCTTATCCTGCTTCCTGTTCTGTTGTTTCAACACCATTCCAATATCCTGGAAAAATGGCAAAACAAAATTCGTTATTTACTGGTCGACGAATATCAGGATACCAATATCACCCAATACCAGCTGGTCAGGCTCATCGCCGGTAACCTGGGACGATTTACCGTTGTCGGAGATGACGATCAATCCATTTACGCCTGGCGTGGAGCGCAGCCGGAAAACCTGTCGCAGCTGCACAAAGACTTTGATCGCCTTAAAGTGATCAAGCTTGAGCAGAATTACCGGTCCACAGGACGCATTCTGAAAGTGGCCAACCACCTTATTGCCAACAATCCCCATGTTATTGAAAAACGTCTATGGAGTGAATTGGGCTACGGCGATCCGCTCAGGGTATTAAGCCACAAGGATGAGCTTATCGAAGCGCAGCAAATCGTTTCAGAAATTATCCACCATAAAATAAAAACCAGCAGCCGCTACCAGGACTACGCCATTCTCTACCGCGGCAATCATCAGTCCAGAGTGTTTGAAAAAGGCTTGCGGGAAAATAATATTCCATATTTTATCAGCGGCAGCACGTCGTTTTTCGCGTATTCCGAAATCAAGGACATTCTGGCCTATCTTAGGTTATTTGTTAATCCGGATGATGATGCGGCTTTTTTGCGCATTATTAACACGCCCCGGCGTGAAATCGGCCCCACCTCGTTGGAAAAACTTGGCGCTTACGCAAATGAACGTCATATCAGCCTGTTTGCTGCCTGTAATGAACTTGGCTTGATGCAAAAGCTGTCCGGGAAAGCGCTTGAGCGGCTGCAAAAATTTACCGGTTGGGTTGTGGATACCACCGACCGCCTGCGCCGGGGCGATACTTTTGCCGTCATAGAGCAGGTCATAGATCAGATCGGCTACGAACAATGGCTCAGGGAAAACAGCACATCCAGGGAATCGGCGGAACGTAAAATGAAGAATGTCAATGAACTGATTGAATGGTTGAAACGCATAGCCGGCACAGAAAATGGAGTACAAAAACCGTTGGCGGAAATCGTTGCGAAAATCATGCTGATGGACATACTGGAACGGAATCAGGAAGAAGAAGCCTGCGACCAGGTCAGCCTGATGACCCTGCATGCAGCCAAGGGCCTGGAATTTCCGCATGTATTTCTGATCGGCATGGAAGAAAACATTCTGCCGCATCAAAACAGCCTTGAAACCGGCAATCTCGAAGAAGAGCGCCGCCTGGCTTATGTCGGGATCACCCGCGCCCAGCGCAGTTTAACCTTCAGCTATTGCACCCACCGCAAACGTTATGGTGAAGTCACGGAATGCGAACCCAGTCGGTTTTTAAGCGAGCTGCCTCCCGACGATCTGGAATGGCTGAACAAAAAAAAGCTTGATCCCGAAGTTGCCAAGGAACGCGGCAAGGCCAGTCTGGCGCAGTTGAAGACAATGTTGTCGTAATTGCTTGCCCAATCGGTTAAAATATTTGGCTAAATGCGCCCGTAGCTCAGCTGGATAGAGCGCAGCCCTCCGGAGGCTGAGGTCAGAGGTTCGAATCCCCTCGGGCGCGCCATCTTGTCAATTCATTAGACTTCGCCTGCTTAAGAAAGCATTTACAGTGCGTTTTTGCGGGATATGAATAATCCGCAATGAAAGAAAACGTATAAGTTGAGCTTTTCGCTTGAGGAAGAATTGGCATGGATCGCCCAAAACGGAGGGCCGAAGGAATGCGACAATACAATGTATCCCAGGCGGAATAAATGCGAAGGCGGTTTAAAACGTTACCTTGACTTGGGGGTAACCCCAAGGCCAGATAACCTGGCTTTGTCAGACTCAACAACGACTTAAAAAACAGCTCCAGGGCTTGTTAAGTAAATATTGGCCGCATTGCAGTCATCGCGGCCATATCCGTCAATCAAAATAAATCAAAACCCAACCTTTCCGTCAATTTACGATGGGCGGAATCGACAATTGTAAAAAAATCGACCTTGAAGCTGCGGCCTGATTGCTCATTCATCGCCAGTGCCATTCTCACCAGCGTGGCTTGATCATACCCGCCAAATACCAAAACAAAATCATGCACCTTCCAGCAATATGTGACTGCCTTAATGCTAATCTTTGAATCATCAGGCAGGGTGACAAGACGCGTTTCTTCCTGAAAGGAATCTTGAAGATATTGTTCAAAAGATTGAGGCACAACTGCGGCGAAAGATATGGAATAAAACGGAACTGAAACATGATTTATTAGCATCTGCTAATGGCTGGATTATACTCCTGGAAGCCTGTCAACGCTCAATAAACCCATAAAATTACCCAAAAATACCCATAACCAATGAACTTGTCTCTGCGGTGAATAACCCGGCAAGTCGCGATGTCGAAGGTATTGTAGAGATGATGCTGGATGCAACCCAGCGCAATCAAAAGCTGTTAACGGCAGAACGTCTTTTTGACTGGCATTCGGCTTTGTTTCCAACGGGGCGAAGCGGTATGTCGAGGTTTACGGTCGGCGCATGAAGACCGACATCCGCTGGTGCGATGCAGGTTATTTTCGGGCCGGTTGGCCGGGGAAAGGTACATTTCGAAG
>Ga0209798_10001255_pt1 | contig 15439 bp, 11 predicted proteins | sample DOMMetBare3Fresh_FD_187475 | JGI IMG/M metagenome (GOLD analysis project Ga0209798, IMG submission 187475) | Wetland sediment microbial communities from St. Louis River estuary, USA, under dissolved organic matter induced mercury methylation -... | ecosystem: Environmental > Aquatic >...
TCCAAGATGAAATCGACGTCAGAATAAACCGCGCCTTTAAAGGGTTTATAGTTTAAAAGCACTTGATTAATGGCGTTGTCGTCTTGATACGGGTATTTTTCACCCCAGCCGTTGAAGCGAAAATTCAGCAATTGCAGTTGCCCCTGGTTTTCGATGCTCAGAAATACCGTATCTCGGACCCAGATGTCATTGGTTTTAGCTTGGATGAAATCGATATTGCGGATATTGTTTAACAAGCCCTGGATATGCAGTTGATGACTATAATCCCGGCACACAATGATCAGGCGTTGATAATAGCTGATGGTATCAGCAATAAAACAGAAGGTTTTTTCAACAGACTCGAGCCGATTGCGGAAATCGCCGGTTTTATGCGGCCAGGCAATTAAGACGGCGGATTGTTTTTCCCATTCGGCTGGAAAGCGGATCATTGCTTTTGATTTCCTGTTGATAACATTTCTTGAGCATGGGCCAAGGTATTTGTGGTAATGGTAACGCCGCCCAGCATCCTCGCAACTTCTTCGATCCGCTCTTCCCTGTTCAGTAATCGAACAGTGGATGAAGTGACATCACTTTTATTGTTTTTTTCGACATAAAGATGCTGATGCGCCTGGGCTGCGACCTGCGGCAAATGAGTGACGCAGATGACCTGCCGGTTATGGCTTAAAGCTCGCAGTTTTTGCCCGACGATTTCGGCGATGCCGCCGCCGATGCCTGAATCGACCTCATCGAAAATCATCGTCGGCGTGGTTTTGTCATTCGATGTGACGACCTGAATCGCCAGGCTAATGCGCGACAGCTCACCGCCGGAAGCCACTTTGGCTAGCGGTTTGGGCGGTAGCCCAGGATTGGCGCTGACCAGAAAGTTCACTCTGTCCAGACCATAGTGTTGGGGCGTATCCTTATCCGGCTTGGAAATTTCGACCAGAAATGCACCATGCGGCATACCTAGTTCCTTGATCATCGCCGATATCTGTTGTTGCAATTGAGCGGCGCTTTCGTGGCGTTGTTTGGACAGTTGTGCAGCCAGTTGCCGGTATTGTTCGAGCAAACGTGCAGTTTTATTTTGCAATTCTTCAATTCTTTCGCTGCTATGGGTTATGCCGTCCAGTTCCTGCGCCAGCTTCACGGCCAGTTCGGGCAATCCGTCGGGGCTGATGTGATGTTTGCGGCTTAGACTCTGAATAATGCTTAGCTGATTTTCCAACCTTTCCATATGGCGGGGATCCGCCTCCTGGAACTCCAGAAATCGACGTAATTGCAGGGCGGCTTCCTCGGTTTGAATTTGGGCATCGGAAAGCAGAGCGCAGATGTCGTTGAGTTCGGGCGCAAATCGAGCAATCTGGGTCAATTCGCCAAGACACCGGTTCAGCATCCGGTTGATAGATTGCTCATCATTTTCATAAAGCCTGTCGAGCTGAGCTTGGCCGACGCTGATAATTTGCTCCAGATTGGCAAGCCGGGTGTGTTCTTCAGTCAATGCGGTATAATTGAAATTGGCCAGATCGAGTTGATTTAATTCTTCAATTTGAAAACTTAGCAATTCTTCCCGCCGACTTTGGTCCGTGCCGGATTTCATCAGTCGGGCGAGCTCCTTGTCGGCTGATTGCCATTGCCGGTAGCAGTCGCTAACACTGTCCAGCAGCAGCTGATGTTTACCGAAAAAATCCAGCGTACGGCGTTGCTCGTCACTATTCAGCAAGTGCAAATGCGCATGCTGACCATGAATTTCGACCAGTTTTTCACTCAGTTCCTGCAAGGATTGCAAGGTCACAGGGCGATTATTGATATAAGCCTTCGAACGTCCGTCAGGGCTCATTACCCGTCTGATAAAACAATGCTTTTCATCATCCAGATCATTTTCTTTCAGCCATTGCAGGGCATCCTGTGCATCGGATAAATCAAATTCCAGATTAATTTCGGCGCGATTGCAATCAGGCCGGATGAAACCTGAATCAGCCCTGTCGCCCAATGCGAGTCCTAATGCGGTTAATAAAATGGATTTACCGGCTCCGGTCTCACCGGTAAGTACTGACATGCCTTTTTCCAGGTCGAGGTCCAAGGATTTGACGACTGCTAGATCGATTATATTAAGATTTAATAGCATAGGCCTGTGCAGGGTATCCGCTACTCCAGTTCAGTTTTTTTCTGAGTATCTGAAAAAAATCATGGTCTTCAGGGTGCAAAATTCTAATCGGTTTTGGGTCCTTTTTAATCAAAATCTTGTCACTGATTAACACTTTAGGAATTTCAATCTGGTCGCAAGTGACCAAGGCATTGATTTGCTTGGTTTGGCAGAAAGTGATTTCAATTTCGGCTGAATCGTGAATTACGATAGGGCGGTTTGACAAAGTATGCGGATTCAGTGGCACCAAAACCAGGGCACTAAGTGATGGGTAGAGAATCGGCCCGCCGCCGGACAAGGAATAAGCTGTTGACCCGGTCGGCGTGGAAACAATCAAACCATCGGAGCGCTGCGAATTTAAAAAGACGTTATCAATTTTGGTGACTATTTCTATCATGCTGGGCGTTACCCAGCGATGAACGGCCACTTCATTGACGGCGGTTTCCTCATGGATAACTTGTTCGTCACGGACAATTTTGGTGCGCAATAAATAACGCTTTTCCTCGATGTAATGTCCCTGCAGTATTGCATGTAACTTGTCAGGCAGTTCATGCGGTGATATGTCGACCAAAAAACCCAGCCGGCCCAGATTGATACCGATTAGAGGTTTATCGTAGACGGCTATGGCACGGGCTGCCGATAAAAAGGTGCCGTCGCCGCCCACGGCAATAATCAGGTCGCAATAATGCCCAAGAGACTCAATCGAACACGACTCGACAGATGCAGCCTCAATAAACCTGGCGCTATCCTGGGCGATAATAACCTTAAAATCGTGCCGTGTTAAATAGCCATAAAGAACGGATAAGGTTTCAGCAATACTGGGGTCACTGGGTTTACCTATGATGCCTATGGTCTTGAAATGGGTCTGCATGGCTGATAACAAGCGGTAAAACGCTTGATTATACAAAAAAACGCCATTTAACCAAGTCTTTTACAAGAGCATCGTGTTGATGGCGGTAACTGAAACTGCTTTTCTGGTGTGCTGTGCAGTGAAGGAAGTTCTGACCAAAGCCCTTGGGCAAATTCATTACGAACGGCATGTTGTTGATTCCGGTCATGATCAGCTGTAAGCATAACGGACAGTCATGGCGCGAATGGAATCAACTGAGTTCAAAGTCACCTTGAATTTAGCCGGATGGATGCAGCTAATTTAATTTCAAGCGTGGTAGGCAGTAGTTTAAAGAGAACTTAAAGGCATTTATCTTGTTAAATGGCTTTTTTAATTCTCTCCAACGCGCCCTGTAGATTTTTCATGCTGGTGGCAATCGAAATCCTGATATGTCCAGGGCAGCCAAACGCCGAGCCAGGTACCAGCGCAACACCTGCCTGTTCGATCAGATACTCGGAGAAATCGAGGTCGTCTTTTATGCCTTTCAGTTTGCCGATAAGCTTTTCCACATTCGGGAAAACATAAAAAGTCCCATCTGTTTCCAGACAGTCTATGCCATCAATGCTGTTGAGTTCGTTCACCACATAATCATGACGTTGTTTAAACTCAGTGCACATTCGTTCGATAAAGCTTTGATCGCCGGTTAAAGCAGCTTCCGCCGCAACCTGGGAAATTGACGTAGGATTCGATGTGCTTTGCGATTGGATTGTGCACATGGCTTCAATCAGATCGGCGGGGCCGGCGGCATAACCGATACGCCAGCCGGTCATCGAGTAGGCTTTCGAGACGCCATTCATGACGATCGTGCGCTCATAGAGCTCGGGATGGGCATTTAAAATATTAACAAACGTACCTCTTTTCCAGAGAATGTGCTCATACATATCATCGGTTGCGATAATCATGTTCGGATAATCCTTAAGCACATCGCCCAAAGCCCGAAGCTCTTCCAGTGTATAGGCGATGCCGGACGGATTGGATGGGCTGTTGATAAAGATCAGCCGGGTTTTTGCGCTTATGGCTTTGCGCAATTGTTCAGGCGAGATTTTAAAATGCTGCGCCTGCGTAGTCTCTATGATGACAGGAATGCCATCGGCCAGCAGCACCATGTCGGGATAGGAAACCCAGAACGGTGCCGGAATGATCACCTCATCGCCCGGATTAAGCAGGGCTTGCGTCAGGTTGAATGAACTCTGCTTGCCACCGCAGGAAACCAGAATCTGATTAAGCTGATAATTCAAGCCGTTATCGTTTTTGAATTTGTCGATAATCGCTTTTTTTAACGAAGGAATACCATCAACCGCGGTGTATTTGGTAAAACCATTATCCAATGCCTTGACCGCCGCCGCTTTGATATGGTCGGGGGTGTCGAAATCCGGCTCACCCGCGCCGAGACCAATGATATCCTTGCCCGCAGCGCGCATTTGCGCTGCCCTGGCAGTGATGGCCAAGGTAGGGGAAGGTTTAACTGCTTTGACTCTGTTTGAAAGTGTGATGCTCATGTTCCGCCGTGTAAAATCAATGACAAATAGAAGCAATTATACGCTATGTAGATGGCATACAAAAATCAAAAAATGTAGCTATTCACGATGATCGGGAAGCAAGGCACAAGGATAAAGGGCAGCCTTAAATTAAAGATTGGCTTTTGTTTTTTGTGCCGAGCACTCAAGCTGAATATAGCTACCAAACATTAAGTTGTGCTATCCATGCACCCTGATTCAAAAAATAGTGATAGTTCAGAGAATATCTGCCAGGTTACCTTTCGTTTCCAGCCATATCTTGCGGTCTTGCGAACGTTTTTTAGCCAGCAATAAATCAAGTTGACCGGTAGTATCGTCATTTTCGGTCACCGTCAACTGAACAAGCCTACGGGTATCGGGATTCATCGTTGTTTCTCGGAGCTGGCCGGGATTCATTTCACCAAGGCCTTTAAAACGCTGAATATTGATTTGGCCCTTGAGCCTTTCTGCTTTGATCCTGTCCAATACGCCTTGACGCTCTGATTCATCCAGGGCATAAAATACCCGTTTGCCGACATCAATTCGGTACAAAGGTGGCATGGCGACAAAAACCCGGCCAGCCACCACCAGCGCATTAAAGTGCTGATAGAACAGAGCGCAAATTAATGTAGCGATATGGTTGCCGTCCGAATCGGCATCGGCCAGAATGCAGACCTTGCCATAGCGTAAATTCTGCAAATCGGCCGAACCCGGTTCAATGCCTAACGCTACGGCAATATCATGCACTTCCTGGGAAGCCATCACCTGATTGGATTCAACCTCCCAGGTGTTCAGGATCTTGCCGCGCAACGGCATGATGGCCTGAAATTCCCGTTCGCGCGCTTGCTTCGCGGAACCTCCCGCCGAATCGCCCTCCACCAGAAATAATTCCGTCCTGGCAATGTCCTGTGCCGAACAGTCAGCCAATTTGCCTGGTAAAGCCGGCCCCGTGGTAATCTTTTTGCGGATAATTTTTTTATTGGAACGCAGGCGTTTCTGAGCACTGGAAATGATGATTTCAGCGATTTTTTCACCTTCGGCAGGATGCTGGTTTAACCACAGACTGAAGCTGTCCTTGGCGACACCGGAAACAAATGTGACGCATTCGCGTGAACTCAGTCGTTCCTTGGTTTGCCCCGAAAATTGCGGATCTTCAAGTTTGACCGACAACACAAAATGGCAATTTTCCCAGACATCTTCCGGCGCGACTTTTACGCCACGTGGCAGAAGATTACGGATGTCGCAAAATTCCCGCATTGCTTCGGTCAAACCGGCGCGTAATCCGTTGACATGGGTTCCACCTTGTGCGGTAGGCACCAGGTTGACATAGCTTTCAGTCAGCATTTCGGAAGGATTTTCCAGCGCCCAAACGATGCCCCATTCCACCGCCTCGTGATTAGCGGCCATATTAACCATAAACGGCTGTTCCGGAAAAAAATCGATATCGCCGACCCGGTCAAGCAGATATTCCTTGAGCCCGTCCTGATAGCACCAGACATAACTCTCATCGGTTTGCTCGGACTTCAACGTGATATTCAAGCCGGGGCACAATACCGCCTTGGCGCGCAGCACCTGCGTCAATTTCGGTACCGATATTTTATTGGAATCGAAATATTTACCGTTAGGCCAGAATCTTACCGCTGTTCCGGTATTGTTACGGCCCACAGTGCCGGTTTCAGTTAATTCGCTTTGTTTTTCGCCATCGGCAAAGTCCATGCGGTACACCTTGCCGTTGCGCTTAACTTCTATTTCCAGCCGGGCCGACAAGGCATTGACCACCGATACGCCGACACCATGCAGACCGCCTGAAAACTGATAATTTTTATTGGAGAACTTGCCGCCGGCATGAAGCTGCGTCAGGATAACCTCGACGCCCGGAATGCCTTGTTCAGGATGCATGTCTACCGGCATGCCCCGGCCATTATCACTAACCAGTACGGAACCATCCTTAAATAAAATCACATCGATACGGTCGGCATGACCGGCTATCGCCTCATCGACACTGTTGTCGACCACTTCCTGCACCAGATGATTGGGTCGGGTGGTGTCCGTGTACATGCCCGGACGTTTTCGAACCGGCTCCAGTCCGCTTAAAACCTCAATTGCTGCCGCATTATAATCACTCATTTTAAGCTAAACACTCCTTCCAAATAAAAATTATGTGTTCGTGTGAAAGGTACAAAGCGCCAAGCAGAATCCTTTGGCCGTATGCCTCCCACAAATTTTTTACATGTCACGCGAAACTCTTGTAATATTGTAGGAGTCTTATTTTTTGTTAACTACCTATTTTTAAGGAAATGTAAAATGAAATCGAATACTGCACTATCACGTCAGGAAGCCGGCATTCTGGCGACCAACAAAGTGTTAAGAAACACTTATCTATTATTGTCAATGACCTTGCTGTTCAGCACCCTCACGGCAGCACTGGCCATGTACCTGAATCTGCCGCATCCCGGCATGATTATCACGATGGTGGGATATTTTGGTTTATTGTTCCTGACTACCAAATTCAGCAACAGCGGATTAGGACTGGTTTTCGTTTTTGCGCTGACCGGTTTCATGGGTCTGACGCTTGGCCCCATTTTAAACATGTATATTCATGCGTTTGGTAACGGCCACGAGTTGATTATAACGGCATTGGGTGGTACAGGCGTTATCTTCCTGGGCCTTTCCGGCTATGCCCTAACAACCCGCAAAGATTTCAGTTTCATGGCCGGTTTCCTGATGGTGGGCATATTGGTGGCGTTTCTTGCGGGTATCGCGGCCATGTTCTTTACTATTCCAGCTCTTTCGCTGGCTGTCTCAGCCATGTTTATCCTGCTGATGTCGGGTATGATCCTGTATCAAACCAGTGCAATAATACACGGAGGTGAAACCAACTACATTTTGGCGACCATTTCGCTATATGTATCGATTTACAACCTGTTCCTGAGTCTGTTGCAATTGCTTGGGGTATTCGGTGGTGAAGAGTAACAGATCTTCTTTTTCGCAAAGTCAAAGCCCGGTTTTTTGGGCCGGGCTTATTAGCTTGTTAATGCTGCTTTCCGGCTGCCAACAACCAAAAACACCCGAACAGGTAACGACCGCTTTCTGGGCTGCATTAATAAAAGGCGAAATCGAAATCGCCAAAGGGTTTGTTACGGAAAAGTCCCTGCATCTGATCACAGAAAAAGAAATCCGAAAGGATGCGGATCTACGTATCGGGCAAATTGTAATCAATGGTGACAGTGCGGCCGTGGAAACCATTATGACTGAAGACAGCAGGGTGTCTTCTTTTAATACCGCATTGCTCAAGGAAGGCGGCTTGTGGAAGGTTGATTATCAGCAGACTCTTATCAATATCTCGGCGATGCCTTTCAATGGTATTTTCAAAAGCCTGGATCAGCTGGGCGAAACCTTCAAAAAACAGATGGAGCAGCAAATGCCCCTCTTCGAGAAACAAATCGAGTCTTTTGGCGAAGAATTAAAACAACAAATGGATGAGTTTGGCCGCTACCTGGAAAATCCTAAAAAATGGAAAAAGCAGCACCCTTATCGCGATGATACTATTTAGCTGGTTTTTATTGTTGCTGAATGGGGCGCCATGTCGAAATCGCTTCCTATGGTTTAGTTTTGCGTCAACAAAATAATGAAAAACTGAGGCCAGTAGCATGACAGAATTCCGTTGGAACCCTGAAAAACCCCTGGCTGTCAGCGCTATATGCATCATCGGTATTATCAATGTAATCCAGATGCTTAACTTAATCTTGTCGCCAATGGCCAAGCAGCCAGGGGCGGTTTACCCACTGTATTTTTCGTTGTCTGTTGTCATCAGTCTGGTTTGCATTGGCGGGTTATGGGTTCTGAAACGCTGGGCTGCGCTGGTTTATTCGGCAGTGTTGATCTGCAATCAATTGGTCTTGCTGGTCATGGGGTACTGGGAAATGACAGCCGCGATCGTTCCGGCGGCAATAATACTTTTACTGCTCAAATATCTGGATAAAATGTCCTAGCCGACTGATTTTCCTGCAATACCAAAATTTTACCGTACAAGCATCAGGCAATGCTGGCGGTAAAAAAATGGAAAAGATGATGATTTAAATCACTGAAAGATCATGTCGCCGCCAAGCAAAAAAGGCCGGGGAGCGGTCAGTAACCGAACAGGACGTTATCAGACCGAAACCCGTGAAGAGTTTGACGACGGTTGGGGTGGCCTTGAAGACTTGCCCGATCGATTGCCGACCCAGCTATTTGTCGATCATGCCAAATCCGTCATCAACTATAATAACTCACCTGATGTCCCCTTCGACCGTTCCATCAATCCTTACCGGGGCTGCGAGCATGGTTGCGTGTATTGTTTTGCGCGCCCCGGGCATGCTTATTTAGGCTTGTCTTCCGGTCTCGATTTCGAAACCAAACTGTATTACAAGGCCGATGCCCCTGAGCTGCTCAGAGCGGAGCTGGCAGCACGCGGCTATTGCCCGGCACCGATTGCATTGGGTATCAATACCGATGCTTACCAGCCGGTAGAGCGGAAGCTGGGTTTGACCCGGCACATTCTTGAAGTCCTGCAGGAAACCCGGCATCCGGTTTCGATTGTCACCAAATCAGCCTTGATCGAACGCGATCTGGATATATTGACCGGTATGGCGGCGCAAAATTTGGTGCAAATCGCCGTGTCGATTACCACGTTAAAACCGGAACTGGCGCGCAAACTGGAGCCGCGTGCCACAGCGCCGAAACGCCGGTTGCAGACGCTGGCCTGTCTGGCGGAAGCCGGCATACCGGTCTCCGTCCTGGTGGCTCCATTAATTCCGGTGCTGAACGACGAAGAACTGGAGAAAATTCTGCAAGAAGCCCGAAGCGCAGGTGCACTTGATGCGGGTTACGTAGTGCTCCGGCTGCCGCTGGAACTTAAGGGGCTGTTTGAAGAATGGCTTAACACGCATGAACCCCTGAAAGCAAGCCATGTACTGCGACGTATTTATGATACTCGCGGCGGTAAAGCTTACGATTCAACCTTCGGTATCCGTATGAGCGGTACCGGTGAATATGCGGACATGCTCAAACAACGCTACCGGCTGGCGCTGAAGAAATTGTCATTCCCGGGCCTGCCGCCATTCAATACGCTAGCATTCAGACCGCCCGCGCCAGCAGGGCAGATGGATTTGTTCTGGTAAGTATGCCTTGATGACATTAACCGCTGCCTGACTTTTCTGGCCTTTTGGTGTCCGCGACTGATAGTGGATCGAAGCATCCGATTAGCCTTTCTGCAGCTTCAGCCCAACAACAGCCTCGGCCAGTATGCTCAGAAGCTTGATTCGGGCTTCTGGATAGTTGGCACTAATTTTTTACTTTAATTCCAATCCCTACCTCCCCAGAATCATTAGAGAAAGGAAGGTGTTAGAGCTTCCCTATTCCTTTTTACCATTTGCAACTATATTTAGTTTTCATTAACAAACAAATATAAATGCGCTGAACAGTATGACTGGTTCGCATCGAATGATTCTGTCGACATGCCTGATAATGGCCGCACTGCTTGGGGGATTATCACCGGCTCACTCCGAGGAAGCCGAAGAACTGCTAGATCTGTCGCTGAATCAACTGGTTAACGTTGAGGTGTCATCTGCATCCCGGTTTAAGCAAAAAGCGTCCGAAGCACCGTCGGCGGTGGAAGTATTAAACGCCGAAGATATCCGCAGTTTCGGCTGGCGCACGCTGGCCGATGCGCTCAACGCGATTCGTGGTCTGACCGTGCGCAATGACCGCAACTATTCGTATCTCGGCGTTCGCGGTTTCAGCCGCACCGGAGACTATACATCTCGCGTTCTGATCATGATTGACGGAAGACGCATGAACGACGCTGTTTACGATTCCGGTTTCTTGGGCGAGGAGTTTTTACTTGATACCAATCTGATCGACCGCATCGAATATATCCCGGGCTCCGGTTCGTCGGTCTACGGTGCCAATGCCTTGCTCGGCGTGGTCAATGTCATTACCAAGCAAGGCAAGGACTTCAATGGCGTCCGGCTCAGTGGCGAAGCCGGCAGTCTAGACACTTACCGCGGTCGCGCGACTTTCGGCAAGGAATGGGCAAACGGTGCCGATCTATTGCTCAATGTCTCGCAATTTTTCAGTCACGGCGAGGAACGCCTGTATTTTCCAGAGTTTGCCAGCATCAATGGCGGCATTGCACAAGACATGGATTTGGAAAGGAGCAGCCGTCTTTTCGGTGAATTCAACTATCATGACTTTACCTTGCGCGGCGGCTACGTCGATCGTTACAAGCGGGTGCCGACCGCTTCCTTCGGGGCAATTTTTAACGATAAGCAAGTTTATGCCGTTGACAAACAAGGTTATCTCGACCTCGATTACAATACCGCGATTACCGACGGATTAGGCTTGGAACTGCGAGCTTTTCACCATTGGTATGATTATCGTTCGGTGCAAGCCTATGATTTCAACGCCCCCGATCCTCCTCTGTTTCGCGTGCTAAACAATGATGCTGTAAATTCCCGCTGGTGGGGCGGTGAAATCAAGCTGATCAGTAAGCAATTCGACCGCCATAAATGGCTGGCCGGCGTGGATGTGCAGTATGATCAGCAGCAAACGCTGATCAATAACGATATCGATCCCTATACGCTTTACCTCCGTAGCTTTAATGAAGGCTGGCGAGCCGGCGTCTATATGCAGGACGAATATCGCATTAGCGACAGTCTGCTATTGAATGTCGGCGTGCGGCTGGATCACCATCACTTGATCAAAACATTGCAGCTTCACCCCCGGATCGGCCTGATCTGGGATGTGACGCCGGCGCTGACCACCAAATTATTGTATGGATCGGCCTTCCGCGCACCCAATATCTATGAGCGCGATTACAACATACCCCTATGGGGCTTTGCCAGAAACCCCAATAACCGGGAAGAAAAAGTCAAAAGTTACGAAGCCATTGCCGAATGGTATCCCAGTGCCGACGTTAAACTGCTAAGTACATTCTATTACAACAACTTGTCGCAACTGCTCGTACAGGACACGAATAGCGACGGCCGATTCATAAACGACGGCCATTATCAGACCTACGGTTTCGAGTTGCAGGGAGAAAAGCGCTGGGATTCAGGGCGACTGGCCAAGTTATCCTGGACCCGAACGTATACCCGTGCAGATGTTCTGGGCGTGAGAAGCTGGGCGCCTGATTCACCGAAGAATCTGGTCAAACTGCATTATGCCGAGCCCCTGTTTGACAATCGAGTGCGGCTGGGCTTTGAAGAGATTTTTGTCGACGAGCGTAAAACCCGCATGGGAAATCTTGTCCGGCCTTATCACCTGGTTAATGTTAACCTGGCCCTTACCAAACCGCTATACGGCTTCCAGGCCTCGCTTGGCATCTATAATGTTCTGGGCTACCGTTACCAGTTTGTCGGCGGCAGTGAACATGTTCAGGATACGCTGGCCGCTGATGGGCGCACCGTGCGTTTCCGTCTGGAGTATGGCTTCTGACGATGCACTATTTAGATAGTCCAATCAAACAAAAACTTCGCTTGCTGGCAATACCCATGTTAATGCTGGTTGGCACGGGTTTACATACTGCCTTGGCGATGGCAGGGACCAGTGAACAGGCATTGACGGTGGCCTTTCTTTATAACTTCCTAAAGTTCGCAGAATGGCCGGAGGATCCCAGTCAGAGCGAATTGACACTGTGCGTGATCGAAAGCGCTGATTTTGGCAACGAACTTGAAAAAATAGCCGGACGTTCCGTGCAAAACAAAAAAGTGCGCATCAAGCAGCTTGGCTTAAATGAAAATCCCGGCGGATGTCAGCTGCTGTTCATACCGGGCGAGGAAAAGCCGGTACGTATCCGGGAGTGGTTAAAGAATACGGCAAATACACCCATTTTGGTGGTCAGCAATATGAATGAGTTTCTTGATATGGGCGGCATGATTTTATTGGTAGAGAATGACCAACGTCTGCAATTCGAAGTCAATCTGGAACCCGTCAGGCGCGCTGGCCTTCGCCTGAATTCACAATTGTTGCAGATAGCCCGCTCTGTTCGAGGTAATTAACAATGATTCAGCTTATGCTCCGAAACCGTCCGATTGCCATTAAACTGCAGTCTATTATACTTATCAGTCTGGCGTGGGCTTTATTGATCGTATTTACGCTGGTCGCCACCAACGAAGCCAGAAACTCACTGCGCACAGCGCATGAGCAACTCGGTGGTTTGGCGCGGATCACAGCCAATAATCTGCAAGCGGCTTTAACTTTTCTTGACGATAAAAGCGCCCAGCAAACCCTGGATTCGCTGCGTGAAATCCCATCCATTATCGGGGCATCCCTGGTTACCAGGGATGGCCGCGAAATGGCCAAATTGCTTTATCAGAATTCTCAATGGCTCCCTGACTGGCTGCCATGGCAGGACATCAGCATTACGCAGCCAGTGTTGATCGATAATGAAAATCTCGGTAATTTGTCGATACGTTATGGCCTGGGAGATATGTGGAAAGTGCTTGGCTTTAATCTGGCTTTTTCCGCACTGGTTTTACTGGTGGCTTTTCTGGCCGCCTTGTTATGGGCTCGCCGGATGGCGCTGACGGTGACTCAACCAATCAGTGATTTGTCGTCAACGGCTCGGAAGATATCGGAATTTGGCCATTATTCGTTGCGCGCCAGTAAACAGGATAATGACGAAGTCGGCACGCTGGTGGATGCCTTCAACGACATGCTCGGCCAGATCCAGCACCGCGATGATGAGCTCGCGCAGCATCGGGCTCAGCTTGAACACAAAGTCGAAGCGCGCACGGCGGAATTGCGCCAGGCAAAGGAAAGCGCCGAAGCTGCCAACGCCGCTAAATCGCAATTTCTTGCCAATATGAGCCATGAAATCAGGACGCCGATGAACGGTGTTCTGGGCATGGCCGAGTTGCTGCTGGCCAGCGGCCTCAATGATCGCCAGCGCCGTTTTGCCGAAACCGTGCATAAATCCGGCGAATCGCTGCTGTCAATCATCAATGATATTCTCGATTTTTCCAAGATTGAAGCCGGCCGTTTTGAATTGGAGAGTCTGGATTTTAATCTGCACAAAACGGTTGAAGACATCATTGAATTATTCGCCGAACGGGCGCATAGCAAAGACCTGGAATTGAGTTGCAGGATGGCGCCTTCCGTACCCGTGGCCGTTAGAGGCGATCCGACCCGTTTACGGCAGGTCATTGCCAATTTGGTTGGCAACGCTGTCAAATTTACCGCGCATGGCGAAATTGTTGTCGACGTCGAACTCGATAAAGCTGCCGGAGAGTTTTCCGGTACTGCTGGTAGCGGAATCCGGTTTAGTGTCCGCGATACCGGTATTGGTATCAAGGAAGAGATTCTGCCGCAGTTGTTTCAGGCCTTCTCACAAGCCGACGGTTCAACTACCAGGAAATATGGCGGCACCGGATTAGGCCTGGCGATTTCCAAGCAATTGATTGAATTGATGGGGGGGAAGATTGGTGTGAGCAGTCACATCGGCCATGGCTCTACCTTTTCTTTCACGTTGCCGTTAATGTTAGCGGAAGGTATGCTTCCCGACATAGCGATTGACGCATCAAGATTACAAGGGGTTAAATTGCTGATTGTTGAAGACAACGATACCAATCGCGATATCTTATCAAGTTACGCCCTATCCTGGGGCATGAATGTCGATGCCGTGGCTTCAGGCGCTATGGCGCTGGAGTCGTTGAGGCAGGCTGTAGCCAACTGCAAGCCTTATCAGCTGGCGTTGATCGATATGAAAATGGCCGGCATGAACGGGCTTGAATTGGGGCAAATGATCAAGAATGACCAGGACTTGGCATCGACGCCATTGATCATGCTGACTTCGACTCTGTTCAAGGGTGAGGCCGATGAAGCCAGGAAGACTGGCTTTGCTGACTATATGGCCAAACCCATCCGAAAAACCGATCTCTACCAGTGTCTTATTCTTGCGCTGACGTCGGAGCCTGTTGCAGGGGATCAACCTGCGCGCGGAACCTCCGCCCAAAACGCATCCTCATCAACACTTACGGCCAGTCTGCTGTTGGCGGAAGATAATCCGGTCAATCAGGAAGTTGCGTTGATCATGTTGCGGGGCTTCGGGTGCCAGGTCGATATTGCCAGCAATGGCCGGGAAGCTCTGGACGCTGTCAATGGTAAAACTTATGACATCGTGCTGATGGATTGCATGATGCCAGAAATGGATGGTTATGAAGCTACGAAAGAAATCAGACGGCGGCAAAGTACCGGCAAATTACCGCATTTCCCCATTATCGCTCTGACTGCCAATGCGATTGATGGAGATCGTGAAAAATGTTTAACCACCGGCATGGATGATTATTTGGCCAAGCCATTCAATTCTCAGGATTTGCTCCGAGTGCTAAAGGCTTGGTTGCCCCATTCCTTGGTAGAAGAGTACAAACAGCCCCCGGCTGAACAAACGAGCGAATCAATCATCGATCAGGATGCATTGGCGGCTCTCCGGGCGCTTGGCGCCGATAAGGGTGAAGAATTGCTGCAAAGAGTGATTTCATTGTACCTCAGTAATACCGATACGATGATAAAAAAACTTGAAACCGCCTGGCGTATCGGCGATCTCGATGGCATTCAACAAGCATCCCATACGCTAAAATCCAGCAGCCATCAGGTTGGCGCCAGGTCTCTTGCCGAATTGTTCCGCGACGTCGAAAACGAGTCACGTAACAAGCGTTATGATGTCTCGTGTGAAACTCTGTCCACCATACAACAGCAATATATTCAGGTACGCGCCGCCTTGGAGACTTATCTTGAGGCGATACCGTTCAACACTATAAGGGAAAACTAACATGCAAGAACAATCTCAAGTCATCGTTATTGACGACGATTCCTTAATTCGTTTGGTCGTCAGCAAGGCGCTGCAGTCGGCGGGGTTACAAACCATCGAGGCGGCCAGCGGAGAAGAGGGCT
>Ga0209798_10001256_pt1 | contig 15426 bp, 18 predicted proteins | sample DOMMetBare3Fresh_FD_187475 | JGI IMG/M metagenome (GOLD analysis project Ga0209798, IMG submission 187475) | Wetland sediment microbial communities from St. Louis River estuary, USA, under dissolved organic matter induced mercury methylation -... | ecosystem: Environmental > Aquatic >...
TCTTCTAAATCACTAGTTGGAATAAATTTACCTGATATAATGTCATTAATGTCTAAACGACCATCAATGATATCATCAACAAGCTGGATAGCAGCGATGAACCGGAAATTGAGCAGGAGTCCCAGAAGGTTTCGGAGCAGGATAGCGTTATCGTGCAGCTGGTGAACAAGATTATCATCGATGCGGTGCAGAACAAGGTCTCGGACATTCATATCGAGCCGTATCCCGGCAAAGAGGATGTGCTGGTCAGAACCCGTATTGACGGGCGCTGCAAGGTGTATCAGCGCATTCCGTACAAGTACAAGTATGCCATCCCGTCGCGCATCAAGATCATGTGCGGACTCGACATATCCGAACGCCGCAAGCCGCAGGACGGCAAGATCGATTTCAAAAAATTCGGGCCGCTGGACGTGGAACTGCGGGTTGCCACTGTTCCAACCGCCGGACAACTGGAAGATGTGGTCATGCGCGTACTCGCCTCGGGTGAAGCGGCGCTCCCCTATGATAAGCTCGGCTTGACGGAACGTAATTCCCGTGTGCTGGAAGCGTGCATCAAACAACCGTATGGCCTGATACTGGTGGTTGGTCCCACCGGTTCCGGTAAAACCACCACGCTCCATTCCGCCATTTCCGTGATCAATACGCCGGAAACCAAGATCTGGACTGCTGAAGATCCGGTGGAAATTACCCAGCGCGGATTGCGCCAGGTACAGGTACATCCCAAAATCGGTTTCACCTTTGCCGCTGCGCTTCGTTCATTTTTGCGCGCCGACCCGGATGTGATCATGGTGGGCGAAATGCGAGACCAGGAAACAGCCGAAATCGGGGTTGAGTCCTCATTGACCGGACACCTGGTTTTCTCTACTCTGCATACCAACTCGGCGCCGGAGACTATTACCCGTCTGCTGGATATGGAACTCGATCCGTTCAGTTTTTCCGATGCCATTCTCTGTATTCTGGCGCAACGGCTGGCACGTCGCCTCTGTTCGGAGTGCAAACAGCCGTACACACCCGAGACGAAAGAGATTGAAGATCTGATTTTCGAGTATGGCACGGAAGATTTTGCCCGTACCGGCATTGATCCCCGCTGCATAACCTTGTACCGGGCGGTTGGCTGTCCCAAGTGTGGCGATAGCGGTTATAAGGGGCGTCTGGGATTGCATGAATTGCTGGAAGGAACCGATGAGATGAAGGCGCTGATCAAGCGCAAATCGGAAATCGAGTTGATTCGACGTCAGGCGATCAAGGATGGGATGACCACCCTGAAACAGGATGGTATCTTGAAATGTTTTCAGGGAATAACCGACATGAAGGAAGTGCGCAAGGTCTGTATCAAATAGCCGGGACTATGACTTGGTCTCGGTCGTGCTGACGCTTACCGTGCTCTTGTCGACCGGCTTGTAGTGCATCTTCAGCACCATCAGAAAAAAAGGGAAGATGGCAGAGAGCAGGCCCCACAGATACGGGTTCTTATGACGCTTGCGAGCCATGATAAAGCCGAATATACCGGGTATTCCGAAAAACAGGCAGATAAATATCACTTCACTCATGGCGTCAACTCCGGTAGCAAGATCTGTTCGTACAGCAGTTTCTATATCATTTTCAACATGGTAATGCAAACGGCATGCTGCGTTGGAATATATCACCAGAAAGGAGAGTAAAACGTATGGCAACCTGGAAATGTAGCTGTGGATTCACCAAAGAAGGGCGTTGCAAGCCACAAAAATGTGAAAAATGTGGCGAAAAAGGACAGTTCGTCAAAGCCGAGTAGTGTGGAAGGGATGGCGAACTAGTGGCATTTCGTATGTCGTTACTGAAAACTATCGATGCCATCATCGGGCCGGTGATGGCATCGATTTTACCGTCGCCACGAGCTGTTGCCCCCCCTGAAACGATCGGTTCGTTGCTGATCATTCGTCCTGGGGGGATCGGCGATGCGATCCTGGTGCTGCCTATGCTCCAGGCTGTTGTGGAACGTTACCAGACGGTCGCCGTGACCGTGCTGGCCGAACGGCGTAACAGTGCTGTTTTTGTGCTTTCTCCGGTTGCTTGCCGGGTTTTGCGCTATGATACTCCTGCGGAACTGATTACGGCCATGCAGGGGGAGTACGACTGCATTATTGATACGGAACAATCGCACTACCTCTCTGTGGTGATCGCCCGTTTTTGTCGCTCTGCCATTACCATTGGCTTTGATACCAATCAGCGCCGCCGACTGCTGACGCACCCGGTTCCGTATAGTCAGGATGATTATGAAGTGGATAGTTTCCTGAATCTGTTGTCTCCCTTGGGAATTGAGTCGCCCCCCGCTTTAGCTCGTTTTGTGACCATACCCCCAGCAGCCAGTGAAAAAGTTGCACCAAAGCTTGAAGAAAATGGTTGCAATAACTTGATCTCAATATTTCCCGGAGCAAGCATTGCAGAACGAAAATGGGGAACGCTCCGCTTTAGGGAGCTGGCCTGCAAGCTGCATCAGGCTGGCTTTGTGACGATTGTGATTGGCGGAGCAGCCGAACGGGAGAGTGGTGATCAGATTGTGGCAGGGGGTGTGGGAATCAATCTGGCCGGAACTACCAGCGTGGCAGAGACCGCCGCATTGGTTGACGCCAGTCAGTTGCTGATAACCGCTGATTCAGGCATGCTGCATCTGGCGGTTGCCCTGGATAAACCGAGCGTGTCGCTCTTTGGCCCGGGGCGTCAGAAAAAATGGGCGCCGCGGGGTGACCGGCATGTTGTTCTCAACAAGGAACTACCCTGCTCACCCTGCACCACCTTTGGTGACACCCCCGCTTGCCGGGATGCTGCCCGCTGCATGCGTGAAATCGGTGTTGATGAAACATTTAATGCAGTCATGATGCTTTTGAATAGTAGTGGAGCGATGCCAGGTTTGTGCTCAGAAAAGATGGAATTATAAACAACTAAACCACGGGAATGAGGTAGTTTTTACGATGGTCACAACAACGGTTCTTGATAATGGTGTCCGAATCATCAGTCAGCGGGTCGAATCAATGCATACGGTTGCCCTGGGGATCTGGGTTGCCAATGCCACCCGGCAGGAAAAACCGGAACATAACGGAATTGCGCACTTTATTGAGCATCTACTGTTCAAGGGAACCGAGCGACGTACGGCCCGCCAGATTTCACTGGAAATCGACTCCATGGGGGGGATTCTCAACGCTTTCACCAGCCATGAATATGTCTGTTACTATGCCAAGGTGCTGGCGCAGTTTCTGCCGCGGGTTACCGATCTGTTGTCGGATATCTTTCTCCACTCCATATTTCCGGCCGACGAGATCGAGCGGGAACGGGGCGTTATCCTTCAGGAAATCAAGATGCGTGACGATTCGCCGGAAGAAGCGATTCACGATCGTTTCCATCAGAATTTCTGGCAAGGACATCCTCTGGGGAACTGTATTCTGGGGAAAGCCGAGATCATCTCCACTCTCTCACGCAGCACCCTGATTGACTACAAGGAGAGCCGTTACCGCCCGGAAGACATCATCATTGCCGCAGCAGGTAATGTGGATCACCAGCAACTGGTTGAACTGGTGTCGGAGCAGTTTTCAGCACTCCGCTCGTCCTGGAAACCGGTTGATGAACAGTTTCTTCCGGCTGGTGGCCGCCGGATGCAGAGCTATGAGCGCACCCTTGAACAAACACTGCTCTGCATCGGTACGCGGGCGCTTCCCCAAAACCACCCCGGTCGCTATACCATGCATCTCATGACTACGATTCTCGGTGGCGGCATGAGCTCACGTCTGTTCCAGGAAATCCGTGAATTGCGCGGGTTGGCCTACTCGGTTTACTGTTACACCCTCTGCCATCGCGATTCAGGAGCGCTGGTGGTGTATGCCGGTACGGAACGGAAACATTGCCGTGAAACCATTGATATCGCCCTGGCCGAGATGATCCGGATCAAGCAGGAACCGGTTTCACCCGGGGAGCTGGAAGGGGCGCGGGAGCAGATCAAGGGGAAGTTGTTGATGTCGCTGGAGAGTAGTGACAGTCTCATGACCCGTCTGGCAAAAAATATCATTTATCACGGAGAACATGTTCCGGTCGCTTCGCTGATCGCCGGCTTTGATGCCATAACAGCCGAGCATGTCATGGGAATGGCGCAACAGTTGTTTGACGGTGAGTGCATTAATCTGGAACTGATGGGACAAACCGAAGGGATCGGGTTGACGCAGGAGATGTTGAAGTTGTGAAACCTTCCGCACTCTTTGTCTGGTGGATGAATTTTGCATTCATTTCTGCCGGGCAACTGGCAGCATGGTATAATTAGGTCAGTAATAACTAAACTCTACGTAAAGGAGAATGTGATCATGGAAGATCGTGAGAAAAAAATGGCGGCAGCAGCGTTGTTGATACTGGCTGGTGGTGTGATCGGCGCAGGTTTGGCGCTTTTGTTTGCGCCCCAATCGGGTGAAAGAACCCGTAAAGATCTGGCGCGTTATGCTCGTAAAGCCAAACGGCGTGCCGATGAGGTGGCGGATGATGTTTCTGCCACGGTCAGTGAATTGGTGGAACAGCTGGAGGAAAAAGCGAAGGATAGTCTTCAGGCCGGAAGCGACAGCGCCGGCAAAGCGCGTAAAGACCTGATCCAGTTGATCGAAGAGGGGGCGGCTCGCCTGGAAAAATTCAGAACCTTGCTGCGCCGGGCATAATCTCCCCTTGTGCCGGTTGTTAGCGGCTCTGGTGCAGTGAGTGGGGGAGCGTGACGGTTTGTGATCCTGCTTCCGGTAACAATTGATTGAAGTATTCGATGGTTGTGAATTGTTCGGAAGTTTTGGGATGTATGACGGAACTGAAGCGGCTGACATAGATCAGGTGGCGGATGCCATAGCGTCGGGCGGTTGCCAGGTTGGTTTCGCTGTCTTCTCCCAGCAGGGTGGTGGCCGGATCGTAGGGGATGAATTTTTGCAGTGCTTCCCAAAAACGGTCATCTTCCTTGGGAAGTCCCACGCTGTGGGCCGATACGATGCCATCAAAATAAGGGGCCAGATTTGTCCGTCGCATTTTAAGATCAAGAGTCTTGGAATGGGCGTTGGTGACCAGCCAGAGCGACTTGCCGTGTTGTTTGAGAAACAGCAGAAATTCGATCACGTGGGGATGGACCGCAATCAGGTGTTCGACTTCCCGTTTCAGGATCGGGATATCGAGCTTGAGTCGTTCTGACCAGTAGTCAAGATCTGTCCAGTTCAGGGTGTTTTCCTGGGATTTGAAAAGTTCCGTCAGCTGCTTTTGTGCAAAATCAAGAGTGGTGTCATGCTTTTGAGCCCAGCGCTGCGGTACATGGTGGATCCAGAAATGGTCATCAAAATTCCTGTCCAACAAGGTTCCGTCCATATCGAGCAATACAGTTTGTATGTTGTTCCAATCGAGTGTCATGGGTGTGATTAAAGGGTATCGTGAGCTGTCCTGTCAATATGAAAATTCCAGTGAGTGTAAAATCAGCTTGACTTCTGGATCAGAATTGGGTATTTATTTCGGACTTATGGTGGCCATGGTGAAGCGGTTAACACTTACGACTGTGACTCGTACATACGAGGGTTCGATCCCCTCTGGCCACCCCAAACATACAACGGTTTCATAGTAAAATGCAGTACTGTGAAATCCGTTTGAATAACTAAAAAGGTTTTTCCATGTGACAGGATCACAGCACATGGGAAAACCTTTTTATGCAACTACCTGGTATCGGAGTTTCCGTGAAAACAATTACCCTTTCCCCTGTTACCGCTGTTACCGGCGAGATAACCGTACCTGGTGACAAGTCGATTTCACACCGTTCCATCATGCTCGGCTCGATTGCCAATGGCACCACTGTTGTGCGAGGATTTTTGCGTGGTGAAGACAATATGTCCACCATGAAGGCGTTTCGTGCCATGGGTGTTAAGATCGATGACGATGGAGCGACAATCGCAATCCATGGGGGTGGACTCCATGGATTGTCGGAGCCGACCGATGTGCTTGATTGTGGCAACTCCGGTACCACCATTCGCCTGATCACCGGTTTGTTGGCCGGCCAGTCGTTTTTTACGGTTGTAACCGGAGATCAGTATTTGCGTAAACGCCCCATGAAACGGGTTGTTGAGCCTCTTTCCCGCATGGGAGCTCGCATTACGGGACGGAATAAGGGTAGTCTGGCTCCACTGGCAATTGACGGGGGCGGGCTGCACGCCATCGGATATGAATCGCCGGTCTCAAGTGCCCAGATCAAATCGTCAATCATGTTGGCCGGTTTGTATGCTGATGGTGAAACTTCGGTCCGTGAACCTTCTCTTTCCCGGGATCACTCCGAACGTATGTTCCGCCTGTTCGGTGCATCACTGGATACCTTTAACAACGGTGTCACCATCAGGGGAGGAGTGGAGTTGACCGGGCAGGAAATCACGGTTCCCGGTGATATCTCTTCGGCAACATTCTTCATGGTTGCCGCTCTGATTACTCCCGGTTCTGAGCTGCTGATCAAAAATGTCGGCATCAATCCGACCCGTACCGGTGCCCTGGATATTTTGCGTGCCATGGGTGGCAAGATAGAATTGCAGAATGAGCGGGAAGAATCGGGTGAACCGGTGGCTGATCTGTATGTCTGTTCGTCGCAGCTGAAGGGAATCTCCATTTCCGGCGAGGTCGTGCCGCGGGCAATTGATGAATTTCCGGCGATCTGTATCGCTGCCGCTTGTGCCGAAGGTGTTACCACGATTGCCGATGCAAAAGAGTTACGGGTCAAGGAAACCGACCGCATTGCAGCAATGGCTTCCAATCTGCGGATCCTGGGTGTTACGGTGGAAGAACATGACGACGGCATGACCATTAGCGGTGTTGAACAGCTTTCCGGGGGAACAATTGACAGTTGCGGCGATCATCGCATTGCCATGTCCTTTTCCGTCGCCTCTTTGGTGGCGCAAGCTCCCCTCGTGATTAATGACGTCGACTGTGTGGCGACCTCGTTCCCGACCTTTTATCCCTTGTTGCAACAGGTCAGCAGGAATTAACGCTATGACGACACGAACTCAAGGTTTGGTGATTGCCATTGACGGGCCATCGGGGGCTGGCAAGAGTACGGTGGCGCGGTTGTTGGCAGAGCGTTTTGGCTACCTGCAGATCGATACCGGCGCCATGTACCGTGCTCTGGCGTATCTGGTGTCGACCTCCGGTATTGATGAGCAGGACACGGATGCCCTGACCAGCTTGTGCCAGAATGCTGATATCCGGCTTGAGCAGCACGCAGGTGTGCAAAAAGTGCTGGCCAACGGCGAGGATGTTACTACTGTCATTCGTACTCCCCATATGTCGTTGGTCACCTCGCGCATTTCCGCCTATCAGCCGGTACGGGAAGCGCTGATGTCGGCACAGCGAAAAATGGGGCAAGCGGGGGGAGTCGTCCTGGAGGGACGTGATATCGGGACCGTGGTGTTTCCTGATGCGGAATGTAAGTTTTTTCTTTCGGCGACCGCCCAGGAACGGGCTCATCGCCGCTTTCTGGAGCTTTCTGCCAAGGGTGAAACGGTGAGTGAAGAAGAAACGCTCCGGGCCGTTATCCAGCGTGATCTGCAGGATTCGGAGCGTGATATCGCGCCACTCAAGCAGGCCGATGATGCCTGTCTGATCGATTCGTCAACACTCTCGATTGATCTGGTGTTGCAGCAGATGGAACAAATTTGTCGTAACCGGGCAGCCGAGAATGGGGTAACACTATGAAGATCATACTTGCCAAGCGGGCCGGATTTTGTTTCGGGGTTAAACGTGCCACACAAATGGCATTTGAAGCAGCCGCGATGGATAAGAAAACCTACACGCTCGGGCCGATCATCCATTCTCCGCAGGTTGTGAAGCGACTGGAAGATATGGGCGTCAAGGTGTTGAAAAACCTCGATACCATGCAGGACGGGACGATCATTATCCGTTCCCATGGTGTTGCTTCGGGAGAGATCGAAGAAGCCCAGGCCAAAAAGCTTGAAATCGTCGATGCCACCTGTCCCTTTGTTAAAAAAGCACAGGAACATGTCAAGAGTCTTTCCGAAACCGGCTACAGCGTTATCGTGGTCGGAGATGCCGATCATCCCGAGGTGCAGGGGATTGTCTCCTATGGTGGCGACAAGGTCGTGGTGGTCGGATCCGGTGAAGAAGTCAAAAAGCTTCCCAAGATGAGCAAGATCGGTGTGGTCGCCCAAACGACACAATCATTCGAAAACCTGAAAAATGTGGTGTTTGAATGTCTGTTGCGGGGTGGTGAAATTCGTGTTTTCAACACGATTTGCGATGCCACGGCCGTTCGTCAGGAAGAGGCCAAGGAATTAGCCGGGCAGGTGGATTGCATGCTGGTGGTGGGTGGTTTCAACAGCGCCAATACCCGCCGTCTGGCCGAAGTGTGCGCCGAGTTGCAGCCACGCACGCATCACATCGAGACGGCGGGTGAAATTGATCCGTCCTGGTTTGAGGGCGTTGAGCGGGTAGGGGTCACTGCCGGCGCTTCAACACCGAAGTGGATAATTGACGAGGTTGTGTCACGCATTGAGCAGATCAATAAAATGAATTGAAATTTTATGCGGATGTGCTACATTGTGTCGCTTAAAAAAAGCGTGGCATAAATATATCACAGATACTACGCAAAAGAATAATGTCCAGGGGGTATGGTTTAATGGTTGATTTCAAAAGGCTCGATGCTGCAAACAACGGTGAAATTGATGATCCGGATGGGGAGCAGCAGAGCAGCGAATTTGCAGCTCTCTACAAAGAAAGCCTCAAAGAGAGGCCTGAGCGGGATAAAATTATAGAGGGAACGGTAGTTCGCGTTGACCAGGATACTGTACTGGTTGATATTGGACTCAAATCAGAAGGTCATGTTCCCGCAGCTGAATTTCGTAATGCCGCCGGTGAACTTACGGTTAATGTCGGTGATCGCATTAAAGTTCTCATGACCCGTGAAGATGGCAAAAAAGGGTACATCCTTTCCAAGCGCAAAGCTGATTACCTGGTAGCCTGGGAGAAAATCGGTGACGCCGGTAAAGAAGGTGCATTGGTTGAAGGTACGATTACGGCACGCGTCAATGGCGGTTACACCGTCGATATCGGACTGCAGGCATTTCTGCCGGCTTCCCAGATCGATATCCGTCCTTCCTCGGATGCTGACAGTTATATCGGTCTTAAAGACACCTTCAAAATCATCAAACTCAATCAGAAGCGCGACAATATCGTGCTTTCACGCCGTGCAGTTCTGGAAGATGTTCGTGCCACCCTGCGTGATGCCACTCTTGAAAAACTTGAAGAAGGGCAGATCGTTGAAGGCGTAATTAAAAATGTTACCGATTACGGCGCATTCGTCGATCTTGGTGGTGTTGATGGACTGTTGCACGTATCAGACCTGTCATGGGGCCGGGTTGGAAAACCGTCGGAAGTTCTGAAACCAGGGCAGCCTGTTACCGCCAAAATCCTCAAATTTGATCGTGTTAAAGGGAAAATCTCCCTTGGCGTAAAGCAGACTCTTGCTGATCCATGGATTGCAGTGCCGGAGAAATATCCGCGTGAAACCCGTGTTCAGGGTAAAGTTGTCAGTCTGATGGAATACGGCGCATTTGTCGAGCTTGAGCCGGGTGTGGAAGGTTTGATCCACGTTTCGGAAATGTCATGGACCAAACGTGTTCGTCGTGCCTCCGATTGTCTGGCAATCGGTGACACCGTGGAAGCGATCGTACTTGATATCGATCTGGATAACCGCAAAATCTCGCTCGGTTTGAAACAGATTTCAGAAAACCCCTGGGTGTCAATTGCTGACAAGTACCCGGTGGGAACCAAAATCGAAGGTCAGATCAAGAATATGACTGACTTCGGTATGTTTATCGGAATCGAAGACGGTATTGATGGGCTGGTTCATGTGTCCGATATTTCCTGGACCAAGCGGATCAAACACCCCGGCGATGTGTATGCCAAAGCTGATCTGGTACAGGCCGTCGTGTTGAAGGTTGATGTTGAAAATGAGCGTCTGTCACTGGGAATCAAGCAGCTTGAGCCTGATCCATGGAGCATTGCTCCGACCAAATACAGCGCCGGAACAATTGTCAAAGGTGCCGTAACTTCATTGACCGACTTCGGTGTCTTTGTCGAGTTGGAAGAAGGGATCGAGGGGTTGATCCACGTATCAGAGCTTTCCACTGAAAAAGTATCCTCTGCCAAAGAATTTGCTGCCGTTGGCGATGAGCTGGAAGCTGTTGTGTTAAGCTGTGATCCTCGTGAACGTCGTATCTCACTTTCAATCAAGGCGATGCACAAAGCAGTTGAAAAAGCCGAGTTTGAACAGTTCATGGGATCGCAGGAGCAGGCAACCTCAAACCTTGGTGAGCTGCTGCAGCAGGGCTTCAACAATCGTAACAATAATTAAGTAAACGGCAGGGAGCTACTCATGACAAAAAGTGAATTGATAGAGCGGGTTCTCCAGACTCATGCGATGCTGAACCAGAGATCTTCCGAGGTGCTGGTCAATACGGTCTTCAGTACCATTGAAGAAGCTTTGTCATCAGGAGATAAAGTAGAAATTCGCGGTTTCGGAAGTTTCACGATCCGCGAACGGGGTGGGCGTGAAGCCAGAAATCCTAAAACCGGAGCACTGGTAACGATCCCCTCCAAACGTACTCCGTTCTTTAAGACCGGCAAGGAATTAAAAGAACGAGTCAATTGCTGAAAATTTAATACGTATTGAGCTGTTACCGTTTTAGCCCGAATGGTGGAACTGGTAGACACAAGGGACTTAAAATCCCTCGGCCGAAAGGCTGTGCCGGTTCGATTCCGGCTTCGGGCACCACCTAATAATCCAATAGAATCCGATGTAGTACATAACCCCCTTGAAAATAGGGGGTTTTTTGTTGCCAATTGTCTTTTGTGGTCCGGTTTGGTATATCTAAATCCAGTGCTTATGGGGGTATTCGTGGGGGTGTTTGAGTCTACCCCCAAGTCTGGTACCCCCAAAAAAGGAGGAGACGTTATGCCAAAACAGATTTCACCACTTTCTGACATTCAAGTTAAGAATGCAAAACCACAAAACAAAGACGTTAAGCTTTTTGACGGTGGGGGGCTTTATCTCCAGATATCTGCTCAAAAAGTTTCCACCGACGGGAAACCATTACCATCATCAAAACTATGGCGTTTGAAGTACAGGTTTGGTGGAAAAGAAAAGCTGCTTTCATTCGGTGCTTACCCGGCGCTTTCTCTTGCCGACGCACGTCAACGGCGGGAAGAGGCAAGGAAGCTTCTTGCCAATGGTGTTGACCCTGGCGAGTCAAAGAAAGCGCAGAAGGCCGCGCAAGGTGAACAGGATGCAAACACATTTGAGGTCATAGCTCGCGAATGGCACAGCAAATTTTCTCATACATGGGTACCAAGCCATGCACAGCATAAGATTGAACGTCTGGAAAAAAATGTTTTCCCATGGATAGGCAAGCGTCCTGTAAATGAGATCACCGCACCGGAAGTGCTGGCAGTATTACGACGTATGGAATCCCGCAAGATTCTTGATACTGCCCATAGAGTACGGTTTGAATGTGGCGCAATATTCCGTTATGCCGTCGCTACTGGACGCGCTGACCGTGACCCTGTTGCTGACCTTAAGGGCGCATTGCCACCGGTCAAGAACGGACACCATGCAGCACCTACCGACCCGAAAGCTGTTGCCCCACTTTTGCGGGCTATTGACGAGTTCCAAGGTTCTTTCGTGGTCAAGTGTGCCTTGCAGCTTGCGCCGCTTTTGTTTGTTCGTCCTGGGGAACTACGGGCGGCTGAATGGTCTGAAATTGATTTTGAATCTGAACAATGGAATATACCAGCCGAAAAAATGAAGATGAAAGTTGCTCACCTTGTTCCATTAAGCATACAGGCTCTTAATGTGTTGAAAGAGCTTAAACCGCTAACAGGTCATAGTAAGTACGTATTTCCGTGTCACAGATCACCGTTGCGTTGTATGTCAGAAAATGCTGTTAATGCCGGATTACGCCGAATGGGATTCGAAAAGTCAGAGATTACCGGTCACGGTTTCCGGGCAATGGCGCGTACGATTCTAGATGAAGTTCTACAGGTACGCCCTGACTTCATCGAGCATCAGCTTGCGCATGCTGTTAGAGATCCCAACGGCAGGGCATACAATCGGACGGCCCACCTTGAAGAACGAAGGAAAATGATGCAGCTATGGGGTAATTATTTGGATGGATTGAAGGCCGGGGCAAAGGTGATACCGTTCAAGCAAGCGGCATAAAAAGTCAAAAACTTCATAGTAGGGACAAGAGGCAGCCATAAATGGTTGCCTTTTTTTGTGCGAATAAAATTATTTATACTTAATAAAAACAGTTCACCAAACGGTACAATACATTCGTTTTGAGATGTCATTGCATACAATTTATCTTTGTTAAAGAAACACAACTAAATAGACGAAATAACAGCATATGGTAGTGAGGCAAACCGCTTTACACCAGATATTGTGGGATATATCGTGAGCCATAATCTTAATCCAACCACTGCAAAAAGGAGACTCACCATGCCGCGTCTGTACCGTCTAAAAGAAATTCTGGGAGACCCCAAAGCCAATCCTCCCATACCGCCCATGATACCGGTGAGCCGCTCGACCTGGTTCAAGAAACAAGCTGCAGGACTGTATCCACAACCTGTGGCTCACCTGGGTCCACACATTTCTGCGTATCGCGCCGAAGACATCGAAAAGCTGATTACCGGGGCATAGGGGCGGCAACCATGAGCACAACTCCACCATGGATCCCCATGGACAAGCGGTGGCGATTAGCGCTGCCCCACAACGACACCCGTCAGTATACGGAACTAGAGGCGGCTTACAGCCTCACACTGGATTATGACGGCGGCCGAGCTGTTTCCTTGCGGGGGCTAGCCAAGTTATGGCGATGGTCAACCGGCAAAGTAGCAAGATTTTTGTCCAAAAGTGGGGTGAAAATCACCGAATCAGGCGTGACACTCATGGATACACCTGCGAGACACTGGCGAGACACTGGCGAGACACTGGCGAGACGGCAATTATGATTGATTCCAGATGGTTACGAGATGTGACAGAACGCGAGCGAGACACTAGCGAGACAGCGACGAGACACGAACGAGACGTACTTACAATCCATAAACCTAAAGCCATAAATAACCTTTCTCCATTTGGCAATGAAGTTGGCAATGAAAAATCACTTTTTCCAACCACAGACGCACCATTCCTCATGACCCGCCGAAAAAGAAAACTGTCGGGCCAGCGTCTCGAAACGTTTCTTCGATTTTGGTCCGCCTTCGACTACAAAACCGGCAAGGCCGAGGCAGCTGATGCTTGGCTCGATATCCCGTCCCTTACCGACAAGCTGGTGGAGGTGATCGTCAGTGCGGCGACTCGTGAGGCACGAGCGCGGGGAGATTTACGTGCCGCCGGGAAAACTCCCAAAATGGCACAGGGATGGTTGTCAGGACGACGGTGGGAGGATGAGACGTTGCCTACTGCGGTAGACCCGGCAGATCCTGCATCTCCGTACGTGTCTCCTAAAATCGCGATGTTGACGTCTGTTCCACCGGACCGGGTTGCTGCTATCCGCCGAACACTGGAGGCAAACGGATGTTGAACGATTACACAAACCGCAGACAGCGGATACTTGCCTCAACCCCGACACCCGCGACCAGCCAAGATCGATCATTTATGGAATACCTCCTGGCCGGCGTCAGGGCCAAGCGGGACGCAGCGATACTTCCCCGACCAAAAACAATAACGAAAGAGGTACCGCAAAAATGACAGACGTAGAAATCCAAAAACATTACGAAACCATGGCCGACTTCGTCGAAGCGATCGAGTCCGGCGAACCCGTCAACAACGAGCTATGCCAACTGGTGTGGCTGACCTGGACAGTGCTCGACGAGAACGCCGGCCAACTCTGCAGGGCGATCGACGCCGATAACAATGCACTGAGAGCGCAACTCGCACAACTTCACTTCACCGACCTGACAGACATCGGCAACGCATGATCACAATCTGGTAGTCCACACCACAAATCAGCCGTAAATCGGCAACTACGAAAGGGTAACTCAAAATGAAAAAAACAATCGAAGCACTGAAGAGCAGCAAAACAGCGACCATCGCATACGCCTACAACGAGGGCGTTCAACAGGCAATGTCGTTCTTGAACGCAACCCGTCATATGAATTGTTGTGTGCCCTATGTGACGCCGCCGACAGCTGGGACAACGGAATAGAGTTGCCAGTGGACAGCGACTTTTTGGACCTGGAACATTTACCGTCCGAATTGGCAGCACACGTTGCCGACGGATTCTACACCACCGTTCGCACGATCAAGGAATCTCTTGAGGAGGTGCCGGCGTGACCAAAAAATTTAAATATCGCACCGATAGCCCGAAAATCGCCGCCTACTGCTCCTACAGAGGGCTCGAAGTCGACATCTTCCGCGACGGTGACAACCCGCGAGCAGTGTTGTTTGATATCGAAGATGAGCCAGCGGCGGCCCGTATGATTAACGAGCTCACAAATGGCGCGGTAGCACCGGCCCTTGGCATTATGCAAAGTTTCATCGACATGCAGCGCCGGATCCGGCAGGTACAGCAATCGGCCTGAAATTATCAGGCAAATATCAGGGAGTTTCACAGATGGCACGATTCAAAAAGGGCATAAGCGGTATCCGCTGCTGAAGAAACGTCTGGTGCCGACAGCAATCAAGTCCGGGTTCCGGCGCGCTTCCGCTTGCTGCTGCCCCAGTGCGACCATCTGGTCACGGTCCATCCGGGTGAGTGAATTGATTTCAGTCGGCGACATGTGATCCGCGCGCTGGGGGTGAATGGGGCTTTACCCTTTCGCGTTTCAAACGCGAGTGGATGTGATCCCCACATCAGAACCTTTCGCGCAAAAATGAGCGAAAGCCCTGACCATTACCCACCTTAAAATTCATGTCACCCTGCCCGTTTTTGTCAATTCGTTGTCTGACAAAACGCCCCATTCCGTAAGTGGTTAATAACTAGACAAAATCAATAAACCATACGAGGGTACTGTACCCGATGGTGATGAATGTAGCGTATATCTAATTTAAATTATTACACTTTTTGTCTTGACAGTCTGTTGCTTTGTTGCTTATGCTGATCACAGATCACAGCAACCAGGGGGATGATATGCAGATCGGACAAACGGTATATTTCAGGCACGAGGATTTCCGGAGGCTCAAAAAAGGGGAGCTGGTTTCTATCGACGGCGACACCGCCACCGTCAAACTCCCCAGGACGGCTACCTGTTCAAAACGCCCTGTTATCGCTGTCCCCTCGTGTCAGCTCGTTATGGACCATCTACCGGCGCGGCTACGTCCAAGGGTGTTGGAGCCTGGCAACGGGGCCGGCCTTTGTGTTCCTACGGCAGAGAGCATCAAGCGTCGTCAGGCGATCGTTG
>Ga0209798_10001257_pt1 | contig 15425 bp, 17 predicted proteins | sample DOMMetBare3Fresh_FD_187475 | JGI IMG/M metagenome (GOLD analysis project Ga0209798, IMG submission 187475) | Wetland sediment microbial communities from St. Louis River estuary, USA, under dissolved organic matter induced mercury methylation -... | ecosystem: Environmental > Aquatic >...
CAGCCATTCATCAAAAAGAAGTATAAACTACAAAAAAGAAAACATAAATTCAAGTAACTAAACCAATCACTCATGAAACATGCAATCAGTTGGTTTGAGATACCAACAACAGATATTGACAGGGCGCAAAAATTTTATGAAACCATTTTTAATATTAAAATGGGCATCATGGATTTACAGCAAATTAAAATGCGATTGTTCCCGCTTGACAATCCGATGGATGGAGTTGGCGGCACCTTGGTACAAACAGATGGGTTTCATATACCATCAGCAACAGAAGGCCCGCTTATTTATTTAGATGGGAATCCTGATCTGCAGGTAATATTAGACCGAATAGAAGCAGCAGGTGGAAAAATTATGGTTCCTAAAACAGAAATTAGTCCTGAGTATGGTTTTATGGCTGTGTTTCTTGATACGGAAGGAAACCGGATTGCATTGCATAATGTTCCGGAAAAATATTTACAGAAATAAAGAATATGTCAAACTTTAACTGGTCAACTTTTACAATAAGAATTCCTGTACTCAGTTCAGTTGAAAAATTATATTGGTGTTGGGCAACCAGAGAAGGAATGGAATATTGGTTTTTACGATTGAGTGAATACAAAAAGCCCGATGATGTTTTACGAAAAAATAATGAACCGGTGCAAAAGGGAGATACTTATCAATGGTTATGGCATGGCTGGCCCGATGATATAGTGGAAAAAGGCGAAATACTTGATTGTAATGGGATTGATTTTTTAAAATTCAGTTTTGGCAAAGCAGGCCATTGTGCAGTAACAATAAAAGAAGAAGATGGTGAATTAATTGTTGAATTGGTACAGGATCATATACCGGATGATGAACAGGGAAAACAACTTTGGCACCTCGGCTGCAAAACAGGATGGACGTTTTATTTAGCCAACTTAAAATCTTTGCTGGAAGGTGGTATTGATTTGCGAAATAAAAATGAACTTTTGAAAAATGTGATTAATTCATAACGCCCCCTCCCGACCTCCCCGATAGGGGGGGCCACCAACACACATTGCCATCTTATTTAAACGTTAATGTAGATTTAACCAGACCTCATTTGTTGAACAAAATTTAGCAAATGAATTGTTTCTTAATTAACTTACTAAAGCTCAAAATAACATCAATGGCATACAATGAAAAATTAGCAAACATGACCCGTGAGTTGATTGCCCAAACACAAAAGAATGTGGAAGAAAAAGCAATGTTTGGTGGTTTGTGTTTTATGGTGAATGATAAAATGGCATTGGGTGTTGAGAAAGACAGATTAATGGTACGGCTAAATCCGGATATTTATGATGAAGCAATGGAGAAAGAAGGTTGCAGGGCAATGGATTTTAGTGGAAAACCAATGAAAGGTTTTGTATTTGTGGATGCGGATGTATTAACAACAAAAAAGAAACTTGAATATTGGGTGAACATAGCTTTGGAGTATAATAAGATTGCAAAAGCAAGTAAAAAGAAGAAGAAATGAAATTAATTATGGCTGTTCTGGTTGTTGTTTTTAGTTTGTCTGCGTTCATTATGACCGGCAGCAAAAAAGCTCAATTTAAAAAATTATATAATCTTGAAGGCACCTGGAAAATGAATACGAAACGTGGAGTAATAGTTGAAGAATGGAAAAAGATGAATAAACATTATTTACAAAGCAAAGGGTATATCATAAAAGGAAGCGATACAGTTGTTAATGAAAGAGTGGCACTTACTAAAACCAAAAAAGGAGTTTTTTATACTTCAACAGTTGAAGAACAAAACAACAAACAGCCCATTGCCTTTAAAATGACGAAGGCAGAAAACAATGTATTTGTTTTTGAAAATAAAGAACATGATTTTCCCAAACGGATTATTTATAAATTTATAACAGCAGATTCATTGCATGCTTTTGCAGATGATGGCAATGATGAAAGTAAAAAAAGACAGAATTTTTATTATAAGCGGCAGTAATCTTAAACAAATATTTATTGTTATTTTAAAATCATAAAAATATAATTATGCAATCCAAAGCAACAACCGTTGATGCATATATAGCTGAACTGCCTGAAGACAGAAAAAAAGCTATGACCGAATTAAGAAAAGTCATTAAAAAAAATCTTCCCAAAGGATTTAAAGAAGGCATGGGCTATGGAATGATGGGCTGGTCGGTACCCCATTCAATCTACCCGCCCGGGTATCATTGTACCCCTGAACTGCCATTGCCATTCATGAGTATAGCATCACAAAAAAATTTTATTGCAGTCTATCATATGGGTGTTTATGCAGACCCCAAATTGCTTAACTGGTTTACCGCAGCCCATGCAAAGGCTTCTCCTAAAAAACTGGATATGGGTAAAAGTTGTATACGATACAAAAAACCGGAAGACATTCCATATAAACTGATTGGTGAACTTGCTTCAAAAATTACTGTGAATGACTGGATTGAAATGTATGAATCAAAATATAAAAACAACCTGAAGAAAAAATAATTTCATCAAAAAGATTATAAAAATGAAAGCAATATTTCTTTTTTTGAGTTTATTCCTCACTGCTCAATTATTTGCACAGGACAGTTCAAAAGTAAAAATGAAAGAATGGCTGGGTGTACTTACACTAACTGAAAAATATACAGATGAAAAAAACTGGACTGAAAAAGACCAGGCAATTGTGGGTGAACATTTTCAGCGATTGGTAAAAATGAAAGAAACCGGAATTGTTGTGCTGGCAGGAAGAATGGAACTTCCATTAAACGACCCCGCTATGCAGGGACTTGTTATCTTTTATGCAAAGAATGAAAAAGAAGCCAATGAATTTATGATGAACGACCCGGCAGTAAAAAATAAAATCATGAACGCTAAAGTAATTCCTTATGGAATTGCAGTTAGTGCCTGTAAATGAAAATAAAAAACCTGAGGAAATCGATTTAATTTAATAATCTCGTTAATGAAAGCAATACGCTATGCTAAATACGGAACACCTGATGAGTTACAATTTGAAGAAGTTGTAAAACCAATTCCTGAAAAAGATGAAGTATTGGTAAAGGTGCATGCCTCATCCATCAACTCCTGGGATTATGATTTGCTGGATGCAAAGGGTTTTTTGGCCCGGTTACTAAGTGGTTGGTTTAAACCCAAACATGAAATATTAGGTGCCGATATAGCTGGCGTGGTAGAAGCGGTTGGCGAAAGTGTAATAGTATTTAAACCCGGCGATGAAGTATTTGGTGATATTGCCGGTGCAGGCTTTGGCGGTTTTGCAGAGTATGTTACAGTTCCTGAAAAATTACTGGCAAAAAAATCTGCAGCTATAACATTTGAACAATCGGCTGCATTACCACAAGCTGGTTTATTGATGTTACAAGGGTTAAGATATAAAAGACCCATACAACCGGGACAACATTTACTTATAAACGGGGCCGGCGGAGGAGTAGGAACACTTGCTTTACAATATGCAAAATCAATTGGAGCTGAAGTTACCTGTGTTGATAAAGCAGAGAAATTTGAATTGCTGCGTTCACTCGGTGCAGATCATCTTATTGATTATACGAAAGAAGATTATACACGTAATGGCAAACAATACAATTATATTCTCGATGTAATTGCACATAAAAAAGCAGCAGATTACATAAGGGCATTGAAACCAAACGGTGTTTTTGCAATGATTGGCGGTTCTATGGGTTGGTTGTTATTTCAAATGATGTTGATACAACCCGTTCTTTCCAAATTCAGAAAGAAGAAGCTGGGTATTATGGGTTATAAACCCAACCGGAAAGATCTTGATTTACTGAACCAGCTCGTTGTTGAAAATAAAATCAAAGTTGTTATTGACAAAGTCTTCCCTTTGAGTGAAACAGCCAATGCATTCAGGCATTTTGAGAAAGGTAATTTTAAAGGGAAAATAATTATCTCCGTCAGTCATACCTGATTCATTTCATTCGTTACTTTTTAAAGTCGATTGCTTAGGATTAAACCTCCAAATAAAAAATTATTTTGACGGATTCAGCTGATAATAAATGAAACACTATTCACTGCATTTTTTATTACCTTTCTCAACTCAATTTCAAAACCACTTTTATGAACAAGCTTGCTTTTATCACAATCATTTTATTTTCGGTGTTATCACTCTTTGCACAAAAAAAGACAACAGCACCTACAGCCCCATCTGAAACAAAGGATGTGTTCAACTCTGCTTTACTCAACGGTTTAAAATTCCGGAGTGTGGGCCCTGCTATTACATCTGGCCGGGTAGCAGATATTGCTGTGAATCCAAAAAATACCAGTGAATATTATGTGGCAGCAGCAGCAGGCGGTGTTTGGAAAACAAAAAATGCCGGTATTACCTATGAACCTGTTTTTGATGGCGAAGGTTCTTTTTCCATAGGTTGTTTAGCTATTGATCCCACAAATACCAATGTAGTGTGGGTAGGCAGTGGCGAAAACAATAATCAACGTGTTGTTGGTTATGGTGATGGTATTTATAAAAGTGAAGATGCCGGTAAGAGTTGGAAAAATATGGGATTAAAGAATTCAGAACATATCGGTCGTATTGCAATCGATCCTACCAACAGTGATATTGTTTATGTAGCTGCATACGGACCTGTATGGAATAGTGGTGGTGAACGTGGAATTTATAAAACAACGGATGCTGGAAAAACATGGAAACAGGTGTTGAATGTAAGTGAGCATACAGGTTTTAATGAAGTGATGGTGGATCCACGTCATCCAAATATTGTATATGCTGCTGCACATCAACGTCAGCGGAAAGTGTTTACATATATTGGTGGCGGACCTGAAAGTGCATTGTATAAAAGTACGGATGGCGGCGCTACATGGAATAAGATAATGAGCGGATTACCTGCCGGTGATCTGGGAAGAATCGGCTTGAATTATTCACCGATTAATCCTGATGTTTTGTATTGTGTGGTGGAAGCAACAGAAGGAAAAGGTGGTGTGTTTAAAAGTATAGATCGTGGAGCAAGCTGGGAAAAGCAAAGTGGTTACTCAACCAGTGGCAACTACTATCAAAAAATTTATTGCGATCCCAAAGACGTAAATAAAATATTTATCATCAATGTGTACCTCGGTGTAAGTAAAGATGGTGGTAAAAACTTTTCTATTCTTGGCGAAAAAAGTAAACACATCGATAACCATGTGATCTGGATCAATCCAAAAAATACAGAACATTATTTAGTTGGTTGCGATGGTGGTGTATATGAAAGTTTTGATGAAGGAAGTAATTGGAACTTCAAAGCCAATCTGCCCATCACACAGTTTTATAAAGCAGCAACAGATAATGCATTTCCGTTTTACCATATTCACGGTGGTACACAGGATAACTTTAGTTTGGGAGGACCATCACGTACATTAAGTGCCAATGGTATTTTCAATTCCGATTGGTATTTCACCAGTTTAGGTGATGGGTATGAATCGCAGATTGATCAAAGCAATCCGGATATTGTTTACTCACAGGCACAGTATGGTGCATTAACACGTTATGATAAAAAGAGCGGTGAGTATTTATTTATTCAACCACAGGAACCCGAAGGTGAAGCCTATCGCTGGAATTGGGATGCGCCGTTAGTAATTTCAAAATATGATAACAAACGTCTTTACCATGCAGCGAATAAAGTTTTTCGTACCGACGATCGGGGAAGTACATGGAAAGTGATCAGCCCTGATCTTACAAGACAGATTGATCGGAACAAATTACCTGTGATGGGTAAAGTGTGGAGCATGGATGCTGTTGCAAAAAATGGCTCAACAGATATTTATGGCAACATCACTACCATTGCTGAATCAAAGTTTGAAGAGAACAGCATTTATGTTGGTACTGATGATGGGTTAATTCAAATCACAAACGATGGTGGCACAACATGGTCAAAGGTTGATAACATTGCAGGTGTGCCTGAACGCACTTATGTAAATCACATCATCACTTCACAACACGATAAGAATGTAGCGTATGTTACATTCAATCATCATCGTTACGGCGATTTTCATCCGTATGTTTATAAAACAAGCGATGGCGGTAAAACCTGGAAATCCATTACCAATAATTTGCCGGAGAGAGGAACATCGTATACCATTGCAGAAGATCATGTAAACAAAGACCTGTTGTTTGTGGGTACAGAGTTTGGTTTGTTTGTGAGTATTGATGGTGGTGCAAAATGGGTGCAGATGAAAGCAGGCCTCCCAACTATTGCAGTAAAAGATCTAGAAATTCAAAAAAGAGAAAACGATCTCATCCTTGCCACATTCGGCCGTGGGTTTTATGTGCTGGATGATTATACGCCGTTGCGAAATTTAAAACGGGAAGACCTTGACAAACAAGCTGTGATTTTTCCCGTTAAAGATGCATGGATGTTTATTGAATCAAAACCATTAGGTGTAAGAGGAAAAGGTTTCCAGGGCGAAAGTTTCTTTACTACACCAAATCCGAAAGTAGGTGCCGTGTTTACTTATTATTTAAAAGAAGACATCCAAACTATTAAAGAAAAACGCAGAGCTGCAGAAGCTGAAAAAATAAAGAAAGGCGAAGCTCCAACTTATCCTGCTCCTGATTCATTGCGATTGGAAGACGAACAGGTTGCTCCGCATTTATTATTTACTGTTACAGATGAAGCAGGTAATGTTGTCCGCCGTTTAAAAGCACCTGCCAAAAAAGGATTGAAACGCATTGTATGGGATTTCCGTACATCGCCGTTTGGCCCAATTGATTTAACTCCGTTTGATGAATCATTTGCATTCAGTTCTCCTGACGAGGGATATTTTGCATTGCCCGGAAATTATAAAGTTTCACTCAGTAAGTTTGAAGATGGAGTGTATACTGAAATTATTTCAGCACAACCGTTCAAAGCTGCTACATTAAATACTGCTACACTTCCTGCCACAGATAAAAAAGCCCTTGATGAATTTTGTAAAAAAATTGCTGAGTTGAGCAGAGTTGTTGCTGCAAGCGATCAGTATCGTGGTGAATTGGTTAATAAAATCCGATTTATCAAACAGGCAGTGATTGAAACACCTAAGCAATCGTTGGATGTTTCAAAAGCAATTTCAGAAATTGAAAAAAGATTGAACGCTATCAATCGTAAATTAAATGGAGATGCTACATTAGCCAGAAGAGAATTTGAGACAACTCCTTCTGTCAATAGCCGTATTGGTTATGTGATAGGTTCTTTGTGGAATACAACTGCAGCTCCTACACAAACACAACTCAATTCTTATAGTATTGCAGCAAAACAATTTACACCGGTTTATAATGAATTAAAAGCTGTAGGTGAAGAAATAAAACGATTGGAAGAAATGCTTGAAAAAAACGGGGCTCCTTATACACCGGGCAGGTTGCCGGATTGGAAAGATGGAAATTAATGCTTACACAACTTTGCCAAAGTTTTTACAGGTTCATAAAAACAATCTGGTTCATAAAACTTTGGCAAAGTTTATTTTCTCTTTATTATTGATGAGTGATGATTTGATATAAATGCTCAGCATCTTCCTTCTTAAACAACTGGGTACCTTCATTCATTGTAGCTGCACTTCCGCATGCAACACCAAATGAGATAATTTCTTTCAACGATTTATTTTGCTGCAGCATATAAGTCATACCTGCTACCATACTATCACCTGCACCTACTGTACTGCGTTTTTCAACTTTAGGTGCAGTTGCAAAATAGCGCTCATCTTTGCTTACAATCCATGCACCTTCTGCTCCCATACTCACTGCAATCAATTCGGCAAAGCCATCCATAATTGCCTGTTGCGCTGCATCGGGCACCTCTGCTTTATCAAGCCATTCAACATTCAGCATTTTACATAACTCTCCGATGTTAGGTTTAATCATGTACGCATGCTTACCTTTTAATGCCTGTAATGCAGGGCCACTTGTATCAACAATACATTTAGCCCCAACTGCAGCTGCATTCTTAACAATCAATCCATAAAAATAATCGGGTAGACCGGGCGGTAAACTTCCGCTTGCAATTACATATGTAGGAGTAAAACTTCTTATCTGATCAACCAATGTTTTAATGGTTTCTTCAAGCACTTCTCTTCCGGGAAATGTAAAACGATATTGGTTAACCGTTGAGTTTTCAAGCACAATCCAGTTTTCCCTTGTTTCTACTTTTGTATCAACAGCATGAAAAAGAATTCCTTCTTCTTTCAATAATGAACAAAGCATGTTTCCGTTATGTCCACCTGCAGGGAATAATGCAACAGAAGGTGCTTCCAGTTTTTTTAATGCTTTGCTTACATTAATTCCTCCGCCACCGGGTTCATTCACAACTTCTGTGCAACGTAATTTACTTTCGGGTTTTATTTTTTCAACAGTAGAACTTTTATCAATACAAGGATTCAATGTAACAGTTAGTATCATCAGTAATTAATTAAATGAATTGTTTTCTATTTCAGTTAATACCAGATCAATTCGTTTGCTCAGTGTTTCATAATCTGTGTATCCTCTTGCCAGCAGATGAAATTTCGTATCGGTTATTTGCATGAGTACCTGTGGGAAACCGGTTACCTGTAACTGCTTGCACAATTGAAATTCATAATAAGCATGTTCTTTATATTCATCACTTTTTAGTTTCCTGTAAAACTCATCCGGGTCAACTGCATATTTTTCTAATAAATGCCTGTAAGCTTCATCATCTGTTAAATCTCTTCCTTCAAAATATAAACTGTACTGCATTTCTGCAATAAAGTCAACCTGCTTTTCCGGAAATAATTCTTTAATAATACTTAACGCAATGGCAGGCTTTTCAGAAGATGGAAACCAATCGCTCTCATCGGGATTATTAATATGCCATAAATAATCTGCTCCAAATTGAATACCGGTTAATTCCTCTACCTGTTTATAAGCTTCTTTAATATAATCTGCCGTTGCTTTTATGTGTACTGGTTGTTCGGGCAATACCATACCGCCGCTCAATACTTCGGTATGAAATTTTTCTTTATACTCGTTTGCAATTTTTTTAATTACCGGGCTAAAACCGTAGCACCAACCGCAGTAAGCATCATAACAATAAATCAAAGTGGGTTGCATGCCGCAAAGTTAAAGGTTAGAAACAGATAAGCTGTTTTTATACAACTGAATATATTCCTGTTTTTTCTTTAACCTGTATTGCATAATAAACCTTGGATGAGGCAATGATTTTATTTGCTGAAAGAACTGATGCTGATCATTTAATTTGTTCAAATATTTAAAATTCTCCCCCTCTCCTATACAAAAACAAATAGTTGTGTTTAATCCAAACTGAATTTGTTGTTGTAACCATTTAATAATAAGAGGTTCAATACGCTTAAGCAATAACTTATCATCATAGTAATTTAAATTCTTTCCTTCTTTTACAAATCCAAGTGGACTGACTGCAGAAATATAAAATTGCTGATAAAATAATTCTGGGCCACCATATGCCTCTATCATTTCATAAATAAATAAAGAAGATAACTCCTGTTGCTTTTTCCAGTTGTTTTGAATATTGCAGAATTTTTCGAGATTGATGGGATCAGTAAATGGAATACCGGTTATACCACCACCATAACGACCGGGATTGATTCCTAACATAAGTGTTCTTGGCTGATGATCGTTATAATACTTTGAATAAAACTTTTGACATGTTGTTTGTACTTCTTCATCTTTATAAACATCCATCACTTCAACATTACGAGGAAGATTGATGTTTAAATCAATGGTAAACAGGAAATGAAGTATCTGTTCAGCTAAACTTTTCAATGAATATAAATTCGTTTAATGTGCATCCAGCCAATTTGTTCCGGTACCAGCTTCTGCAACAACAGGAACATTGTTAGGTAAGATCATTGCAGATTCCATACATTCAAGAATTACTTTTTTTACAGCAACTGTTTCTTCCTTCAGTACATCAAAAACCAATTCATCATGCACCTGCATTATCATTTTACTTTTGAATTGATTTTTTTGAAATGCTTCACTGGTTTTGATCATGGCCAGTTTAATCATATCAGCTGCTGTTCCCTGTATGGGTGAGTTAATGGCATTTCGCTCAGCAAAACCACGCACTGTAAAGTTGGAAGAATTAATATCTCTAAGCCAGCGTTTTCTTCCCATCAATGTTTGTACATAACCATGCTCTCTTGCAAAGTTGATGGTATCATCCATGTATTTTTGAATACCAGCAAATTCCCGCTTGTAATTATCAATAATTTCTTTTGCTTCTGCCCTGCTGATGCCCAGGTTATCGGCCAAACCAAAAGCACCTTGTCCGTAAATAATTCCAAAGTTTACACTCTTTGCTTTGTAACGCATTTCTTTGGTAACATCTTTCTCATCTACTTTATAAACTTTAGCTGCTGTTGCATTATGAATATCCTTCCCTTGAATAAAAGCTTCACACATGGCAGGGTCGCCGCTGATTGCAGCAACAATGCGTAATTCAATTTGTGAATAATCTGCACTTAATAATTCATGTTCATCATCACGGGCAATAAAAGCTTTTCGTATTTCTCTTCCTCTTTCTGTACGTACAGGTATATTCTGAAGATTGGGGTTGTTACTTGATAAACGTCCGGTTACTGCTATGGCTTGTCCGTAAGTTGTATGAACTCTTCCTGTTTTCCGGTTTATAAGTAGTGGCAATGAATCAACATAAGTTGATTTGAGTTTTGTTAATTCACGAAAAGCAAGTATATCATCTACAACAGGGCTTGTATGTGCTAATTTCAATAATACGTCTTCGCCAGTTGCATATTGACCGGTCTTTGTTTTTTTAGCTTTCGGATCAAGCTTTAAATGATCAAACAAAACTTCACCTAATTGTTTAGGCGAAGCCAGATTAAATTTTAACCCTGTTGAACTGTAAACCCTTTCTTCTGCTTCCTTTGCATCTTTCTCCAGTTGCTTTGAATAAACATTTAAAAAATCAACATCCACTTTTACTCCTTCAAACTCCATATGTGTTAATACTTTCACAAGTGGACTTTCCACTTCATAAAAAACTTTTTCTACTTCCTTCTCTTTCAACTTTGGAAACAAAGCTTGTTTTATTTGGAATGTGATATCTGCATCTTCTGCTGCATATTCTTTTATTTTTTCCAACTCCACATCACGCATGGTGCCCTGTGTTTTTCCCTGCCCGACTTCATTTTTTTTATTTATTGCGGTCAGGCGGGCTTTCTTCCCTATGAGTTCTTCAATATGCACCGGTTCGTAATTAAGTAATTGTTCACTTAATAAATCCATGCTGTGTTTTCCTTCCGGTTCAATCACATAATGAGCCAGCATGGTATCAAATAAATTTCCTTTTAATTCCACATCATACCATTTCAAAACAAGCAAATCGTATTTTATATTTTGTCCAACCCATGTTATAGTTTCATCATTAAACAACGATTTAAATAAACTGAGTATGGTTTTTGTTTTTGATTGATCTTCAGGACAAGGAATATAAAATCCTTTATGTGGCTGATAAGAAAAACTCAGGCCTACCAGTTCGCAATCATTGGCATCTAAACCTGTTGTCTCGGTATCAAAGCAGATTTCTTTTTGTTGTTTTAATTCATCAACCAGTTTTTTTATTTCTTGTTCTGTAGTAAGAGCAACATATTCATGTGGAGTGTTATTAATATTTTTTTCAACGGAGATTGGCACTTCTTCGTTTATGTCTTCTTCAGAAAGTGAACTAGCCTCATCTGTACTTGTTATTTCAACTATTTCTGTTTCTGTCTTTTTATTTTTTACTTCAGTTTTTTTACTTTCAACAGCGTTTCCAAACAAATCGGTTTGTACACCAACCGGTGCTGTATTAAACACATTAAAATCATCACCTAAAATCCGTTTGCCTATTGATTTAAATTCAAGCTCAGCAAATACATTTTTTAATTCATCTTTGTTCCAGTCTTTTAATCTGAAATCTTCTTCATGAAATTCAACAGGTACATTGGTAATGATGGTAGCCAGTTTTTTACTCATAATAGCCAGCTCTTTTCCGTTCTGTACTTTTACTCCCATTGCACCTTTAATCTTATCAGCATTTTCTAAAACATTTTCTAATGTTCCATATTCAGCTAATAATTTGGCAGCAGTTTTTTCACCTACACCCGGTATACCTGGAATATTATCAACTGCATCACCCATCATACCTAAAATATCTATTACCTGGCTAACTTCTTTAATATTCCATTTTGTACAAACTTCTGAAGGCCCCATAATTTCAACATCACCACCCTGGTAACCGGGTTTGTAAATTTTTATTTTATCAGTTACTAATTGTCCGTAATCTTTATCGGGTGTAACCATGTATACTTCATAACCTGCGTTGGCAGCCTGTATGCTTAGTGTACCAATAATATCATCTGCTTCAAATCCATCTTTTTCAATTACAGGAATGTTGAAGCCCTTGATAATTCTTTTAATGTCGGGTAATGCAGCCAGTAAATCTTCAGGTGCTTCCTGTCTGTTGGCTTTGTAATCTGCAAAATCTGTATGACGTTCAGTTGGCGCATGCGTATCAAAACACACAGCCATGTGAGATGGTTTTTGATTATTGATTAATTCAACCAATGCATTTGTAAATCCAAACTGGGCATTTGTATTTCTGCCTTTAGATGTAATACGAGGATTACGGATCAATGCATAGTATGCACGAAAGATGAGAGCAAGCGCATCAATAAGAAAAACTTTTTTATCAGCCATGTTGCTAAGATAAGTTCCTGCGCTGCCATCCCCAAATGATGGATGATTTTTTTACAAACAAGTACAGGAGGTGGTAGAAACCACCTCCGCAAAACTTACATTATGAGAAAAATTCAACACCGGCAGCAAAAAAAAGTATAGGGTACGGACTGCCGCACTTGATATGCTAAAACGATATGTAATAATTGATTACTTGTTCTTTACTTCTGCCATTTCATTTTCTAAAGGCTTTGCTTCTTTAGACTGTGCAGTTGTTTGCTTGGCAACTTCGGCTTTACCAGCAACTACACGGGCAAGGAAAGAATCTTCCTTGTAAAAAACATTTAAATAAATGGCGAAAAGGAAAAATACGAACGAGAAGAAACGCAATGGTTTTTTCATTTTGAATTGGATTTAAGTTTTTCGTTTATAAAGGACAATACAAATCTAAATACAAGTTTTGATTCATACAATACTTCGTAAGGTTTTTTTAAAAATTCAGTGGAAGTACTTCAAGCACCGTAATTCTACTGAACAGCAAATTTTGAGAGGAAAATTATGTTACAGCACACCTTCTTTTATTTCTTCCCATAGTTCTCTGTAACACTGTGCCGCATAACTGCTTTTTGCAAATTCTTCCAATGGTGCTTTGTGAACTCCCATTTTTTCTACATCACTTAAATAAGGAATATAGTTTGCAAAAAATCGTTTGTCTTTATACAATTCTTCCATTACTTCATTATGCATGTTGCGTCGTAAATCGGTCATGGTAAAAAAGCAGGTCATCTTTTTTATATCAATACTTTTTTCTTTAAAAAAATCTTTTACCATGTGATACGTACGTACAGATAAGGTAGTTGGAATAATGGGCATTAATACAATATCAGATGCGTTGAAAATATTTTCTGCTAAAGAACTTAATCCCGGCGGACAATCAATAAACACAAAATCATATTCATTCTTCAATTGCTTTAAAATTACTGAAAGTCTTTTTTTTGATGCCTGCATTTCATCAATCATTACATCATGTGCCTTAGCTGTAACATCGGCCGGTATGATATCCAGGTTTTCATATTCTGTTTCCATAATACTATCTGCCAGCAAAGCATCTTTCCCTACCACATCAAGCATAATCACTTTTTGCTTTGGTTTTACTTTATAATAAAATGAAGTAGCTCCCTGAGGATCTATATCCCAAATCAAGGTTTTGTAACCGTCTTTTGCGGCGAGATAAGCGAAGTTTACGCAACTGGCTGTTTTGCCAACGCCCCCTTTAAGATTGAATAAAGCAAATGTGAACATGGTATGTATTTTTTGAAGGGTTTGAAGATACAAAAAGACCAATGATATTAAGCATAAAAAAGATTAACTTTAAACTCCTTTGATAATAGCTGCTTTTTTGATTTACACCTCAACTTTTATTAACAAAAAGCTGATATTATGATTAAGAAACTGGAAGGCGAACGTTGGAAAGAAGCCGACTTCCCCAATTCATTACAAAAAAGATATGCAGTAAGCAATAAAGGAAGGGTGGCAAGTTTTAATACTTCGCTGCTAAAAGACGGCAACATTTTAAAAGGCAGTTTGCAGGAAGGTTATAAGATACTTCGTTTCACCGTTCAGGCAAGGAAAAAGAAACGGTATGAATTTATATTTTTTCACAAGCTGGTTGCTATGCATTTCTGCAAACAAAAATCACCCCTGCATAAAAAAGTAATCTTTAAAGATTTCAACAGAAAGAACCTGGATGCAACAAACCTTAAATGGGTTACCGTTGAAGAACAATATAAGCACAGTGTACAGAGCCCTAAATATATCATAGCTAATAAACGAAGGTTACATCCGGTAAAAGGCCCGCAACTGGATATTGAAAAAGTGCGGAAAATTAAACTGGCACTTCAAAAAGGTAAAACCTTAAAAGAATTAGGATTAAAATATAAAGTGAGTGATATGCAGATTCACCGCATTAAAACCGGTGAAAACTGGGGGCATGTGAAGGTGAAATAATTATTCTTCAATAGATGGGAGATTTTCAATATCGTTTAAATCTTTGTGACGACCTGCTGCTTTTTTTGCCTGTATAAGATCCTTTAAATGGATTACCCGTATCTGAATATCATCAATCTGTTCAACGGTTGATGATTGAAAAGCATCAGAAAAGTCAACTCCTTTTACTGCTGTCATCAATTCAATTGCACTTGGTGGTAAACCAATTGAAAACACATCGTATTGTTCAGAAAAAAACTTTTCTTTTGGAACAGCTTCTTCCGGAAGTCCGAATTCAGCAAGTGCAGTTTTTAATTTATTAAAGTTTGAATCTGTTTTATTTATCCAAATATCCATATCGCCGGTTGACCTACTATACCCTCTCAGTATAACTGCATAACCGCCCACAAGAATATATTCTACTAAGTGTTTATTTAGAGAATGTATGAAGTCCTGAAAGTCCTGATTGAAAATATTCATTTAAAGTTTTTGCTTTCTGCTTGAATAAACTGTTCGGTCAACTTTTTTCATTAAAAAATCAGGTTCATTAAAAGCAACTGCAATCATAACTGCAGCAGCTTTTAGTTTTTCATTATTTGATTTATTGAACCAATACTGAAAATCAATATTCCCTTCATAGCCCATTTTATAGGCTTTAAAAACCGTTTTATCCATTTTTAAATGCAGCTGTTTTATGATTTCAAAAATACAAACTAATAATCACCAAACTTCCCAATCAAAATCTTTCAATTCATTTCTGGTTGTTGGTTTTTGCATGCCGTTGGTGAGTTGTTCTACACGTTGACCTACAT
>Ga0209798_10001258_pt1 | contig 15418 bp, 14 predicted proteins | sample DOMMetBare3Fresh_FD_187475 | JGI IMG/M metagenome (GOLD analysis project Ga0209798, IMG submission 187475) | Wetland sediment microbial communities from St. Louis River estuary, USA, under dissolved organic matter induced mercury methylation -... | ecosystem: Environmental > Aquatic >...
ACGCACCAGCCGGCGCCGGCGCGCGCCCGGGTCGTTCGGAGACGTCGGGATCTCATATGGCGTGCGCACGACATCCATCCTTGCCCACATCCGGGGTCCAGCGAGTCCGGACCACCTGATCTCAGGGTCGGTTCAGGGTCGGGTCAGGGTCAAACCTGATGGCGGGGCGATGCGTGGAAGCCAAGAATCGTTGACATGAGCGAACAAAACACATCGCACCCGCAAACGGGAATGGACAGGTTCTTCAACGCCTTGCGCAGCATCGGCATCAGACGGCGTACCCACAACAAGTGGATCGCCGGCGTGTGCTCGGGGCTCGCCGACCGGCTCGGCATCGATCCGATCATCGTCCGCGTCGCCCTGGTAATCCTCACCATGCTGGGGGGTGCCGGCATCGCCATCTACCTCGTCGCCTGGGCACTGCTGCCCAACGACAGGGACGAGATCCCGGCGCAGCGAGCGCTGCGTGACGGGCACGGCGGCTCCATCGTCCTGCTCGTCTTCGCGGGACTGGCGCTGTTCGGCGACTCGGCGTTCGGAGGCACCTGGTGGAGCAACCGTCCCGGTTGGGGGTTCCCGTGGGGGTTGGTCCTCGTCGGCCTCCTGATCTGGTGGCTGGTTCAACGGTCTGACAACCGTCCTGACGCCGACCAACGGGTGATGAACCAACAGCTCGGCGCGCCGACCACCGGCGCCCCGACCACCGGCACCTCGCCCACCGGCACTCCGACCACGGGCGCCCCGACCACCTCTGCCCCGTCGCCAGCAGCCTCCGGGCCGGCGATGGCTACCGGGCGCCCAACCCCGTACACCGCCCCCCCGTCACCGACTGGGCCCGGCCCGGTCTCCTACAACCCGGCTTCCTACAAGAGGTTGGGTCGCCGATCCGGTGGTCCGCTGATGGCCCTGATCGCGATCGGGCTTGCCCTGGCGACATACGGCTCCCTGCTCTGGGCAGGCGCCGAGCTCAGCTGGACCGGTGACCACCAGGCGATCGCCTTCGCCGGCTCGCTGGCGGCGATGGGGCTGCTGATGGTGGTGCTCGGTATTGCCGGCTGGCGGCCCGGCTTCGTCACCTTCCTGGCGATCGTCCTGGCGATCGCGGCCTGGTCGAGCGCTGTTGTACCCAATGACATCCGCCTCGGCGGACGGTTCGGGGACGCTACCTGGGCGCCGACGTCGGTATCCGGCGACGCCAACTACGAGCTGGGCGTCGGTAACGGTGTACTCAATCTCAGCGGGCTGCCCACCGAAGGCCTCAGCGAAGCCAAGATCCCGGCATACGTGGGGATGGGCGAGCTGAAGGTGGTGGTCCCCCAGGACCTGACCGTCAAGGTCGTGGGCCACGTGGGCCTAGGCGAGATTCTGCTGCCGAACGATGCGGGGAGCAACGGGCAGAGCGGCGCAGACGTATCCCGGTCGGTCGTCATAGGCGACGGGCCAACCGAAGTCGTGGTCGATGCCGGTGTCGGCATCGGACAGCTCACTGTGGTGAAGGAGTAAGACGATGGAAGCGAACACACCTGTTACGCCGTCATCCCCGGAGGGCACCTCGATCCAGGACAGGGTCAACGCGCCCGCACGTCCGAAGGGACCGAACGCCTCAGCGATCGTGGCCGGCCTGGTGGCCATCGTCCTGGCCGGACTGATCATCGCCAACGAGACCACGGCCTGGAACGTCGACTGGTCAGGGCTGGGGCCGGGCGCGATCGTCGTGGTCGGTGTCGTGCTGGCGGTGATCGGGGCCATCGGCCTGGTCCGGCGTCACGACGACGTCTGACAGGAGCGATCGCCATCCGGACGTGATGTCGAGCCGGTCGAGATCGGTCGGGGGCACCCAGGCTGCAGAGGCCGTGGTGCCCCCGACGTCGTGAACGACCGGATCTGTCGGCTCGGGGCAGACTGCGCGAAAGACGACCCGAACGGCGTGGAAGTCCTCGAGCCGACCGGTCGGGGCACGTCCGATCCAGTGACTGGTCCGGATCAGCGCGAGCTCGCTGACCTCAATCACCTGACCGGTCTCCTCCCACGCTTCGCGGACCACAGCCAGCACCGGCGCTTCGCCGTCATCGATGCCCCCACCAGGCAGGCCCCACCGGCCCGCTGCGTTGGTTCGGTCCGAGAACTGCGTCATCAGCACACCGCGCGAGCTGGTCACCAAGGCGTAGGCCGCGACGCGTTGATGAGGCTCGGGAACCTCGTCCTCGGACACCACCAGATCGTGGTCCCGGCGCGTTCGCACGCGCCGGCCGAGCAAGGAGGCTGGCCGAGACTCAACCTCGAACGAGATGGTCAGCACATGCATTCCGGCCGTATGGCTCGTGAGGTCTCGGACCCGCCGCACCTCCCAGCCATGCTCTGCAAGCAGTGCTGTGGGATCGTCGCCGTGGCCGAGCACAAGACGGACAACCTCGGCGCCCAGGAGGTCGACCCCGACCACCACAAGGAGTGGGGGCTCTCGGTGCAGGCGGGCCGGCGGCTTGTCGCCAGTGGTCAACGCCCTGACCCCCGCGCCGCCGCGGCCAACGCGATGGCGCGGCGATACTCCGCCTCGGCGCCGTCCAGGATGCGGTCCCAAGACTGCTCCGGCGGAGTGCTGCGGCTGTACGCCGCCATCGACTCTCTGAGCTCATCGTCGATGATCAACCGGGCGATGGACCCGGCCATCGCGTCGTCATCTGCCGCGAGGTAGCCATTGAGACCGTCCTTGACGAACTCCCCCAGCCCACTGCCCACTCGCCCTACGACCGGTAGCCCGACCGTCCGCGCCTCAAGGGCAGCGATCCCGAACGACTCCAGGGGCGCAGGCGCCACGTAGATGTCGGCCGCGGCATATTTCGCGCGTACCTCATCGCGACTCACCCGGCCGGGCATCCGGACCCAGCCACGCATGTCGTGGGTCTCGATGAACCGTTCAAGTCGACCGCGGTCCGGACCATCCCCGAGGATCTCCAGGCTGATGGCGGTCTCGATCGGCACCAGCGCGCGAACGCGAACCATGATGCGCAACAACGGCATTGGTCGCTTACGTGCCGCCAAGCGCATCGCCGCCACCACCCGCACGCCGTCGCCCGCCTCGCGCGCCGGACCCTCGTCTGCCGGGCTGGCCCAGTGGTCGACGTCGATGCCGTTGCACAGAACATTAACGACACTGTCCACGCCCACGATGCGCTGCAACGGTTCAGCTGCCACGGCCGAGACAGCGTTCATGGCAACACCCCGGGAAGCCCATGAGCGCACATGCCTGGTGGCACGGAATACCGGCTCGAGCGCGCCCAACATGCAGTGCCATGTCATCGCTGTCGGCAGGCCCATGTCCGTGGCGACGCGGGCACAGTCAACGGCAAAGGGACTCACCACGCCCATGTGAACATGCACGACGTCGAAACCGCCCTCGGCCAGACGTTGGCGCAGCAGCCTTGGGGCCAAGGGGTTGACGGGCAGCTCGAACGGCAGCCTGAGGGCCAGCCTGTGGACGGCAACGCCATCAACCTCGTCGACGTAGCCTCCCCGTTCGCCATGCGCGCCCGGGGTGGCCGTCATGACCACGACCTCATGCCCGCGCCCGATCAGGCGGGTGGCCAGGTCATGAACCTGCACCTCGATGCCACCCAAGCGCGGCAGGTAGCAGTCGGACAGCAGCGCGATCTTCACGTAACTCAGCCTTGCATGCGACAGGATGGGACCTGATGGCGCACACCCTGTTGGCATTTCACGCCCATCCCGACGACGAGGCTCTGCTCACCGCCGGGACGATGGCGCGCGCGGCAGCAGAGGGTCACCGGGTCATTCTGGTGGTGGCGACCGACGGCAACGAGGGGCTTGCCGCGGACAGCTTCTCCGCTGACGGCCGGCTGGGCGAGCTCCGGCTGAACGAGCTGCGTGAGAGCGCACGAGCGTTGGGCGTGGCCCGGGTCGAGCATCTTGGCTATGCCGACAGCGGGTCCGGGCCGCAACCCCTGCCAGATCCACCGGGGCGGACCCGGTTCGTCCGTGCGGATGTCGACGAGGCCGCGGGGCGCCTGGCCGACATCCTGCGGGAGGAGTCCGTTGACGTCCTGTTGACGTATGACGCCAACGGTGGATACGGGCATCGTGATCATGTGAAGGTCCACGAGGTCGGCGCGCGGGCGGCAGAGCTGGCGCACACTCCGCGGGTGCTCCAGGCAACCGTGCCCCGAGATGCGCTCTGTCGCGCGGTGGCCCTGGCCGGAAAGGTCTACCGCTTCCCCGCAACGTTCGACCCCACCACCTTCGAACGCTCCTACAGCTCCCGAGCCGACATCACCCATCGGGTCAACGTCCGGCGCTACGCCTCCGCCAAGCGGGCCTCGATGCGGGCCCACGCGTCCCAGGCCAGTGCCGAAGGCGGGGCGGACCGCACCCTCGCTGCCTTCCTGCGGATCCCGCGACCCCTGTTTGACGTGGTCTTTGGCCGCGAGTGGTTCGTCGACCCAGCCCATCCGCCTGGCGCCCCGATCTCCCGGGACGTCTTCGCCGGCCTTGCGTGACGATTGGCGGGTGGTCGTCGTGACGGAGGACGCTTCGGTGGCGCACAGCCTGCGCCCGTCCCGCCAGCGGATGATCCAGGGCGTGCTGGGCGTACTCCTGGCGATCGTGCTCGTCGTCTGGTGGCTGCCTCGGATCGCGCAGACCACGTGGGGTGCGGTGTTCGAGACCCTCAGCCACGTTGGCTTCGGGGCCGTCATGCTGCTGTACGGCCTCATGTGCCTCGGGCTCTGGTGCTACACCTTTACCCTCGCCGGGTCCCTGCCCGGCCTGCGTCACGTGCAGGCGCTCATCGTGAACCTGTGCGGCTCGTCCGCGGGCAACTTCCTGCCCGGTGGCGGTGCCGCCGGAGTGGCGGTCACGTATGCGGCCTTCCGGTCCTGGGGGTTCGCCCGACGCGACATCTCGACCTCGGTCATCGTCACCGGTGTGTGGAACATCCTCGCCCGGATGATCCTGCCCGTGACCGGCCTGATCGCCCTCCTCGTCGCCGGCGGCGACCTGCCGGCTGCGGTGGTCCGGGGCGGGCTCATCGGCGCGGCCGCAGGCCTGGCGCTGCTCGCACTGTTCATCGCGGCGCTGGCCAGCGAGAAGCTTGCCCGATCTCTCGGCCTGGCTCTCGGCCGGCTCCTGCGCCCCCTCGTACGACGGGTCAACCCCTCCCGCGAGGTGGCCTTCGACCAGCTGGTCACTGACCAGCGGGTCCACATCTTCCGCGTCGTCCGGCACAGGTGGCTCGAGATGACGTTCGGGCTGATCGGGTACTTCGCAGTCTTCTACGTGCTCTTCTGGCAGAGCCTGCACGTGGTCGGGCTGCGGATGACGTTCTCGCACATGTTCGCCGCCTACGCCGTGGGGCGGCTGCTCTCCGCCATCGGCATCACGCCGGGCGGCGTCGGAGTCACTGAGGGAGGCGCCGTGGCCGTCCTGATCGCGTTCGGCGCCGACCCCGCGCAGGCACTCGCCGGCACCGTCCTGTTCTCGCTCTACACGCACGTGATGGAGGTCCCGCTGGGCCTGCTTGCATACCTCGGCTGGGCCATCTCGAAGAAGACCACCCCCACAGACGGCGCGCCACGTCCCGATGATGCGTCCCCGGAGGACCCTCCCCCTGGGGGTCTGGTCCCCGAGGTCTAGCTCCGGCCAGTCACCAGCCGGCACGGACGGGTCGCTCAGCCGATCAGCCTGCGCACCTGACGGGTCCGGGCCCGGTCGGCGAGCTCATCGTCGATACGTCCCGGCACGAAGGGCTCACCCAGCGCACGCTCGACCGCCAGCCTGATGAGGGCATCGGCCAGAGAAGGGTTGGCCGGCAGCACAGGGCCGTGCAGGTAGGACCCGAACACGTTGCCGGTGACGGCGCCCTCCGTCCCGTCCGTGCCGTTGTTGCCCATCCCCGCCCTGACCCTGCCGAACGGCTGCTGCGCCGGCCCCAGCTTCGTTGAGCCCGAGTGGTTCTCGTAGCCGACCACGTCGCCGAATGCCGTCTCCAGGACCACGGGGCCGACCATCCGCTTGGCATTGCCCTGGGTGGTCACGTCGAGGATGCCGATCCCGGGGAGCCGCTCGCCCTCGACGGTGATGAACGCGTTCCCGAACAGCTGGTACATGCCGCAGATCATCAGCATCGGCGTGCCGTCAGCCGCCAGGGAGCGCAGGACGTCGGCGTTGTGAGCCAGGTCGTCCTCGACCCGCGCCTGCCCACTGTCCTGGCCGCCACCGCCGAGAACGAGGTGGGCGTCCGTCGGGAAGTCGTTTCCCGGGTGGTGCTGATGGATCACGGGTTCGTAGCCGTGCCACCGCAACCGGCTGGCCAGACAGCGCGTGTTGCCGAGGTCGCCGTAGATGCTCATCTCACGGGGGTAGATGTGAACGATCTTGATCCGACCCTTGCTGGTGGCGTCACCGCTGGTTGCGCTGCTTGTTGCGCTGATGGTTGGGCTGCTGGTGCTCACGCCGCGTCCTCTCCGAACTTAGCGAGGCCGTATCGTGCAGCCAGGTCGCGGCGCAGCGTCATCATCGCGGTGTACGTGCAGAAGATCCGCTTGGGCTCGTCCTTGTATGCCGTCAGGAAGCGTTCCAGCGCCACCTCCAGGTCGGGCTCGACCTCGGCCACGGCGACGTCGTCGTACTTCAGCCGCAGCGCCATGTCGTAGGCCCGAACACCGCTGGTGAGCGCAACTCCCTTGTCCCGCAACGACGCGAAGCTGACGTCGTAGAGCCAGGAGACGTCGCGACCGTCTGCGTAGTTGTCGTTGATGGCGATCATCGTGGTGACAGGTGCACTGCCATACGTACCCAGCGCAACGGTGAAGCCGGCCGGGTTCTTGACCAAAACCAGCTCAAGCGGCTGTCCGTCGGCGTCGATGACCTCGCCGCGACCGAACGGGGGCGTGACTCTCTCAAGGGCAGCGACCGCCTCGACTTCGCGAAACTCGTTTGCCAGCAGCACTTTTGCCGTCGAGGTCGCGGCGGTGGCGTTGATCATGGCGGCCAGCCCCCGTTGTTTGAGAACCATGGGGCCAACCCGCCCGGTGGGGCCGAACCGCACCTCAAAGCTGCGTTCGTCGTGGGGCTTGAGCAGACCATCGGCCGCGGTGGGCCGGGGAGGCGTGAACTCGTCTTCGAACCGGACATCGGCCTCCTGCAGCTCTGGGAGCCGATCCGCGATCGAGGGGTCGACGCCGAAGTAGGTGACTGTGACTCCGTCGGGAACACGGCCGGCGATCCGCGATACGTAGGAGTCGTCGATGTTGAGCACCACGCCGGTCGTCGTCTGCTCCGCCAGCTCGGCGAGCAGCTTGGCGGTGTGGTCGATCTCGGCGAAACGGTCCAGCTGGTCGCGGGCGACGTTGAGCAGCAGTGAGTGCGTCGGCTTGACCTCGGCGGCGAACTTCAGCGCGTGAGCCTCGTCGAGCTCGAGGACGGCGATGTCAGCCTCGAGCCGTCCCGAGAGCGGGATCTCGGCCAGCATCGAGGAGATGACACCCCGGGTGAAGTTGCTGCCAGTGGGGTTCGTGAACACCGTGAGCCCGTGCTCGCGCAGGATGGCGACGAGCATCTTGGTCGTCGTCGTCTTGCCGTTGGTGCCGGTGACCACGACGACACCGCGAGGCAGGTTCGCGAGCGCGTGGGTGAGGAACCGCGGGTCCAGCCTCTCGACCACCAGCCCGGGCATCGCCGAACCACCACCACGGAGCCTCGTTGCGGCACGCGCGACCTTGCCCGCCGCCACTGCCACCGAAGTCCTGAGCACCGTCACACCCTAGCCAAACGACTCGTGGAGATCGCTGTCTGCCACATCAGGGACACGCTGGTGGCATACAGTGCGCGTAGCGCATCGTGAGAGCCTTCCGACTCCTGGACCTGGCCCGCGGCTGAGACCGTGGCCACCGCCGCGGGCGAGGGGAACAACTGATGAGCAGAACGACGATGTGGCGCCGCGGCGCCCTCGGCGCATTGACGGCCGGCGCGGTTGCGGCCGGAACTCTGGGCCTGGCGCCGGTGGCGATAGCCGCTCCGACCGTGACGAATGTCCGTGGTGGTGACATTACCGGCTGGAACACTGCGGTCAAGCCGTTGCCACCCATGCCGAGTGGCTGGTTCGCGCAGTCCGACAACCAGCTCGGCGGCGCGATCGGGGAGGTCGTGCCTGACGAGAGCCAGACGCCGACGACCGACGGTTATCTGCACCTTGCCACGCCGGCCGCTACCGACAAGGTCACGCTCCAGCACAGCGCCGGCTCGTCGCTGCTGTCCGCGTTCGTGACCGGTTCATACGCGGCGAACGTCATCAAGGGCACCAAGCGGGCCAGCTACCAGCTCGCCATCGACTGCAACGGCGCCGCCGTAGGTGGGCTCGCCACGCTGAACTACGGCGTGGACACTCAGCTGCCCGCGGACGGCTGGAAGACGCTCGATGTCGTCAACGGCGGCAGTGCCATGTGGTGGTCGACCGCGACCCTGACCGGCGACAGCACCAGCCTGCCGGGCGGGCAGGCGTCGCCTCACGCGCTGAGCGAGATCAAGTCCACCTGCGCGGCGGGCACGGTCAGCACCTACGGCGTCGGCATGGGCAGCGGTACGGCCGGCCAGGACGGCAACGTCGACTCGATCAACTTCAACGACGCGGTCGCCAACTTCCAGTTCGTCTGGGTGGACCGCATCGCCGGCGCCAACCGGATCGCGACGGCCGTGCAGGCGTCGCAGGCGCTTTTCGACAACGCAGGCACGGCCAATGACGCTTCGGCCGTGGTGCTCGCCACCAGCGAAGGCTTCGCTGACGGCGTGAGCGGCGGACCGCTCGCGGCCGCAGTTAATGGCCCGCTCTTGCTCACCGCAGGGTCGAGCCTGGACTCCGCGACGGCAACCGAGATCACCCGCATCCTCCCCGCGGGTGGCACCGTTCACGTCCTGGGCGGCACCGGCGCCATCAGCACCACCGTGACCGCGTCGCTGACGAAGCTCGGCTTCATCGTCGCGCGCCATGAGGGTGTCGACCGTTACGCCACTGCGGTGGAGGTCGCCAAGAGCATGCCCGGAGCCACCAAGGTGCTGCTCACCTCGGGGCTCGTCTTCCCTGACGCGCTGAGCGCCGGTCCGGCCGCAGCGCACGTCGGCGGCGTGGTGCTGCTCACCCAGGGCGCAATCATGCCGAGCGCGACGAAGGCGTATCTGGCAGCAAACGCCGGCGTCGAGGTCTTCGCTATCGGTGGTGCCGCTGCCAAGGCAGCGCCGACCACGCCGTCCAACCATCAGCTCGTCGGTACGGACCGGTACCAGACGGGGACGAAGGTGGCCAGCTACTTCTTCACCAATCCCGACATGGTCACCTTCGCATCTGGTCAGAACTTCCCGGACGCACTGAGCGGCGGCGCGTTCGCGGCGCTGAACGACTCGCCGATCCTGCTCGTGCAGCGTGACGTCGTTCCCGCGGTGCTGAAGTCGTACCTCCGGGCGAACAGGACCTCAATCCTCACCTCCGCCCTCGTCGGCGGTGCCGGTGTTGTCATCGAGGACGTCCAGTTCTCGATGGAGGACATCCTGAACGGCTTCTGACCCGACTGGCTCCAGATCACCGCAGCAGGGGCTCCCCGAGCGTTCGGGGAGCCCCTGCTGTGTTGTGGCGTCCGCGAAGTGACATCGGATAGCCCCGGTCTCCGGCGTCATAAACGGTCACTGCTCGCATAACAGGCAGGTCGGCCGGTTTTGCGCTGTTCGACGGCGGCCGAGCGGATTGGCTGGTACACCTAAATGGTGGTCCCTTGGGCGCCACACCGTGACGACTCCAAGCTGAGGAGGCACCATGACCATGTACGTCGTGAAGGTCGGCACCAACGCCCAGACCGCCGGCCCGGGCTACGCCGACGGCGACAGATTCGACTTCTATGGCCCATTCACCCGCCCTGTGGCCGATGAGCTGGCCGATGAGGTGCGCGCCGAGTTCGCCAAGCACGGGCCAGACGAGCTCGTCAACGGCGATGCCGTGGTCGAGGTCACTCGCCTCGCCGCCTACACCCCCACGGGGTACGACGCGGTCGCCAGATTTGTTCGCGGCTAGGAATCAGTGACGGTCGCTGGACCTGATCTCGGATACGTCCGATGGACGGGGCTTCCTCATCTCTGATTCTTCCTCGATGCGCCGAATCTGGGCCCGAACTTGATCGGCATGACGGTCGGCCATCATCTTTCTGGCCTCCTCTGACTGCTTCATCTCTATACCCCGCAAGGTGTCTAAGGCCCGGTCGTCTGGCCGCGATCTCATCTGGCCACCGTCCTTCCCCTCACACCACGAGAAGTTGGACGCACCACCAGTGGACTCCCTTTTCGTCAGGTTGAGGCCCTTCAAAGGCTGTAGGGCCTCTCTCCGTCATCGGCATCAGGTTCAGTCGATGGCGGGCTTCGCCCTTACGGACGTGGTGGTCCTTCCGCGATCCCCGACGAGAGCCGGGGACGCACCGCAGTCGAGTGTCTTCTATGGTCAGCAGATGCTGGCTGCCGAGATCGGAAGACATGCGCAGGGAAGGTGTGTCTGATGGATGACAGAAAACGGGCTCTGGTCAAGGGCCGACGAGCGGAAGAAAAGGCCCCATGAGCACCAGCGCCGAGAGCACCCCGGTCTACTTCGAGGCGATCTCGGGGTGGATGGACACCCATCTGGGAAGGATGCCCGGGGTGGTGCCGGCCTCTGATGAACCCACGCGCGCCACGGTGGTGAACACGCCATACCTGGACGACGTCGCCAAGAACGGCATCTCCCCATGGGGGCGCAACCGTGGAGTGATCAAGCCCTGACGACTCGGCGCAGGCTGTCGACAAACGTCGATGGCGGGCCGCATCACCGCAGGTCAGGCTTGGTGGCCTATTCCCACTCGATGGTGCCCGGGGGCTTGCTCGTGACGTCGAGCACCACGCGGTTGACCTCAGGCACCTCGTTGGTGATCCGCGTCGAGATCTTGGCCAGCACGTCATACGGCACTCGGGTCCAGTCCGCGGTCATGGCGTCTTCGGAGGAGACCGGGCGAAGCACGATCGGGTGACCATAGCTGCGGCCATCGCCTTGCACACCAACGGATCTCACGCCGGCCAGCAGGACCACCGGGCATTGCCAGATGTCGCGGTCGAGGCCGGCAGCGGTCAGCTCCTCTCGGGCGATCGCATCGGCTGCGCGCAGGATCGAGAGCCGCTCAGCCGTCACCTCGCCGACGATCCGGATGCCCAGGCCGGGGCCCGGGAACGGCTGGCGCCACACGATCGCCTCGGGCACGCCAAGCTCAAGGCCCACTTTGCGCACCTCGTCCTTGAACAACATGCGCAGGGGCTCGATCAGCTTGAACTGGAGGTCATCCGGCAGCCCACCCACGTTGTGATGCGACTTGATGTTGGCGGTTCCGGTGCCACCACCGGACTCCACGACGTCGGGATAGAGCGTGCCCTGAACCAGCCACTCGACCGGGTGACGTTCAGACCCATCGCCCGACCCGTCAGTCGACCCGACCAGGTCGCGCGCCGCCTGCTCGAAGCAGCGGATGAACTCGCGGCCGATGATCTTGCGCTTCTCCTCAGGGTCCGAGACCCCCTTCAAAGCGGTCAGGAACTGCTCTCGCGCATCGACGACAACCAACGAGACGCCGGTCGCCGCAACGAACTCCTGCTCGACCTGCTCGGCCTCGCCGGAGCGCAGCAGGCCGTGGTCGACGAACACACAGGTCAGCTGGTCGCCCACCGCACGTTGCACCAACGCCGCGGCCACCGAGGAGTCGACACCACCCGAGAGCCCACAGAGCACCCGGCCGGTGCCGACCTGCTCACGGACCGCGGCGACCTGGTCCTCGACGACGTTGGATGCCGTCCAGTCGCCGGCCAGACCGGCCCCGCGGATCAGGAAGTTCTCCAGCACCTGCTGGCCGTAGGTGGAGTGGACCACCTCGGGGTGCCACTGAACGCCATACAGCTTGCGTTCGTCGTCCTCGAAGGCTGCGACCGGCGCGCCCGGGCTCGAGGCGGTGACCTTCATCCCGGCCGGCGCCTCGGTGACCGAGTCACCATGGGACATCCAGACTGACTGCTCGGCGACCTGGCCGTTGAACAACGTCGAGGAGAGGTCGGAGACGAAGGCCTGGGTCGCGCCGTACTCCCCGAGACCGGTGTGCGCGACCGTGCCCCCGAGTGCCTGGACCATCGCCTGGAACCCGTAACACATGCCGAACACCGGCACCCCCGCCGTCAGCAGCGCGACGTCCAGCTCGGGTGCGCCATCGGCATAGACCGATGCCGGGCCACCGGAGAGCACGATCGCGGCAGGGTTCTTGGCCAGCATCTCGGCCGCAGACATGGTGTGCGGCACGACTTCGCTGTAGACGTTGGCCTCGCGCACCCGACGGGCGATCAGCTGGGCGTACTGCGCCCCGAAGTCGACGACGAGAACCGGTCGGGCAGCCAGCTGGGCGAGCGCTTCAGTCACGGGGCAACGCTACCTGCGCGTCCGCTGCGGCAAGGACACCCTCCACCTCGCGCGCGACCTTGACCTCTGCCCAGAACGACAGAAACGGCACCACACCCGCCAGCATGACCGCCACCATGCGTCCTAGGCCCCAGCCCATCTTCGAGCCGAGGCTGAACGTCGCGAACACGTAGACCATGTAGAGCAGACCGTGCTTCTGGTCCCAGAACTCGGACAGGCCCGGCTTGTCGTACACGTACTTGAGCACCATCCCGAGGCACAGCACGAGGAGACCGATACCCACCAGGATCGCCATGACCCTGAAGAACATCAGGGCCTTGCGGGCGGGAGGCACATCCAGTACCGGAGGAACCTGCTCAGACATTCGTTGCCTCTCCTGTTGAACGTCGTCCTGCGTCACGTCGTTGTGTTTCGTAGTCGTCGCGGACCATCCTCCACCACATGTAGACCGCGAACAGCGCGAACACCCACCACTGCAAGGCGTATCCGGCGTTGCGCCACGTGAGCGATCCGCTGACCAGTGCCGGTGGCGGCACCCGTTCGACCGCCGGGGACGCGACCGACGTCAGGTCCGGTTGCTCGGCGGTGGCGAAGACAAAGGCGTTGTACAGCGCGCCCGGCCAGCGGTTGACCAGCACCGAGAGGTCCAGGGCGGCTAGCTGCCCTTGAGGCAGGGCCGGGCCGGTGTGAGCGTTGTCGCCAGCGGGCGACTCCCCCGGCGCCAGGGCCCCGGACACGGTGACCTCGGAGGCGAGGTCGGGCGCGACAGCCTGCGCTGGATCCGTCACGAATCCCCTCACCACGGCGATCCGTGCGCCGGTCGACCGAACGACCAGTGGTGTCACCACCCAGTACCCGGGCTCACCCCGCAGGAGACGCGGCGTCACGAGGACCTGCCCGGTCCCGTCATACCGGCCGGTCGCGGTGATCCGTCGACCGGTGCCATCGTGGGGAAAGGAGCCATGCGGGACGAGAACGGCGGCGACGTCGGCGACCGGTTGCGTCGGCGCCGAGCGAACCTCCTCCGCCCTGCCCTTGTCGCGAGCGACGTTGAGCTGCCAGAGCCCGAGCATGCCGAACGTGGCCACGACGGCGAGGACGCACGCAAAAAGCCCCAGCCAGCGGGGTTTCAGAGCGGTTCGCAGCACGGGCACAGGCTAATTCACATGGGCGTCTTGCCGGCATCCGCCCACCGACCGATATATCGTTTGTCCGCGCCCGCCCCACACCAATACGGTGAGAGACGCCATGCAAAGACTGCCCTACCCGGATCCCGGGGTCCCCGACCTGCGCACCCCGCTGCGATTCCTGCGATGGGTCGCCCGGGGTCAATGGCGCACCCTCTCGTGGGGGGTCCTCTTCGGTGTCATCTGGATGGTCAGCCAGGCGCTGTTCCCGGCCGCCGTGGGTCAGGCCATCGACCTCGGCATCATCGCCAAAGACAGCCAGGCCCTTGTGGTCTGGGGCGGGGTGCTGGTCGGACTCGGCGCCGTCGGCGCGCTCGCCGGCGCGATGCGCCACCGGTTCGCCGTCGAGAACTGGCTACGCGCCTCCTTCCGCTGCATGCAGCTGATCGGCTACAAGGCTGCTGACACCGGTGAGGCGCTGCCGCGTCGGATGCCGACCGGCGAGGTGGTCGCAACGGTGGCCTCGGACTCCATGCGGCTGGGCGGTCTGTATGACGTGTCCGCCCGCTTCGCCGGAGCGATCGTGAGCTACGTCGTCGTGGCGGTCATCCTGCTCAGCAAGTCGCGACCCTTGGGGCTGGTCGTCCTGATCGGCGTACCCGTTCTGGTCTCGACCCTCTCGTTCATCCTGCGCCCCTTGCAGAGACGTCAGGCGGAGCAGCGGGAGCAGTCGGGCAAGCTCATCACCCTTGGCGCCGACACGGTCGCCGGGCTGCGGGTGCTTCGTGGCATCGGCGGCGAGCAGCAGTTCCTTCGTCGCTACCAGGAACAGTCCCAGCGGGTCCGCGTCGTCGGGGTGCGGGTCGCCGGTGTCCAGGCCGCTCTCGACGCCGCCCAGGTGCTCCTGCCGGGAGTGTTCGTGGTCCTGGTGACCTGGCTCGGCGCCCGGTTCGCGCTCGACGGGACCATCACGCCGGGCGACCTCGTCCAGTTCTACGGTTACGCCGCCTTCCTGGTGATGCCGCTGCGCACCGCCACCGAGTTCGCCGACCGCGCCACCCGCGCCCACATCGCGGCCCGCAAGATCATCCGTGTCCTGTCCACCGAACCTGACACGAAAGACGCCAACGTCACGAAGAACGCCGGGGACCGCAACAACGCTGACGCCCACACCACCAGGAAGGCCACCGTCGAGCCACCCCATGGCGTACCCCTGACCGATCCGGCCAGCAACGTCACGATCACCCCGGGCCAGCTGACCGCCATCGTCTCGGCCCGGCCCGAGGAGTCCAGGGCGCTCGCCGACCGTCTCGGCCGGTTCGGGAAGACCCGCACGGAGGTTCACCTTGACGGCGTGGCGATCGCTGACCTGCCGCTGGCCACAGTTCGTCGACGCATCGTCGTCAGCGAGATCGACCCCCGTCTTTTCACCGGTTCGCTGCGTGAGGAGCTTGACCCGCACGGCATCCACGACGACGAGGCGATCCTTTCCGCGCTTGTGGTCGCCAGTGGAGAGGACGTCATGGAAGCCCTGCCCAGCGGACTCGACAGCGATGTCGATGAACGCGGCCGGTCCTTCTCCGGTGGCCAGCGTCAGCGCCTGGCGCTCACCCGCGCGCTGCTGACCAACGCCGAGACGCTGGTCCTCGTCGAGCCGACCAGCGCCGTCGACACCCACACCGAGGCCCGTATCGCCGTCCGCCTGGCCGGCGCGCGAGCCGGTCGCACCACCGTCGTGATGACCTCAAGTCCACTGATGCTCGACCAGGCCGACGCCGTGATCCTCCTGGCCGACGGCATTGCCGCGGCACGAGGCACG
>Ga0209798_10001259_pt1 | contig 15403 bp, 11 predicted proteins | sample DOMMetBare3Fresh_FD_187475 | JGI IMG/M metagenome (GOLD analysis project Ga0209798, IMG submission 187475) | Wetland sediment microbial communities from St. Louis River estuary, USA, under dissolved organic matter induced mercury methylation -... | ecosystem: Environmental > Aquatic >...
CGCTGGGGTGGACCACGCGCAATTTCCTCGGGAGCGGCGGGCGCATTCTCGACCTCACCAGCCGGATCTCGAAAGTCGGCGTGGGGCGACCGTTCGACTGGGGGCTCGATCGCAGCATCTGCGGCAACTCGCGCGAGGACTCGGTGGGGTCGGCCAAGGTGAACTTCAGTCTCGGGGCGTCGATCCGCCGGCCGGCCTTCCTCTCGCCGAACAACACGATCGCCGTGTCGCTGTTCACCGAGCGGCGGTCGGAGTTCAAGGTGTACTTGCGGCAGGAGACCGGCACCACCGTCACCCTCCGCCGGGACACGCCCAAGCGGCGGATCCCGCTCTCGCTGGCCTACACCCTCTCCTACGGGCGGACCGAGGCCACCGCCGAGAGCTTCTGCGCGTCGTTCAACGCCTGCACGCCCGACGTGGTGGGCCTGCTGCGCCAGAACCGCGTGCTCGCCACGCTCACCGCCAACGGCGCGCTGCCGCACGTGAACAACCCCATCGACCCATCGCGCGGGTCGCTCGCGTCGCTGGAGCTCGCCTGGAGCTCGAAGTACCTCGGCTCGAGCTCGTTCCAGCAGTTCGTGCGCGCGGTCGGCGACTATTCCTGGTACCGGCCGATCGCGCGCGACGTGGTCTTCAGCTGGCGTCTCCGCGGCGGAGCGATCTTCGCACCCACGGTGGACGTGGCCACCCAGAGCGGCAACTTCATTCCGCCCGAGCAGCGGTTCTACGCCGGCGGCCCGAACGACGTCCGCGGCTTCGAACGGAACGAGCTCGGGCCGGTGGTCTACGTCGTGTCGCAGGGCGAGGTAGACAGCGCTGCCGCCGAGGGCCGAGCGATCCGGTCGAGCGCCGTGACCGTGGCGGCCACCGGCGGCAACACGCTCGCGGTCGGGAACGTCGAGCTGCGCGTCCCGTCGCCGGTATTCAGCTCGCGGCTCCGGCTGGCGGCGTTCGTGGACGCGGGTGGCGTCTGGCAGCGCGGCGCGGAGAACTCCAAGCCGGTGGTCCGGGTGACTCCCGGCGCCGGCATCCGGCTCAACACGCCGCTCGGCCCCGCCCGCCTCGACGTCGCCTACAATCCCTACAAGCTGCAGGCCGGCACCCTCTTCCAGGTGGACACCCTCGGCGGGCTGTCGCCCGTGCCGGGCCAGGACTCCTACGTGAAGGGCCGGAACAGCAAGTTCACGTTCCACTTCGCAGTCGGGCAGGCGTTCTGATGCGCCGCCGTATCGCCCGGCTCTTCTTCGTCTTCCTGCTCGGCACGGTGGCGCTGGTGCTGGGGGTGGTGACGTCGATGACGCTGACGCCCCCGGGCCGGAGCCTGCTCGCGCGGACCGTAACGCGGGTGCTCGAGCGGATCATCATCGGCCGGGTGAACGTCGGCGCGATCTCGGGCTCGTTCGTCTACGACCTCACGCTCCAGGGCCTGGTGGTCCAGGACACCGCGGGCGCGCTCCTCGTGGACCTCCCGCGCGTACGGGTGAGCTATCGGCTGCCGAACCTGCTCGCCGGCCAGGTGCTGCTCAGCACCGTAGAGCTGGACCGCCCGACGATCCAGCTCGTCAAGCTGCGCAGCGGGCGCATGAACTATGAAGAGGTGCTCGGTCTCAAGCAGGGGACCGGAGGCGGGCCTTCTCCGCTGATCGATTTCTACGAGGTCAAGGTGACCGACGGGACGCTGCGCATCGCCCTGCCGTGGAACCCCGACCGCTCCCTCCGCACCGCCACCCAGCGCGACTCCGCCCTCGCGGCCGAGCGAGCCAAGCCCGGGCGCGTCATCGAGGAGGGGCCCGACGGTCTCCGGCGGGTGATCCAGCTCTCGGACCTGAACGCCCGCTTCGGGCGCCTGCGGATCGCGACGCCCGACCGGAAGCCGTTCACAGTGGACATCGACTCGCTCGCCACCCGAGTGAACGATCCGGCCGTCACCGTCCGCGACGCGGCTGGCCGGATCCGCCTGCACGGCGACAGCGCGATCTTCAGCCTCTCGCGCGGCGCACTGCCGGACACCCGCTTCTCGGGCGGCGGCGCCCTCACCTGGCCGCACGATACCACCCTGTTCGATTTCCAGGTCACCTCCCCGCATGTCAACCTGGACGACCTGCGCTGGGTGTCGCCCGACTTTCCGGCGATGACGGGGACCGGTGTGCTGGCCGCCAAGTCCGAGACCGGCGCCCGGACGGCGTATGACATCCGCGAGCTTCACCTCCGGAACGGCGAGCAACGCATAGACGGCGACCTGGTGGCCGTCACCGATCGGAAGCGGGGGCTCGGCTTCCGGGACATGCGGGTCTCGCTCCGGAACCTCGACCTCGACGCGGCGCGAGCCTACATCGATTCGCTGCCGTTCTTCGGCACGCTCTCCGGCACCGTCGCCGGTGCCGGGTTCCTCGATGCGATGGACGTGACGCTCGACTGGGCGTTCGCCGACGCCCGGGTGCCGGGCCGGCCGGTGACGAAGGTGGCCGGCGCGGGGATCGTCGGCGCCACCCGCGACAGCGGCCTCACGTTCACCAGCTTCGACCTGCGGCGCTCCGACATCGACCTGCGCACCGTGCGGCTGGTGGCGCCGGCGGTCATCCTCGAGGGCCGGCTGGCCGCGGCCGGCACGCTCGACGGACCGCTCCGGAACGTCACCTTCCGCGGCTCCGCCCGGCACCAGGACGGCGACCGGCCGCCGAGCACGGCCGCCGGGACCGTGCACCTCGACACCCGGTTCGACTCGCTGGCCCTGTTGACCGACGTCGTCTTCGACCCGCTCTCGTTCGACGGGATCCGGCGGGCCTTTCCCTCGTTGAAGACCAAGGGCGATCTCCGCGGCCGCTTCCGGAGCGAGGGGACCCTGAGCCGACTCGCCGTGGATGCGGACCTGACCGGCGCTCTCGGCGACGTCCGGGCCGAGGGGTTCGTGACGCTGCTGCCGCCGAAGTGGGGTGCCGACGGGCTCCGCCTCCGCTTCACGCGCCTCGACCTCGCGACGCTCTCCGGGGGCACACTCTCGACCTCGCTCGCCGGCGAGCTACTCGCCACCGGCAGCATTGACACATTGCGGGCGCCTGAGGGCGAGGTCGAGCTATCGCTCACGCGGAGCCGCGTGCGCGAATGGACGCTCGACAGCCTCTTCGGCCGGGGCGGCCTGCACGACAGTGTGATCCGGGTGGACACGGCGTACGCCGAGTGGCAGGGCGCGCGCGCGTCCGGCAGCGGCACGCTGGGCTGGCGGGCTCCGCACGACGGGCGGATGCGGTTCGACCTCGCGGCCGACAGCCTGATCGGCTTCGACTCGCTCCTGTTCGCCGTCACCCGGCAGAAGCGGGACACCTCCGCCGAGGCGCGGCCCCTCGCGGGGCGGGCCGAGGGACGGGTGGACCTCGCCGGAAGCCTCGACTCCCTCCAGGCCGACGCGGGGTTCGCGGTCGAGGGCTTCGAGTGGCAGCGGATCCGGTCGTCCAAGCTGACGGGCACCGTCAGCTGGCTCGGCGGCCGCCGTCCGACGCTCACCGCGCGCGCCGGGGCCGACTCGATCCACGTCCAGCGGTGGGCGCTGCGTCGAACCGAGGCCGCGGTGTATGGCTTCGCCGACTCGCTCGCCTGGAGTGCCGGCACCGATTTGGGTGCCGCGTCCCGGGTCGACGCCGCCGGCCAGTGGTACCAGCAGGGCGAATCGCGTCTGCTCACGGTGGACTCGCTCCTCGTCGGCCTTGCCGTGCGGCGCTACCGGCTGGAGGAGCCTGTAGTCATCTCGCTCGCCGATTCGGCCCCGGCCGTGAGCCGCGTGACCTTGCGGGCGCTCGACGGCTCGAGCGTACTCCAGGCGGTGGGCCGCGTGCCGGGGACGGCGCCGGGCGACCTCCGGCTCCAGGTGCTCGGGTTCGGTCTGAACGACCTCTACGGCCTGCTCGGGCGCGACACGCTCGGCGTGGCGGGCGCTGTGGAACTCGATCTCCAGGTGGGCGGGAGGGCGGCAGCGCCGACTTTCCGCGGCCTGGCTCGGCTGGCCGACGGACGGTTCGGCGACTTCCAGGCGCCATTCATCCAGGGCGTCCTCAACTACGAGGACCGCCGGCTCGACGCCAATCTCGACCTCTGGCGCACCGGTGAGAACCTGCTGCAGGTCGAGGCCCACCTGCCGCTCGACCTCGCCCTCACCGGTGTGGAGAAGCGCCAGATCGACGGACCGCTCTCCGTCCGTGCCCACACCGACAGCGTCTCGCTGGGCCTGCTCGAGGCGATCACGCCCGCGGTCGCCCGCGTGGACGGCACCCTCACCGCCGACGTGCAGGTCGAGGGGACGTGGGCCGCCCCGCGACTCGCGGGCTCGGTGGACATCCGGAACGGCAGCATGTCCCTGCCCGGCCTCGGCGTCCACTTCGGCAGCGTGCGCGGGGGCGCGACGCTCCAGGGCGATTCCCTGCTCCTGCGTGACGTGGTGCTCACCAGCGGCGGCGGCCAGCTCGGGGTCAGCGGCTCGGTGCGGCTGCAGAACCTCTCGCGGCCGGTGCTGAGCCTCGACTTCCGTGCGGAACAGTTCCGGGCGATCGACGTCCGGAGCTTCCTGACCCTCGTCGGCACGGGCGACCTCCAGTTGCGCGGGCCGGTCTTCGGGTCCACGCTGACCGGGAGCCTCCTGACCAACAGCGGGGTCCTCTACTTTGCCGATCTGGTGAACAAACGCATCATCGACCTCGAGGATCCCTCGATCGCGGACCTGGTGGACACGACGCTCATCCGCCGCGAGAATCTCGGGGCCAAGTTCCAGAACCGGTTCCTGGACTCGCTCCGGATCGAGGACCTGCGTGTCGAGATGGGATCGGACGTGTGGCTCCGCTCGGCGGAGGCGAACATTCAGCTCGAGGGCCGTGTGCGGCTCAGCAAGACAGCGCAGACCTACAACCCGACGGGCAGCCTGAGCGCCGCGCGCGGCAACTACACCGTCAAGATCGGGCCGGTGACGCGCGAGTTCACGGTAAGCCGCGGACAGGTCACCTACACCGGCGACCTCAACGCGGGGCTCGACATCCAGGCGCGTCACACCGTGCGCAGCGTCCGCGGCGACGAGATCCCGGTCATCGCCAACATCGCGGGCACGCTGTACGCTCCCAAGCTCACGCTCACGAGCACCGTCCGGCCGCCGATCTCGGAGACCGACCTCGTCTCGTATCTCATTACGGGATACCCGGCCAACGAGGCGACGCTGGTGGGGCAGGGCGGCGCGCTGCAGACGGGGCTCGCGTACTTCTCGAGCGCGCTCTCCAGCGAGCTGGAACGCGCGCTGATCCAGGACATCGGCGTGCCGATCGACCTGATCGAGATCCGGCCGGGCGTCTCCGCTACTCCGACCGGCGGCGGCACCCTGACCCAACTCGCCGCCGGGTGGCAGATCGGGAAGAAGACGTTTCTCACCTTCAATGCCGGATTCTGCCCCGACTTCAGCCAGCTCAGCTACAAGAACCTCGGGGCGAGCCTGGAGTTCCGCTTCAGCCGGGAGTGGAAGCTGCAGAGTACCGTGGAGCCGACCATCCAGTCGTGCAGCAGTTTCGGCACGACCAGCCGGATCGGGAGCACCAACCCGTATCAGATCGGCTTCGACATCCTGTGGGAGCGGGAGTTCTAGTGCCGCGCGTGCTCTTCATCACGAATCCTGCCGCCGCGCGCACCCGCCGGCAGGCGGTGGACGCGGTCATGCGCACCTTCGAAGCGGCCGGGTGGAACGCGGAGCTGGCCGCGACCACGGGTCCCGGCGACGCGCGCCGGCTGGCGGCGGAGGGTGTGGCGCAGGGGATGGAGGTCGTGGCGGTCTTCGGCGGCGACGGCACAACCATGCAGGCCGCGGCGGCGCTCGTCGGTACCGACGTGAGTCTGGGCGTCATTCCCGGTGGCACCGGCAACCTGCTGGCGGGCAATCTCCGGATACCCTCGGCGCCGGCCCGGGCTGCGCAGGCGCTGGTGACGGCCACGCCGAAGCTGTTCGACCTCGGGCGAATGGAGCGGGCCGACGGGCCGCACTACTTCGCCGTGGCCTGCGGTGCCGGCTACGACGCGCGGGTCATGGCCGGTACTCTGAGCGAGCACAAACGGCGCTGGGGCATGGCCGCATACGTGGCGACCACCCTGCGGCTCATGGGCGAGATCCGCAGCACGGCGCACGTCATCACCATCGACGGCGTCGAGTACGACGCGAACGCCGCGATGGTTCTCGTCGCCAATTGCGGCGAGGTCATCCCCCCCTACATCCGGCTGGGTACCGGCATCCGGCCGGATGACGGCCTCCTCGACGTCGTTGTGGTGCGCGCCAATAGCTTCCTCCAGAGCCTCAGGGCGGTGTGGGACCTGCTACGGGAGGCTCCGGACCTCGAGGCCCTCGACACTTACGTCGGGTATGCCCGCGGGCGGGAGATCCGGGTCGAGAGCCATCCCGTCCAACCAGTCCAGCTCGACGGCGAACCCGGGGGGGAGACCCCCTTCGTGGCCACCGTCGTTCCGCGGGCCATCCGGATCCTGGTTCCGTCCACCGGGTAGGCTAGGCGGGCGGGCCCGGACTGACTAATTTTTGGGGGGTGTGAGTCCCGTTGAGTGAACCGAAGGGGGCCTGCCGCTGGGCATGGCTCCGTCGCTACGCTCAGGACGACAACTTCCTTCGCGACTTTCCCAGGGCAGAGCCCATGGCCGGATCCGTCCTCCTCATCGACGACGATGTCGACGTTTTGCGCAGCATCGGGAACTACTTCGAGCGGCTCGGCTACGAGGTCACCCGGGAGCTGAGCGGCGAGGCCGGGCTGGCTACCTTCGATCGCCTCCGCCCGGAGGTGGTCATCCTCGATCTGCGCCTGCCCGGCATGGACGGGATGGAGGTGCTCGAGCACCTCCGGGAGCGTGACGCCGCGGTCATCCTCCTCACCGGCGAGGGCGACGTCGCCACCGCCGTCCGCGCCATGCAGCTCGGCGCCGAGAATTTCCTCGCTAAGCCGGTGGATATGGAGCACCTCGCCGCCGCGACGGCCCGCGTGGCCGACAAGGCCCGGCTCCGCCGGATCAACGAGGCCCTGCTGGTGCAGAGCGCGCCCGGGCATGGGCTCGATTCGCTCGGCACCTCCTCCGGGATGCAGGACTTCGCCCACCAGGTCGGACTGCTGGCTCAGAGTGAGCGGACCACGGTGCTGCTCACCGGCGAGAGTGGCACGGGGAAAGGCTGGGTGGCGCGGATGATCCACGACCTGAGTCCGCGCGGCAAGGCGCCGTTCGTCGAGGTCAACTGCGGCGGCCTCAACGCTACCTTCCTCGACTCCGAACTGTTCGGCCACGAGAAGGGCGCCTTCACCGACGCGAAGGATCGAAAGCAGGGACTGTTCGAGATCGCCGATCATGGCACGATCTTCCTCGACGAGATCGGCGACTTGGCGCCCGAGCTCCAGCCCAAGCTGCTGAAGGTGCTCGAGACCAAGACCTTCCGCCGGCTCGGCGGGACCCGCGAGATCACGGTGGACGTCCGGCTGGTGGCCGCGACCAACAAGGATCTGCAGGCTGAAGTCGAAGGGCTCCGCTTCCGCGAGGATCTCTACTACCGGCTGAGTGTCATGCCGCTGATGCTCCCCCCCGTGCGCGACCGCTCGCGGGAGGACCGGCTCGCGCTCATCACCCGCCTGCTGACCGACCTTCGCGCCGAGTTGCCCGACGGCCCACCGACCCTGTCGAGCGAGGCGCTCGACCGCCTGCTCGCCTACGGCTGGCCGGGCAACGTCCGTGAGATGCGCAATGTGCTCGAACGGGCCCTTATCCTCGGACGTGGCGCCCCGGCGGTGAGCGTGGAACACCTGCCCGGCGAGTTCCGCTCGCGGCCCGGGATCGGCGACCGGCGGCACACGCCGCTCAGCCTCGAGGACCTCGAGCGGCAGCACATCGAGCGGACACTCAAGCATCACACCGGCAACCGCACCCGGGCCGCCATCGAGCTCGGGATCTCGCGCGCCACGCTGATCAACAAGATCAAGCGCTACAATCTCACTGCCTGAGGTCGCCATGGCCGAGACCCACGAGCACGATGCCATGGGCTGCCGAGCCTGCGGCCGCGAGGAGCGAGCCTCCGAGGGGTATCCCTGCGCGAAGTGCGGGACGTTCATCTGCCTCATCTGCACTTTCCGCGGTGTGACGCTGTGCCGCGAGTGCGCCGCCAAGGAAGCCGCGCCGTCGTGACTTCCGCCGTCATCGCCCGCGCCGCCGTCGTTCCCCTCTTCACCGAGCCCACCCTCCGCGCCGAGCAGGCGAGCCAGCTGGTGCTGGGTGAGACCGCCGCGGTCCTCGAGGCCTCGGCGGAGTGGCGCCGAGTCCGCACCACCATCGACCGCTACGTCGGATGGGTGCACGCGGGCTACTGCGCGGAAGTGGATGAGGGGGCGGCCGAGGCGTGGCAGCGCGAGGCGACCGGGTGGAGCCACGGCGCCGCGGCGCAGCTCGGGGAGACCCGGGTGCGGCTGCCGCTCCGCGCCCGGGTGGCGCTCGAGGGCGACGCGGTCCGGCTGCCTGACGGCCGCCGCGGCCGGGTCGTGGACGGTCGTGTGCTCCCACTGGCCGATGCGGTGCCCGCCGCGCGCGCCAAGGCGCCTGAGCGGTGGGCGCTCGAGTACTTCGCGGGCTCGCCGTACCAATGGGGCGGGGTGACACCGTATGGTGCGGACTGCTCCGGCGTGGTGCAGACCACGTTCCTGGCCCGGGGCGTCCCCCTCCCTCGTGACTCCGCGGAGCAGGCGGAGTGCGGCGCGGCGGTGCCCCCGGACGTCGTGCGGCCCGGGGACCTCCTCTTCTTCCGCGGCGAGGCCGGCCCGCGCGTCACGCACGTCGCCTTCGCCGGCGAGGCGGATACGTTGGTGCACTCGACGATCGCGTGCGGCGGGATGGTGCAGGAGCCGTGGCTGCCGGGCAGCCGGGCCGCGCAGCTCCGCGAGCGGCTCGTGGCGGTCAGGCGGCTGGAGGAGCGGTGACGCGAAAGCTTGTCCTGTTCGATATCGACGGCACCATTCTGCTCACGGCCGGCGCCGGCCGGCGAGCCATCCTCGCCGCCCTCGCCGGCGAAGTGGACGACGCCTCTGCGTTCGACCGGATCCGGTTCGACGGCAAGACCGATCCGCAGATCATGGCCGAGATGCTCGCGGCGGCGGGTCAGCCCGAGCCTCGGGAGTCACCACGGGTCCGGGCGCTCTGTGAGCGCTATCTCGAGCTCCTCGCCCGCGAGCTGGACCGGCCCAGTACCCGGACGACGGTGATGCCGGGCGTGCATCCGCTGCTGGACCGACTCGAGACGGAGGCCGGCGTGGTGCTGGGGCTGCTGACTGGCAACCTGGCGGAGGGGGCGGCCCTCAAGCTCCGGTCCGGAGGAATCGCGCCCGAGCGGTTTCGCGTCGGCGCCTACGGCTCCGACGCCGCGCACCGGCCCGACCTGCCGCCGATCGCCGCGCGGCGGGCCGAGCCGATCTTCGGACGAGTGCCCCGAGGGGCAGAGGTCGTCATCATCGGCGACACGCCGGCCGACGTGGCGTGTGGTGCGGGGATCGAGGCCCGTGCGCTCGCGGTGGCGACCGGCGCGTACTCGGTGGCCGATCTCACGGCCTGCGGGGCGCACGCGGTGTTCGAGAGCCTGCGGGACACCGACGCGGTGGTGGATGCCATCCTGGGGTAGGGCCACCGCCGCCGAGGCTCGCCATGCCTGACGAGGTGGAGCTGAAGGCCGTCATTCCCGATCCTGGCGCGGTTTGCGTCAGGCTGGTCGCCGCCGGCGCGCGTGAGCAGTTTCGCGGCCGCATGAGCGACCGCCGCTACGACCGCGGCGGCGAGCTGGGGGCGCGCGACGAGGTGCTGCGGGTGCGAACCTATCATCACGCCGACGGACGTACCGAGGTGGTGCTCGGCTGGAAGGGGCCGGTGCGGCGTTCTCCCGAGGGCTACAAGCAACGAGCGGAGGTCGAGTTGCCCATCGCCGCGGGCGCCGCCTCGCCTCAGGCGCTGCTGGCCGCGCTGGGCTACGAGGTGGTGCACGCGATCGATCGCGAGGTGGAGGTCTACGACCTGGACGGCGCCACCGTCCGACTCGAGCGCTACCCGCGCATGGATCCGCTCCTCGAGGTCGAGGGCGATCCGGCCGCGATCGAACGCGCCATCCGCGCCACCGGGATCGATCGCGGCGCCTTCAGCCCGGATCCGCTCGCCGAATTCGTGCTCCGGTTCGAGCTCCGCACCGGACTGCCCGCCGTCCTCGCCGCGTGGTGACCATGGCGCCCGGCTCCGAGCGGCTCTGGGTCGTGCCCGAGCTCGGGCCCTCGCTCGGGCGGCTCGTCGATCCCCCAGCCTCGCCGCGCGGTGCACTGCACGTCTCCCTCGACGACGTCCGCCTCGATCTCGTGTCCGGGGTCTTCGACTTGGCGGGCGCGGGGCGCTCGTTCGCCGCCGCCGGCGACCACGACGGCGCGATCGCCTCGCTCGGCCGCGTGGCGTGGCTGGGGCTCTGGGAGCAGGCGGTGGCGGCGACAGCGTCGCGGATCGCCGCGGAGGCCAACGCCGGGCTGCGGCTCGCCGCGGCGGAATCCCGCTTCCCCACGCGCCGCCTTCGCCGGCTGGCGCTCACCGACGAGGATATCCGTGCCATCGGCGCGCGGCTCGGGAGCGGCGGCGCACCGTTCGTCGCGGCACTCGATGCGCTGGAGCAGACCGTGCATGCCACCGGGAGCGCGCGAGGCCGGAGCACAGCCGGTGTCGAGGCGTGGCGGACCGCGCTCGGCGCGGTCGCTCGCCGGCTCGAGTCGGCCTGGCTCGCACTCGACGCGGCCGCAAGAGTCGAACAGGAGGGCTGGGCCGCGGAAATCGGGCGGGTGCGCGCCTGGCACCGTCCCCTCTGGCCCGTGCGGCTCGTGACCGCCGTCGTGCTCGCCGCGGCCACCTATCTGGGTCTCGTCCTCGGTGGGTACTTGCCGGTGCCCCCGCCGCTCGAGGGCCTCGCGGCGTTCTGGTGGGCCCGGCTGTGAACGTCATCGGCGTAGGCGTGGATCTGGTGGACCTCGAGCGCGTGGTCCGACTGCTGACCCACAAGGGCGAGCACGCGATGCAGAAGTTCTTCACCGAGGACGAGCGCGCCTACCTGGCCAGCCGTCCGGATCCCACGGGCCATGCAGCCGCGCGCATCGCCGCAAAAGAAGCGGTCTACAAGGCGCTGCAGGCGCTTCCCGGCGCGCGGGGCGTCGGTTGGCGCGACATCGAGGTCACCCGGGATGACGACGGGCGCCCGGCGATCCGGCTGCACGGACTGGCGGCCCAACTGGCCGAGGCGCACGGCGGGCTGGCCGTGCAGGTCTCCCTCACGCACTCGGCGACCTCGGCTGGGGCGGTGGCGGTGGTGGGGACAGGCGCGCAGCCTGGACGCGGGCCCGGGTCATCCTGAGCCGGGTGGAGTCATCCTGAGCGAAGCGAGGGAGCTACGATGGGGGGCGCACGCCCCCTTCGCCGTGCCCAGGGTGACCCGAGTTGGGGCGGCGCTCGGCACCCTCTGGCAATTGCGACCGCGCCGGTCTAATTTATCCGTGGCAACCACAAACCGGATGAAAATGCTTCTCATCGGCGCCCTTCCATTCCTCCTCGCGGCGGCCACCCTCGCCCCGCAGCAGCCGCAAGCGGAGGCCTCCCAGGAGCATGCCCCCGTCGCGCGGCGGATCGCGGCCACTGCCCAGCTGGCCGCGCAGGAGTACCGGATCGGCGTGGTGGATGGCCGCGTCGTGGCCAAGGCCGAGGTGGAGGAGGCCATGCTCTTCCTCCAGGAGGCACGACGCTCGGCCGCGCTCCTGCCCGCCGACGCGGCGCAGGCGGCCGCCGGCGACATCGACGCGCTCCTGCGACTGGTGGGAGCCACCGCGGCCCCCGATTCGCTCGACCTCCGGGTCCGCTCGCTCACGGCCGGCCTGACCCAGCGTCTTGGGGTCACGCTCGACGAGCTGCCCGCCCAGACGCCCTCGCTCGCGCGAGGTGCGGAGGTGTATCAGGCCGACTGTGCCAGCTGTCACGGGGCCGTCGGGCGCGGCGACGGTGCCCTTGCTGCCGGCCTCGTCCCGCCGCCGACCAACCTGGCCGATGGTCCCGCCCGTCGCGCCGTCTCCCCGCTCGATTACTACCGCCGCATCAGCATCGGCACCGTGGGCACCGCGATGCCCGCATTCGAGGGCCGGCTGCCGGCGGAGGACCGCTGGGCGGTGGCACTCTACTCGAGCGTGCTCCGGGTCCCGGCGCCGCGGGGGGAGGTGCCGCCGTCGCTCCGCGCCTTTGCCACGACCGGCAAGATGTCGGACGACGAGGTACTCGCCGCCCTCGGCGTGAAGGACCCCAGCGAGCCGGAGGCGCTGGGCCGCCTCGCAGCGGTGCGCACGTTCGAGGCGGACCGCACCGGTGCGGCCGTGGCGCAGGTGTTCAACGAGGTGCGCGCCCGGCTCGACTCGGCGTTCGCACTCGCCCGCACCAACGATCCCGGGGCGAGCGCGCTGGCCTTCGAGGCCTACATGACCTTCGAGCGCGTCGAGCGTGGGGTACGCGCGAAGAACCCCGCGCTCGTGGCCGATCTGGAGACCGCGTTCGCCTCGCTCCGGACCCGCGCCGCCGCCGGCGCGACGCCCGGCGAGCTCGACGCGCTCCGCCGGCAGCTCGAGGCCGGGCTGGAGAACGCTGAGCGGACCCTCGGCGACCCGACGTTGCCCCTGAATCTGTTTGTGCAGTCGTTCATCATCATGGTGCGCGAGGGTCTCGAGGCGATCCTGATCGTCGGCGCTCTCCTGACCTTCCTGTCGAAGATGGGCGCGGCCCACCGGCGGCGGGACATCCACATCGGCGTCGGCGCGGCTATCGGCGCGAGCCTGCTCACCGCGATCGCGCTGGAGACGATCTTCGTGCTCAGCCCGGCCCACCGGGAGGCGCTGGAGGGCGCCACCATGGTGGTGGCCACTGCCGTCCTGTTCTACGTCAGCTATTGGCTCCTGTCGAAGATGGAAGTGGTGAAGTGGAACCACTTCGTGAAGAGCAAGGTGCAGGACGCCCTCGACAGCGGCTCCGCCCTGGCCCTCGCCACGGCGGCGTTTCTCGCCGTGTACCGCGAGGGCTTCGAGACGGTGCTGTTCTACAAGGCGCTCTTCGTGGCCGGTGCGGCGGGCGGCGCCATGCCGGTGGTGGGCGGGATTCTGGCGGGATCCATCGTGCTGGTCGTGGTCTACATCGCGATCAGCCGGTTCGGCGTGCGGCTTCCGCTCAAGCCGTTCTTCGCGGTCACGAGCGCGTTTCTCTACTACATGGCGTTCGTGTTCGCCGGGAAGGGTATCGCCGAGCTTCAGGAAGGCGGGCTCGTCGGCACCACGATCCTCTCCTGGGCGCCGCGTATCCCTGCGCTCGGCATCTACCCGACGGCGGAGTCGCTCGGGGCACAGGGGCTGCTGCTGGCGCTCGCGCTGGTGGCGTTGGCCTGGAACTTCGTCCTCGAGCCCCGGCGTCGGCGCCGCCTGCTCGCGGTGACGGGTCCAGAGCCCCGCCCGTCGCCGCCGCCGGCGGGGCCATCGCCACTCACCACACTGCCGGCCTCGCCGGCGGTCGTCGAGCTGTTGCGCTCGCTCGAACGGATGGAGGCCGACCTGGCCGAGATTCGCGCCGAGGTCGAGCGGATGCGGCGCCATCTCACCTCGACGCCCGCCGTCCCGGTCAAGCGGCCGCAGCGCTAATGGCTTTCGCGACCACCGATCTCTGCGACGAGTTCGGTGCCGAAGTGAGCGTGGCCGAGCCGCTGCTGGGCGACTGGGGTGGGGCCGGCAGCTTCGCCGGGCCGATCGAGACGCTCCGGGTCTTCGAGGACAATGCCCTGGTGCGCCAGACGCTCGAGGGGCCGGGGCAGGGGCGCGTGCTGGTGGTGGACGGTGGCGGATCGCTTCGGACGGCGCTGGTTGGAGGGAGTCTGGCCGCGCTCGCCCATCGGAACGGCTGGGCCGGCCTCGTGGTGCACGGGTGCATCCGGGACGCGGCGGAGATCGCGGCCACGCCCATCGGCGTGAAGGCGCTCGGCGCGATTCCACGGAAGAGCGCCAAGGCCGGTGCCGGAGAGCGCGGGGTGCCGGTGACCTTCGCTGGCGTCACCTTCTTTCCCGGCGCCCATCTCTACGCCGACCGGGACGGCATCGTGGTCGCCGACCGGAACCTGCTGATCCCCTGAGCCGCGGCTGGCAACGTTGATAGCCGAACGGCCCGTCCATCAAGGACGGGCCGTTCGGTATGCAGGTGGTAGATCGCCCCCTGAGTCTACGGAAACAGGCCGAAGTGCCCGTTCCACCCTTCTACGACCTACCACTTTCCGGGAGACGCCAGCGGCGTCCCACGCTGGAAGCTGGCAAGTCCGATGCCATTAGGCCTGGTGACCCAAGTCGTTGATGCAGAGAGCCTTGGCGTCCTCGGAGGACCCGCCTTCCCGGCGCGGGCCCTGTCGATGGACTGGCCAGTTTCGGGGCCATTGATGTAAGCCACTGTCCGGTCTGTGCTTAGGTGACTGTCTTGGTTCTTGACGCGCTCACGTCATCGCCCCCGGTCAGATACGGGCCGGGCGTGGGGTTCGGCTCGCTGCGCCAGGCGTTGAGGAGGTATGCACCGACGGCGACGAGGATGACCGAAGTCAGTTGGGCCAGCGTGAATGGTCCGAGCAGGCGGTCGTCCTTCGCGCGAAAGATCTCGACCAGGAACCGCTCGACTCCCGCGAAGACGAGGTAGACCCCGAACAACCAGCCGACCGGGCGGGGCCGCGTGCGCCAGGCCCAAAGGGCGAAGAAGGCGCCCAGCATGAGCGCGGTCTCGTAGAGCTGTGTCGGATGCACCGCGAGCACCGTGGACGGGTCGGTGCCCGGCGGCACGGCGATACCGAACAGGGCCTGCATGTTGCCGGCGGTCGAGGGCGGCAGACCCTGGGGAAACTTCACGGCCCAGGGCAGGGCGCTCGGGCGGCCGTAATCGTCGTTGACGAGGAAGCAGCCGACCCGCCCCAGCGCGTAACCCGCCGCCAGTGCCGGAGCCACGAGCTGCATCGTCCAGCGGAGCGGCACGCGGAGGCGCCAGCCGTTGAGGATCACCGCCGCCGTGCCGCCCAGGAAGCCGCCGTACCACACGAACCCCCCCCGCTCGAAGAGGCTGCCGGGGTCCCGGGTGAGGGCCACGTACCACAGCTTCGCGCCTATGATGCCCCCGATCACGGCCGCGGCGACCATGTCGGCAGAGTAGTCCTCCGACAACCGCCGCCGGCGGAGCTCCAGCGTCACCAGCCAGCCGGCTATCAGGAATCCCACCATCATCATCAGGCCGTAGCCCGTGAGCTCGTGCGGGAAGAACGGGAGCGGAATCTTGAACGGGTAGATGG
>Ga0209798_10001260_pt1 | contig 15395 bp, 11 predicted proteins | sample DOMMetBare3Fresh_FD_187475 | JGI IMG/M metagenome (GOLD analysis project Ga0209798, IMG submission 187475) | Wetland sediment microbial communities from St. Louis River estuary, USA, under dissolved organic matter induced mercury methylation -... | ecosystem: Environmental > Aquatic >...
ATGTTGTTTTAATTCTTCGAGATAAGGCGACATTGCTTTAATAACAGAATCATGATTCCACTTTTTACTATCGATGCTATCAGCGCCAATAAAATCCACAAGAAGATGTTCGTGTGAGAGCCATAATTCACCGGCTGCGGTTGATACAGTTCCTGTGACAGACTGTATTGCCAATTGTTTTTCTTCTGAACAATTTTCAAAGAAAATAAACAGCATAAATGCTGTCATCAGGTGTTTCAGACTTGCAATCATTGAATTTATTTTTCAATAGAGCTTATTACCAACCTCAGCATCTCAGCAAGTTTATTCGGTTCCAGCCATCTTGTAACCATTACAAGATCATGTTCATTGTCAACAACAATAAAATTTCCACCAAAGCCATCTGCGGTATAAATTTTTTTTGAAATATTTCCCAACCGGTTTTCTTCGTTTGTCCACCACATAAGGCCATAAGATCTGTTTGCAGCAGATGGTTGATTGACTGAATTCACCCATTCCTCAGAGATCAGTTGTTTATTTTGCCATTTACCTTTTCTTAAAAACAACAAACCAAATCTTGCCTGGTCAAGAGTACTGATAAAAATGCCCCCACCAAAATGTCCGCCACCACTTACTGACTCGATCATTTGCCCATCAATATTTACAAATGAATTATCATAGCCGTACCATCTCCATGTTGTAGAGGCCCCGATAGGATCCATAATTCTTTCACGCAATACAACCGGTAAAGGCTTTCTTATTACTTCAAGTAAAGAGTAGGCTAATAAATTCACACGAACATCATTGTACTCAAAAGTTGAACCGGGTTCGAGAAGTTGCCTGTTTTTCCAATCATCAATAGTTCCTTGCCGCGGAGGACGATCGGCCCAATCGCAAACATCAAACAAACAACCAGACCAATCAGATGATTGATTTAGCAAATGCCGCCAGGTGATCTTTGAATTATGCGGGCCTTCAAACTTTCTGTCCCACACATAATCTTTTACATTGTCATCAATACTTCTTATTAAACGATCATCCACAGCAAGCCCGGCAACAGTTGATAAAAAACTTTTTGAAACACTGAATGTCATATCCACTCTTTTTACATCACCCCATTGTGCAATGATATAACCATTCTTCAAAATTATTCCAGCTGGCTTTCCTCTTTCTCGCATTGGTCCTGCAATCCGATAGTTCGGTTCATTTGAATAAGCTTTAAGATTTGCAATGCGAAGATCAACATCTGTTTTTGTTTCATTACGAATAGCAAAACTTACAGCGCTGTCAATTAACGCTGCATTCATTTTTAATTCTGTGGGTTTCTTTTTTTGCCAGGTGGAGTCGGGGAAATAAGGTTGTTGGCTATAAGAAAAGTAAAAAGTGAAAATGAAAATGACAGAGATGAATATTTTGTATTTTATTAAAAATTTCATTTCATAAATTTAGCAGGCTTCTTAAATGATATTTCAATAACCTCAAGTTCCTTTCTATCATTAAAGTAATCAAAAAAGAATCTTATGTTTCCTGTAGAAGCATTATACATATCAAAATTTGAGAGTTTAAATCCAATTCCCATTTTTTCAAAATCAGCAATTAAAGTCTTTTTAGTGATCTTTTGATTGTTAATCACAAATACTCCTTGAAACTCTTTCTTTGGAGAAAATTCAAAGTTATCCTTCTTAAAATCAAGTGCGATGGTGATATCTGAAGAATCCTCTTTGCCAATGTAAATTCTCAAACCAAGATTATCATATGTCCAAATAATATTTGCGAGATAAAACTTCCTATCTGGTTTTCCTAAAATAGATTCCAAATCCCTAATGGCTGTTTGATGAGTAACTTTTTTTGAGTTGATATATAAGCTGTCTAATCTTACTTCAATTTCGACAGCTTGTGCAGAAATAACTTTACTAATAACCAGTAATACCAAAATCAAAGCGATTGATCTAAATCTCTGCATGTTTTCAGCCATTTAATTTTAGTTGTTTTTCTTAATAATCAATCACCTGCTCTTCGATCGTTTGCGGCAATTCTCTCCATTCATATTGCTGGTTGCGAAGCTGTGGCTCAAAACCTGCTTCACGAATTGCTTCCTGTATGCTTTTATAAGTAAAACGATGAGGTGCACCGGCTGCACTTACAACATTTTCTTCCAGCATAATGCTGCCAAAATCATTTGCCCCGGCATGTAAACAAAGTTGTGCAACTTGTTTTCCCACAGTGAGCCAGCTTGCCTGTATGTTTTTAATATTAGGCAACATGATACGGCTGATGGCGATCATGCGAATATATTCATCAGGAGTTGTAAGATTATGAACGCCGCGGATCTTTGCAAGCAATGTATCAACATCCTGGAATGTCCATGGAATAAAAGCAAGAAACCCTTTTACATTTTCGGGCTTACGACTTTGCACTTCTCTTATTTTTATCAAATGCTCAAAACGTTCTTCAATTGTTTCCACATGACCAAACATCATGGTTGCTGAAGTAGTGATGTTTAGCTTGTGTGCTTCATGCATAATGTCAAGCCATTCCTGTGCGCCGCATTTTCCTTTACTTATCAACCTTCTTACACGATCAATTAAAATTTCTGCACCGGCGCCGGGTAATGAATCCATGCCTGCTTCTTTCAATGCCATCAGCACTTCACGATGTGTACTTTTTTCAAGCTTTGTAATATGCGCCACTTCAGGCGGGCCGAGTGTATGAAGCTTAATAGTTGGAAATTCTTTTTTTATCTGGCGGAAAGTATTGACATAAAAATTCAGTCCTAATTCAGGATGATGCCCGCCTTGTAATAATAACTGGTCACCGCCCCAACGAATGGTCTCTTCAATTTTTTTCCGGTAAGTGGGCATATCAGTTATGTATGCTTCCGGGTGGCCAGGTATGCGATAAAAATTACAAAACTTACAATTGGCAATACAGACATTGGTGGTGTTTACATTGCGATCGATCTGCCAGGTAACTTTTCCATGCGGCACTTGTTTTTTTCTTAGCTCATCAGCAAGAAACATCAGCTCGGTAAGTGGCGCATTTTCAAAAAGAAAAACCCCTTCTTCTTTTGTAAGGAATTCAAACCGTGCGGCTTTCTGGTATAGATCGGGTAGTTGCATATTCATGAATAGGCAAAGGTAAAGAAGCGGGAATCATTCAATTAAAATTGCCACCGGTAATTATTTATTGCATTATTGTAATAACTTGTCAGACAAATGCAGCTAATAGGAGAAACTATTCGTCTATTTGCTGAATAGAACCAGAAGTACAAGATAGCCCTTCGGCAAGCTCAGGGTAAACTTGCAACGATTGTTTAATAGCAATGCGAAAGCCGGTAACACAAATATTATTTTGTTTTTTATTAACTGTATCTGTTTCCGCAACAGCGCAGGAACAATTTGTTGAACCACCCGCAAAACTCTTAACCTCTTTTCGTTTCAGACAATTATCCGGTGGTGTTATTTTGCTTAAGGCGCAATTTGCCAATTACCAGGATACACTCAATTTTATTTTAGATACAGGCAGCGGCGGCATTTCACTTGACTCCGCTACGGTAGATTATTTTAAAATAACGCCGACTCCCTCTGACATGACGATACTTGGTATTGCAGGTACCCGCAAAGTGAGTTTTGTATATAATCAAAAACTGAAATTGCCGGGCCTTACTGTTGACAGCCTGAATTTCCATATCAACAATTATGATATTCTGACAGCAGTTTACGGGGAAAAGATTGATGGCATTATTGGTTACTCTGTGCTGAGTCGTTATATATTTTTAATAAACTATGACAGCTTAAAAATTTCAATTTTTACAAACGGAAGAATGAAATATCCCCGAGGCGGTTGGTTGTATGAACCGATTCTGCGTACGCTGCCTGTGCAATCTGCCAGAATTCGGGATGCAGTTACAACTAACTCAAGATTTTTATTTGATATTGGCGCCGGTCTTTGTTTGATGCTGAATAAAGAATTTATTGAAGACAGTAGCTTTCTTGATAAAAAAAGAGTGTTGTATGCAAAAGAGGCGGAAGGTGTTGGTGGAAAAATTGACATGCACATGACGGTGATAAAAGAGATGCGAATGGGGCCATATCGTTTTCGGAATATTCCTGTATTTATTTTTGATGATACGTTCAATCTTACTTCTTATCCTTACCTGAATGGCATAATTGGCAATGATATATTGCGACGGTTCAATTTGATCCTGAACTATGCAAAAAGGGAGTTTTATTTCATGTCCAATACACATTATTCTGATGGTTTTGATTATGCATACTCCGGCATTGAATTATACTTGATCGATGGCAGAGTTATTTTGGGCGATGTTGCCAAAGGGTCGCCTGCCGAAACAGCCGGCCTGAAGGAAGGTGATGTTTTAATTGGCATTAATAATATTGTTGGACAAAACATACAGCTTTTCAAATCCGCTTTACAGGCTGCGGGGGATAAAATAAGAATGATCGTCAACCGCGATGGCGAACTGTTGGAGTTTACTTTCAGAATAAAGAGCATACTTTAGACTTTCCCTCTGGCTCAATTAACTTATTTTTGCAAATTATTTTATTACGAATTCAATTATGATACAATTCGAAAAATTTGTATTGGCAAATGGTTTGAAGGTGATCGTTCACCAGGATACTTCTACACCAATGGCGGTAGTGAATATCATGTATGATGTAGGAGCAAGAGATGAAGATCCGGACAAAACAGGCTTTGCACATTTGTTTGAGCATTTAATGTTTGGTGGCAGCATTAATATTCCAACTTACGACAGCCCTTTGCAAATGGCGGGTGGCGAAAACAATGCATACACTTCAAATGACATTACCAATTATTACATTCAATTACCAGCAGAAAATTTAGAAACTGCATTTTGGCTGGAGAGTGATCGTATGCTTTCACTTGCATTTGGAGAAAAAAGCCTGGATGTGCAACGAAAAGTTGTTTGCGAAGAATTTAAAGAACATTATTTGACCAAACCGTATGGCGATGTGTGGCACAAGATGAGAGAACTTGCTTATAAAGTTCATCCTTATCGCTGGATGACGATCGGCAAAGAATTATCTCATATTGAAAATGCAAGGCTGGAAGATGTAAAGAATTTTTTCTTTAAACATTACAGGCCTAATAATGCAATTCTTGTTGTAGCAGGTAATGTAACAGTTGAAAAAGTAAAAGAGCTTGCTGAAAAATGGTTTGGTGATATTCCGGCAGGCGAAAAATACATCCGTAACCTGCCGCAGGAACCAGTGCAGCTCGAAGCTCGTAGTTTGAAGCTCGAAGCTGATGTTCCGCTTGATGCCTTCTATAAATGCTGGCATATTTATCCACGTACTGATAAAAGATATTATATCGCTGATCTGATCACAGAAATCTTGAGTGGCGGCGGATCATCAAGATTGTACCAATCATTGGTAAAAGAAAAAAAATTATTCAGCGCTATTGAGTGCTATCACAGCGGTAGTCTTGATGCAGGCACATTGGTAATTGAAGGAAAGCTGGTAAAAGCTGTGAAAATGGAAGATGCAGAAAATGCAGTGGAAGCAGAGCTTGAAAGAATGAGAACGGAGAAAGTAACCGTAACAGAATTGCAAAAAGTAAAAAACAAAGTGGAAAGCCTGATCGCATTTGAAGATATGAGTCTTACGAACCGTGCCAATAGCCTTGCGTTGTATGAATTATTGGGTGATGCAGAACAAATGAATCATGAGTTGGAAAAGTATAATGTGGTTACTGCAGAAGATATTTTAAATGAAAGCCGGATCATTTTCAGGCGGGAGAACAGCAATACGCTTTATTATTATTCAAAGAATTAATAAATGGATCTACTTACTATTGATAGAAAGATTGCACCACCGATCATTGATGCAGTTAACCTTCACCTTGAACTAAAGCCCTGTGAAAAGTTTGAGCTCGATAATGGTGTACCCGTTTATGCCATTAATGCCGGGGCTGAAGAAGTAATGTCGGTAGAAATAGTTTTTTTTGCCGGTAACAGTTTTGAAGAAAAGAATTTAACAGCCGCAGCCACTAATTTTCTTCTACGCAATGGAACTTCAAAAAAGAAAGCATTTCAGATCAATGAGCATTTTGAATATTACGGATCATTTCTGAATCGTGCATGTTATAATGAAACATCAACCGTAACACTTCACTGTCTTAATAAACATATTGCAGAACTTTTACCGGTTGTAGAGGAACTGATCACCGATTCAATTTTTCCGGAAGAGGAGCTGGCAATTTTTAAACAAAACCAAAAGCAACGATTAAGCGTAAGCCTGAAGAAGAGTGAATTTGTTGCAGGCCGGCTTATTGATTCATATTTATATGGCGAAAAACATCCTTACGGAAAATATAGTAGTCACGAAGAATATGATGCACTGAACAGGGAAGAGCTGCTTTCATTTTATAATAAGTATTATAAACAAGGAAACTGTGTAATATTTACAGCAGGTAAACTTCCATCCGGTCTTTTTGAACTTTTGAATAAATATTTTGGAAAGCTATCACTCGGAAATAATTTTCAAAAACCTCTTCATCAAATTTCATCAACAAAAAAACCGGGAGAGAAATTCAGAATTACAAATGATCCAAATGGAGTGCAAGGTTCGATCAGGATCGGAAGAGAATTTCCCAACCGCCATCATCCCGATTTTCTGAAAGCGATGGTACTGAATAATATTTTCGGCGGCTACTTCGGATCAAGGCTAATGGCAAATATCCGAGAAGACAAAGGTTATACTTACGGAATTCATAGCTATATGCAGGATCATATTCAGCAATCGGCATGGCTGGTAAGTACCGAGGCCGGTAAAGATGTTTGCGAAGCAGCGATAGAAGAAGTTTATAAGGAAATGAAGCGACTAAGAGATGAGCCAATAGGAAATGAAGAAATGCAGTTGGTGAGAAATTATATGATGGGCTCTATTCTTGGCGACCTGGATGGTCCTTTTCATATTATAGCAAGATGGAAAAATTACATTCTGAATGGGCTTGATGGAAATTATTTTTATAATGCCATCAATACTATTCGCACTGTTTCACCTCATGAATTGCAACAATTAGCAAAAAAATATTTGAACCCCGATGAATTTTATGAGCTGGTAGTGATCTGATGAAAGTTAAAAGATGAATGATATAGAAGATTAACTTTGAATCCTAATGAACTTTGAAAGAAAAGATCTATCCAACGAACAGCTTGTACATTTTTATCGTTCCTTGCTTTGGCCAAGAATGATTGAAGAAAAGATGCTGGTATTACTCCGGCAGGGAAAGATTTCAAAATGGTTCAGTGGTATCGGGCAGGAAGCAATTGCAGTTGGAGCCACATTAGCTTTGCAGCAAGATGAATGGGTGATGCCGCTTCATAGAAATCTTGGAGTTTTTACTACACGAAACATGCCGCTGCACAAATTATTTATGCAATGGCAGGGAACAAAGGAGGGTTACAGCAAAGGAAGAGAAAGAAGTTTTCATTTTGGAAACAGGGAACATCACATCTGTGGAATGATCTCACATCTTGGACCGCAATTAGCAATTGCAGATGGTGTAGCGTTGGCACACAAGCTTAAAAAAGAGAAAAAGGTTTCATTGACGTTCACCGGCGAAGGTGGAACAAGTGAAGGCGATTTTCACGAAGCATTGAATGTTGCTGCAGTTTGGGACCTGCCTGTAATTTTTATTATTGAGAACAATGGATATGGTTTAAGTACACCGGTAAATGAACAGTATCGTTGTATCAGCCTTGTTGATAAAGCAAAGGGTTATGGAATGGAAGGAGTAATGATCGATGGTAATAATATTCTGAATGTGTACGATACCATAAAAGGGGTAAGAGAATATTGTATTAAAAATCAAAAGCCATATTTAATTGAATGCATGACTTTCCGAATGCGGGGACATGAAGAAGCCAGCGGAACTAAGTATGTTCCGCAGGAATTATTCAAAATATGGGAGCTGAAAGACCCGGTTAAAAGATATGAAGAGTATATAAGGTCTATTGGTATTATTAGTGAAGAAAGTGTTCAACAGATCAGGAATGAATTTAGAGACAGGATCGAAGAAGAATTAGCAATTGGTTTTAATACAAGTATTGTTGTTCCTGATGCAGAGGAGGAGTTGGAAGATGTTTACAGCCCACCCAAACCCTCCCGAAAGGAGGGCTTTTCATCCGCACAGCCCCGACTTATCGACAACTCCACTATCAATAATGAATTTACATTGAGCGGGGATAGTGCGAAGGTGGCCTCCCCTAACGGGGGAGGTCGGGAGGGGGCCCGGCTGATCGATGCCATAAGCGAAGGATTAAAACAATCAATGCAGAAGCACCCTAACCTTATATTAATGGGGCAGGATATTGCAGAGTATGGTGGCGCATTTAAAATAACAGAAGGGTTTGCAAAAGAATTTGGAAAAGAAAGAGTGAGAAATACGCCGCTTTGCGAAAGTGCAATTGTTGGTACTGCACTTGGTTTGTCACTCGAAGGATATAAAAGTGTGATGGAAATGCAATTTGCCGATTTTGTTACCGTGGGATTTAACCAGATCGTAAATAATCTTGCAAAGATCCATTATCGCTGGGGTCAGAATGCTGATGTGGTAATCCGCATGCCAACAGGTGCTGGTGTTGGTGCAGGTCCTTTTCATAGCCAAAGCAATGAAGCATGGTTTACAAAAGTGCCGGGATTAAAAGTTGTTTATCCATCCACACCAATTGATGCAAAAGGATTGTTGATCGCTGCCATCAACGATCCGAATCCTGTAATGTATTTTGAGCATAAGGCATTGTATCGTTCCGTAAGCGGACCGGTGCCGGAAGATTATTATGAAATTGAAATTGGTAAAGCAAGACATGTAAGAGAAGGTGACGAAGTTTCCATTATTACTTATGGTGCCGGTGTTCATTGGGCAGAAGATTATGCAGCCGAGCATCCTGAAATCTCCATTGATATTTTGGACTTAAGAACATTAGCGCCACTTGATTATTTATCTATTCGTGAAGCAGTTCAACGAACCGGAAGAGTTTTGATCCTGCATGAAGACACATTAATTGGTGGCATTGGTGGAGAGATAGCAGCCTGGATCGCTGAAAATTGTTTTGGATTGCTTGATGCCCCGGTGATGCGTTGTGCTTCGTTAGATACTCCTGTTCCTTTTAATATTGAACTGGAGAAAAACTTTATGGCGAAGGCCAGATTAGATGAAACTGTTCAAAAGCTTGTTTCTTATTAAGAACTCCCAGAAATAAGGCGTCCATTTTTTTCGGGCAGTATGTGAATGTGCATGTACTTCCATAAAATTTATTTCAGATGATACTCCTCTTCAATTTTTGCTTTTGTCTGTTTCGCTTTTTCGAGCAGGTTATTATTTGTCAGCAACAAATACGAATTAACAGAGTTAATAAAATGAAGCTTATTTAAAAATAGCTGGATAGTGCTTTTATCTTTTTTAAGCAACTTCGGATTGTTTTCAGGCATATTAAATCCAAAAATACCGGTGGCCATTTCATTAAACACACGACTATCAAAAACCTCTTCAATGAGTTTTATATATTCCCTGATAAAATGCTGCTCCCTGTCAATTATAATTCCGTTCCAACGTACCTGGTTATCGTATGACATAATAGCATCTGATACCCGCTGCGTTCGAATCAATCGCAGGTTACCTCCATTTTTCAATTGCTGTATGGTACGATCATTATTAAAAAAAACAGGAGTAACTGTAAGTAACCTTGCCAAATAATAGATCTCTTTACCAAAAACATCCGGATCGGGAGCATCCAACAATTTATTTAATGAGTCAATGGAGGCTTTACGTCCATTACGACTGCTTATGAGGCTATCGAGCTGGCTGATATCACCTTTGAGGTCTTCAAGAAATGATCGAACATATTGCTTCTCCCGCTGATGCTCTATCATATGTTCAAGCTGATACTCAGCTAAAAATCCACAGAACACAGCCAGGAACAACATGAGAAACTCCCAGAAATAATGTGTCCATTTTTTTCTTGGGGTGTGGGTGTGTGTATGTACTTCCATAATATTTTAATTATTAAAGATTGTATTCGCTACGAATAAAATAGATCAATCGTGTTGCATAATCACTCGTATTTTGCATTTGAGAAATATAGAAGGGTATGAAGTTCCTGTATCCGGCTATCCATCCATAGTATTTGCTCACTAAAGATTTATCATTAGTGACAAGCATAGTTTTTTTATTTAACTGTTGTAAAACAGACTGGTTTACCCAAAGGTCTGCATCAAGGATCTCAAAGATGTTTTTAAATTCTTTAGTATAATCAAAAATGATGGATTCCTCAATCAACAAGTCTTTGATCTTTTTATCATATTCCATAATACTATCCGAAACCTTTATATTTTCAACCATTCTCATTCCTCCTGCACTTTTTAACTGTTGCAGCGTTCTGTCATTGGGTATAAAATCCTCAAACCCTGTTATCAGGTGCAGGTTGTTATAAAAAAGATATGAAAACTGGTTTGATATCTTTGGAAATTCGTTCACGCAAATGTTTATGCCAGGAATACGCCTGTTAAAATCTTTGATGATAAAACCCATTTGCGCTGTATCCACCTGCAGATCCTGGATCATCGATTTCATGTATTGTTTTTCCTGCTGGCGTTCAACATAACCCTCTCTTTCATTTTCGGCAAGAAACCCTGCAAATACAGCAAGGAATAACATTACAAACTCCCAGAGATAATGATGCCATTTGGTTCTTTCTTTTTTAGAATTGTGGTGGACATCCATAGTGGCTTGTATTTTTTGTGAATGGATTTACTAATCTAAGAATTTATTCGTTCATCAATATATGATTTGTTTATTCCCTGCACTTTCTTAACTTGTATATCCCTTACTGACCCGTTATTCTTTCCCTCTGAATTCTCTTATTTCACAATAAAACATTTTTTATGAAACAAAGATCACTGCTTATTTCTTTTATTTTTATTTCAACATTCATTTTTGCACAAACCAAAACAAACTGGAGCCCGGAACAATGTCTCAAATTAAAAAACATTTCTGCTGTTGTTCCATCGCCTGATGGCAGTAAAGTTTTGTACACTGTTCGTGAAGCGGTAATGACAGATGACCGCAGCGAATATGTGAACCAGGTATTTCTTTGCAATGGTGATGGCAGTAACACCATTCAATTAACTAAAGGGGATAAAAATTCTGCTAACCCAAAATGGAGTCCGGACGGGAAATGGATCGCCTTTTCTTCTTCAAGAGATGGAAAAAATAATTTATATATCCTTCCGGTTGGCGGTGGCGAAGCAGAAAAAATAACTGATGTGAAAACAGGGGTTGGAAATTATGACTGGAGCCACGACGGAAAAATGATCGCATTTGTTATGATTGATGCAGCAGCGGATAAAGAAGAAAAAAATAAAAAGTCAAAAAATGACTGGTACTTTATGGATGAAGAAGTAAAACAAAACCGGCTTTTTGTTTTATGGTTAAATAAAAAAGACACGGCCGGTAAACGGGTACAGAAAATATTGACCAAAGAAAATTATAATGTAATTGCATTTGACTGGAGCCCGGATGGAAAAAGCATTGCATACAGTTATGGTAAATCACCCGAAGCAAATGACAATGTGTACAGCGATATTTCATTGATTGACATTGAAAGCGGAAGTATAAATTCAATTGCAAAAACCGGTGCAAGTGAAACAAACCCATTGTTCAGTCCTGACGGGAAAATGATCGCCTATTATTCATCAACGGATCCTGTTGATTGGCCTGGTGCAAGACATGCAAAAATTTATTCTTTGGCCGATGGAAAAACATGGCGTTTAAAAGCAACTCCGGATGAGAATGGCGGCATCGGCGCCAGCGGAATATTTGCATGGACACCCGATGGTAAATATCTTTTATGGGCCGAAGCAAATAAAACATTAAACAGCATTTATCTTTTAAGTGCTGATGGAAAATCAATTACTGAATGGAGCAAAGGCGTAACTGATCTTTTTGGCGCTGTTGCTGTCAACACAACCGGAACACATATTACTTTTACATTACAAAATCCTTCTAAACTTCCTGAAGCATATATAAGTTCACTAAACAGTTTTTCACCAATAAAGATCACGAATATAAATGCAGAATATGAAGATAAACCGCTTCCAAAAACTGAAGTAGTAAAATGGAAAGGCGCTGATGGAAAAGAAATTGAAGGGTTACTTACTTACCCACTCAACTATAAAACCGGAACAAAAGTTCCGTTTATATTAAATGTACACGGCGGACCAGCCGGTGTGTTTTCGCAGGCATGTGTAGCGGGTAATAGCGGTACTTATCCAATTGCAGCATTTGCAGAAATGGGTTATGCAATACTTCGTCCCAATCCAAGAGGTTCTTCCGGATATGGCACTGAATTCCGTATGGCTAACCGTGCCGATTGGGGCGGCAAAGATTTTATTGACCTGATGGCAGGCGTTGATCATGTAATAAAAATGGGAGTGGCTGATGAAAGTAAAATGGGTGTGATGGGTTGGAGCTATGGCGGATTTATGAGTAGCTGGATCGTGGGTCACACTGATCGTTTCAAGGCTGCATCAATCGGCGCACCGGTTGTTGATCTTTCACACCAGAATCTTACTGATGATATTGAAGGCTTTCTTCCCTCTTACTTTAAAACTGATCCATGGAATGATTGGAGCTTGTATGATAAACATTCGCCATTGCGTTTTGTACAAAATGTAAAAACACCGGTGATGCTGCAGCATTGCGAAGGAGATCAGCGGGTACCTATCAGCAATGGCATTATGTTTTATAATGCACTTCGCCGTCGCAATGTTCCTGTACGAATGCTGGCAATGCCGCGCCAGGGACACGGGCCTATAGAACCAACAATGGTTTTAAAAACCATGCAAACAAATGTGGAGTGGTTTGAAAAACATATCGGGAATAAAAAAAGTTTTTAATTTGAAATAATTCTTTGTGTTACCAGCAGAAGAAATACTATTGAGTTTCTGTTGTGTCACACACTTGTGCGATAGTAATTCTATTGATCAGGATTTGCAATAGCCTGCCCTGAGTGAAGCGGAGGATTGCGTCGCACTCTTATACTTACTGTTTGCTATTGTCAAAAAAAATTTCAGGTAAAGATGCAAAGAACACAAATTTGCGTCTTTGCTTTTTATGCTTTGCGAAGAGTAACATCTTTTGTTGTTTAACTTATAAAATACAAAACGCAGCGAGGCAAACTGTTTCTTATTTTTACTATATGCGACAATTAGCAGCTATTCTTTTTGCTGATATGACCGGTTATACCGCCATGATGCAGGATAACGAACATCTTGCCCGCCTGAAGAGGAAGCGGTTCAAAGAAGTGATGGAAACCACGATTGAAAAAAATGAAGGGAAAATTTTACAGAACTACGGCGATGGTTCACTCTGCATTTTCAACAGCGCTATTAACAGTGTAAGTTGCGCTGTTTCCATGCAGCAGCAATTGCAACTGGAACCAAAAGTGCAAGTGCGGATCGGTATTCATACTGGCGATATAGTGATGGAAGATGAATCTATTTTTGGCGATGGGGTTAATCTTGCTTCACGTATTGAATCGCTGGCGGTACCGGGTGGTATTTTTATTTCGGAAAAAGTATATGATGAAATAAAAAATCATGATAACATTAAAACCCGTGATATGGGTTTCTTTGAATTGAAGAATGTAAAACAGCCGGTTCATTTATATGCTATCGCCAATGAAGGTATTATTGTTCCATCCCGCGATGAACTGAAAGGAAAAACAAAACAACCCAACAACAGGCTTGCTGTTTTACCATTTGTAAATATGAGTGCAGATCCGGAGAATGAATTCTTCAGCGATGGTATTACTGAAGAACTGCTGAATACACTTACTAAAGTAGATGGTTTGCAAGTAACGTCTCGTACATCTGCATTTGCCTTTAAAGGAAAGCTGGATGATATCCGGGAAATTGCTGTTAAACTGAATGTTGATAAAATACTCGAAGGCAGTGTTAGAAAATCCGGTAACCGGGTACGTATTACCGCTCAGCTCATCAATGCTTCGGATGGCTATCATATATGGAGTGAAAATTATGACCGTAACCTTACCGATATTTTTGAAGTGCAGGATGAGATCAGTAAAATAATTACCAATAAACTAAGAGAAAACTTATCTATAATTAAAGACAGGGGTAATGGTAAGAAACCTGTAAAAAATATTGAAGCTTATACACTTTTTCTAAAGGGCCTTCATTTCCGCAGCAAGCTCACACCGGCTGATATGCTTAAGGCTATTGATTTGTTTGAACAGGCCATTCAACTTGAGCCCAATTATGCAGCAGCGTATGCCTATATCGCCGGCACTTATAGTTATCTTGGTTCTACCGGGCAGGTAAAACCTGAAAAAGCATTTGCCATTGTAAATGAGTACAGTGAAAAAGCTTTGCAACTGGATGATACGATTGCTGAAAGTCACCTGGCAAAAGCCAATGCCCACATGTTTTATAAATGGGATCCGAAAGCTGCATATCAATCTTTGAAAAAAGCCATAGAGTTGAACCCGGCGTTTTCAGAAGCGTATGATGTGTTGGGTTTATTCCACATACTCTTAAGGCAAAAAGAAGAAGCAATAAACGTTCTTGAAAAAGCCTGTAAAAACGATCCGCTTTCACCAACTCTTAATCATTTGCTCTCTGAAGCATACATCATGAACCGGCAATATGATGAAGCGATACAGATTGCAGACCGGTTAATTGAAATAAACCCGGAATTACGGGTAGCCATTGAAACCAAAGGCTGGTGTATTGGTTTGAAAGGTGATTGGAAAAAAGCCATAGAATATTTTAAAGAAGTACACCGGTTAACCAACCATCCAATGAAAGGATTAATGCCGATGGGTTTTGCGTATGGCATACTGGGAGAAAAAGAAAAGACACTTGAGATTATAAAAAAAACAGAGCAACGACAGATTGCAGAACCGGAATCTTCCTTTGATGTGGATCTGATGATGCTATGGTGGTCTCTTGGAGATATTGATAAAACATATTTTTACCTGGACAGATGTGTTAGCCAGAAAATGGGGCCATTTATTTATATTATCGAACTTCCTATGATGGAAGGAATAGAAGAAGATCCGCGAATTGCAACATTATTAAAAAAAGTACATGAACGATACAGCACATAAATATTTTTATATGAATAAAATTCTTTTACTGCTATTTCTTATAAGTGTCTTTTCTTCCTGCAATCAAAACAAAACAGAAAGTAAAAAACTTAAAACCGAATCTTCTGATCCGGCACTGGATTCAGCAAGAGCAGGAATAGAAAAGGCATTAGCTGATCATATTGCTGCGGATCTTAAAGGCGATGCACTTGCAGGCGCCGCAGTTTTCGATGATGCCGGGGTTATGATCGAAGATGGCAAACCA
>Ga0209798_10001261_pt1 | contig 15368 bp, 11 predicted proteins | sample DOMMetBare3Fresh_FD_187475 | JGI IMG/M metagenome (GOLD analysis project Ga0209798, IMG submission 187475) | Wetland sediment microbial communities from St. Louis River estuary, USA, under dissolved organic matter induced mercury methylation -... | ecosystem: Environmental > Aquatic >...
ATTAGCCGTTCACCTTCGGAAGCCCGGCGCGCCGACATTAACAACAATAACATAGCAATATCAGCAGTGCAGTCGGTCAACACATGCGGCGTGTTGGTGACGACCAAGCCCTCTTCCCTGGCAGTTTTGATATCGATATTGTTATAACCGACGCCGAAATTGCCTATGATTTTGGTGCGCTTATCCTTAATGCTGAGGATATCCGCCGTGATCTGGTCGGTCACGGTCGATAGTAAGGCATCGGCTGTTATCAATGCTTCTTTCAGTTCCTCGGCAGTCATTGCATTATCCTTTTCATTCAACTGTACGTCGTACAAGGCTGTCATTTTTGCTTCGACCTCAGCTGGCCATTTTCTGGTGACAATGACTTTAGGCTTATCCATAGACTTACTCCGCTGTGTGTGAATTGTTGATGTCAAAGGTGTAAAGTGGATCCTTCGGACTGGCCGTTAGTCTGAAGCAGTAGACCGGTAATATTCGATTGCCGCCGCCACACCGCTTCCGGGTTTAATGTTAAACCCGTTATCCAGCAATGCCATCTCGATACCGGCGATAGCGCCTAGCATGGATACGTCATTCATGTCTCCTACATGACCGATCCGGAAAACCTTGCCGGACAGTTCCGACAACCCTGCTCCGAGAGAAATATTATATTTACTGAATGCAGTGCTGATAACGGTGCGGGCGTCCTTGTCTTCGGGAACAACAACGGCAGATACGGTATTGGACTCGAAACCGGGCTGGGCGCATAATTTCATGCCCCAGGCGGCTATGGCCTTACGGGCTCCTTCGGCTAGGCGATAGTGCCGGGCAAAAACATTTTCTAGACCTTCCGCCAGCAGCATATCCAGTGCTTTGCGTAACCCGTAAAGTATCGGTAAGGAAGGCGTGTACGGCGTATAACCATCCTTATTGGCATTCATTTGGTCTCTCAAATCCAGAAAGCAGCGAGGAAAAGCCGATGTTTCCGTGGCTTTCAGCGCTTTTTGGCTAAAGGCCAAAAATGCACCACCTGCCGGCAACATAAAACCTTTTTGTGAACCACTGATTGCACCGTCAACAGCCCATTCATCCATGCGAAAATCAATGCTGGCGATCGAGCTGACGCCATCGACAAATAATAAAGCAGGGTGACTTGCGGCGTCGAGCGCATTGCGGACACCGCCGATATCACTGGTCACTCCGGTGGCGGTCTCATTATGGGTTGCCAGGACTGCTTTGATTTCGTAATGGGTATCTTCCTTTAAGCGTTTTTCCAGTTTATCAAGAGGAATACCTGTGCCCCAGGGTTCCTGATGAATTTCAACATTTAAACCTAGTCGTTTTGCCATTTCAGCCCATAGATGACTGAATTGACCAAACCGATAAATTAGTACCTTGTCGCCCGGGTTCAAGGTATTGGTCAAAGCGATTTCCCACCCGGCCGTTCCAGTGGCCGGAAATATAAACGCCTGCCCTGCTTCTGTTTTAAAAATTTTCTTCAGGTCATTCAGTAGAGGCTTCAGCAATTTGGGAAATATGGGCGAACGATGATCTTCCATGGGTACATGCATCGCATTCAGAATTTCGTTGGGCACGTTGGTAGGGCCCGGTATATAAAGGTGGTTACGACCAGCCATTTGATTGCCTCGTGTTTGGTGGTTGAAAGCGCGGTTGAAATAGGGGAATTAAAAGATAATATCCAAAAATTCGCCATAATGACATAGCCATACACAATCGGCAAGTGTTGATTTGCCTCTGTTGCAAGGGAATAGGAGCGTTAACAATTGACTTTGCCAGTACTGGAAGTACAATTGTTGGTTTATTTGTCTCCAGCCCTATGCTGGTTTAACCCTTCAGGTACCACGGTACCCAAAAATATGTGCAGGTAGTCATTAATGAGTCACACTTTATACACAGCGTCGGTTCAACGGGTTCAGCGTTGTGAATTAGCGGTTCCAGGCTCGAATCCGGAGATGTTCGAAAAAGCTATGAAAAGTGGTGCGGACTTTATTTTTCTGGACCTTGAAGATGCAGTTGCTCCCGACGATAAACTACAGGCCAGAAAAAATATCATAGAGGCCATCAATGACCTGGACTGGAAATCTCATGGAATCACGATTTCCGTGCGTATTAACGGCCTGGATACCCAATATATGGTGCGCGATGTTGTTGATCTGGTCGAACAGGCCGGCGCGAAGATTGATACCATTCTGATTCCCAAAGTGGGTGTTTATGCCGATATATACATGGTTGAAGCTATGCTCAATCAATTGGAAATGCAGCAAGGACTGAAAAACAAAATTGGTGTCGAGGCGTTGATTGAAACCGCCTTAGGGATGGCGAATGTCGAAGACATCGCGCGCAATGGTGCATGCGGCAGGCTCGAGGCATTGCATTTTGGCGTTGCAGACTACGCCGCCAGTAACCGCGCCAGAACTACAAATATTGGTGGTTTGAACCCAGATTATCCGGGCGACCAATGGCATGCAGCCATCAGCCGCATGACCGTGGCTTGCCGCGCCTATGGTTTACGGCCTATTGACGGTCCTTTTGGTGACTTTAAAGACCCCGAGGGTTACCAGCTAGCGGCAAGACGCGCGGCAGCGCTGGGTTGCGAAGGAAAATGGGCGATACATCCAGCCCAGGTGGCATTAGCCAATGGAATCTTCACTCCCCCTGCCGCTGAAGTCGAGAAAGCCAAACGTATCCTGCTAGCGCTGCAGGAGGCGGCAGCGCAAGGCAAAGGTGCAGCAGCACTCGACGGCCGCTTGATCGATGCTGCTTCGGAAAAAATGGCGAATAATGTCGTCAGAGCAGCTGAAGCGATTGCCGCAAAAAACAGATAATAATCGTAAAATCAAAGGGGGGATGCTGTGGATATTCATGAATATCAAGCGAAAGACATTTTAAGCGGCTACGGCGTTAAAATTGCTGAAGGCGGACTCGCTTACAGTCCAGAGGATGCGGTACAACGTGCACGGGAAATTGGCGGACACATCTGGGCGGTCAAAGCGCAGATTCATTCCGGCGCACGCGGCAAGGCAGGCGGCATTAAAATCTGCAAAACCCATGATGAAGTGGCGGCTGCAGCAGACTATTTGTTGGGTAAACGGCTGATCACCCATCAAACCGGCCCTACAGGGAAAGTGTGCGCAAGGTTGTATGTTGAAGCGGGCACCGAGATTGAAAAAGAATTGTATTTCTGCTTTCTGGTTGATCGGGGCTCGGAACGAATCGTGATGGTAGGATCCGCCCAAGGCGGTATGGAAATTGAAGAACTGGCTATCAACAATCCTGGCGCCATTACTAAAATTTTTATTGAACCGGCCGTTGGCCTTCAAGATTATCAGGCTCGTGAAATGGCCTTTGCCTTAGGATTGGATGCAGAAAAATTAAGCCATGCCGTTAAAACAATAAAGGGCTGTTATCGTGCCTTGCGAAACTTGGATGCCAGCATGCTTGAAATCAACCCTCTTGTGGTTACCAAAAATGGCGAGCTGGTCGCGCTAGACGCTAAAATGGGTTTTGACGACAATGCCTTATTCCGGCAACAAAAAATTTCGGAATTGCGTGACAAAACCCAAGAAGATCCGCGCGAAATGGCAGCAGCCGACCGTGGCTTAAGTTATGTCGGACTGGACGGTGATATCGGCTGTATGATCAACGGCGCCGGCTTGGCAATGGCGACGATGGACATGATTAAACTGGCTGGCGGAGAACCCGCCAATTTTCTCGATGTCGGCGGCGGCGCTTCACCGGAACGCACCGAAAAAGCCTTCCGCTTGGTATTGGCGGACAAAAACGTTAAGGCAATGCTGGTCAATATTTTTGCCGGTATCAACCGTTGCGACTGGATTGCCGAAGGCGTGGTACAAGCCGTTAAAAAAATCGACATGAAAATACCTTTGATCGTCAGACTTTCGGGAACCAATGTCGAAGAAGGACGCAAAATTATCGCTGAAAGTGGATTGCCAATAATTACTGCGGAAACCCTGGCCGAAGCAGCCGAAAAAGCAGTAAAAGCGCGTAATGAAGCTGTTGCTAAAGAAAACAAAGGAATATAAATGGCCATACTAATCAATGAAACCACCCGTATCGTCGTCCAGGGCTTTACCGGAAAAATTGGTACCTTTCATGCCCAGGATATGATCAATTACGGCACAAAAGTGGTTGGTGGCATCACGCCCGGGAAAGGCGGTCAATTTCATTTAGGGTTGCCGGTCTTTAATACCGTAAAAGAAGCCGTTCAGAAAGCAGGTGCCGAAGCCAGCATTATCTTTGTCCCTCCAGCTTTTGCAGCGGATTCCATTATGGAAGCCGCAGATGCCGGTATTCAATATTGCGTGGCGATTACTGACGGCATCCCTACTCAGGACATGATGACCGTTAAAAATTTTCTCCGACGTTTTCCTAAAGAACAACGCATGATTTTAACCGGCCCAAACTGTGCGGGTACAATCAGCCCAGGACGAGCGATGCTTGGAATCATGCCTGGACATATCTATAAACAGGGCAATGTCGGTATCGTTGGCCGTTCAGGCACATTAGGCTATGAAGCCGCTGACCAGATGAAAAGACTTGGCATCGGCGTCAGCACCTCCGTAGGCATTGGTGGTGATCCTATCAATGGCAGCTCACATCGGGACATTCTGGAAAAATTTGAGCAGGACCCTGAAACTAAACTGATCTTGATGATTGGTGAAATTGGCGGACCGCAAGAAGTGGAGGCAGGCATGTTCGCAAAGGAACACATGACCAAACCACTGGTTGCCTATATCGCCGGTTTGACGGCACCGGAAGGCCGCCGAATGGGACATGCAGGCGCCATTATTTCATCGGCTGGCGAAAGCGCCGTCGAAAAAGTGGCCAGATTAAAAGAGTTGGGTGTTACTATTTGCCCAACGCCAGCCACCATGGGTGAAACGGTCGCGAAACTGTTGGCTAAACTTTAAGTTTATCGCTGCTTCATTAAAGACTGGAAATTCAGCATTACGTAAATGCTTTGAAATTCAATTTTCAACGCAGAACAACTAGCACATTACAGAAATTTGCAAAACAATCCACCTCCTGGCTGCGAGGGGGAGTTACCCGTCATGGCTCAAACGACTTCCCAATCAAATAAGTTCTGTTGAGCCATAACCGCTTTTTCTGTTATCCGGCACATCCACTCGATGTGATCAAATAAGGGTAGGTCATCCATGTTTTCATAGTCGATATCATCTGTGTTTTGCTCTATCATGGCATTGCTCCGGCTTTAGTAGATAAACGGAATCAGCGAGACCGCTGACCATCTTCAATAAAGATATAAGCAATTTCCGTACCCGAAGGACAGACTGCAACAGAAGTGCAATTAACTAAGCAAATTTTAAAAAGATTGTCAACCTTTTAGTTAAAAAGTGACAACTTTGTAAGTCTTTATCAAAAACTGATATCAAATCGGGTCCGTACCGAATTCTATTTTGCGGGCTTTGACCATTCTTTACTGTACTCGCCAATTACAGTAGTATTGTTGAATTTAGTCGTTAAATTTTCACCGTAAGTGTCAATTAAGAGCTAAAATTTGATCCATAACTTCGAATAGATACATCTCTACTTATTTCCCCGCGGCCAAGACTTTGGAGAAGGTTTATTGTCACCGCAGTTAAAATTGCTCTTAATTTCGTATTTGAATACTTTAAACACTTTACTGATTTACTTTGCAGTTGAATCCTGATTCAATCATTTGATAAAGATAAACTATAACCATGGCAACGAGCGATAAAAAATCTGTAATTAGCACTGACGAAAACGTCGGCGCCAATTTTATCCGGCATATCATCGCCAATGATATCAAAGAAAACAAAAACAATGGCAAAGTTGCCACCCGCTTTCCACCTGAACCTAACGGCTATTTACATATCGGCCATGCCAAATCGATCTGTCTAAATTTTTCGATGGCGGCCGAAAATAACGGCAGCTGCAATCTGCGCTTTGACGATACCAATCCTGAAAAAGAAAGCGTCGAATTCATGGAATCCATTGAACGAGATGTGCAATGGCTGGGTTTTCAATGGACAGAGCTGCACCATGCCTCGGATTATTTTGAGCAGCTCTACACTTATGCGGTTCAGTTGATCGAGCAAGATCAAGCCTACGTCGACAGTCTGTCTGCCGATCAAATCAGGGCTTACCGCGGCACTTTGACGGAGCCCGGCAAGGAAAGTCCGGACCGCAATCGCCCAATCGCTGAAAATCTGGATTTATTCAAACGAATGCGCGCCGGAGAATTCGCCGACGGTCAATACGTTCTGCGCGCCAAAATCGACATGTCATCGCCCAACATCAATATGCGTGATCCGGTCATTTACCGAATCCGCCGAGCCCATCATCATCGTACTGGCAATGACTGGTGTTTATACCCGATGTATGATTATACCCATTGCATTTCCGACGCCATCGAAGGCATCACCCATTCCATTTGCACCCTGGAGTTTGAAGATCACAGGCCACTTTACGACTGGGTACTCGATCAATTGCAAACACCCTGCCATCCGCAGCAAATCGAATTCGCACGGCTGCAACTGGAATATACCATCGTCAGCAAACGCAAACTCAATCAACTAGTCACCGAAAAACATGTTAATGGCTGGGATGATCCCCGAATGCCGACTATAGCCGGTTTGCGTCGCGCAGGCTTTACGCCTAAAGCGATCCGTGATTTTTGTGAACGTATCGGTGTCACCAAAAAAGATTCGTGGATTGAAATGTCGGTATTGGAATACTGTATCCGCGACGATCTTAACGAAAATTCGCCGCGTGTTATGGCCGTATTACAACCTTTGCGGGTTGTCTTAGACAATTATCCCGACGACCAAACGGAACTGCTGAAAATCAACAACCACCCGCAACTCCCAGAACTGGGCAAACGCGACGTGCCGTTTACAAAAGTCTTATTCATCGAAGAGGACGATTTTTCCGAAAACCCGCCCCCTAAATACAAACGCCTCGTTGCGGGGGGGGAGGTTCGCTTGCGCGGTGCTTACGTGATCAAATGTAATGAAGTGATAAAAGACAGCCAAGGCAAAATCATAGAGTTGCATTGTACTTATGATCCAGACACATTGGGGAAAAATCCGGAAGGACGCAAAGTCAAGGGTGTTATTCATTGGGTTTCAGAGCCGCATTCGCTTCCTGCCGAAGCACGTTTATATGGGCGCCTGTTTAATATGCCTAACCCTGACAACGAGGAAAATTTTCTGAAAGCCTTAAATCCGGATTCATTGGAGGTATTGACTCAGTGCCGGGTGGAACCCAGTCTCGCCAAGGCGCCGCCGGGAAGCCGCTATCAATTCGAAAGAATGGGTTATTTTTGTCTTGATCCCGATAGCGAAACTGGCAAACTAGTATTTAACCGGACCGTAACTTTACGTGATAATCTGGAAAAAGATTAATCTGCTGTTATAAATAGTAGGCTGGTATTACACCAAAATCCGGTATTATTTGCGGAAGAATAAACTACCGTTGAAAACTTATGAGCCCTGATAAAGCCTTCAAATTATTGATCACGATACTGACGGCCTTGTTATGCCTGTCTACTTTTGACTCATATGCTCAAACACGCATCGTGGTACTGGATTTTGAACTCAAGGATCTGACGCTCAAACCGGGCATACCTATTGAAATAGCGCGGACGGCATCCATCAAACCAATGCTGGAAAGCGAGCTGAAAAAATCGGGTTTTCAAATCATACCCATTCCTCCTGCCGCGCAACAGCAGGCAACAGCAGGTACCGGTTATCTGTTCGATCATCATGATGTCGCCGCTCAACTAGCCCGTCAATACGATGCCGATTATGTCATCGTTGGCCGTCTGCATAAGCCCAGCTTTCTGTTTGTCTATTTGATGGCGCATCTTATTCGGGTCAGCAGTGGCGCTCCGGCAGGTGACTACCTGACCGAGATCAAGGGTAGCGAAAAGAAACTGACCTTAAAAGGCGTAGAAAGCCTTGCGATCAAAATAAAGGAAACACTTAAACAACCTTGAAAGCACTTTCTGGATTTATTATTTACCATATAGATCACAAAGCAAAATATTACCTGAGATGTAATAATTTTGCCGGGCAAGATTGGCGTTTATCGCCATCCAAGGATAATGTGGGTATTTTCTGTTATGTGCGAATCCATTACCCTTTGGCGGGCACCATACCCTTTTGCATTGGTTCAATAACATAACCTATGTTAAAAAGGGCTTTCAGCAAACCGGCCAACCTGACATAAACAAGAGCTACAAGCAAAACGAAAAATATTTTTCATCATAAATCTTGCATAATTCCCCCCTATCAACTCATGCAAAAATCATAACGTCTGCACATGCTGCTTCTACTAATCTGTTCCGAAGAACACGCCCTCGGCGATAGTTCCCGCACTGAAACCCGGAGAGAAAAATCCTGTCTTCGGTTAAAACGACACATTGGGCCAGTTCCGTGACCCTCTTTTCACTATTTTATTTCGGCATTTAAAGTTATGAAAATACTTATTCTTGGCGCAGGCGTCACTGGTTCGTCAGTTGCAGAAGCCTTGGCCAGTGAAGAGAACGATATTGTTGTTATCGACCTAAGACCGATGTTGCTGGATGCTCTAAAAGAACGTTTCGATATCGCTACTGTCGTTGGAAATGCGGCTCACCCCAGAATTCTGGAACAGGCAGGTGTCCTAAATACCGACATGGTGATCGCGGTTACCGATAGCGACGAAACCAATATGCTGGCCTGTCTTATCATTAATTCACTTTATAACAATCGACCAAGAACAATTGCCAGAGTCCGCGCTATCGAGTACCTGAAGCACCCTGACATGTTCAGCCCTAAAGGTATTCCTGTCGATCATGTGATCAGCCCTGAACAAATTGTCATGGAGTCCATCCGTAATTTGATCGAATTTCCCGGCGTTTCTCATATTTCCCATTTTGCCGGAGGCCTGGTGCGACTGTTCTCGGTGAAAGTGCTGACCTATGGCTTCCTGACCGGTGAAAAAATAAAGGATATTAAAGAGCGCCTGGCCGACGGCAAAATTCGCATCGTGGCGATTTTCAGGCGCGGCAAGCCGGTGACAGTGAACGGCAACACAATTGTCGAAACCGGCGACGAAGTGTTTATTGTCGCACCCAGCGAACAGGTAAAGCGGGTCTTGAAAGCGCTCAATAAACTGGAATCACCACTCAAGCGTATTATTATTGCGGGTGGTGGTCATATAGGTAAACGTCTGGCGCTGGCGCTTGAAAACGACCATCAGATAAAAATCATAGAAAAAGACTTAAAAAGAGCCAAAAAAATCTCTAACGAACTGGCCAACACCGTCGTATTAAAAGGCGATTGTGCCGATGAAACCTTACTGCTTGATGAATCGATAGACAGCACCGATTTGTTTTGCGCGATTACCAATAACGACGGTGCCAATATCATTTCCGCCTCCTTGGCAAAAAGCCTGGGAGTCCGAAAAACCATCTGCCTGCTGAACCATATTTCTTACAGCAAATTGCTGCCCGGGACCGGCATCGATGTCGCCGTCTTTCCCAATCAGGAAACACTGGGCAGCATTCTGAAGTACGTGCGCCGCGGCGATGTAGCCCAAGTTAGCTCACTCTGCGGCGGCACTTCCGAAGCCATTGAAGCGATTGCCCATCGTAATGTTGGTGATGACTCCGTGGTCGGCAAACGTGTCGATAAAATTCATTTCCCGGCAGGTATCGTCATGGGCGCATTAATCCGCAACGGCCAGGTTATATCAATACATCATGACACCGTATTCGAAGAAAACGATCATGTTGTCATGTTCGCAATGGATAAAAAACTGGTTAGTAATATCGAAAAGCTCTTCCAACCCTTGGCTTCATAAAGCACAGAGAATAGTTACTTTTCTTATCAAATTAACTTGTCTTTGATCACTTTATTTATTGCCCTATAGGCATTATTCGCAGCAATTGGAAAATTGATCCTTTAATAATCCCATGCCTGTCATCTTTACAATCATCCATATCTTTGGTCTAGTCACCATCGGTTTCAGCGGGTTAATGGCCACCTGTCTTGCCACCGCCATCTTCGCCAAGGATGGCGCGATGCAACCATTTCTGGAAAGCAGCATGATAACGTTGTCTCTGGGTGCGTTGATGTTTTTCCCGACATTAAACACCAAGAAAAAAGTATCGCGCCAGGCAGGTTTTCTGTTGGTAGCGATTACGTGGTCATTGACGCCGGTCTTTTGCACGTTACCGTTGCTGCTCTATTTTCATGAAATGAGTTTTATCGATGCCTATTTCGAAGTCGTTTCTGGCCTTACTACCACAGGAGCAACGGTACTGAGCGGTCTCGATCATCTGCCGATGTCGATTAACCTCTGGCGGCATGAACTGAACTGGATTGCAGGCATGGGCATCATTATTTTTGCCGTGGCGATATTGCCTGTCCTTGGTATCGGTGGCATGCAATTATATATTGCAGAAACCCCAGGTTCGATCAAGGAATCCGATTTACCGCCGCGAATTGCTCAAACCGCCAAGGCCTTGTGGCTGGTCTATGCAGGAATTTCCGTAGCCTGTATCATCGCACTGCGCTTGGCCGGAATGAACTGGTTCGATGCCATCTGTCATGCTTTTGCAGCTATGAGCCTAGGCGGTTTTTCCACCCACGACAGCAGCGTCGGCTTTTTCAATTCATTACCCATCGAAATAGTGCTGACCATCTTCCAGCTATTGGCCGCGATTAATTTCGCTACCCATTTTGTAGCGCTTCGAAAGCGTACTTTCAATCCTTACATTGAAGACCGGGAAGCAAGAGCTTTTCTCGCGTTGATATTGGGAAGCTGCTTACTCACAGCAGAGGTGTTATGGCGCGAAGGCACTTACCCCGACTTTTTTACCGCGTTGCGCCATGCTACCTTTAATTTGGTTACCATCGCCACTGACTGCGGTTTCGCAACCCAGGATTTTAACCAGTGGCCTATTTTTGTACCGATGTGGATGCTGTTCCTCAGTTGTCTTTCCGCATCGTCGGGCTCTACCGGTGGCGGTATTCGTATGATCCGCACCATTATTCTGCTTAAACAGGCGCGCCTGGAATTATTTAAATTTATTCACCCGAATGCGATCAAATCGTTAAAAATAGGCGATAACGTCATCAATAACGATATAGTGACATCGGTAACAGGATTTATTTTTTTATATTTCATGTGTATTGTCATTTTGGTATTTACGCTGCTGTTCAGCGGTCTTGATTTCATCAGCGCATTTTCGGCCATCATCGCCTGCTTTAACAATGCCGGACCCGGCCTTAATCAAGTAGGCCCCGCCACTAATTTTGCCAGCCTGAACGATTTTCAAACAAGCGTCTGCACCTTTGCAATGTTATTAGGCCGCGTACAGATATTCTCGATTATTATTTTATTTGTTCCAGAGTTCTGGAAAAAATAAAGGGGGCAAGCAGGATTCAGGCCTATGCGTACTTCAAAACTATTTTTTGCCCTTTGGCCTGATGATAAAACCAGGCTCGCTCTGGCGCGACTAGGCCGGTCTCTCGAAATCGAAGGGTATAAAACAGTTCCACCATACAATTTTCATGTAACGCTGCTATTCATTGGCCATGTCGACGAAGCATCCGAACTATTGATTAAAGAAAGTGTTAACTCTATAACTGCCGAACCATTTCTCATCACTTTCGATCGCTTAAGTTATTGGATTAATCCCAAGGTACTGTGCCTTACTTGTCGGCAACCGGTTCAACAAATCATGGCACTGGCGCAAAGGCTGAATGACGCCGTAACAAATGTTGGCTTAGCAACCGATGCGAAGCCTTATAACCCTCACGTTACTCTGGCTAGACATGTTTCTTCATTTGTCGAACGCGATTGCGATCCGCTTGTCTGGCGTGCAGAATCATTTTGTCTGGTAGAATCCTGCAGCTCAATCGATGGCGTTATTTATCAGGTCAAAAATCAATGGCCTTTTGTAAAAACATGACATATGTCAATAAGCTTCGACAATTATCAAAATGAAGCTACCGAGTACAATAAAATGTGTATGAATCGGCTAACTTCAGTCTGCGGGGCGATTGCAAATAATGCTAAGAAGGAATGCGGGTGAATAGAGTCAGTGCCCCATATTCTTAAATTTTCTGAACCGAATAAATGTTTGTATTGGCTTATCCAGGAAAAATTAATCGGCTATTTTTTGAGCCGCTTGAGCACATGGGTGCCATCATCGCTTTAGTTTGGCCCAGATCTTCGAAAATAGAATGTTACACTTTTTTTATGGTAATAAATCGACCTAGGATGTCAAATTGCTTGGATTCATGTTGTTCAGGCCTGGGAAGAAAAGCGATCGGTATTCCGCAGAAAGACGAAGCCATTTCTAAAATAAATGGATAGCTCCTTCTATTTTTTTAATACTAATTATGCGGCGTTCAGCAGCTTATCCACTGCAATGCCAGTAATGCAATCATGCATCAGCTATTTCAGATAAAACCTCCCGATAATCGGAAGGCTGGTAATCGCTGAACCACTCTAAAAACCGGTTTTTTTTACGGTATGGATTAATACAGGCATCACGTAACAATTCGTCGTGGTAATGCCACATATGCAGTTTTATCACCGTAGAGCGACTTGATATAGCTGGCATAAAGCTGCGTTTCCATTGCTTGATCGCCTCAATTTCCATCAGCATGTGCTCACGATCAGGTAATTGAAATTTACCTTTCAATAGGTTGACTAACCAGACGGAAGCCAAATGCGAGGTCAATGAGTTGGAAAATGTGGCCGCCCTGCCAATAAAAGCCATATTGGGCAAATCAGGATGAATGATATGACGATAAAGGTACACACCATCGTCTTCCTGTAATTTTTTGAAGGCTTCCGGCAAAAATGAATAGTTGGATTGATAACCCGTTCCAAAAATAACGACATCACAATCAATTTGCTCACCATTCTCAAGTACCAATCCGTCTTCCTTAAAAGACTTGATAGTGGTACGCTGATTTTTGATTTTGCCTTGTCGCATCAATTGATAAACTTCTTTACGTGGTAAAAAATCCAGATTAAAAATATCGATCTCTATAGGTTCATCAGATAAAGCATTGCATGCTTTGAGGGGATACTGAAATTTGATAATACTTTCTGTCAATCGCCAAAATCCTGATACTAGCCAAGGGAAGTTCGTATGCAGCGCTTTAACCCATTTACCGGGGCGTTGATAAAGCGGAAGCAAAGCACTCGCAAGGCGGGTCAGGTATATACGGCGAACATCGAGTATATCGAGAACATCCATCGGGATTGGCCAATGGGCTTTACGGTAGACTAGACTGACCTGCTTCGCGAATTTGGCCACATCACCAGCAACATCTAAAGCGCTTTTACCAAAACCGACCACGACGACATTACGTCCAGTAACTAATGCGGGTGTACGATACTCGGAGGAGTGGAGGATTGCCCCTTTAAACTGTTCTTGATGGGCAAACCCTGGGATATAGGGATCAAAATAAATGCCGCTAGCCACGACTATATAATCAAACTGCTTAGTGTCCGATAAACCCGATTTGTGATCGGTATAGTGGACAATCCAACTCCCATTTTTGTGCTGTTCTAATTGAGTTATATCGGTATTAAAACGAATTTTTTCGAAAACCTTAAAGTCTTTTGCATAGTTTTCAAAATACGCTTGCAGTTCTGCACCGCTGGGAACACGAGGATAACTGTCAGGCATCGGGTAATCAGGAATTTCGTATAGCGAATTGGGCGTTTGCAAGCCAAAGGTGTGATAGCCTGCCGTCCATACTCCACCTACTTGATTCCCTTTTTCAAATACTTCACAGTCAAATCCAGCTTGCCCCAATAATCTGGCCGCTCCAATACCTGAAACACCAGCGCCAATAATGCCGATAGTTTTTATTGTTGGTTTTTTCATAATCATCCCATGGTGATGCCGCTCATAAAACAAAAAGGATTATCACCCCTTTGCTGGCAATTTGCTATCCATTCAAGTTAGTAAAGTAACTTTTAGATTAATCAATCACTGAAGTTGGAACAGAAAGCGTTGAGCGCTGTGAGGCGAAACGCCATGTTCATTATATATTTACCCTGGTCCATTACAGCCTTATCCACAAAATTCACAATTTATAGCAACCAACAAACACGATCCAGAAACCCTGGACCCTGGGCATGCCCCAACTTCTTTTTTAACTAATTTGCAATAAATATGAATCCTGAGTAATGTTTGCAGTCGTATGAATGGTTAAACATCTTAACGCTAGATCTTGCTGATTCAATGAACAAGTCAATCAATTAATTAATATAATTTGCAAAATCGTGTTCATAATATCCTTACATTCAACCAATTTCTCTGACATTAATAATGACTGAAAAATACATTTATTCCTTCCATAAAGGCGACGGAAAAAATAAAGTCCTGCTGGGAGGCAAAGGCGCCAATCTTTGTGAAATGACCCAAATCGGCCTTAACGTACCACCGGGATTTGTCATCACAACCAAGGCTTGTCTGGATTACCTTGAAAGCCATCTATTGCCTGACGGTTTGATGGATGACGCCAAAGACCATATCGCCGAAGTCGAAGCGATTTCAGGAAAAAAATTCGGCAACAGCCGTAACCCCTTGCTCGTGTCGGTCCGTTCCGGCTCGGCCATCTCAATGCCTGGCATGATGGATACTATCTTGAATCTGGGGCTCAATGCCCAGACGCTGACCGGCCTTATTAAACAGACTGGCGATGCCCGCTTTGCTTATGATGCCTACCGACGTTTTATCCAGTTATTCGGTAAGATAGCCTTGGGTATAAACGATGAGAAATTCGATCTGCATTTCGTCAGTATCAAAAAGCAAGCCGGGATTAAATCCGATGTGGGTCTAAATGCTGATCATTTACGCCAAATCAGCGAACTATTTCTGCAGGTGGTTTTGGAAGAAACCGGTAAGCCTTTTCCTGAAGATGTCTTTGAACAACTGGAATTGTCGATTAAAGCAGTATTCAATTCATGGATGGGTAAACGTGCACTCGATTACCGACGCGAATTTCATATCACCCCACAAATGGCCAACGGTACTGCCGTGAGCGTGGTTGCCATGGTATTTGGCAATATGGGTAACGATTGCGCGACCGGTGTCGGCTTTACCCGCAATCCGGGTACTGGCGTTAATGAAATGTATGGCGAATACTTGGTCAATGCACAAGGCGAAGATGTTGTTGCAGGTATCCGTACGCCAAAACCTGTTCATGAATTGCTGCATGAAATGCCCCACCTTTATAAGCAACTGGTCGATTTGCGCAACAAACTGGAAGCTCATTACAAGGAAGTTCAAGATTACGAATACACCATTGAATGCGGTATTTTATACTGCCTGCAAACCC
>Ga0209798_10001262_pt1 | contig 15362 bp, 15 predicted proteins | sample DOMMetBare3Fresh_FD_187475 | JGI IMG/M metagenome (GOLD analysis project Ga0209798, IMG submission 187475) | Wetland sediment microbial communities from St. Louis River estuary, USA, under dissolved organic matter induced mercury methylation -... | ecosystem: Environmental > Aquatic >...
TAGTTGGGCTGTCGAAGCTGGCTCGTCTGGCCGAAACATTCTCTCGTCGCCTGCAGTTACAAGAGCGATTGACCTCGGACATCGCTACGACGCTCTTTGCAGGATTGAAACCGCTGGGCGTGATGGTGGTAATCGAAGCCGAACACACCTGTATGACGCTACGCGGCGTAAGGAAAGCAGGGGCGAAAACTATTACTTCGGCCGTCCTGGGCGGGTTCCGCAAAGATCCAAGGACGCGCGCCGAGGCGATGTCGCTGATTACCGGACGAGACTGAGAACCCGAACACCGAGAACGGTCCAGGATTCAGTTTAATGGAAACTTTCTACGTCACCACACCGATCTACTATGCCAATAGCCTGCCACATCTCGGACATCTCTATACGATGGTTGTGGCTGACACGATTGCGCGCCGCAAAAGACAGCAGGGTATCAAGACCTATTTTCTCACCGGCACTGATGAACATGGCATAAACATCGAGCGGGCTGCGAAACGCTCCGGTCGTACGCCACAGGAACAGGCGGATTATGTCGTCGGCTACTATAAGCAGATGACCGCGCAGTTCGGACTGGATACCGCACATGGCGGTTACGACATCTTCATGCGCACCACCGCTCCTTTCCACTATCAGGGGGTCGCTGAGTTTTGGCGCCGTGTGGCGGCCGCCAAGACACCGAAGGGAAATGACGCGCTTTACAAAGGGCATTACGAAGGCTGGTTCTGTGCCGCTTGTGCGGCCTATAAGACTGAAGACGAATACGTCAAGGCGGAATCAGCAGAGGGACCTCCGCGCTGCCTGATACATGAGACTCCCCTGGACAGCGTTTCGGAGGAGAGCTATTTCTTTCGGCTTTCAGATTATGATGAAGTCCTGCTGGCGCTCTACAATTCGCGGCCGGATTTTGTCCGCCCGGAATCCAGAAAAAACGAAGTGGCCAGTTTTGTTCGGAGTGGCCTGCAGGATCTTTCAGTCAGCCGCCTAAGATCTTCGGTAAGCTGGGGTATACCGGTGCCGGATGACTCCAGTCATACCATGTACGTATGGTTTGACGCGCTGACGAATTACATCACGGCCATCGGTTTCGGCAACGAAGAGCGCCAGCAGGCCGTCGGCTTCGAAAAGTTTTGGCCGGCCCTGCATCTGGTCGGCAAGGACATCCTGAGATTTCATGCCGTTTACTGGCCGGCCCTCCTGATGGCGGCCGGGGTGGAGCAGCCACTTGGCATTGTCGCGCACGGCATGTGGCTCGATCCGAACGGGCGCAAAATGTCCAAGACCCTGGGCAACACGATTGAGCTGGATGTTTTGGGACGGCATTTTTCAGTAGATGCTATTCGTTACTTTTGCCTGCGCGACATGGTGTTTGGTCAGGATGGTCGCTTTGGTTATGAAGGGCTAATTGATCGTGCCAACAGCGATCTTGCCAGTGGGCTGGGAAATCTCTCGAGTCGCACGCTTACGATGATTGCTCGTTATTGCGCGGGTCGCGTCCCGTCGGGAGAAATTGCGGATGACAATTTGCTCCAGGCCAAGCGAACCGGGATCGACACCGACGAAACAGCCATTGCCAGTTTTATTGAACACGCTCGCGATGAGTTCCTGATCTACTGTGACAACTTTGCTTTTAGTCGCGCTCTCGAAATAATCTGGTCCATTATTGCTCGTGCCGACAAGATGATCAGCGACGCGAAGCCCTGGGATCTGGCCAAGGATGAGAACCAACTCCAGACACTGGGTGCAGTACTTTATCGCGCGGCGGAGACTCTCAGGTGGCTCTGTGTGCTTCTTTATCCGATCATGCCGGGCGCGAGCCAGAATATTTACCGCCAACTGGGAATGGTTGGGAGCCTGGCGGCAATCGATCCTGCGGGATTGCGCTGGCGTGGATTAGCAGCGGGAACTCAAGTCGGAGAAATCGGCCCGGTGTTTCCACGGATCGACAAGAACAAAACCATGGACGAAATAAGATCAGCAACCGCAACCAGCGGCACTCATGTTACGGAAGCGGACGCAGTGGCAGGCTCATTGACGGCGAAGGAAAATGCGCCGGCACCACCGCTGACCGGGGCCACCGAAGCGGATGCGATTGTTGGCGTGGCGAGCTTTATCGAGATTGGCGACTTTGCCAAAGTCGATTTGCGGGTCGGCCAGGTAATCAGCGCCGAGCGGATACCCAAGGCTGACAAGCTGTTGTTGCTGAGCATAGATATTGGTGAAGACAAGCCACGGCAGGTCCTGGCGGGCATTGCGCAATATTACGAAGCAGAAAACCTGCTGGGTCGAAAGGTGGTAGTAGTCGCAAACCTCAAGCCACGGAAGCTGCGCGGCTATGAATCCCAGGGAATGGTGGTGGCAGCGTCATATGGTGAAGAAGGCAGGCCGGTGATTGCCACCTTCACCGAAGATGTGCCCAACGGCGCCCGCTTGAAATAGTTTAGGAAGAGTTCAATCGCCATGGACGATGATTAAGCCTTTTAAGGCCGGTGATCAATCGGCTGCCGTCTGCATCAATTATGTTTGTTGATTCGCACGCGCATATCGACGGGCCGGAATACGACGCCGACCGTGAGGAAGTAATTAAACGCGCGCGCGACGCTGGTGTCGCTGCCATATTGAACGTCGGGACAGGCGATCCGCACAGCGGCGCTCTCGAGCGAGCAGTTGAACTTGCAGAAAAGAACAGGGATATCTATACAGCGATCGGCATTCATCCTCACGATGCGCGTCATTTTGATGATCAGGCTGAGGACAGAATCAAAGGCCTGATCAAAACCAGTTCTCGCGTGCTGGCGTGGGGTGAGATTGGCCTCGATTATCACTATGATAATTCCCCGAGGGAAGTGCAGCGTGAGGTCTTTCGTCGCCAACTGAGACTCGCTCGCGAGGCTGGTTTGCCGGTCATTGTCCACACGCGCGAAGCTGAGGACGATACGATTGAGATTTTGCGTGAGGAATGGGCCCAGCCGGGCAGCCAGGGAATCATGCATTGCTTCTCTGGTTCGCTAAAACTCGCCCAGGCCACCCTGGGTCTCGGCTTCCTGATATCCTTTGCCGGGGTGCTGACTTTTAAGAAAGCGGAAGGTTTAAGAGCGGTGGCGGCAGAGGTCGGTTTGGACAGACTGTTGATCGAAACCGATTGTCCATTCTTGACGCCCATCCCTTTCCGGGGCCGGCGCAACGAACCAGCGCATGTTATTGAGGTCGCCCGTTGCCTTGCCGGGATTTATCAAACCACGTTGCCGGAGATCGGTCGCGTGACGACGGGCAATTTTGCCGGACTCTTCAAGCTGGAGGGCGTATTTGGCTGATCGTTTCTGGAGCCGGTAATTCGGGTGCAGGTCGGGAGTTGGCTTTTGCCGGTCTAGAGAAGACTTTCACATGCGCTCGCTTTGATGTTATTCTCGCCCTCATTAGAAGAGCAGGCATATGGCGCAACAAAATTCATTTGATATTGTTTCCGAAGTTGATCGCGCGGAAATTGTAAACGCGATCAACCAAACGCTTAAGGAAGTGCACCAGCGCTTCGATTTTAAGGGTAGCGCGGCCAATGTCGTGCTTGATGATAAAGACTTGGTCCTCTCGGCCGAGGATGACACGAAACTTCGCAACATGAACGATATCCTGCAGCAAAAACTGGTGCGCCGCAGTGTACCATTGAAGGCGTTCAGCTATGATGACTCTGAACCGGCGGCCGGCGGGACAGTCCGCCAGCGCGCGCACATTCAACAGGGAATACCGCAGGACAAGGCCAAAGAGATTGTCAGGTTCATCAAAGATACCAAGGTTAAAGTTCAGGCCGCCATCCAGGGGGACGTGGTACGGGTCACGGGCCGTGATCGTGATACTCTCCAGGATATAATCGCAAAGTTGAAAGCCAGGGATTTTGGCATTCACATGTCGTTTACAAATTATCGCTCGAATTAAACCAACGGGTTTCCGGATACTTAGCCCACAGACCGTAGTCTGTGCTACACGATGTCTTCATTGAGCCAAACAGCACTCGCGGAAGAAGTAAAGTTTTCGGCGCAACGAATCTTTAGTTCGATCAGGGGTGAACTTGCCGAGGTTGAAGTGGAATTCGAGCGCCAGGCTCGATCCAATATTCAGGTCATCTCCTACGTTGGCAACTACCTGCGAGCTTCGGGCGGGAAACGTGTTCGACCCGCACTGACCATCCTCTCGAATTACGCGGTCGGTGGCGATGGCTCGAATTACAACTCAATTCGCATGGCCACCGTGATGGAGTTTCTCCATACGGCCACCCTCGTGCACGACGACATCATTGATAACGCGGAGACGCGCCGCAATCGGCCAACCATCAACAGCCAGTATGGCAATCAAACTGCGGTGCTCATGGGTGACTGGTTGTACATGTCGGCATTTGAGACCAGCCTCAAGGAAAGGTCGCTGCCGGTCCTCGAGATTCTAACGGCCGTCACGCGAAAGATGACCGAAGGCGAACTGCTGCAATTGACTCTCCTGGGTCGCACCGACATTACCGAAGATCAATATCTCGAGGTATTACAACGAAAGACTGCCTTTCTATTCAGTGCCTGCTGTGAAGTGGGGGCCATGCTCGGAGGCGCTAACGAGTCACAACGCGAGGCGCTGCGGGATTATGGGTTGAACCTGGGGACGGCCTTTCAACTCACTGACGACCTGCTTGATTTCACCGGCAGCGGAAGCCGCTTGGGCAAGGCGGCCGGCGTCGATCTACTCGAAGGCAAATTGACCCTACCCTTGATTTACCTGATGCAGGGTGGCGACTCCGCCAGCCGCGAACTGGTGCAGACGGTATTGCGGGAAGGGGCTTATAACACCGTGACGCGGGCCGAACTTATCGCAGCGGTTGAAAACACGGGAGCGATTCAACGGGCCCGTACTCGCGCCGACGAATACGCCGCCAGCGCCCGGGATTGTCTCGATAATTTGCAGGATTCGGAATATTCGGACTCGCTCCGATTGATCCCCACCTACGTGCTGGAGCGCGAGAGTTAGGCTGCTTTTCGCGTCCCAGGCGCCCGCCCTCCCCAAGCAACGCGCCGGCTGGTCCAATTTCGCTATTGTCTAAACCCGGATTAGCCGCTAAACTTTCTTCCGTGGAGTGGTCCAACGAAAACCTGGTGGCCAAGATGGCCTCGATGCTGCAGGAGTCGCGCAAAGCCCGGGCGCAGCTCTCCGGCCGGCTGCGCGAGCTGGAAGCTGAGGCTGACTCTGTGCGGGCGGAATTAGCTGAGCTGGACATTGTCGTCAGCCAGTCCGAAGCTTCTCTCTATCGCCGCCTTTCATCCGTCCTCGCTACCAGCAATGTCGCCTTTGATTTGCCTTCGGATTCGGAACTCGAGGCAGCAATGTACCGGAATTCGCCCACGAGACCACGGGCGGCCCAGCCGCCGATCGAGGCGCGCCGCCAGCCCATTCCTTCGGTGCGGAACAATGTTGAGGCGCTCAGCGATCGCTTTATGGACCGCACCATTCCCCAGGCGGTGAGCATGCTGCTGCGTGAAGAAGGAGCCCCGCTTCATGTAAACGAGCTGTTTAATCGTCTCAAGGAAGGCGGGTTTAAGTTCACTGGTCAAAACCCCACCATTAGTATCGCCGTATCTTTGAATCGTAACGGTCGCTTTCGCAAAATCGCTCCGGGCACCTTCGACCTCGTGATGCGAGACGCTTCGAAGGCCTCCTGATATTTTCACCCCAGCAATGTACTTCCTCACGCGCATTCGGCCGTGCCCCACTCCTCAGGCTCCTGGCAGCGCAACCGGCTCAAGACGCTGAGCACAACCGTCGCCCTTTTCGCATACAATACTCAATATGCGCGCGATGATTCTTTCAGCCGGCTATGGCACGCGTCTTTGGCCCTTGACTGAAGATCGGACTAAACCTGCTTTGCCGATACTGGGAAAGCCCCTGGTGGGCTACGTAGCCGAGTACCTTACCAGCTTTGGTTGCAATGAAATCATTGTCAACCTCCATCATCGTCCTGAGACTGTGCGAGCAGCGCTGGGAGATGGCCGGCGTTTTGGCGTGCAGATCACCTACGTTGAAGAGAAGATCATCCTCGGAACCAGCGGAGCGCTCGACAATGCGCGCCACTTGCTGGATCAGGAAACCTTTGTCGTTGTTAACGGGAAGATCATTACGGACATTGACTTGAATGGGGCGCTGTGTGCGCATCGGGCGGCGCAAGCCCTGGCGACTCTGGTGTTACTCCCGAATCCCATGCGGGAGCAGTTTTCGATGGTGGAAGTTCACGATAATCGGGTGGCAAGGTTTGGCGGCATGCCGGAACCAGCCTCGACAGACGGCAAGCGCGAGCCCGCCCCCCTGATGTTCACCGGTATTCAAATCCTGGAGCCGCGCATATTTGACTACATCCCGCACGGCGTGTTCTCGCATTCCACTACTGACGTCTATCCCCAGGCGATTGCGCAGGGTGAATTGATTGCGGCCTATGTCGCAAAAGGGAAATGGTATGAGTTGTCGACTATTCAGCGCTATTTGGAAATCAGTCTGAAATTGTTGGCCGAGCAGGGAGCGACGATGTTTGCAGGCGCGCGCTGCCGGATTGCAGCAGAGGCTCAGGTTGCCAACTCAATACTTTGGGATGATGTGACCATAGAAGCTGGAGCGAGGGTTAATCGGGCGATCCTTGGGGACGGGGTACGCATTGCTCACAATGAAGTGATTGAGAATTCTGCTGTGGTACGCGCCAGTCTGGTCAGCAAAACACCAGCTCCCGAAAAAGCGCTTAAAGGTCGAGTGCGAGGTGAGAATTTTGTCGTGCCTCTGGCGCAATGATACAATCTGCGCTCCATTAGCGACTCCAACTGGCGGGACCCCGGGTAGAGCTGTCCCGCCTTGTTTTAAAGAGAGACAGCGCTGTGCTCCCCTTTCGGCAAATGAATTCAGCCAAACAAGTCAGTCTGGAGGGTTTCGGCTCGGCCGCCGAGCGTCTGGAGCAATATCTGGCAGGTGCTGGCGCGGCTCCCTCAAGTAAGATCATTCCTCTCACTCCTGACGCCTCAACCCGAAATTATTTTCGCATCCCCTGGAAGCGGCACACCGCAGTTGCCGCCGTATATCCTGAGGCTTTCGATCCGGATGTGCACCCTTATCTGGATGTAACACGGTTGTTTCTCGAAGCCGGAATTCCGGTGCCGGAGATTTATGACGTCGCTGGACATCAGGGCATTATCGTCCAGGAAGATTTGGGAGATCTGCAACTCGCTCGCTTTTTTTCCACAGCTTCCGAAGAAGAGTGTGAGGAGTATAAAGAAAGGGCTATTAACCTGATCGCGCGGATTCAAAGGGCCACGGAAAAAGCAGTCGAGCTGAATTCGATTTCCAGCCGGCTGGCTTTCGACGAACCGAAGTTGTCGTGGGAACTCAACTTTTTCCGCGAACATTATTTTGGCAGCCTACGCGGCGAAGTCCTGAAGCGGGGCGAAGCAGCAGAACTCAAAGTGGAATTGAATGACTTGGCCGCGGAGCTGGCGGCTGTGCCTCGTGTCCTTTGCCATAGAGACTTTCACGGGGCCAACCTCTTGATCGATGGCAAAAAGCATTTGCGAGTCATTGACCACCAGGATGCAAGGATGGGTCCCGCCAGTTACGACCTGGTTTCACTGCTGCTTGATCGGCAGACCTGTTCCCCTTCGCTGGCTGAGTTGCGGCACCATCGCTTATACCTGCTTGAAGAGCGCCGCCTGCTGGGTTTGAGCTCGCTCGATCCTGATGAGTTCGCTAGAGAATTTCGGCTGGTCACCGTGCAACGGGGGTTAAAGGCCGTGGGCACCTTCGCCTATCAAACTGCCGTCTGTGGGCGCGGCGCCACCTACCAGGTGCTTATTGATCCACTGCTGGGAATTGTCGTGCAGGCTTCAGAGTGGCTGGAGCGGTTTCCGGTGCTGCAGAGAATGTTGAGATCGAGACTAAACCAGGAGTAAGGCGAACGGGTTCGGGCTGCTCCGTTGATCTTGAGCCGCCCGTGCTGCGCACGAAAACTTAAGAAGCCGTTAAGAAAGATGGTTACAGAAACAACACTAAAGCAAATGGCCGCGGCACATGTCTATGTTAATCAGCTTTCAGAGCATGTGGACCAGGAAGTGACTCTAAAGGGCTGGCTTTACAACATGCGCTCAAGCGGCAAGATCCTTTTCCCGCAACTACGAGATGGCACGGGCGTGGTTCAATGCGTCGTGCTACGAAACGCAGTGCCCGAGGAATTGTGGGAGGCTCTGAAGGGGCTGGGTCAGGAGTCGGCCTTGATTATTCAAGGCAAAGTGCGGGCCGATAGTCGCGCGCCCGGGGGTTACGAAATAGACGTTCTGGATGCGCAAGTGGTGCAGGAAGTCCATGACTATCCAATCACACCCAAAGAGCACGGTACAGAATTTCTGTTGGACCACCGCCATATCTGGCTGCGTTCTCGTCGCCAGCACGCTATTCTGAAGATTCGCCATACGGTCGTACGCGCGGTACGCGACTTCCTCGATAACGATGGCTTTACACTTTGCGATGCCCCAATCTTCACGCCGGCAGCCTGCGAAGGCACGACAACGCTTTTCGCGGCCGATTATTTTGACGGCGAAAAGGCCTACCTGACTCAATCAGGTCAACTCTACAACGAAGCAACGGCCGCAGCTTTTGGGAAAGTCTATTGCTTTGGTCCAACTTTTAGAGCAGAGAAGTCAAAGACGCGACGCCACCTGACCGAGTTCTGGATGGTTGAACCTGAAATGGCGTACGCCACCCTCGACGATGTGTTGACACTCTCCGAACGCATGCTTTCTTTCATTGCCTCGCGGGTGCTGGGCGACAGGGCTGAAGAGTTGAAAGTTCTCGAACGCGATCCGACCAAACTCGAGGGCATCGTTCCCCCATTTCCTCGTCTGCATTACGATGACGCAGTGAAGATGCTGCAGGAAGGCCATGCAAAAGGAGCGTTGGAAACGCGTTTCGAATGGGGCGGAGACTTTGGCGCGCCCGATGAGACTTATATCTCGAGCCATTTCGATATACCCGTGATGGTGCATCACTACCCGGCTGAGGTTAAGGCTTTTTATATGGCTCGAGATAGCGAACGGCCGGAACTCGCACTGGGTGTCGATGTGCTCGCGCCCGAAGGGTACGGCGAAGTTATCGGGGGCGGGGAACGGGCCACCTCCCTGGAGTACTTGCAACAACAAATTGCCGCCCACGAGTTACCCCCGGAAGCTTTTGAATGGTATCTCGATTTGCGTCGTTATGGCAGTGTGCCGCATGCCGGCTTTGGCATGGGTATCGAGCGTTGCACGGCCTGGATGTGTGGCATCGAACATGTGCGGGAAACTATTCCTTTTCCACGCATGATGTACCGACTTAGACCGTAAGCTGAAAATGAGAGTGACCGAGGGTCTGCTTGCCTTGCCGCTAATTTTGGCGCAGTGTGGGTGCTTTACACCCGTTACAAGAAGTAAGGCCGCCGGTCACGTCAAGCCAGAGGCATTGACCAACGCAGTAACACCTGCGATTAATTGGCCGCCACAAGATTCTGCCAGGCAAGACGGCAAACCCATTTTGTTCAGAGGGGTTGATTTCCGAAATTTCTCCTGTCCGGCGGTCGTGCGGCACTATCCTATCAAGCTGAAAAGCGGCTCGTACGAAAGAGCGGATCGCAACGGCGTCGGAGGGGAGAGGTTTGACTTCGAACACGAATTTTACGTGGATTAGTGGACCCCATGATTGATTCATCTGACAATATCTTGCGCCTGGAGTTTAACGAGTGGGCCAAAGCCGGCCGTGGCGAGAGCATGGAACGCGGCCATCGACCAGTCGGCGAGCAGGCAATCGAACTGATGAATGTTCAGGACGGCGCACAGGTCCTGGACGTAGGCTGCGGCTCGGGTTGGGCCTCACGACTGCTGGCAGAAAAAGCCCGGCACGGTTATGTCGTCGGCATCGATATCTCCGACGAGATGATTCACACAGCGCGGGAAGCCTCGCACGATTTTTCCAATCTCGAGTTTCAAGTGGCGAGCGCTGAGAAGCTGCCATTTACGAATGACAGATTCAGCGACGCGTTTTCGATGGAGTCCCTCTACTATTACTCCGACATGGCTGTGGCGTTGCAGGAGATTCATAGAGTGCTGAAGCCAGGCGGTCTGTTCGTCACGGTGGTGGATCTCTATCTTGAGAGCCGGCCCTCGCATCAATGGATCGATACGCTGAATGTTCCCGTCCAGCTTTATAGCATTGAGCAATACACCACCCTTTTCGTCCAGTGTGGTTTCGTTGATGTTGCTACGCGTAGGATACTTGACCCGACTCCATTGCCTGAACACTACGCCGGCACTTCCTTCAAGACCCACGCCGACTTCCTGGAGTACCGCGCGGCAGGATCGTTAATGGTAAGCGGTCGGGCGCAAAAATGAGCGATACTGGCGAACAAATAGTTACCATCTTTGGTGGGGCGAAATGTGGTGAGTCCGACCCCGAATATGCCCAGGCAATGTCCGTCGGGAAATTGCTTGCTGAGGCAGGCTACACAATCTGTACTGGCGGCTATTTGGGCGTAATGGAAGCAGCGAGCCGCGGCGCCCACGAGGCCGGCGGACGTGTGCTGGGCATCGTGATGAACCAGTTTAAGAATGAACCCAACCGTTACCTCACGGAAAAAGTTGCTACACCACATTTTTACGAGCGGCTCCAGCGTTTGATAACGCGGTCAGTAGCCTTTATCGCCCTGCGAGGCGGCATGGGTACGGTGACTGAGCTCTCTCTGGTTTGGAACAAGTTACAGACGAAGGTAATTGGACCGCGTCCGCTGGTGCTGCTCGGAGATTGCTGGCGACCCGTTGTCAGAAGCTGGCAGGAAAACCTGGTAGTAAGCCAGGCTGATATAGCTTCCCTGGATTTCGCCAGCACCGCGGAGGAAGCGGTGTCCATCGTAAAGGAGAAATCAAAAGGAGTGATTCTATGAATTGTACGAAGTGCGGCGCGCAGATGAAGGCCGACGCCAGTTTCTGCGGGGTCTGCGGAAATCGAGTTGTTGCCGGTGGGGCGCAAACGTCAGCTACACCTGGCGAGCGTATTCACATCGATCAGGATTCGCGTGGGCAGGGTCGTGGCTATTCGTATGAAGTGTTACATCAGCCCGCGTTTTCCCTGGCCGTCCTTCAGTTGCAGGCCGAACAGTCAATTCAGGCAGAGTCGGGCGCCATGGTTTCGATGTCCGCCAATATTGAGTTGCAATCGCAGATGAAGGGCGGTCTTTTTGGAGCCATCAAGCGCGCCGCCGGCGGCGAATCAGCGTTTGTCTCAACCTTTACTTCACGTGGCGGTCCGGGCGAAGTCACACTCGCACCCGGCGCACCGGGCGACATAGCCGCCATTGAAATGAACAATCAGACTTTCTTTGTGCAGTCCAGTTCCTATTTGGCCGGTGACGCCAGCCTCGTGGTTGATACCAAGTGGGGCGGCGCAAAGTCTTTCTTTGGTGGAGAAGGGTTGTTCGTGCTGCAGGTACAAGGACAGGGGCTCTTGCTGGTTTCATCGTTTGGCGCGATTCACCGCAAGCGACTGCAGCCTGGAGAACGTTACGTTGTCGACACCGGGCATCTGGTCGCCTGGGAAGGGACGACTCAATACACTCTACGTAAGGCCGCATCAGGATTCTTCCGCAGTATGGTGAGCGGAGAGGGAATCGTAGCCGAATTCAGCGGCCCTGGTGAGCTTCTCATCCAGACGCGGAATTTGGCCGCATTGGCGGGGCTGTTAAAGCCATTCTTTCCCAGCCAGGGAAGTGGGGGTGGCGGATTTAATATCAACCTCGGGGGTTAATCAAGGCGAAACTCTCTTATGACGCATTCAATGGCAAATCAGGGTTCATCAGGCGAAGGGGAAACCCGGTCCGTTTCTAGTGTCGGCATTATCGGTGTACCGCTGCGATATGGCGCAGACCTGGTCGGCGTAGAGCTCGGACCAGCGGTGATGCGTATGGCAGGCCTGGAGACAAGAATCTCTCAACTGGGTTACGAAGTAGAGGATTGGGGCGATATCGTTTCGGACCGTCCGAAAGGAGTGGCGGACGCCGGTGAGAAGCTCAAATATCTTGCCGAAATCAGTAAGACCTGCGGGCAACTTGCAGTGAAAGTGAAAGCGATACTTGATGCCGGAGGCTTACCAGTTGTTCTCGGCGGTGACCACTCGATTGCTATCGGATCACTGGCAGGGGTTTCGGCGCATTGCCGCGAACGGAATAAATCGCTGGGCCTGATTTGGTTTGATGCACATGCAGATATGAATACTGCTGAGACTACCCCCTCCGGTCACATTCACGGCATGCCTTTGGCCGCGCTGCTGGGATTCGGCGCGCCGCAGCTGACGGAGATTGGGGGCTTTTCGCCGAAGCTGGATCCGAAACTCTGTGCTCATGTGGGTGCCCGTGAGCTCGATCCCGGTGAGCGACAACTGATTCGCGAATTGGGCATTCGGTTTTTTACCATGCGCGAGATTGATGAACGCGGCATGAGCGCCTGTATGAACGAAGCCATTGCTATCGCCTCACGCGGGACGGCAGGATTTGCCGTCACCTTCGATGTAGACGCCCTCGATCCTAACGACGCTCCTGGCTCCGGAACACTGGTGCGTGGCGGCCTCACCTATCGCGAAGCCCATCTGGCAATGGAGAAGATCGCCGAAGCAGGGGGGATGATCTCCCTCGAGGTGGTGGAAATAAACGCAGCGCTTGACGTCAATAACAAGACTGGTGAGTTAGGTGTCGAACTAATACTCTCCGGTCTGGGAAAGACAATTCTGTAAAGTCGGGAGTTCCTGGTTGGCAAAGAAACTTCGTGTTGGGGTCATTTTTGGCGGGCGTTCAGGAGAGCACGAGGTTTCCATCCGTTCGGCAGCCTCAGTCATACAGGCAATGGATCATAGTCGCTATGAGATATTGCCGATTGCCATCACCAAGGAAGGGAAGTGGTTGTCCCCAGCCGCCGCCATGGACCTTCTCCCAAATTCGGCGCGTGCCTTGTTAAGAAAAAGTCTGGCCGCCAGGCCGGCCAGCAACGTTGCCATCATCGGCGATCCGTCACATTCCGGCTTGATCTCAATCCCCAAAGCCGGACCGGTGACAGCCGATCCTCTGGATGTTGTATTTCCGTTGATGCATGGTCCCTATGGAGAAGATGGCACGATTCAGGGCCTGCTCGAGATGGCAGACGTGCCTTACGTGGGGTGTGGTGTGCTTGCCTCGTCCTGCGGCATGGACAAAGTAACGATGAAGTCGCTGTTCAGGGAAGCAGGGCTACCCATCTGCAAACACCTCTGGTGCTTGCGGTCCGAGTGGTTGACTAACCGAGCAGGCATCATACGAAAGGTAAGACACGAGCTCGGGTTCCCTTGTTTTGTGAAGCCCGCGAATTTGGGATCCTCGGTTGGGGTTTCACGAGCAGTTGACCGGGAGTCTCTGGTGCGGGCTTTGGATCTTGCCGCTCGTTACGACCGCAAACTCATCATTGAAGAGGGACTTGATGCTCGTGAGATCGAGTGCGCCATTATTGGCAACGACAGGCCACTTGCGAGTCTGCCTGGTGAATACGTCATTCATGAAGAGTCGGCGCGCTTTCTGGATTATACGGAGAAATACTCGAGCACAGGTCACGTGGAGTTTGTTGTTCCGGCGCCGCTTTCAAAGGCAGTCACTCGCAAAATTCAGCGCCTGGCCATCAGGGCATTTCGTTCAATCGATGGCGCTGGCCTGGCCAGGGTTGATTTCTTCCTCAGAAACGACACGAAGGAACTGGTTGTCAACGAACTGAACACTATGCCCGGTCTCACCGATGTCTCGGGCTATCCAAAGATGTGGGAGGCGTCGGGATTGAAGTTCCGGCAGGCTTTGGAGCGAATGATCGACCTGGCCTTTGAAAGGCATCAGGACAAACTCCTGAATCAAACCAGCAGGTGAGAAAATTGCAGTCTTTCGACCTTTCCCTCGCCTGCAGTTCAAATTTCACATTAAAAGAGATGCGTTAATGGCTGAGGTGCCGACCCCTGAGAATTGAGGTTACCTGTTGAGCCTCGCCGGTCACTTCCTCGGAGCCCGGTAGCCCTTGCGAGTACGCACTAACGAACCTTCACGAGCGACCCTCACTTCCAGATTCCGCCACTTTCCATCGTGCGCTCGATTCAGTGGGCGATAGCTAATGGTGTACTGATGGCCCAGTTCCTCTGCGATGCTCGCAAAAGCCTCGCGCAGTGCCGGACCTCCAGGCGTAGCTACAAATCGGGCTCCGCTTTTTTCCGCGAAGTTTCTTAAGATCGCTGCGCTCTGGGCATTTCGAGATGCACCCCCATCGGTTGCGGACATATCTACGGTATAAATACTGGCGCCGAGCGCGAGAGCCTGATCCAGGGCTTTTGCCGAAGAAGCACCGCTTCTGGTGTCGATCCCATCGGATAAAACAACAATCGCCTTCCGCTTCTCGGGCCGCACACGTAATAAAGCTGCCGCCTTTACAATTGCATCGTAAAGCACAGTCATGCCATTGGCTTTGATTCCGTAGGCTAAAGGCGCCAGATCGCGGCCCGACGAAAAGTCCTGCAACTGCTCGATGGTAGTGTCAAACTTAAAGACTGCGGCTACGTCTTCATCTCTCAAGCCATCCAGAAAGCGAATTGCAGCCGACCTGGCCAGCGAAAGCCGCGATTCCATGCTTCCGGAAGTATCGAGAAGCACGACTGAAGCAAAGGCGGTCTCCTGAAGACTGAATCCTGAAATTGAGGCCGGAGGCACCTCTTTCCCGTCTTCAAAAATTTTGAAGTCGCCGGCTCGTAGTCCGCGTATGTATTTTCCGCTGCCGTCGGTGACGGTGACATTCAGCACCACCAGGTCCGTATCGGTCCTCAGGACATCATCGTCACCCTGTTGAGCCGTGCAAATGTGAATAGAGGCAGATAGAAGGAGGAGGCAAAGAACTTCAAGTGATTTCTTAAGAAGCATTACTCTGATAGCAAACTTACTGGGGAGATTTTTCCAACAGCCTAATGGAAGAAGTTTCGGGTGATCCTGGCCAGGTGAAGTAAAGCATTAGCTTTTTCAATAACGGCTGCGGATATTACCTGGCGAGGAGTCTTCTCAACGGCTTTGAAAAGGGACTCAGCCACGTCGGCCAGCCGGCTTAAAGCAGAGTCCAGCTTATTGGGCAGGTTTTGGTCGGCGTCTTCTTCATCTGTTCCCCCTGCTTCTGAACGTATCTTTCTGGCTAGTTTCTCCAGCCGTTCAAGCTTCTTATATTCTTCCGGGCCAAACGTTCTCCCGTTCTTCAAAGCGTCGCGTAGTTGAGCTCCGAGATCGGCAACCTCGCGCGCCCGCT
>Ga0209798_10001263_pt1 | contig 15361 bp, 15 predicted proteins | sample DOMMetBare3Fresh_FD_187475 | JGI IMG/M metagenome (GOLD analysis project Ga0209798, IMG submission 187475) | Wetland sediment microbial communities from St. Louis River estuary, USA, under dissolved organic matter induced mercury methylation -... | ecosystem: Environmental > Aquatic >...
CATCGAGAACGCGCAGAGAACGTTCAACTTCCATCGTGAAATCAACGTGACCTGGCGTGTCAATAATATTAATTCTGTGTTCTACGTCGTTTCTCTTCCAGAAACAGGTCGTTGCGGCTGAGGTAATGGTAATTCCGCGTTCTTGCTCCTGTTCCATCCAGTCCATGGTTGCCGTTCCTTCATGGACCTCGCCGATTTTGTGCGAAACACCGGTGTAAAAAAGCACCCGCTCCGTCGTCGTGGTTTTACCCGCGTCGATGTGCGCCATGATTCCAATGTTTCTAAACTTGTCTAAGCTTATGCTTGCCATACTAAATCGTTCATTGCTCGGTGTTCAGTGTCGGTCGTTCACCTTCTTTCTTAAAACAACCATCACAGACCAACGGAGAACCGTGTTTTAAAATCTATAATGTGCAAACGCCTTGTTTGCTTCCGCCATGCGGTGAACTTCATCTTTCTTTCGAACCGCATTTCCGCGGTTATTCATCGCGTCGATCAATTCTCCTACAAGGCGATCTTCCATGTTCTTTTCGCTACGACTGCGCGCTTGTGAGACGATCCAGCGAATCGCAAGGGCATAGCGCCGCTCGCGTCCGACTTCGAGCGGAACCTGGTATGTAGCGCCGCCGATACGTCTCGATTTCACTTCGACTGTTGGCGCGACATTGTCAACCGCCTTTTTGAAAACCTTCAGCGGCTCTTCACCAGTCTTTTCCCCGATTTTATTCATCGCGCCGTAAAAAATACTTTCCGCAACGGATTTCTTTCCCTGCCACATCACGCCATTGATGAACTTAGTCACCAAAGGACTATTAAAAATCGGGTCCGCCAAAACTTCTCTTCTTTCTGCAACTCTTCTTCTCGGCATATCTTTTAAAAATTCGGATTACGGATTTCGGAATTCGGATTCAACAAAAACCCCAAATCGAAAACCCAAAATCCCAAATTACTTGCCTCCCTTGGGTCTTTTCGCTCCATATTTAGAACGACCCTGATTTCTGTTAGCCACCCCGGCGGAATCGAGTGTTCCACGAATTACGTGGTAACGAACTCCCGGAAGATCCTTAACGCGTCCGCCGCGAATCATCACAATCGAATGCTCCTGAAGATTGTGTCCGATCCCGGGAATATAAGTAGTAACCTCAATTCCATTGGTAAGACGGACACGTGCAACTTTTCGCAAAGCGGAGTTCGGCTTTTTTGGTGTCTGCGTGTACACGCGTGTACAAACACCACGTTTTTGCGGGCTCTGCTGAAGCGCCGGACTTGCGGTTTTGTACTTGACCGCTTGACGTCCTTTTCTAACTAGCTGATTAATCGTCGGCATTTTTGTTCTCTTCTTGAATTGAGACCGCTCGAAAGCGCTCTCTAAAAAAACTCTATGTAATTACTAAAGGCAAAAGAAACCTTCTACCTGACTCTTGCCGAAACATTTTCGGCAGTTAGCACAAGCGGAAACTTGCGTCGTAAATTAGATTGTTTAGAACTTATTGAATAATTTCAGGTTTCAACTTTGCTGTAGCGTGGCTTTTTCGATTGGATTCAAGTCGCCGCTTGCCGAAGGTTCGGCTGTATTACGCTACAATTCCTGTTTCGACCGTCAAAAATCGCGGACAGCAATTAAATACATGCTGCCAAGTTAAGTCCAGACTATTAGTCCGAAACTAGAGACTTTACGAGAGCTGAAAAACATTGTCAAGCGCCCATACAAGGGATATTCACAGAAAACATGGCGACTTCCCGAAACCCGCCGGTCGGTTGTCCGATTGACCCGAATTTTGTTAGATTCCTTCTTTAACTCTAACTGATTCATTTTCAAATAAAGGTTTTGCTATAAAATCCAGATATGCTACGCGAACAAATTGAAAAAGCCTTACAGAAACTATCCGAGAGTGACTGGCTTCAGATCGTCAATACGTTATTACCTGAGATGCATGAAGTTGATCGAAATGCCACGCAAATTTGGTTTCGATTTTTTCCGTTGAGTCTCTTCGAATATTTGCAGCAAACCGATGATCGCGAAAAAGCGATTCAGCAATTCGCGTTGCAGGGTCAGTTTGAATTAAAAAATCAAATCAGCACTTCGCACAAATTTCTTTTCGGACATCGGTATTGGAAAGAGACAAAGGCGGCGATCATCGAACACTCAAATAATCCGGAATTCGAAAACGCCGATCTTGCCGTGCGAGCTCGCGACATCGCAAAAACCGTTGCGCGCGCCGCAAAGGTTGATGAATCTCTGACCGTAGGAATTACTCTCGTAGGATTGATGACTCTGCGACAAGTCGGCGCCGATGCTTTCGCGTTTTCCAGCGACGAGGTTTTCGTTGAAGGAAAATTCTCGGATAAATGTGCCAAAGACATTGTCGCCACGCGCTCAAAAGATGACTCACAGGGTCTGCTCGGATTCTTGAAAACGGTAGATAAAAAGTACACCGTCACCTACGACGAAAATTCCAAAGAAGGTTCCTTCCCGATAATCATCAACGAAGAAATCGCGACCGCTTCCGCTCGGGACCAATCGCGAAATTGGAAGGAAATGGATTCGCGTTGCTGGGAAGGCGTCGTGCCGGTCGAATGTCGCTCGGCTGCATGTGGAACTTGCTGGGTCGGCGTACTTGCCGGCGCCGAAAAACTCTCCGATGTGGCACAATTAGAAAGAAAACAGATGAAGGTTTTCGGCTACAATCAACCGGACGACGAAAAACCGTTTTTGCGTTTGGCGTGTCAGGCAAAAGCAGCTGGAAATGTAACGATCACCATTCCGCATTGGAATGGCGTGTTTGGAAAAAAGATTTATGGAAACGTTGCCGAAGCAACTCTCGAACCGGTAACAACCTCCGCCCAGAAATTGCGTGAGACCATTGCAACCGCAGCAAAGAACTCGGGAGAATGAAATTGTAAGCAGTAATTGTGAAAGACAGAATAAACTTTTTAGACAAATTTCCGCCATCAATTCTCGTTTTGGTGGCGGTTTTGCTTTGGAGTACGGGCGGACTTTTTATCAAACTGACGACGCTAAGCGCTTCGCAGGTGACATTTTTCCGATCACTTCTCGCCGCAGTCACGGTCGCACTTTTCACTTTTAGAAACGGGCTCGGAATAAACTTGCCCGGCATATTCACATCAATAATTTACGCAACACTTCTCTTTCTTTTTGTTTGGGCTACAAAACATACGACTGCCGCAAATGCGATATTCCTTCAATACACCGCGCCCATATATATCGTATTGTTCGCTCCGTTTCTGATTGGTGAAAAGTTTCGTTGGTCTGACTTGGTCTCCGTTTTGGTATGCCTTGGCGGAATGAGTCTGTTTTTTGTGGGACAGTTGCGCTTACAGGACTATCAGGGAAATTTTGCGGCTCTTGGCTCGGGACTCTTTCTCGGCCTTTATATAATGTTACTGAGGCATCCGAGACTAAGGGAAACAAATCAAGCCATCACGGTCATTTACGGTAATTTGCTTCTAGTTCTCATAAATCTTCCAGCCGGGATTTCAGCCCTTTCAACAATCACATCAAGTGATTTGCTTTATGTAGGCTTTCTAGGAGTTTTTCAAATTGGCATTTCTTACATATTATTTATCCGCGGAGTGGTAAATGGCGTCCGCCCTTTAGACGCCAGCCTTATTGGATTTCTCGAACCGATTCTTAATCCTATTTGGGTCTTGTTATTTGTCGGGGAACGCCCTTCCCGATGGGCAACTATCGGCGGAATCATCATAGTCGCAGCAGTTGCGTTTCATACTTTTAGACAAAATCGCATCCTACGAAACGCAAAACCAAGCATCGTTTAGCGATTTTGGCTGTGTTAGACTTTTTTCCGAACAACAAGCGCCAAGCGAATAAGGGTTTAATTGAGCTGGTTGCAACTGTGAATCGATAAACGACCAGTGCTTAATCAAATTACCGGAGTAATAGAAATGACTGAAATCAACGCGCCTGAAAACGTAACAAATCGCGAATTGCTTTCGTGGGTTAGCGAAGTCGCAGTACTTTGTGAACCTGACCGAATTTATTGGTGTGATGGTTCGCAAGAAGAATACGACCGGCTTTGCGAAGAGATGGTGGCGAGTGGAACTTTTATTCGTCTTAATCCAAAGAAACGTCCGAACAGTTTTCTCGCGCGTTCGCATCCGAGCGACGTCGCGCGTGTGGAAGATCGCACATACATTTGTTCGCTGAGCAAAGGCGATGCAGGTCCGACGAATAACTGGATGCACCCTCGAGAAATGAAGGCGACGCTCACGAAGAAATTCGATCGATCGATGAAGGGACGAACTCTTTATGTAATTCCCTTCTGTATGGGTCCAATCGGTTCACCGATTTCGCAATTTGGTGTGCAGCTCACAGATTCTCCGTATGTAGTCGTGAACATGCGAATCATGACCCGCATGGGAAACCAAGCCCTCGAGGCTTTGGGAGATGGCGATTTCGTTCATTGCCTTCATTCAGTTGGAATGCCTTTGGCTAAAGACCAACGCGACGTTCCATGGCCATGTTCGCCTGATCCAAAAGACAAATACATTGTTCATTTTCCGGAAGAGCGAACCATTTGGAGTTACGGTTCGGGCTACGGCGGCAACGCGCTGCTCGGAAAAAAATGTCTCGCGCTTCGAATTGCTTCTACGAAGGGTCGCGATGAAGGTTGGCTCGCAGAGCACATGCTGATCGTCGGAGTTAAATCCCCTGATGGTCACAAAGATTATGTGTGTGCCGCCTTTCCTTCTGCTTGCGGAAAAACAAATTTCGCGATGTTGATTCCGCCGAAAGCATTTTTGGACGAGGGCTGGGAAATTACCACCGTCGGCGACGACATCGCTTGGATCAAACCCGATGAGCACGGAAAACTTCACGCGATAAATCCCGAGGCGGGATTCTTCGGTGTTGCTCCCGGAACAAATCACGCCACGAATGCAAATGCGATGGAGACGATCAAGTCTGACACCATCTTCACAAACGTTGCGTTGACCGATGACGGTGACGTTTGGTGGGAAGGCATGGACGGCGAACCACCCGCGCACGCCATCGACTGGCAAGGAAACGATTGGACACCGAAGAGCGAAGGAAAAGCGGCGCACGCGAATTCGCGTTTCACTGCACCTATTTCCCAATGCCCGGTCGTCGATAGCGAATTCAATAATCCTAACGGAGTACCAATCTCCGCTTTTGTTTTTGGAGGACGAAGAAACAGCGTAGTTCCGCTGATTCAGCAGTCGTTCAACTGGGCTTTCGGAGTTTACATGGCGGCGACGATGGGTTCGGAAATGACGGCTGCGGCTTTCGGAAATATCGGCGAAGTCCGACGCGATCCTTTTGCGATGCTTCCTTTCGCCGGTTACCACATGGGCGATTATTTCGCGCATTGGCTCGATATCGGTCGTCAAATTCCCGAACCTCCGCGAATTTTTTCAGTCAATTGGTTCCTCAAGGATGAAAAAGGAAAATTCGCTTGGCCCGGTTTCGGTGAAAATATGCGCGTACTGAAATGGATCGTCGAACGCGCGCGTGGAAAATCAATCGGAGTCGAAACGCCGCTCGGCTGGATGCCGCGTTACAGCGATATGGACTGGCGCGGAATGGAAAATTTCACGCGCGACGATTTCGATAAAGTCATGAATCTCGATCGCGATCTCTGGTTAAAGGAAATCGCCTCGCATGATGATCTCTTCTTCAAACTTTACGATCGTTTGCCAAAAGAAATGACTTTCATACGCGAACTTCTCGTTTCAAATCTATGGCGCTCGACTGAACTTGGACTTGCGGCGCCAAGAGAGGAACATCCGGAAACAACAAAAGCCGTTGCCAAGACTGAGTAAACAAATACGCGAATACAAGCCAAGTTAGATTTCTGAAGAGCGACTCAGCCGAGTCGCTTTTTCTTTGACAGAAACGCGAGCGCCGTCGAGTGTGCCTCCACCAACCTTTCGCTTAGCGTCATTTCTCCATTCACTCAAATCAAGCACAAGCGTATCTTTTGCGTAGGGTTCGCGCTCAGCAACTACAAAACAACGGGCTAAGTCCTTGGTTTCTCGTGTTACTCACGTGTGGCACAAGAGTCGCGATAGTAATCCGCGTAAGTGGAGGAATAATTATGAACAAAAACAAATTGCAGAGATTCATTAGCAACTTCGGGTTGGCGTTTTCAATCGTTTTCAGTTTTGTTGTCTTATCGGCGACGACAGTCAGCGCTCAGAAACGAGGCGAACATCGCGACAACGGTCAGAACAATCGTCGTGAGAAGATGGAAAATAGTCGGGACGATCGCGGTGATCGGGATCGCTATAACGAAGACCGCGATGATCGCGACGATCGCAATGATAGCGAACGTTATAATGACCAACGAAACAATTCCGGCATTTATCGAGATGATAGATACAACAGAAATAATCAGGCAACCCAACAGGGTTACCGCGATGGTTTCAATCAAGGTATCGAAGACTCGAGAAATGGTAATCGTAGTAACGCGAAACGAGCAGCGGGTCGGATGACCGGACAAGCTAGAACTGGAAACAATTCTCGCTACGGCAATCAGGGATCCTATAAGCAAGCTTATCGCGAAGCGTTCATCCGCGGATATCAGGATGGCTACAGCCGTTATAATTACCGCAACGGAAGAAATAATCGCAACCGTCGCAACGGATATTGATCAGCAGTCCTTAACGACAAATCTCATGCGCAGTTTCAAAGGAGACTGCGCTTTTTTATTGAAAATCGCCGCCATGAGATCGATCGAAATATTTGGCAGCAAACAATTCTGTTGTATCTTCATAGTATGACTGAACGAAATGAGGAAGAATTCCGTATATATTTCGAAACAGATGGAGATCACGAAAAACTATGAACTCGACCTTTGAACAACAAGATCAACAACTCAATTACGCCGTCGCCGATGCTCTACCGGAAGAACGCGCATCGTTTATCCGTAAGACGTACATTCATCTCGCGGGCGCGCTCGCCGCTTTCGTTTTGATTGAAGGATTTTTGATGACATCGGGAATCGGCGAAACGATTTCGCGCACGATGCTGGGCGGCAGATTCACTTGGTTGATTGTGCTCGGCGCCTTTATGGGAATTTCTTTTCTCGCAAATTGGTGGGCAAATTCCCAGACGTCAAAACCGATGCAGTATGCCGGGCTCGCACTTTATACGGTTGCGGAAGCGGTGATCTTCGCGCCTCTGCTTTTTATTGCGAACAGAACCGCCGGTGGCGGAGTGATTCTCGAAGCCGGTGTGATCGCGCTTGGACTTTTCGCCGGACTCTCCGCGGTTGTCTTTCTCACGAAGAAAGATTTTTCGTTTCTTGGACCGATTCTCGCGATCGGCGGATTCGTTGCCCTCGGATTCATTATTGCGAGTATTCTTTTCGGCTTCAGTCTCGGAAACCTTTTCTCGTTTGTAATGGTGGCATTTGCCGGCGGCTCGATTCTTTACAACACGTCGAACGTGATGCACCGATACTCGCCGACGCAATACGTCGCTGCTTCGCTAACGTTATTTGCGAGCGTCGCACTTCTCTTCTGGTACGTCTTGCGAATTCTTATGGGCTCGCGCAATTAAGAATTTCAATTGGATTTGTAGTTTGGCGGTTCGCGGATGTATCTTTGCGGCGAACTGCCAATTTCATTTGAGGAGTAGATTATGAAAAAGATTTTCGTGAATTTTCTTTTGTTATTCGTGTTCGCTGTTGCTGCGAGCGCGCAAACTTCACCGAAAGCGCCGACGACGAATTTGAAAGTAGGCGACGTTGCGCCCGATTTTGTTTTGACCGATACGACCGGAAAAGAAGTGAAGCTGAGTGACTATAAAGGAAAGAAAAATGTCGTACTAGCTTTTTATGTTCTTGCTTTCACCGGCGGCTGAACGAAGGAGCTGCAAGCGTATCAGGCTGATATCGCGAAATTCGAAAAAACAGATACACAGGTCTTCGGAATAAGTATGGACAGCTTCGCGGCGAATAAGCGTTTTGCCGAGGACATCAAAGTCACATTTCCGCTTTTGAGCGATTGGAGACGAAAAGCGACTGTCGACTACGGACTCTACAACGAAAAATCGGGCTATGGAACGCGCGCTACATTCGTTGTAGATAAGGAGGGAAAAATTCAGCACATGGAAGTCGGTCGCACGGCAATTGATCCCACCGGTGCTTATCAAGTCTGCGACCTCATTACAAAGCGAAAAGCCTTGAAAAAAGCGCCTTGATCAGCGGCACTTTGGATTCCGCTTTTGCGGCGACGAAACACTTCTCAAAATCTAACTTCGAAAGACGGACAAGAATGTTCGTCTTTTTTTTCTTATGCCGGAAACTTTTACTTCGCCGCTCATGGATCTTATACCGGGAAATACACCAAACCGCTTTCCTCTTTTTTCATTTTGTTTTTTACTTCATGCTGAGGTGAAAAGAAATTTGCCCGCTTAATTTCAAAAACGATCGCAAATTTTTCCTATCCGCACTGAATTTCTTGCCGGGACTTTCCAAAACTTTTCGAAAGTCGAAACCGATGCCAAACATTTCCAAAACGATTTCCGGGTAATTTTTTTCAGATTTTGAAAAATAATTTACTTGACGAAATGTAGTTTGATCCGAACGATTTTGCATGAAATTTTTTCGCGAAGAGTTTTTTGTTTGTGAATTAAGATTCCAACGCATTTGAAATTATTTTTTATGAACTGCTTAAAACACCGATGATTGCTTATCGAAAAGTAATTGCGAATTCACACTCAAATTGTTTATCAACGAAAAAATTTTCGTGATGAAAACTTTCCTTTCGCGAAGTGTAGTTGTCGATGACAATTCGCGCACGACGACCTCATAAATATTTTTGAAAATGCGAAATTTTGTCTTGACATGAGAAAGCGTTTCGCGTAAAAATTTTTTCGGTCACTCACTAATGTGATTGACCTTAGTTAAAACTAATAAGGAGAAAAAAAGAATGCCGGCAATGAAAGCCAAAAAATCAACTGCTAAAAAGGCTGCAAAGAAACCAGCGAAGAAGAAAGCCGCTGCGAAGAAACCAGCCAAGAAAAAAGCTGCTAAGAAGAAGAAATAACAATTCTCTTACTTTTTAGAAAAACAAGAGCCGCTGAGATGGAATTTCATCCCGGCGGCTCTTTTCTTTTCGATTCCTAAAACTTACTCGAGATCGAGGTCCGAATCCTCGCTTTCATCAATGTCCGATTGATCGATTCTTTCCAGTCGCGGCTCGGAATTCTCGCGCTTAGTAAGAACTTCAATTCTACGTTCCGCCTGTTTGAGCCTTTCGTTACATTCGCGCGAAAGCCTTACGCCTTCTTCAAAGAGTTTCAGACTTTCCTCCAATTGCAGGTCGCCCTCTTCCAGACGCCTGACAATTTTCTCCAAGCTAGCCAAGGTTGCTTCAAATGTCGGTTGTTTTGTTTTCATATTTTGTCGAAGAATTCGCGCGTGGGAGTTTAATTTTCACAAGAAAACTAACGAACAATCGCCTCTATTTTTTCCAACACGTCTTCAAGATTCTTTATGCCGAATTTTTCCCCGATGGAATTGATTCTGTCATCGGCGACAGCTGCGCCAATCTGTTCGCCGACTTTGCCGGCGACACTGCGCGCTAATTCCTTGTCTTTTATACCTACGATAATCCATCGCTCGCCCGCTCGCCGCATCTCGCACTCAAACGAATTCTCGGGTCGAGAACTTGAGACAAATGCCTGATCGCCTTCGATTCTAATATTGAGCATCCGATCTGCACCGATCACGATGATCCAAAACGGGAAACGTTCAAAAGAAGACGTCTTGTTTCGAATAACTTCAGGCAGTTCATTTCGCGCTCTTGCTTTGATAGCCGGCAAAAAAGGTTTTATCAACTTCGAAAGATCGGCGATTACCTGTGGTGGAAGTCCGCGTCCGTAAAGTTCCGTCGCCTCAGAAACGATCTGCGGAATAAAATTATCAACGACCGCGTCACTGTCCACTAGACTTGCAATTTCCATCGCGTCACCGCGTCGCGATGCATCGACGAGTAAGGCGAGCGAATACTGCGGCGTTGTCTTCAGACTCCAGAAATAAGCAAACGCACCGACCGCACTTCCCAGCAATGCGAGTGACAGCGACACAACTACAAACCGAAACGCACGCCAAGCCCTACGCGGTTTCGCGGCGGATTCCAATGGCGGAGAGACAACCGTTTCAGTTTCTCGAAACATATTTACAATTTCACCCTAACCGCACTCTTTTCCTGCATACGACGATCTGACTCTGATTCCCTTTGGAGATACAAAACGCAACCTTTTCGCTAGGAAGCGGAGATCTTCTTTGTCACCCTCGCATTAATTTTCCCATCGGTGACACGGATATGCACTTCATCATCGACAGAAATGTCATCAACTGCAGAAACAACCTTTCCCTCGTCATCCAAAACAATCGAATAGCCGCGCGCCAAAACGTTCAAAGGAGAAAGTGCGGCGAGAGACGCCGCCGAAAGCTTGAGTTTTTCACGGGCGGAAAACATTTTATTCGAAATTGCCGTGGTGTTTCCATTTTCTAAATTAGTCAATCGCCGACGACCCGCGCTCACATTCGCCGCGAGTTTCATCGGCGACATTCGCGACGAAAATTCCTCCAGCTTTTCCATTAGAGACTCTATCCTCACGAAAATCGATTCTTCCAATTCTCGCAAAATCGAATCCAGCGTCATGCGTTGGTCGCGTATGCGATTCGGTATTTCCGAGAATACGTAAGAAGTTTCGAGGCTTCGCACATCTGCTCGAAGTCGTAAAACTACGAATTCGGCCAAGCGGTAAAGATCCCTTGAATACTGCGCGACATTTATCCGTATTCCCTCCTCCGATTCGGCAACGATCTCAGCCGCGGCGCTAGGCGTTGGCGCGCGAAGATCGGAAACGAAATCCGCAATCGTGAAATCGGTTTCATGTCCAACCGCCGAAATTACAGGTATCTCCGAAGCGCGAATCGCGCGCGCCACTCTCTCTTCATTAAACGCCCAAAGGTCTTCGGTTGAACCGCCGCCGCGCCCGACGATCAACACGTCAATCCTCTCATGCGATTTCTTGTTAAACCTGTTAGCTAGCTCGATCGCCGTCGCGATTTCTTCGCCCGCGCCTTCACCTTGTACGCGGGTTGGAATAAGCGTGATGTGAACTGTACGCGTGCGACGCGAAAGAACATTCAGAACATCATGAAAAGCTGCTCCATTGGGCGAGGTGACAACGCCGACTCTTCGCGGCAGCAAAGGAAGTTTTCGCTTCAACTCGATAGCGAATAGTCCCTCGCTTTCAAGTTTCGCTTTGATCTGATCGAACGCGACTTTTAGAGCGCCCTCGCCAACCGGATCGAGAGATTCAACTAAAATCTGGAACTCGCCGCGCGGTTTGTAGATAGTAAGTTTGCCGCGCACGGCGACATGTAAACCATTCGTTGGCTTGAAGCGAATTCGGGCATTGCTCCGCGAATAACAGGCCGCCTTGATTTGAGCATCGGCATCTTTCAGCGTGAAGTACCAATGTCCGGAGGAAGCGGAGAAAAAATTTGAAATCTCACCTTCCACCCAAACGGAGGAGAAACGCCGTTCGAGCTCAGCCTTGGTCTGGTCGTTTAGTTCGGAAACAGTTAGCGGACGCCGGTCAGTTTCTTCAAACAGAGATTGGAGAATGGGATTTTTCATGCGGATTACGCAACGGAAATTTCGTCCGTGACCTCGAACTTAATGGAAAAATTTGAAATAAACAATTCTCGTCCGAGTTGATTCGAAGTTTCAGTTTGATTTCGCATTCCGTACATCAAATTCCAGGATTCGATCTGTGCAAATGAAAACAACTCCCGGATAAATGGCGAATCGTCGTAAGTCAAAAGCCACTTGTGTTTACATCCGCTTAGATTCTCTGCAAATCGTCGGTGATCGAATCTTGTGTGGAGTTTACCGTTCTTGCCGTAAAGCGCGGATGGAGTTGCGCTGAAGTATGGCGGATCGAGAAACAGAAAAACGTCGTCGCCTTCAGTGTTGAGCAATTCCTCATAGTCACAATTTGTAATTCTTACATCGGAAAGAACCGTCGGAATTTCTTTCAGACGTTCGATGCTTGACTGGGTGAAACGACTCTCAAATGCCTGCGATGAATATCCGCCTGCCTCAGTTGTTCCGGAAAAAGAAACTCTGTTGAAAACAAAAAAAGCGGCGGCAAGATTTGTTTTGTCAAAATCATTCTTCGCGCCGACAAGAAATCGGTAAAGCAATTTTCCATCGGGAAATTCCTTGCGCCAACTCTCGATTCGAGCAATTACTTCCGAAGGATTCACCTTCATCTGCTGCCAAAAATTCGCGAGATCGTGATAGATGTCGTTGATCCAAAATTCCCGTTCGGGAAACCGATGCTTCAACTCAAAGAAAATGGAGCCTCCTCCGACAAACGGCTCGCGAAACTCCCGAAAATTCGGCGCGAGTTTCGCGATGCGCTTTGCCGCGCGGCTTTTTCCGCCCGGATATCGAAGTGGACTTCGTATCATTTATTGTTGTCTGCGTGTTCAAGAATTATCTGAAACTTGTTTTCGCGTGCCTCGGCGAAAAGCTTGTCGAAGAAGCTGCGTTCCGTCGTAGTCAGAAGATTCTTGCTGGCAAATTCATTGAAATCTTCGGCGGTCGAATCGGAAGTGACCGATCCCGCAAGGCGCGAAGCGGTAAGGCGCAAGGCGATTTTCGGAGTTAGAAGTTTTGTTCCGATGCTCAGACGGCGGAGATTTGTATAAAGCATCAACTTCAACAATCCGTCTTTGATGTCACTTTCATTTGGATATTTTCCGCGGCGAGTGTGTTTTGCTTCCATCAGCGTAAGCGTATTTTCTTCCAGTCGGGTTTCATCGCAGGTGAAAAAATACATTCCGCCATTAGAATCTGAAATTGTTATTCGTCCTTTCGTATCCGAAGACAAAGCTTCCTTCGGCTGTAGAGTCTGAAACTCTCGATTCTGCGCGCCTTGTGCCTTTAGCCTGGAAATGCGCATAAACTCATCGAGACTCGATTTGATTCTCATACTAAAATCTTCCAGACCGTTTTCGTCATGAAGCGCAACTCCGGTTTGCCTCGATATTTCGCTGTAGGCGTTTCTGACCTTCGCAAGCAAAGCCGGTAGCTCGCGAATCTGTTCAAGATTCCATTCAAGCGCGGAGCCTTTGAAATCTTTCAGCGCTGAAATCCTTTGGTTTACATATTCGCTATCGAACTTCTGATCGGTGATTTTTCCTTCGCCGGTAGCAGCGCGCGCTTCATTGTAATAGGCAGGAATCACGAAGACGTTCAACAACGTCATAAGTGAAAAAGTGTCCCACTGCATAAAGTCGCGATCACCGTTAACGCCCTCGTCTTTTACCAAAGGGATCACGGCGGCGCGTCGCTCATAACCGAGCGTGTTGTAAACGCGCTCGTATGGATAAGAACGCGTCCGCTTTGGCGAGATCCATCGGCTTACAGCGATTTTGTTTTGTTCCTCGGCAACGACAAACGACGGCGGCGCTGTATTCACGTTAAATTTCGCAAACGGAATTTCGCGCAGCTCCGGAATCAACATCGGCTTGTATTGAAGCGAATCCACCGTCCCTCGAATCTCATCGTTTCCGACTGTCGGTGATGTCGGTTGAGGTTCACGTTGCGTTACCTTTTCGGCAGAAACGTCAATTACCGTACTTACGTTTACGAAAGCGCCACGCCGATTCGTTTCAATTTTAAGACGCGGCGATGCGCGTCCGTCTCCTTCGTCAATAGTCGAGCGAAATGTGACGGTGTATGCAGTTCGAAGTTGCGCAACAATGTCGTCATATGCTCTTTGAATTTCCTCGATCCGTCGGATCGGATAATAAACTCCACCGGAAATTTGCGAGAGTTTTGCACCTTCGCCTTCCGCGCGCGAAGTCAGCGACATATACCGTCTTCTCAGCGGATCTGCGTCACGATTCGATTCCGAAGACTTCGACGCCGCAATCAAACCCGAAGGAACATATAATGGATAAATCATCGCGCCGCTTTCCTGGATAGATCCCAAGAGCGACTCAAACGACAAAAATGAGCGATTATCATCGCCATCGGTAAGCACAACAATCGCGCTTCTCTCTCCGCGCAAAGTAGAAAGAGTGTCAACCAGTGAAAACGCCAGCGCATCGTAATACGCCGTTCCACCGCCGGCATCGAAAGTATCAAGAGCCTTCAGCAAACTTTGCCGGTCAGTCGAAAAGGTAGAAAGCGTTTGCGTGTCTTCGCCAAAAGTCACCAACGCAATTCTGTCATGCTTTTCTACGGTATTGATGAAATCGCGTGCGGCTTTTCGAATGAAGTCAACGTAGTTCTCTACACTCCCGGACACATCGAGCAACAGGACCAGATTAAATGGCGACGTTGAGGTCTCAACTTCAATTACCTCGCGCGCGGTTCCATTTTCGAAAATCTTAAAGTCATTTTTTGTTAATCCACCGATCGCGCGATTATTAACATCGGTGACTTTTACGGTCGCGCGTTTTAAGTTGGACTGTGTTCCCGATTCACTTTTTTGTCGCAGCCGCAAAGTCGGTTCACTCTTCCGCGGCGGGAGAGTTTTCGCGTAATCACCAAAATATTTCGGACTTGCACGACGAATTGCCGACATCAGCAGTCCATCGCCGCTGCGAATGATGGCTTTCGCCGCCGAAGTCAGCGGGCGCATGCGAAGATCCGATGGAACTTCCGCGGGATTCACATTGAGCAAGACGATTCCCCGTTCGGTTGTGAATTCCAGACGAATCAAACCTGCATCAGAAATTCGCGCCATCCGCTTCGGTTCTTTTTCTTTTTTCTTCTTGGATCCGTTTGAATTTGATTGAGCTGTTTCGCTTGAATCCGGATTGTCTTCGCCGACGTCCGTTTCCGCTGTTTCCGGTAAAGTGCCTTCAACTTTTGCCGGAGCGCCGATGATTCCGCTCAATTGAAATCTTCCCGCGGATTTTTCTTTTACTTTTCCGAGATCAAGATCGCTCAGAAAACGGGGAGACGATGAATTCCAAAGAAAATTGTATCGGAGGTAATCGAGCGGAATATCCGTCGAGATAGTTCCGGTTTCCGTTTCCACATGAGCAAGAGAAAAGGTTCCGCTGAGCCTGACCTCTCCATCGTTGGTTTTAATCCGGACATTCGCCGCAAAAGGAACTCTAACGTCTAAATCAATTCGCGATTTCGGATTCTGCGGCGCGACCGAGACCGTCAAATTTGTTCCGCCAGAAACGAATTTGAGATCGCTTTCCAAAAAAGCAGTCGGTGAAGAAGCGCGAATCAATACTTTCTTCAAATCATTTTTGTCCGACGCGGAAATGAGAACTTTACCGTTTGGATTACTGATTTGAACAAC
>Ga0209798_10001265_pt1 | contig 15356 bp, 12 predicted proteins | sample DOMMetBare3Fresh_FD_187475 | JGI IMG/M metagenome (GOLD analysis project Ga0209798, IMG submission 187475) | Wetland sediment microbial communities from St. Louis River estuary, USA, under dissolved organic matter induced mercury methylation -... | ecosystem: Environmental > Aquatic >...
GCTTGCAAACACGACGGCCAGCGCCAATGATCACTTCACACGGCCGCCTCGTCTCATCCAGATTGTCGCGCCGGTCTCATCCAGATTGTCGCGCCATACACGTCTAAGCGGAATCCCCAAGCCACCATGAATCCCCTGCGGGCCGACCTGCCAGAGAGGCCTCGACGGCACTTCGAACATTGGAGGAAAAGCGCTCTAGTGTGTGGTGCTCCTCCACATAGGCTCGCGCACGGACACCCATAGCGCGCGCACGCTCCGGATCGTTCCAGAGTGACAACATCGCAACTCTCAGCGCTTTCGGGTCTCCGACGGGCACGTAAATGCCGGTCACGCCATCCTCAATGACGTCGACTTGCCCGCGCGTACGCGAGCAGATGACTGGCTTGCCCATCGCCATTGCCTCGAGGATGACAGTCACGCCGTTGTCACTGTCGGAGGAGATAAGTGGAACGACCACGAAGCGTGATCGTGAATATAGGTCACGTAACTCGGGCAAGGTCTTACGCCCAACCGTCACGTGCGCATCGCCAGGAATGGAGAGTGTGGCGATGGGCACGCGGCGGTCTTTCAAGAGACGAAAGCGATGTGGAATCCGAACGTGATCGGCGGCGATATGGCAATGCAAACCGGTGCCACGCATGGCCTCGATTAGCGTTGGGTAGTCGCGCATCTCGGCTCCGACGCCACATATAGTATCCACCGGTGCGGAACGTGGGCTATAGAAGACCTGATCGACGAAATGACGGACGAGATAGACTCGTTCTGAGGGGAAGCCAAGGCGTTCGATGAGATAGCTTCGCTGCACAGAAGTCCAGGTGATGATGGCATGCACGCTTTGTCCGAATAGTCGTAGTGGGACATGCGTGTTGGGCTTGGCAAACTGGCCCATCATGGCGATGTGAGGAGGGTTTTTGCTGCGGGCAAAGCGCTGCCTGGCCATAAGAGCCAGAGAAAGCCTCTCACCCCAGGTGATGATGGCATCGTACTCGTGGCGGCGCTCCTGGACCTTTCGGGCGAGCCGCCACCACTCCGGCCCGCCTGAGGGCGCCCCTGGGGAGTCCAGAAGCGTCTCGTCCCACACCCGTGCGAAGTTGTCGTCGAAAATATAATGGCGAGGCGCCAGCTCTCCGGTTGGATCACGAGGGCGCGCCTTCCGGGCGCCGTGTCCTCTCAGGAGTGCGAGGGCAATTTGAGGCATCCACTCATCTCCATTGCTGCCGTCAACTCAACATGCATGGAGCATGCTTACTGAGTAATATGTACTATCGAGCACCCTGGCAGTCTTTGGAAGTAAGAAACGACGGTATCATGATCCAGGATAAATGGAGCAGCCTGCCTCCAACCAAGGTTTTTTGGATCACATCGTGACAATCGTTGTTTCTTAACCATACGCGCTGTCGCACATGCTCGGATCACTACCATTCAACCGCCAGCAACAGCTTAGCTTTGTGTCTAAGTCGCGATTTAACGTTGACGTTGAAAGAATGGCGACTTCTGATGAAGGGATTAATAATCTATTGCCCGGTAACGAAAAACTCCGGTAAAGTGATAGGCGTGTGAGTACCTCCGGCTGTGTGGAAATTGCGGGAGTGACTCATTGTTCGTTGGCTTTTGAGTTGAGTTGCGTTGGTCGGTGTTGCGTTATGGTACCTCCTGAAGTCATTGCGGTTGGTCGAATTGATTCGACCTCGGCAGTTGGTGCGCGTCGCCTGCGCAGGTGGCCGATCTCCTATAGGTCTATCGAAGTGACGGTTTGCATCGTCGACATCATACTGATCGTTGTCGCGAGTATGGTGACCGGCACGATCTACAGCCGGCTGTTCCATCAGAACGATGTCGAGCTTGTTCGTCAAATCGCGATCGCTGCGGTCGTGTGCGCGGTGTTCGTGCCGCTCTTTCGCAACCGCGGGCTCTACGAACCCAGCGCGCTGGTGAACTCGAGCCTGCAGGCTCGCAGGATCATAGTCTTGTGGAGCATCACGCTTCTCATCTTCGCGGGTGCAACGTTTGCACTGAAGATCGGCCCGGATTTCTCGCGCGGAACGGTGCTTTCGTTTGGTATCGTCGGTCTGGTCGCGCTATTGGCGCACCACGCGATCTGGCGCTCCGTTATCGAGAGTGGGCTGCAGAATGGCAGTCTTCGCGGTCGAGAAAGCATTCTCCTGTGTATGCACGATTTTCCAAACGGAAACGGGGTCGGCCAAAATCATGTCCGCGACCTGGAAAACCACGGGTTCAAAATTGAAAACGTCTTCTATCTTGCTGCCGACGTCACGCCCAAAGAGTTGATCGAGCGGGCCATTGCGTTTGCACGGGGATCCGAGATCAAGGAGATCTTCGTTGCGGCCGACTTGCAGCGATGGTCAACGATCCGCGATCTGATCCAGCGCCTCTGTGACCTGCCGCTACCGCTGACGCTCCTGCCTCATGAAAACATCGCGACCTTGTTTCAACGAACGGCCCGCCGGTTCGGCTCCTCTGTCGGGATTGAGTTTCAACGGGCGCCTCTCAGCATATCCGAGCGCATATCGAAGCGAGCCTTGGATCTGGTGATCGCTATCATTGGCATCGTGCTTCTGGCGCCGATGTTTCTCATTATCGCCCTTGCGATCAAACTAGACTCGCGCGGTCCCGCGCTCTTCATGCAAACGAGGCACGGGTTCAACACCAAGAGATTCAAGATTTTTAAATTCCGCACCATGACCGTTCTCGATAATGGCGCGACAATTAAGCAGGCTGTTCGCGGCGACACACGAGTGACGCGTATTGGTGCGTGGTTGCGAAAAACAAGCATTGATGAGTTGCCACAGCTGTTCAATGTGCTGATGGGTGAGATGTCGATTGTAGGACCACGCCCGCATGCCGCGGCTCATGACCACCATTATGCCGAGCTGATCAGGTCCTACGCCTTCCGCCACCACATGAAGCCGGGCATCACCGGCTGGGCGCAGGTCAATGGTTGCCGCGGCGAGACGCCGACACTGCAGAGCATGAAGGATCGGGTCGACTTCGACATTTGGTATGTCGATAATTGGAGTGTCCTCCTAGACCTGAAGATCATTGTTCGGACGGCTTCGGAGCTCGTTCGCGGTCGTAATGCTTATTAGGCTCGCGCATCGACGTTTCGGCGTCGTTGGTTCTCTAGCGGAAAGGATGAAAAACGCGAGTGGCCGAAATCCATCACCCCAGTGAGGCTCTTGCTCGTGGCACGAATCGTGCTGCGCCTTGAGGCATTGAGGTGCAGAAATGGACGCAAAGCCACAAAGAGTGAATGGGCTGTCCCAAACCGTGACAGTCGACACCAACGTTGTATCGGCAAGAAACGCTCTGAACGATATGCCTCTCGCCGATCGCGCCGTGGGCTTTCTCCAAAGGTCGCTTTGGCCAGTGACGGCAATTGCCGTCGCGGCATTGTCGTCGGTTCTGTGGACTGCGTCTCTGCTTTGGCTCATCGGCCATGCCGTCTGGTAATGGCGTTTCCCTGTTGGTGTTGAGGCGTTGATGAAGCGTACCGCAAGAGCCGCCCTGCTGGGCCTCACCTTCGACACCGTGACCATGGAAAATGCCGTGGCGCGGTGTCTCGAGCTGTGCCGCGCCCCGCGCACCTCCCACATGGTCATCACGGCCAACGCCTCGCATCTGTGCATGATGCGCCGTGACCCGGAGCTGGCACTGGCCTGCCGGGCGGGTCACCTCACAGTTGCCGACGGCATGTCTGTTGTCTGGGCCCTGCGGGCCTCGGGCCAGCCGGTACCGGAGCGAGTGGCCGGCGTGGACCTCATGGCGCGCCTCCTGGCGGTAGCCGGGGAGCACCGGTTGCGCGTCTATTTTTTGGGCGCCAAGCGCGACGTGGTGGCGGCGCTGGTGGAGCGTTGCCGGGCTCAACACCCCGGTCTCGAGATCGCTGGCTTCCGCGACGGCTACTTCGGCCCGAATGATCACCTGAGCATCGTCGAGGAGATCCGGGCCAGCGGCGCCCACATGCTGTTTGTCGGCATGCCCAGCCCCTTCAAGGAAACGTGGTGCGAGCGCCACCGCCAGCGCCTGGATGTGCCCGTCATCATGGGCGTGGGCGGCAGCTTCGACGTGTTGGCCGGCTTCATCAAGCGGGCCCCTCGCTGGGTTCAGTCGCTCGGGCTGGAGTGGTTCTGGCGGCTCCTGATGGAGCCGCGCAAGCTTTGGAAGCGCTATCTCACCACCAATAGCGATTTCATCTGGCTCGCCGGCAAGGAGATCGTCGCTCGCCGCCTGGGCCGGACGCCGGCCACACCGAGCCACAAAGTGACGCGGGCGGGGAGTGGGCCGTGACAACTGCGCGCAACATCCTTGTCTTCATGGGCACTCGCCCTGAGGCGGTGAAGCTCGCCCCGGTGGTGGCCGCGCTGCGCGGCGCCAATGACCTCCGCTGCACCGTGGTGGCCACTGGCCAGCACAAGGAGATGTTCCAGCAAGTCGCCGAGACGTTCGGCTTCAAGGTCGAAGCCAACCTTGATGTGATGCGACCCAACCAGACTTTGGCGGGGCTGACCGCCAGGCTCATGGATGGCATCGACAGCTGGCTGGGATCGGCCCAGCCGGATATGGCACTGGTACAAGGCGACACCACCACCGTGCTGGTGGCAGCGCTCGCCTGCTTTTACCGGCGCATCCCCATCGGTCACGTCGAGGCCGGGCTGCGAACTGGCAACATCTGGTCGCCCTTCCCCGAGGAGGTGAATCGCAAGCTCGCCACTCCGCTGGTGTCGCTCCACTTCGCGCCCACCGAAACAGCGCGGGCCGCGCTGCTGCGCGAGGCCGTCCCGGAGGAGACCATCTCGGTGACTGGGAACACCGTGATCGATGCTTTGCGCATCGAGGTGGCCACGCAGGCTTGCGATGCGGGGCTGCGCGCGCGTATCGACGAGGAATTGAGTGCGCTGGTGGGCGCCGACTGGGCACGAGTGCCCCTCGTCCTCATTACCGGTCACCGCCGCGAGAACTTCGGGGACGGCGTCGAGCAGATTTGCCAAGCTATCGTCAGGTTGGCCGAGCGTTTCCCGGACCATCGTTTTGTTTACCCGGTTCACCTCAATCCCAATGTTCTGGTGCACGTCAATCGGCTGCTCGGCGGCCTGCCGAACGTTCGGCTCATCGCACCTCAGGGCTACCGGAACTTCGTGGCGCTGATGGCGCGTTGCCGGCTGGTGCTGACCGACTCCGGCGGCGTCCAAGAGGAGGCGCCCTCGCTCGGCAAGCCGGTCCTGGTGATGCGCGACACCACCGAGCGCCCTGAGGGCGTGACCGCCGGCACCGCGTTGCTGACTGGCCCGAACGCCCCAGCCATCGTCGAGCACGCCACGAGACTGCTTACGGACGAGGCTGCCTACCGCGCCATGGCCACCGCCAGGAATCCCTACGGCGACGGCTACGCCGCCGAGCGGATCGTGGATCGGATCCGACGCTACTTTAATCTGCAGCCAGAGCCTTGGGCGCCCTCAGTCGCTCCGGACCAAATCGATCTCGGCAAGGTAGGCCACGTTCGGGCCATTGTCCCATCCGCTTGACGAAGCGCCAGCTGTTGCGCGCCGCCAACTTGGACGGCTGCCTCAGCGGAAGACGTGGTTGCGGTGGCACCATCGGATGAACACGAATACTGACCAGACCCGCGACCAATACATGCCGGGTGCGCCGTTAAGGAAGGCCTGCCAGAGCCGCTCCACCGCTGCGGGGTCGAGGCCGACGGGAGCGATGGCCTGCGGGTCCCTCAGGGTTTGGTCCATGGTGTCCTTTAGACCGCGGCGGATCCAGCGATCGAACGGCAGCACGAACCCGCTCTTGGGTCGCTCGAAGAGCTCAGGGTCGAGGCCGCGTAGGCCGATGCGCCGCAGGAGGGCCTTGCGGCCGAGCGGCCGGTAGCGCGCTTGATCCGGCAGGCGGTCGACGCTCTCGAACAGGACCTGATCCACCAGTGGCACCCGCTGTTCCAGCGAAGAGGCCATGCTGGCCACATCATTGTCGCGCAGCAGCCGCTCGCCCAGGAAGAGCCGCTGCTCCATGACGCTGATGGCCGACAGCGGCGTGCGGCCCCGCGTCTCGGCGATCAGCCGGTGGCGCATGGCGTGCGGCAGCCCGTCAGCCAGCACTTCGGCGAAGTCCGGCGCCAGGAGCTCACGTTGAAATCCAGGTAGGAAGAGCGCGTAGGCCAACTGGTAGAGCGCCAGCAAATCGTCGCCGTGATGCACCATCTCGGGGAGCTTGGCCCAGCGGGTTTGAGGGGGCACCGCCCCGCCGGAACGGCGCAACGGCCAGGTCGCCAGTCTGGCCGCGGCCACCTGCAGGCCGCGCGGCACAAAGGCGGCGAGCCCGGACCAGCGCTGCAGTCTCGGCAGGTCGCGGTAGGACGTGTAGCCTCCGAACAGCTCGTCGCCGCCCGTGCCCGACAGCGCCACAGTGAATCCGGCCGACCGAATAGCGTGCGACATGTAGTAAGCGTTCAGCCCGTCGAAGGTCGGCTGGTCCAGGCTGTCGAGCGCCGCCGCCAGGTTCTCCACGAAGCGCCCCTCGGTCAGCACCACCTCGTGGTGCTGGGTCCCGATGGCGGCTGCGATGCGCTTGGCGATCGGGCCCTCGTTGAGCTCCTGCTCCTCGAAGGCTAGTGTGAAGGTGTGAATGGGGCTCTTGGCGGCGCGCTGGGCCAGGTTGGCCATGACCGAGGAGTCGATGCCGCCGGAGAGGAAAACCGCCAGCGGCACGTCGCTTGCGAGGTGGATCCTCAGCCCCTCTTCCAGGATGGCGGCCAGGCCGTCCTCGTCCATGGTCGGATCGGGGGCGCGTTCGGGGATGCGCCAGAAGTCCTCCTGGCGGACCTCCTTGCCGGCGCCGTCAAGCTCGAGCAGCCGCCCCGGCCAGAGGAGTTCGATGCCCTTAACGGCCGTACCAGGGCCGACCACGAAGCCGTTCCACACTCCGCTGGCCAAGGCCTGCGGGTCAAGGTGAGGCGTGCCCATGAGCCCGGAGGCCAACAGGGCACGAATCTCAGAGGCGAAGGCAATCGACCAGCCTGTGTTCGGATCGGACGATCGTGCCAGATAGAGTGGCTTGATGCCGAGGGGATCCCGGGCCAGCAGAAGCCGCTGCAGTTTCGGGTTCCAGCAGGCGAAGGCGAACATGCCGCGCAACCAGCTAACCGCCTTCGGCCCGTGCAGGCCGAGCGCGCGCAGCATGACGGCTGTGTCGCCGCTGGACTGGAACGTCTGTCCCTCGGTCACCAAGCGCTGCCGCAGGTCGCCAAAGTTATAGATCTCGCCGTTGAAGACCACGACGTGCCCGGTCACCGGGTCCACCATGGGTTGGGCACCGGCGGGCGAGAGGTCGAGGATGGAGAGCCGGCGGTGCGCCAGCAGCGCGCCCCACCCGCGGGCATCCGGCGCGGAGACCCACGTCCCGCTAGCGTCCGGGCCGCGATGGAGCATGGCGTCGTTCATCCGCTCCAGCGCGGCACGGTTTCGTTCGTCCAGTCGTCCGATGATCCCGGCGATGCCACACATCAGCTAGGTCCCTTGAGCAATACGGGATACTCACTACAGCTGGCCGGCTCGTCACGGCACTGCCGGCACAGTGCGTTGGAGACTCCGAGCTCTCAGGCTTTCTAGCTAATTCCAAGCCACAATACTTTGCTTCACAATACTTTCCTTAATGCAGCCGCCCCCATTCCGGTCGCCATGATGTTCACCATGATCGCCGATATCTGAACTGCAGCTTTGCCGCAGTCGGTAAAATTGAGAATATCAAGTCATTCGCGAGCTGATAATTGCCCTTCCGCGAATTGATATCCCTTGCCCTCTGGCAAGGACCGACCACTCCGTGTCGGGCAGCTTAAAATTGGGATCCATGAGCCCAGAGCGCCTCAGTATTTTGTACGTTTCCCAGCTGCCGGCAAGCCCCCCGCGCATTGGCGCCCAAGCACGGATGCATGGGCTGATGACTCAATTGGCGCGACGGCATGACTTGACGGCCGTGGTGCTCGTTGACGAAGAGTTCGATGTGGAAGAGTGCCGCCGGGCTATGCAGTCCTACTGCCGCGAGGTGGTGCTGGTCCCCAATCCCCTGGGGCGGGAAGGCCGCACCAGGCGCCTGCTGCAGTTGCGGTCGCTGGTCTCGGCCCGGACTTTCGAGCGGCTGCGGGTCACGCTGCCGGCTTTTCAGCAGGCCTTAGATCGTGTGTTGCGCGCCCAGCGCTTTGACATCGTCAATCTCGAGTTTACGTTCTTGGGCGAGTACAACCTGCGCCAGGCTCCGCCCGGTGAAAGATCTCCGCCGGTAGTAGTGGACTCTCACAACATCGACTACGACTTGGCGCGGCAATACGCTCGCACCGCTGCGAGCCTCGGTCGCCGTCTCTATTACGCAGTCAACTGGCGAAAGCTCAGGAACGAGGAGCTCGGAACCTATCGCCGTGCGGACGGGGTCTATCTGTGCAGCGCGGCGGATGAGCGACGCTTGCATGAGGAAAACCCTGGCGGGCTGACCGCCGTCATTCCGAACGCGGCGGACGTCGACTTCTACCAGCCGCGCTCAACGGATCCGACACCGGATGGCCGCACGGTGGTGTTCTTCGGGTTGCTGTCCTACGCTCCGAATGTGGATAGCGTGATCCACTTTGTTCGGGATATCTGGCCACGCATCGCGCAGGCACACCCGCAAGCGCGCTTCAAGATCATCGGTGGTCAGGCGCCGGTAGCGCTGCAGGAGCTGGCGGGCCCCCGGATCGAGCTGACTGGATTCGTGCCCGATCTGCGGCCGCACCTCGCGTCGGCCACCGCCGTGGTGGTTCCGCTGCGATTTGGCGGCGGAACCCGCCTCAAGATCGTCGAGGCGATGGCGATGGGGAAAGCAATCGTATCGACGTCCCTGGGTGCAGAGGGAATCGAAGCCGTGCCTGGCCGGGACATTCTCATCGCGGACGAGCCATCGGCTTTCGCGGATTCGGCCAGTCGCCTGCTTGCCGATAGAAGTCTGGCAGAGCGGATCGGTCAGTCGGCGAGACAGGTCTCGGTGGAGCGATATTCCTGGAGCGGCGCGGCGCGTGCGCTCGAGGCGTTCTATCGGCGAATTCTTCAGTCCAGATAAGAGCGGCGTGCGATTCAGGCCGATGCTCGGGAACCGCCCGGCATGTGATTTGCGTGCCAGATGCTGGCTCGCTCGGCCTCGATCCGGGCCGTCGCGGCGCGCTTGCCCAGGCGTAGACACGCATGCTGATAGGAGCGCAGGAATTGCCTGAACTCCGCGTCATCGTAACGCGGCAGGCCCTTGAGCCAGCTCCGGAGATAGCCCCACAGCATCGCGACGCTGCCGATCAGCACGGGATGCGCCGGAAGGCGATAGAGCGCCACTGCCAGATAGTAGAGAGGCGAGGTGCCCATGAAATACTGGCCAAACCCGGCCCGAAGCCGCCCGGTCCAGATGCCTTTCTGGCTTGCACCTTGCGGGCGCAGATGGATGAAGCGGATGGGCTCAAGATCGACGCTCTCGGCGATCCATCCAAGCATGCGGGCTCGATGGCAGTCGATGCCGTCCCACATGACCTCACGAACGAACCCACCGATTTCCTTGAAGCAGGCAACCCGATAAAATTTTGTCATGCCGACCGACATTTCGTCCCCGCAGATCTCCGGCACCAGCGCGCCATCCTTCGGGTGGACGAACCAGGGCTTGCCGGAGGTGGTCCCGAGACGCGGATTGCTCTCCATCCGCTGGATCAGCAACTCGAAATAGCGGACCGGCAGGTCCAGATCCATGTCCAGCTTGCACAGATAGTCGAAGTCCTCCAGGCGCACCTTCTCCAAGCCTGCATAGAAGGCCTCGATGACGCCTGGCCCCACCTGCCGGCGGCCACGATCGGTCCGCCGCACCACGCGCAGGTAGGGCAGGCGGCGGGCGTACTCCTCGAGGATGGCGGGCGTCTCGTCGGTCGAACCATCGTCCACGACCACCCAGAGCGCCGGCGGCACCGACTGTGCCGCCACGCTGTCGAGCGTGCGGCGGAGGTACTGGGCCTCGTCCCGGCAGGGCGAGATGAGCAGGTAGCGTCGCGACATGTTCACTTGGAGGCCCTGGTTGCAGGGAGTGGGTCCTGTCGGCTTGCGGGGCTAGTGCCGCCGATTTGAAATTCCTGCACCACTGCAGCAGACTCCGTGACTTCAAATCGAAAAGCGGCACTAGAATCATAGGCTTGCTAGTGCCCCTTACTAGCGTCCCGTGGGTCCTTTAGTCGTTGCAATGACCTCTGATACAAACCTCGGAACGAGAAATCTCAGCCGCTTCCCGATCTCAGTGTCGGAGGGGTAAATCTGCAGTACGCAATGCTGAGTGCGGACAAGGCTGAGTATTCCTCGACACTTACCTTACACGATGACCGTGACCTGAGCCCCAAGATTCATCCAGCGATGGGTAGAGTCCTAGGTTGATTTAAGCCCTGATGGCTCGGTGATGCAACGGGACGGGGCGCGGAGCCCTCACAGTAGCGCAGCGTCCCGTCCCGTTGCATTCCAGGAGCGCTGAGTTTGGCGTATTCGGCTGGCGGTAGATTGCCGAGGCCGCTGTGCGGTCGCACCGTGTTGTAGTCGTCCCTCCAGATCGCCAGCGCCTCTCGCGCGTGAGCGAACGATGTGAATAGGGTTTCGTTGAGGAGTTCGTCGCGCAGCCGGCCGTTGAAGCTCTCGATGAAGGCGTTCTGCTGGGGCTTACCGGGTGCGATGTAGTGCCATTCGACCGTCCGCTCCTGCGACCAACGCAAGATCGCCATGCTGGTCAGCTCCGTGCCGTTGTCGGAGACGATCATCGCTGGTCGGCCGCGGATGGCGATCAGCGCATCAAGCTCACGTACGACCCGAAGGCCGGGCAGCGAGGTATCGGCAACGAGCGCCAAGCACTCGCGCGTGAAGTCGTCGACGATCGCCAGGATGCGGAAGCGGCGACCGTCGGCCATCGCGTCCGACAGGAAATCCAGGCTCCAGCGCTGATTGGAGCCTTGCGGGATCGCCATCGGAGCCCGTGTTCCCAAGGCTCGCTTGCGACCGCCACGTCGGCGAACCTGCAGCCGCTCCTCGCCATAGAGGCGGCGGAGCTTCTTGTGGTTCATGGCAATGCCTTCACGGGTGAGCAGGACGTGAAGCCGCCGGTAGCCGAACCGCCGACGAACCAAGGCCAACTCGCGCAAGCGCGAGCGCACCGCCCTGTCGTCAGGACGGCGGCTGCGATAGCGCACCGACGCTCGATCTGTCCCGAGCGCTGAACACGCCCGCCGCTCGCTCACCTCATACGCGACCCGCAGGTGGGCGACGGCCTCTCGCCTGGCGGCGGGCGTCACCATTTTTTTGAAGCGACATCCTTTAGCATCGCGTTATCGAGCATCGCTTCCGCCAGCAGCTTCTTGAGTTTGGCGTTCTCGTCCTCGAGCGTCTTCAGCCGTTTGGCATCCGACACTTCGAGGCCGCCGTACTTGGCCTTCCACTTGTAGAAGGTGGCGCTGCTGATCCCGTGCTTGCGGCACACATCGGCCGTCGCGGCACCGGTTTCCTGCTCCCGCAAGATCCCGATGATCTGTTCTTCCGTGAACCGGCTCGGCTTCATGGTCCATCCCCTTCCGAGGCGATGGACTCTACTCATTTTTGGAGGAGATTCCGGGGCTCAGGTCAACCGGACGGCCGAAGGCGCCATGTTCGGCATTTTCCGCCCGGCAGCCCTGAGCAAGGCCTTCTTGACTAAGGTACTTGGCGTCTCGTGACACAACAATGGATAGCACGCGTCTGCAGCACCGCGCAGTGTTCGACCTGACAAATGGGAATGTAGGTTAAATGCTGAGTGAGCCTTCGATGCCAGACCAAGCAGCGGCCGGAAACATGAGGCTGTGTCGTTGGGGAGAGGACGTCCTCATGTCTTCCGGCGTTCGGCCGTCTTTAACCATGAATCGATGGGCAGGTGCAGCCCTGAGCAGGTGATCGACCAAGGCGGCCGCTCATTAACGCAGATTTGCCGGAGTCCGTGAAATCTCAGCGAAAAATCGAGTATGATGGATCGGCCTTTCACGTTAACGAAATAGGACGCGGTCACTATGCGTGCGTTGATCACCGGTCATCTCGGCTGCTTCGTCTGAATCTCAGGATGTTGCCAGTGAACGGTGAGAAAGTGCCGGCGGTGAGGTGAATGAAACAAGTACTACTAACCGGCGCAACGGGCTTCATAGGCCGCCATTGCATCGCTCCGCTGAGGGCGCGGGGATACGAGGTGCACGCCATCTCGTCGCGCAGTACCTCGCATGATGTGCCGGACGTGATCTGGCACCGCGCTGATCTGCATAATTTTTCGCAGATGTCCGAATGCGTCGACAGGCTCGCGGCGACGCATCTGGTGCATCTCGCCTGGTCTGTCGGCCAGGGCGGGGCAGACGGCGCAAAGAAGGGTGACTGCCCGGAAGGATACCGGTGGACCCTTGCGACCTTGAATCTCGTTCGGCGCTTCGTCGAGGCGGGCGGGCGACGCGCGCTCATTGCCGGGAGCAGTTTCGAATACGACTGGACCGGTGGCGTGTGCGCCGAGTTGACGACGCCGCGCCGGCCGACCAGCTACTACGGCACTTGTAAGAGCGCCCTTTTCGACCTGCTCTCTGGATATGCGGAGAGCGTCGATCTCTCCATGGCCTGGGCGCGGATCTTTTTTCTGTTTGGCCCATACGAGCCTCCAGCACGTCTTATCGCATCGGTCATCCGCAGCTTGCTGAGGAACGAGCCCGCTTTGTGCTCGCAGGGCACGCAGATTCGCGACTACATGTATGTCGAAGATGTTGCTGACGCTCTGGCCGCGATCCTGGACAGCGATGTTCGCGGCCCTGTGAATGTCGGCTCGCAGCAGCCCATCGCGCTGCGCGACCTGATCGCGCAAGCCGCCGACCGGATCGGCCGACGCGACCTTGTTCGATTGGGCGCGCTGCCTACCAGGCCTACGGATGCTCCGCTGGTCCTGGCTGACACGACGCGTCTGCGCACGGAAGTCGGCTGGCAGCCCGGCATCGGGGTGGCCGAAGGTCTCGATCGCACCGTCGCATGGTGGAAGGCTGCCTTGGAGCGTGGCAGCGGCAGCTGAGTTCCGAAGATCTCTCTCTCCCTCTCTCAATAGGTTTTGCAAGACAATGGCGCAACCACGTATCTGCATTATCGGCTCGGGCATGGCCGGCTTTGGCGCCGCGCATCGTTTTCACGAGGCCGGCTTGTCCTCGGTCCTGTTCGAGAAGCACCCTCATCACGGAGGACATACGGCTTCGTACACATTTCCAGAAGGATTCGTGTTCGACGAGGGGCCGCACATCTCTTTCACCAAAGATGAGCGCTTGAAGGCGCTGTTTGCCGAGAGCGTGAACGGCGAATACGAGTCGCTGCAGACCAATGTTAACAACCACTGGCGCGGACATTGGATCAAGCATCCGGCACAGACCAATCTCTATGGGCTGCCGACCGACTTGGTGATTTCGATCATCAAGGACTACGTCAAGGCGCATCAAAGTCCGCCGACAGAGATTCGCAACTATGAAGACTGGCTGGTAGCCACCTATGGCGAGACGTTCGCCCGCACGTTTCCCATGGAATACACCTTCAAATATCACACGACCACCGCCGATAACATGCATACCGACTGGATCGGGCCTCGGATGTATCCGGCGTCGCTCGATGAGGTGCTCCGCGGCGCGCTCGCGCCGGCAACCCCAGAGGTTCACTACATCTCGAACTTCCGCTATCCAAAGCACGGGGGGTTCGTTCAGTTTCTGAACAAATTCGTGAAAGAGACCGAACTTCGCTGCGATCACGAACTGATCCGCGTCGACCCGAAAGCGCGAACGCTCCACTTCAAGAATGGCCACGTCGAGCGCTACGACCAGCTCGTGTCGTCGGTCCCGTTGCCCGAGCTCATTCCGATGATCGAGGGGACGCCTCAGGATGTGCTCGATGCTGCTGCGAAACTAGCCTGCACCGAGCTCTGCCTGGTCAGCCTGGGCCTGCGCAAGCCGGATGTTATCGATGCGACCTGGACGTACTTCTACGATCGCGATTACTTCTTGACCCGGCTGAGCACGCCTCACTTGCAATCGCGTAACAACGTTCCGCCCGGATGCAGCAGCATCCAGGCCGAATGCTACTTTTCAGACAAGTACCGGCCGCTCGACCGGCGACCCGAGGATTGCATAGCGCCCGTGATCGAGGATCTGAAGCGGTGTGGACTGATCGCAGGGGAGGACGAGGTCATTTTCAGGAACGTTATGCATATCAAATATGCGAACGTAATTTTCGATCTCGAGAGCGCCCCGGCGACCGCTACCGTGCATGGCTACCTGGATGATGTCGGCATTCGCTACTGCGGCCGTTACGGAGATTGGGCCTACATCTGGACGGACGAATCATTCATCAGCGGGGAAAGGGCGGCATCCACGGCAATCGACGACTTGGGCCGCAAGTCGTAGGCAGCGATCCGCCGCGCGATCCGTCAAGGGACGATGTATCCCCTAAAGTCCGATGCCTTCGTAGCGGGCGAGGCTGTTCTTATCGAACGCCCGGCGGCCATCCACAAACACCGGCTGCGGATCGCGGCTCTTCAGAAGCGCTGGCACGTCACGAAACTCGTTCCAGGGTGTAACGACCACGACGGCGTCAGCCTCAGCCAGCGCTGAACCAAGATCCTTGCAATAGCTCACGCCCGGTTCGCGGAAGACCTTTCGGGCCTCGTCCATTGCCACCGGGTCATAGGCTTTCAGCGCCGCTCCCCGTCGCAAGAGCTCGCGCATGATCGGAAAGGCCGGGCTCTCGCGAACGTCGTTGGTGCCTGGTTTGAACGAAAGGCCAAGCAACGCCACATTCAGGCCCTTGAGACTGGTCCAGTGCTTCTCCAGAAGCGCCACGACCCGTCGTGGTTGCTCCTCGTTGACGCGGATAACCGCCTCGAGCAAGGGCATAGGTCGGCCCACGGCCTGACCATGGGCAATCAGCGCTTTGACGTCTTTCGGCAGGCAACTGCCACCAAAGCCACATCCGGCTTGGAGAAAGGAGACGATCGGCGGCAACCCTTCCGCGTTGCGGCCGCGGAAGTACTGACTCAAGTGCACGCCGCGCATGACGTCGACAGCGTCGATATCGCCCAGTTCGGAACCAAGATTGGCGATCTCGTTGGAAAAAGAAATCAGGTTCGCAAGCAGCGCATTCGATGCGTACTTGATGAGCTCGGCAGTGCGGGTCGTCGTGCGGATGCGTGGCACCCCCGGGAAAGCACTGTAAACTTCATCGATTGCGTCGATCGCTCGCTCATCGATCCCTCCCAGAACGATGCGATCCGGA
>Ga0209798_10001266_pt1 | contig 15342 bp, 14 predicted proteins | sample DOMMetBare3Fresh_FD_187475 | JGI IMG/M metagenome (GOLD analysis project Ga0209798, IMG submission 187475) | Wetland sediment microbial communities from St. Louis River estuary, USA, under dissolved organic matter induced mercury methylation -... | ecosystem: Environmental > Aquatic >...
GTAATTAGTAAACGCATATTAGAGTTAGCTAATATTTTTCGAAAAATTAGCATTCTCTAATATTCATGCTCCCGAAAAACTGGGAAACTTCAGATATAAGAGCATATTTCGAAGGTATATCGAGCGGTACGAAGATCAAGGCTTAGAAGGAATGATTGACAATCGGCTGAGTCAGGTTTCGCATCGCCAACAAAAAAGCTCAGAAAAATCAAAAGACAGTAAGTTGGCGAAATTATTTTCGCCCGCCACCGGCATCCAACTCCCCTCGCCGAAACTAACTTCGCCCAGACAGATAATTGCGGTTCTCGCATCAACTCCATCATGAGATATATACATTCTATTTTTCAATAGGTTAAGGCTATTATTTCGCATTCAAGAAGATTCTGGCATAGGGCTTGCTTTATAACTATTGTGACCAACACCACACTCCGTCAATGCAAGGCCTGATGATTTTCTTCCTCATAGGTCGGGGCGTTACGGGCAACCTGAGCAATTGGAGGAATAAGCCATGTTTGAGAGCGAAAATACATTTGAATTATATCCGGAAACGGCCAGTTTTGAGAACGAGCAATTCGAGTTTGGTCAGTCGGAATGGGGAGAAGTATTCAACGAGGGTGAATTGATGGAGCTGACCGCCGAGCTTCTGGAAATCACCAATGAAGAGGAGCTTGACCGCTTCCTGGGGGGATTGATCAAAAAAGTCGGAGGGGCCATCGGCAAGGTGGTGAAATCGCCTATCGGACAGGCGATAGGCGGAGTATTGAAAGGTGTCGCCAAAAAGGCCTTGCCGATTGCCGGTGGCGCTTTGGGCGCCTATTTCGGCGGGCCTCTTGGGGCTAAGATTGGCAGCGGTCTTGCTTCTGCAGCAGGAGGCGCGCTGGGACTTGAGCTGGAAGCGTTAAGTCAGGAAGACCGTGAATTCGAAGGCGGGAAGCAATTCGTCCGTTTCGCCGCAGACACTGTTAAAAATGCCGTTTCCGCCCCGCCATCCGTCGATCCGCGCAGCGCCGCGCAAACGGCAGCAGCCTCGGCCGCACAAAAGTATGCACCCAATCTGTTACGCCCTGGGCCGGGATCAGCAGCGCCATCGTCCGTGCCGGGCAAAGGCCGCAGCAGCGGCCGATGGCTACGAAAGGGCCGCAACATCATCATCGTCAATTGCTGAACAAACATCACCAGCGTCTTTTCCGAGGAGGATAAAGCCATGCACGATATAGACCGTACCCAACTGGAATACAGCCCTGAGCTGGAAAATTACGAATATGAACAATATGAATACGGTGAAACCGAATGGGGCGCCGAAACCGGCGTCTTCAGCGAAGCCGAAACCATGGAGCTTGCCGCCGGGCTATTGGAAGTCAGTAGCGAAGCGGAACTGGACCGGTTTTTAGGCAACCTTATCAAGAAGGCCGGTCAAGCTGCCGGCCAGTTTATTAAATCACCGGTAGGTCAACAGCTCGGCGGCCTGTTAAAAGGCGCTGCCAAAAAAGCGCTGCCGATGGTCGGCAGCGCTGTCGGCGGCTATTTCGGCGGCGACACCGGAGCCAAAATCGGCAATCAAGTTGCGTCTACAGCAGGTCGCATTTTCGGCCTGGAACTGGAAGGATTGAGCCTCGAAGACCAGGAATTCGAAGCCGCGAAAAGCTTCGTGCAGTTCGCCGGGGAAGCTGCTAAAAATGCGGCTTCAGCACCACAGGCAGCCAATCCGAAGGCGATTGCCCAACAGGCGGCGATGACCGCAGCGCGACAATATGCCCCGGGCCTGCTCGCCGGAACATCAGCTGCAACGGCTGGTAAATCTTGCGCGGCTTGCGGTCGTGGTTCCAGCGGCCGCTGGTACCGCCGCGGTAACAAGATTGTGTTGGTGGGAGCCTGAGCCGTCATGGCCGCCGTATCCTACGCCACATGGATGCTTGAGCAGGAAGCTCGCGCCCTGCTCACCCGTCTGGAGAGGGTCAAGCCGTTCGCGCTGCATGAAACCATGCTGCCGGCGGCAAACCTCCTGCCGGCAGCGCAAACCGGTATCGAACGGTATCTGATAAAAGGGCGGCAGGAATTAAGAGGCCTGATTCAGCGGTATATCGGCTGGCTGCGCGGGCCGTTAGGCCAAAGAGCTACACCGGAGCAGGCGCAACGGCTGTTTTCAATACTGCGGCTCAGATTCAATGCCGTGCTGACCCAGTTCGATTTGTTCAACGATGCGCTCACGCAGCGTAGCGAGAACGAAATCGGTGTTTGGCTCTCCGGGCTTGATGTGGTCTCCGCTGACGCTCTTAGACTGCCCGGCGATTACTACGACGCACCGCCCGTTATTTGTTATCTCGATCGCGGCGCCGGGGCCGCCATTCGCCGGGCGCGGACACGGTTGCCGGGTGGCGGCGAAAATCCGGTAGCCGTGATTCGCGTGCCGAGGGAACGGTTGGTCGGCAGCGGCATCGCCTCTTCCCTGGTTCACGAGGTCGGTCATCAAGGCGCTGCTTTGCTCGATCTGATGAATTCACTTAGGCCAGTTTTACAGGGACTGCAACGAGGTAGCGGACCCAATAGCGCCATCTGGACCCTATGGGAACGGTGGATTTCCGAGATCGTCGCCGATTTCTGGTCGGTCGCGCGAGTCGGCATCACTTCAACCTTGGGTCTCATGGGTGTCGTAAGCCTGCCTCGGGCTTTTGTGTTCCGGTTGAACCTGGATGACCCGCATCCCCCGCCCTGGATCCGTGTCAAGCTGAGCTGTGCGATGGGGCAGGCGTTATATCCCCATCCGCAGTGGGATCGCCTGGCAAGGTTATGGGAAATGTACTATCCCTTAAGCGGCTTGGACGCAGAGCGGCTGCGTAACTATGACGCACTACAGGCGACCCTGCCCGGTTTTGTGAGTCTGCTGGTCAACCATAGGCCAAAAAGCCTGCGTGGGCTGTCTCTTGCCGAGGTCATGGATGTGCAGAACCGCCAGCCCCGGATTCTGCAGACGCTTTTTCAAGACTGGCGGAGGCAGCCATCGAAAATGTATCGTGCACCGCCAACCTTGGCTTTTGCCGTGATCGGTCAGGCGCGCTCTGACGGGCGCATGAGTCCGGAGGATGAAGGCACCATTCTGGCAAAACTGCTCATCCACTGGGCTTTAAGCAGCACTTTGGAGGTGTCAGCAGCCTGCTCGATGCAATCGAACCAGCGAGCGAGCCGTCCGGCCGTTAGCGAATACATCCGATTTACACCAGAATCGTTTAACTATCCACTGAGGAGAATGTCATGAAAATGAGCGATAAAACCCAAAAATGCGAAGAAGAGAGCCGGGGAATACTTAGGGTTTGTCTGTTCGCAGAATTTTCAACCGAAGCACACGAGGAGCCACTCAAGGGCGCTATTGCCGGCGCAAGGGTCACCATCAAGAAGAAAGTTGAGAAAGATGAGCAGGGGTTCCATGCCGAGGGCGTAACCAAGCAAGATGGATGCGTCGATATTCCGCTCGACTGCGGAATCTACATCATCAGTTTGCCTACCCTTCAGGATGACTGGGAATGGCAGCATTCGGATCAAGATCATAAGTGTACTCTTGTTGATTTAACCGTAAAGGTGAATGATTGCACGACCACGAAAAGAAAATATATCGTCCCGTTGGGACGGACCGGTCTGCAGCTCAATGCGTTGACCAGGAGCGATGATTGCATGCCCACGCCCTGTTCTCATATCACCCGCGGCAAAGCCTTTTGGCTCCAGGCCATTGTGCCGGCCAATCTGGCGTTTGCAACTGCAAGGCCACGGTTTTTCATCAGTGATGGCGATCTACACCCGGCTCAGAAATTCACCGATACAGCTACAGGTAAGGTCCGCTACGAGGCTCTGGTGGGAGGAACCTCCGACATGTTAGGCAACTTCACTTACGGCTACGAACATCCGCTCACTGCGGACCCCAACGGCCCCACCGTCATAGCTGAAGGCGAAGGGGATGCCGGAGCCGACGAGAGGATCGTGTCCGGCCACATCACGACCACCACGACCTTGACACGCACAGGGACTTCTTTCACTGAAGATACGGCGTTCTGGACAGGGATCCGTAACAGCACGGATGCGCTCTCGTTCAACAATTACCTGCGCTTTATGGATTATATTTTTTGCGGCGGCAGCATCGACCAGGTGACTCCCCAATTTGAGAAGGATCGTTTTACGGAAAAACAAACGAGATACAACGGTGACAAAGGCTTGCTTTCCAGACGCTTCCTACCCTTTACCGATGCAGATGCCTATCGCGTCGTAAAGGCAGCGACTGAGGCTTTCGTGATGGTGAACTGCGGGAACCTTATGCCGGGATTCGATGCAAACGGTAACCCTTTTGTGGCGCCGTTCCAGCCGTTCGACACGAGGATCAATGGCGATAATGCCTATCTGGACCGCAGAGACCTTCCTGCCCCACCCCTCGGCAACCTGGGGACGAGCTTTAACAACGATTACCTCGTAAGCGTCGACGGGAACGGCAAGATTCTGCCTTATCTTGCCGTCATCCGGCGGAAACTGCCCGATATCCCAATCAAATTAGGCGCGTTTGAGGACGCCGCCGTGCCAGGCAGCAGTATAGATAATTGCTTCGGGTTGCTGCAAGAGAAACTCGAAAGCCCCTGTCTGCTGGAACTCATCTGGTCCTACTGGCATGAAGAAGGCATGCTCGTACAGTCGATGAGCGCCATCTCGCGGCGCTTCCAAAACGTACGCTCGTCCGCCCAGGATCCGCTTGCCAATCTGGAAATGGATCCGTTACGCCCGCTGAATAACATATTTTGGGGTTACATTCAGGATGAGCAGCACCGGCTGACGGTGGGCCGGCGCAACTATGAGTACGACCACCATTACGGGCTGCGTCTGGAAGGCAAGGCTGTGCAGGATTTCCGCCCCGTGGACACCCGTTCGAAGTTCCTGGAAGCTTTCCACCACCTGTTGCGTTTGTGTACTGTGTTCTATAAGCAAGACGACGACACCACGGTAAAAGCCGATGCCTTCCCTGTGCTCAATGCCCTCAAGGAAGTACATCTGATTCTCTCCCAGGGGGCGCACAACCAGTTCGGGGATCTGCCTTCGACTGCACGCATCGAAATGCTGATGCAGCAGTGGCTGCTTGCCCGGCCCGAGTTCCGGGAGTTTCTGCCAACCCGGATCATGGTGGCTTATCCCGAGCCGTGGATGGATAGAGTCGATGCCATGAAGAAATTGCAAGGCTGGACCGATACGAGCGTACTGCATTTCCGCAACCTCGGCATGTTCGGCGAGCAGTTGTTGCTGTCAATCCGCTGGGGTCATTGGAGCGATGAGTTCGAGCCAGTTAAGGCGCTTAATTGGGCGCGGTTTTTCCGTCCCCAGGCGCAGGGCTACATTCATGCCTACCGCGCGGCAACCGGCGTTGACCTGTCGGCCGATCCCACCGTAAATGCAACGGTAGATTCCACCTTGCCATCGCTACTATTGAAGAAGCGGCTGGCTACACAACTGCGGGCCGGCTGAGATGGATGACCATGGTAGATTTCACCTCGGCGCTTTATCTAGGGATGCAGCATCCGTGCCGAAGCCTGCAACCCTGGCGGCAACTCACGTTGGGGGTTCCGGCGGCGCTAGCGGAGCCTCCCGGCGCAGACAAAGTGGCTCTGGAGCTCGCAGAGCTCCAGGGTTGCGAGCAGGCGGTACTGATGCCGTCCACGCTGCACTTGTTTTGGGATCTTTTCGGGGTGCTGAGCAAGCAGCCGGTGACTCTGTTTCTGGATGAGGGAACTTATGCGATAGCGCAGTGGGGAGCGGAGCGGGCCGCGGCAGGTGGTATTGTGGTCCACCGGTTTCGCCACTACGACCCGCAAGCGCTTTTGTCTCAACTTACAGTCCATGCGCGCTGGAACAAATTTCCGGTAGTTATCGCCGACGGCTACTGCCCTGCCTGCGGAAGGTCGGCGCCCATTGGCGACTATCTGGACATTGTGCGAGGCTTTGGTGGTCTGCTGGTTCTGGACGACACTCAGGGTTTAGGGATTCTGGGGGCGACGCCCCAGCTTCATGTACCCTATGGTAACGGCGGTGGCGGTGTTTTACGCTGGAGCGGACACTGGGGACCTGACATTCTTCTGGGCTCGTCACTGGCCAAGGGATTCGGCGTACCGGTGGCGGCGCTAGCCGGCAGTAAGTGCCTGATCACACGCTTTACAAATGAAAGCGATACGCGAGTGCATTGCAGCCCACCCTCGGTTGCCGTTATTCAAGCTGCCGCGCATGCGCTGGCGGTAAACCGGATTCAGGGCGATCGGCTGAGGCAGCAGCTGGCCCAGCGGGTCGGACAATTCCGGAGAGGATTGGAGCTGATAGGCCGGTCTTCCATAGGCGGATGGTTTCCGGTTCAAACCCTGCGCGGAATCGTTGGCACTGCGGCTGTTAGGTTGCACCAACGTCTTTCTCAGCGAGGTGTCCAAGCCGTGTTATCGCGGCCACGCAATGACACAGAAGCCCGGCTGAGCTTTTTGATCACGGCCCGGCACAGCGCCATGGAGATTGATCGATGTATAGACATGTTGGAGGCATTGGCCAATGATGTCAAAGCCCCAACGAACTTAATGCTGATGCCAGAAAGATGGCGTCACACCCATTCAAGAGGTGAATCATGAGCCAAGAACTCAGCTTTGAAACGATACCATTCGAAATCGCTCCCGAATTCCAGGGCGAAATGTTCGAAGAGGAAGGTGAAAGGGGAGGCCGCCGGCCCTCCGCCGGAGGCGGAAGCAGGTATTCCCGCCCTCGCTCCCAGCCTGGACTGCGACCGAAGGGAACCAAACGTCCGCCGATTCCAAAACCCCGGCCAATCCCAAGGGGGGCACGAAGACCTTGGGAAGTAATTCGAGAACCCTACGGCCTTGTAAGCGAGCCCCATCCGGGGGAGCCGGAGCCGTCCGATTCGGAACGTGTGCGCTGGATTCAAGACTGCTTGAACCAGGCTATGGGATTGCAACTGCCAGTGACCGGCATCATGGGAGCGGAAACCCGGAGCGCAGTACGAAGCTTCCAGAAGCAGCAGGGACTCCGGGTGAGCGGCATCGTGAGTCCTAAGACTGAACAGGCACTGAACTCTGCCTGTGAAGGAGGGCAAGCCTCCCGTGGACCCTCTGAAGAGTTGGAAGATTATTGGGAGGTTTTGGAGAGTAATGGCGAATTGGAGCAAGAGTTTGTATTAGAAAAACCATGTAGTGTTAATTATGCTTATCAAAGGACTTCTCAGAACGAGAGACTTACGAATATTCCCATCTTAGAACGGATTAAAGAGGAGCTCGTGGTAAATCCAAAGCTACCAAAAACACGAGGCGTTTACGTAATAAAAATAGGCAAAACGCCACATTATGTGGGAGTGGCGACGAGCAGCGATGGGGTGAAAAAACGGTTCAATGAAAGGGTCAAAGCACTCCGGGACTTGGGCATCGATCTCAGTAAACTCCTAAACATCTATGTGGACGTTTTTACCGTAACAGGAGGCTCCCCGTGTGAAGTAAATCGCCGCCCGAAAGGCAAGAAAGACTCGCCGATAACGGGATCCCGGGTTAGGTCTAATGCAGACCTTCTGTTGCTGGAGCAATTCTTGATCACCAAGTTGGGCACACGGAGCCGTGGAAACAAATCCTCGGAGGATGTAGTCCGTAGGAATTCACAAGATACCGCGAATACAGTGACGTTTACGGGAACATTTGGTGTTGGGACACTTCCATAATGTCTTTCGTCAACGAACCACTGGTACTTATGAAAAAACTAGCGCGATAAGGAGGAAAACATGCCCCCTTGAATTGCAGATGTGCGAATTGCCAAACGGAGGAAGCGTTCAAGTCAGATCAGCAAATAGGTTGGGGTGAGGTCACGAACCCCAACCCACACAAAATTGAAGGGCTGTCGACTGACTTACACCAGCATCAAGCTTAAAGAACTATCAATCAATAGGAGAAAGTCATGCATTACTTAAATTGCACTTGCCCGAAGTGCCGGATGTCTGGCGAACTGGAATGGGGCGAATGGGAATTCCCAAATGCCGGAGAAACTTATGGCGAGATGGGATTGGAAAGCCCCTTCAGCGAAGCGGAAGAAATCGAGCTTGCAGCCGAATTGTTATCGATTTCCAGTGAGGAAGAACTGGATCAGTTTCTCGGAAAGCTCATTAAAGGGGCGTGGAAAGGGATCAAGAAAGTTGGGAAGTTTGTCGGCAAGATTGCCAAACCTCTAGGCGGCGTGCTCAAAGGCGTAGCCAAAGCCGCACTCCCCTTCGTCGGCGGTGCGCTCGGCTCTTTCATTCCCATTCCCGGTGTTGGAACAGCCCTCGGCTCCGCACTGGGTGGAGCCTTGAGCAAGGCGCTCGAATTGGAATTCGCCGAGATCGAACAGGAAGAACAGGAATTGGAAATGGCACGGCGCTTTGTCCGAATTGCAGGCACGGCTGCTAGACAAGCGGCTCTAGCCGATGCAGATTCGCAGACGGCAGCAAAGGATGCCGTTATGGCGGCGGCACGGCAACATGTGCCGAATCTCCCGTCTAGCGTCACTGGCGCTGGTTTGACGACGAGCAGTGCTACGGGGATATGCGTCTAACGGGCGGTGGGTTCGCCGCGGACGTGTAATCGTAGTGTTAGAGGCGTAATGGCGACTAAAGGGTTAGGCGAAGCCGTAACCCACCAAGACTGCTGCGGTAGCTGAATGAAATGGTTAAACAGAATTTTGGAGATGGGAAATGAAAAACATTTATAAGTTCGACATTGCGCCTTTCGAAACGGGCTTCGAGTTCGAAGACATGTTTGAGTCGTTCGATGAATACGTGGGGGAAGTACAGAATATTTTCCCGGAATATGACGAAGCAGAAAGCTGGTTATTTCGTCCTGAATCTGCTGACTTGGAATGGGAGTGGGCGGAGGAGGCTGCGAAAGAAAGATCCACTTTCCTGTACGTGAAAAGTTTTGCCAGTTCGGATGCGGATTGCGTTGTGGCTATGAATAGTGCAAAAAAACCCGTTCCCAGGCATTGGAGATCATCAACACCCAAATCGGCCATGCAATCCGAATGCTTCGTGTAGCAGCCAATAAATTGAAAAGAAGCAATCGTTCGATGCAAACAAAGTCGATTTTCCACAAAATCTTCCGGGTAAATCCAGAGTTCGTTCCTAGCTCTAAATGGTTTAAGCAAACTGCAACGATAAAGGACCGGGGCGATGTAGTGGCCATCCGATGCAGCCGGGTAGCCGATCTTCTGGAACGAGGGGGTCTTCGATATTTCTGTACCATCAACTCAACCAATTGCCCGGACTGTTCGAACCCCAAAGCCTTTGCCTGTTCGAGTTGGGGGGACAATAGCATATCAAAAAATAACAGGGTGGTTTGTTTAGGAGAGCGTTTTTGGAAGGCCATGGGTGAGACCCCCATTGATATTCCAAACATCCTCGCTGTCTTCATACATGAACCGTTCCACGTTTTCTACGGCAAATATGTTTCGGAACATCAACGGAAGCGTCCTGATGGGACGCTCGTGCCTATTGGAAAATTTGGCGGCATTTACTGTACAACCCAGTTTGTTTTTGAAATTAACGGTAAAACCAACTACCCGGCATGGATGAAAAAAGTGTGTGAGGATATCCATGTTCGTAGATAAGTCACTTAGCTCAAACAGAATTTAACTAGGAGATGTGCCATGACGTATCAATTTCGCTTACGGGAAGAACCGGTTGAGTTCTACTCGGAATTAGATAACGCCGAGGAGTCGTTGACCACCGAATGGTATCGTTATACCGCAAAAACCCTTGCGCGCATCTTCCCTACACGAGGCCAAACAGCAACACCGACCAGGAATCATGCTGAATAATGAGGAGGCAGAGACCAACTATGAAAAGCCAAATTGATTTTCCGATCGAACCGTTTGCGTTCAACTCCGAATTCGAATTCGATGACAGCGATTTCGACAAATTCTTCACCGGATGGAATGGCTCATTATGGCAAACCGAGGTCAACCGCAGCCGATCATCGTCCCTATCTGGAAGGACAACCGCCTGTCCGAAGGGCCTGATCTGTCTCGATCATATTCACATTCCCAAGCAACCCGACCCTAAGAAACCGGGTCAGTTCATCGTGGGATCGCAGACCAGGTTAGTGCCAAACAACATGAATCCCGGGTTCATCGATGCGGCTGATAATCTCATCACCGATCGCAGCGGCACCGGCTTGCAGACATGCTTGAATAAACTGCTGACCACCCAATTTCAGAATTATTTGAGCCGCGAAAGCATCCAAAAAAAGTCTGCCTCCGGCAACGACCGCGTTCGCATCGGCCTGATTGACCTCACCGGCCCCAAGCTAACTCAGCCGGACTTCGCCGGATGGGGATCACCGGTTGCAATGTACGGTGCGAGCGTTCCGAAGATATTGGCGCTCTACGCGGCTTTTCAACTCCGTAGAAATTTGCGGAACCTGGCCGCGGCTCAAAGAATTTCGACAGGCAAAACCCTGGAATCAACGGCGATCAGTCACTGGAAGATCAGCGGACTCAGAAGCGGTTTCCCTAGCCTCGTTTGGCTTTTCGATATTCGAAACTGGACTGGAAATCCGAACACTCTCGATTTCACTGCCGCCGCCCGTAAAGTATTTCAAGGCATTATGCACAACGCCGAAGCTGGAAAGCTCATCATCGGAGTTGGTTTTCCTTACATTGCATCGGTGGCATGGCAATCTGGTCTGTATCACCCCAATCGTGGCGGTCTATGGCTCACCTCGTCCTATGGTAAGGCGCAATGGGGCAGTAATCCCCTGAAAGGGGTACACAGCGCCAATGTGACGGCGCTCGCAGCCGCTACATATTTCACGCTGCTTGCCCAGGGAAGGCTAGTGGATGATGCGTCTTCGAATGAAATGAAGGCTTGGCTCGCAGGTGGCTGTTATACCGGACTTTTCCCCGAATACCTGGGACTTATCGCATCCAAGTGCGGTATCTGGTCAGACTATCTGCACGATTGCGCTCTAATGTCCAGGGACACTATCCGCTATGTCGTCGTTGGACTAACCCGAACGAACCGGCACGAATATCCGAAGTACACCCAACTATTTCAGGAATTGGACAGGCTGATTGTGGGAAACAACCGGACACCCAAACTCATTTGTTAATTACGGTTGTATTCACCATGTTTACCGACAACAATAGTACACAGAAATTTTCGGGCATGTCGATCCATTCGAATACGTCGGCCTTGGCCTACTGCCAAATGCATCGCCCCCGTTTTCTTGAGGAATTGAAGACGCTCATCCGCTTTGCAAGTATCAGCGGACAACCCGAGCATGTAAACGATCTGAAAGGATGCGCAGCCTGGCTGGCCGATCATCTATGCCGGATCGGCATGGAGCAGGTTACGGTCGTGTCTACAGGAGGCCACCCCGTTGTCTACGCTGAAAGCTGTCATGCCCCGCAGCGGCCGACGGTATTGATCTACGGACATTACGACGTGCAGCCCGCCGATCCCCTCGACGAATGGCGCTCGCCGCCGTTCGAACCCATCGTGCGCGGCAACTACCTGTACGGCAGGGGCGCATCGGACGATAAGGGCCAACTGTTCGCTCATGTGGTTGCCCTGGAGGCTTTTCTCCGGACGAGTGGTAAACTGCCAGTCAACGTCAAGTGTCTGTTCGAAGGCGAAGAGGAAATCGGAAGTCCGAGCCTACCGGCATTTCTCACCCGCTATAAAGACAAGATTACCGCTGACATCGCGGTTCTATCGGACATGCCCATCCCGGCACCGAATCGTCCGGCCATCACCGAGTCGATGCGTGGCGCTCTCAGTCTCGAACTGGAAGTACGCGGTGCCCGCCGGGATCTTCATTCGGGTCTCTATGGCGGCGCCATTCATAACCCGCTTCAGGTTTTGAGCGAAATCATTGCCTCGTTACACGATAAAGCGGGGCGGGTAAGGATATCCGGTTTTTACGATCGAGTCAGAGATTTGAGCCAGGAGGATCGGGCTTACATGAAAGCCCACGGCCAAAGCGATGCCGAGATTTTGCGCCATGCAGGAGCGGCGGCTGGTTACGGCGAACCCGGCTATACGCTTTATGAAAGCTCCACGATTCGCCCGGCGCTAAGCATCAACGGCATTGCCGGGGGTTACCAGGGTAACGGACCCAAAGCGGTCATTCCTGATCGTGCAGTAGCCAAACTCGATTTCCGATTGGTTCCGGATCAAAATCCGGAGCATATCGAACGCCTGTTTCGCCGCCACGTCGACCGCTACACCCCGGCGACGGTTCGCGCCTTCGTCCGCAAACAGTTCTCGGCTAAACCTGCGATGACCGATCGGGATCACCCGGCTATACGCGCTGCTTGTACCGCTTACCAGTTCGGCTTTGGCATCAAGCCGGCCTTCCAGCGCTCGGGCGGCACCCTGCCGGTCGTCGCGATGCTGAGAGATAGCTTAGGGATGGACACGATCATGATGGGATTCGCATTACCCGATGATGCCATCCATGCACCCAACGAAAAATTTCACCTGCCCAACTTCTACAAAGGAATTTCGGCCAGCATTCACTTTATGGCCGAAATGGGAAAACAGCCGGTCATCGCAGGGTATCCGCTCAGATTTTTCGAAGCGGCAGGCACATTTTAATTTCCAATGGGAGGTGTACCATGATTATTGATTGCCACTGCCATGCCGGCACCGGAGACGGCTTGACCGGGCCCTGGGACACCAGGGCGCCATTGCAAGATTATCTGCGCCGTGCATCGGCGGCAGGGATTCGCCGGACGGTGCTGTTCGCCGCATTCCATTCGAATTATGCCGTCGCCAATCAGGAGGTGGCGCGTATCGTGGCCGGCAGACCCGATAGGTTTTACGGTTTTGCCTTCGTGCACCCGGAACGCGACCGGGGACGCGTCCACGAACTGGTCAAGATCGCCGTCGAACGTCATGGCTTCGTCGGCATCAAGGTACACCGGCACGATGCCGCGATTACCCGCGAGATCTGTACAACGGCGCGGGCCTTTGCCGTGCCGGTGCTTTACGATGTGGCGGGTGAGGTGTCCGTGTGCGAACTGCTCGCCCAGGAATACCCGGATGTCAGCTTTATCATTCCACATCTCGGCAGCTTCGCCGACGACTGGCGCGCCCAACTCGCCCTGACGGACCATCTGGTTCGTCACCCGAATATTTACGCTGACACCGCCGGGGTGCGGCGGTTTGATCTGCTTGAGCAAGCTGTCAAACGGGCCGGGCCAGGCAAACTCCTGTTCGGTTCCGATGGGCCGTGGCTTCATCCTGGAATCGAACTTGCAAAAATCAAGGCCTTGCGGTTGCCGGCAGTTCAGGAAAACCTGATTCTGGGGGGGAATTTTCTGAATTTAATCAGCTCGGCTTGGCGCCGGCAGGCGTCGCCTCCGGCAGGCAGATTGAGAATCTAGTTTTCCTGGCGCTGCGCCGCTCGCCGCAACTGCAGGGCGCGGTCGGACACACCCAGACGCTTTGAGGCGCGTTGCAGGTTGCCGCCGGCTTCATCCACAGCGATGCGGATCGCAGTCTCTTCAGTGCTCCGGCTGATGTCTTTCAGTCCCACGCCCCGGTTCAGGGCTACACGGACCGCACGCTCGAAGCCGGCATCGCGCCATTCTTCCCAGCTTTCTGTCCAAACAGGCCGATCGTCCGGCGGGATGCAACCCACGGTAATGGGGCCCAGACTGGCATAGCGGCACAGCATGCGTGCCACGACTTGCTTGAGATCCCTGACATTACCGGGGTATTCCCTTCGCAACAGGTACTCTTGAACTGGGGTGTCCAAAGCGGGTGGCGTCCGGTCAGGACGTAGCTCTTTCAAAAAATGGTTGGCCAAGGGCAGAATGTCTTCCGGACGTTCTCGCAAAGGGGGCAATTGGCATACATAACTGGCGATCCGGTAGTAGAGGTCAGCGCGGAATTCGCCACGTTGAACTTGAGCCCAGAGATCGCGGTTGGTTGCGCAAACCAGCCGGAAGGAGGTGCGCTGCCAGACATTGCCGCCGACACGCTTGAAAGTATGTTCCTGAATCACGCGCAGCAACTGGGTTTGCAGGGTAAGCGGCAACTCGCCGACCTCATCGAGAAACAGTGTCCCGCCGTCCGCGAGGGCGAACACACCGTCTCGCGTGGTCGCCGCGCCGGTGAATGCGCCGCGCTCATGACCGAAAAACTCGCTACCGGACAATTCAGGCATGATGGTGCTGCAATCCAGAATGACCAATTCGCCCTTATTGGAGCGGGGGTCCAGGGTATGAATGAGGTTTGCCAACAGTTCCTTACCGGTACCGCTTTCACCCAGTATCAGCACCGAAGCGTCGGTGAAATTGGCCACTTCTACTACCTGGCGGAGAATCGCCTTCAAGGCCTGGCTTCCCCCCACCAAGACATCCTGCACGGCGGACGATTTCACCATCTGATCCACCACTTCCCAGCGTTGGAGACGGGCAGTGATTTCATGGGCTAAGTCGACGCACTTAGTACACATTAACACATCCGAGGCGCCTGCTTCCATCAGCCGCCACACCGCTTCGCCCGGAATAGCCGCACAACAACAGGTCAGCACCTGTATTTGTCCATTGCGGCTGAGCTCTCGTAACTGTTCGCAGATTTCCGGAGTCACTTCACTGCTAAAAATCACCCCGTGGCCGCAGGAAATATAAGCATCAAAGATCTGCACGTCGATGCCCAGTTGAGTCAGATGATCGACGACTTCATGAGTTGACTGTTTTAGATTTTCACCGATCCACTGAACCCAAGCTTTGATCGCCATATCAAACCTCCAATGGTCAATTCGTGCCTTGCTCGCGCGTATTGCGTATTATCGAACAACCCGCCGATCAACACATAAGAAAAGGAATTTAAATGGGCTTTCTCGCCTATTTCGATTGCAGGGTAAACTAACAGTGTACCTCTGTCAACTGTGGGTTTGGGTTGCCAACTTGACTCATGATACCCTTGTTTCTTGGTCCCTTTTATCTGATTGATGCAAACTCCAATGCCTCCAGAAAGTTTAAATCAGGGCTTGCATTGCCTGTCCTGAGATATAGCTTTGGAGTGTTCCCTTGAATTTAAAGGACTGGCCTGGCGGATGGCAAAACAATTAGCCGAGAGATGGTTTTATAATCCATAACATGAAACAAGACACTCAATTGTGAACATAAGTCCACTCCAAGACTAGCGGCTATTGCTGTCATTGTCACTAAGCCATTAATGCAGTGTCTAAGATTGATTAGCCAGGGTATCCCGAGACAACAGGGTTTCCACATCAACCCGATCAAAAAGGTATTGCTTACTACAAAATTCACAGCCTACCTGAATGTTTCCGCGTT
>Ga0209798_10001267_pt1 | contig 15336 bp, 12 predicted proteins | sample DOMMetBare3Fresh_FD_187475 | JGI IMG/M metagenome (GOLD analysis project Ga0209798, IMG submission 187475) | Wetland sediment microbial communities from St. Louis River estuary, USA, under dissolved organic matter induced mercury methylation -... | ecosystem: Environmental > Aquatic >...
GATACGATTCATGAGGCAACAAAAGCGGGTTTCCCGGCATTATTAACATGTCCAGATTTAATAGCCTTCTACGCCTGGCGAGTCATGTCAAAAACGCTGAGTTATGCCGCCAGCCTGGTTCCTGAAATTTCAGATAATATTGTTGCCATTGATACCGCCATGTGCGAAGGCTATAACTGGAAGTACGGCCCGTTTGAATTACTGGATCAAATTGGCGTAGCCTGGTTCGTCGATAAGCTGCGTGCAGAAAGTTTAAACGTACCGAAACTATTAGCCGATAAGCATCCTTTGTACCAGGTTCGTTCAGGCAAACTGACCTTTGCAGATTTATCCGGAAACTATCAGGCTGTACCCAGAGCTGAGGGTGTTTTATTGCTTGCGGATAGTAAATTGCAACATCCGGCGGTACTGAGCAATCCATCCGCCAGTTTATGGGATATTGGCGACGGCGTGGCCTGTCTGGAATTTCATAGCAAGATGAATACGCTGGATATGGATACCATGACGCTCATCAGGCAAAGTATCGATAAAGTCAAACATGAGTTTGCAGCGCTGGTTATTCATAATGAAGGCGAAAACTTTTCGGCGGGCGCCAATCTTGGTTTGCTGATGCAGGCCATTCATAACAGCGATTGGTCAGCCGTCGAGCAACTTATCATACAAGGGCAGCAAACCTACAAGGTCCTGAAATATGCGCCTTTTCCTGTCATCGGCGCGCCTTCAGGCCTGGCTTTAGGCGGCGGTTGTGAAATATTGCTGCATTGCGATGCTATCCAGGCTCATGCAGAACTTTATATGGGGCTGGTAGAAGTCGGTGTGGGATTAATTCCTGGTTGGGGCGGCTGTAAAGAATATTTAAGCCGCTGGCTGAAGATGCCTAAAAAACCGGGCGGCCCCATTCCACCGATTGTTAAAGCCTTTGAAACCATCGGCTTGGCGAAAGTATCAAAATCGGCTGCCGAGGCCAAAGAATTGCTGTTTTTGGCTCATTCTGACGGTATTAGCATGAATAAAAACCGCTTGCTAGCCGATGCCAAGACCAAAGCATTATCGCTATCTTCGCATTACTCACCGCCGCAACCCTGTGTTTATCCACTGCCCGGTAAAACCGCCAAGATTCTGCTTAATATGAGTGTTAAGGCCTTGCACTTATTAGGCAAGGCCACCGACTACGATGTAGACGTTTCGGAAAAACTGGCCACAATTTTGAGCGGAGGAGATTGCGACATGACATCACCGTTAACGGAAGACAATATGCTTGCATTGGAATTGAACGCCTTTGTGGAGCTGGTGAAACAACCCGGTACTTTGGCTCGACTGGAGCATACGCTGAAAACCGGCAAGCCGTTGAGAAATTAGTCCGAGTAGTTATAATAACCACTGTGAATAGTAAGGCTCTCATTAAGCAGTTAGAACAAGATGGCTGGACACTTGTCAGAGTCAAAGGTTCTCACCATCAATTCAGACATAGCAGCAAAAAGGGTTTGGTAACAGTCAAGCATCCTGATGGGGACATCCCAAAAGGTACGCTAAATAACATCTTTAAACAGGCGGGTTGGAAATGAAAATTCCTGTAGTACTTCATTCAGACGACGGTCAACACTATGGCGTTAGTGTGCCTGATTTAGCAGGCTGCTTTTCGGCAGGGGATAGCATAGAAAATGCGCTGGAATCTGTTAAAGAAGCAATAGAACTGCATTTGGAAGGATTGATAGAAGAAGGTGAGGATATGCCAATTATTGCGCCAATTAGCCAACATCAACAAAGCCCTGATTATGCGGATGGCGTTTGGGCGGTAGTCGATGTGGATACGACAGTCTTTGAGGGCAAGGCAGAAAAAATCAACATTACTCTCCCCAAATTATTACTAAAGCGCATCGATGATTACACCCATGCCAAGCACTTAACACGCTCTGGGTTTTTAGCAGATGCAGCCAGGGCTGCTATGCGCTAGGTTATTATTTCTGCTTTTCATGACATTATCCATCGTGTTGTGTAGGCTAAAACCCCTAAAACTCTTGTCAGGAGAACACCCATGCTCTGGTTTTTCGCATTACTCATCACCTCATGGGCTTTGTTCTATTACAAAACGCCAATACTCTGGGCCACCGTCGCGTTAGCATTGCTACTCGGTGCTTACACCAAAACATTCGGCTTAACAGTGTGCAGCATCGGTTTATGGGCTGTATTTTTAGTATGCTTTATACCGCTCAATATCCCCGTCATCCGGCAACAACTCTTTAGCCGCTGGATTTTCAAGCTAATGAAAGGCGCGCTGCCGCCGATGTCACAAACCGAACGGGAGGCATTAGAAGCCGGTAACACCTGGTGGGATGCCGAGTTATTTTCAGGCAACCCCAACTGGAAAGTATTAATGGATCTACCTGCCTCGCGTTTATCTGACGAAGAGCAAGCCTTTATTGACGGCCCCGTTGAAACCTTGTGCGCAATGCTGAACGACTGGGATATTACCCATAAGCGTAAAGATCTGCCGCCGGAAGTGTGGAGTTACATCAAGCAGCAAAAATTCTGCGGCATGATTATTCCCAAAGAATATGGCGGACTGGCGTTTTCCGAGACAGCGCATTCCGAAATTGTTATGAAAATTGCCAGCCGCAGTACCACGGCGGCAGTTACCGTGATGGTGCCGAATTCGCTGGGCCCTGCAAAATTACTGCTAAATTACGGCACGGAACAGCAAAAAAATCATTATCTACCCCGTTTAGTAACAGGTGAAGAAATGCCGGCGTTCGCGCTGACAGGGCCGCAAGCGGGTAGCGATGCGGGCGCAATGCCGGATACGGGTGTTGTTTGTTATAGCCAGGATAAGATTCTGGGCATACGTCTCAATTGGGAGAAACGTTATATCACCTTGGGGCCGGTAGCTACCGTACTGGGGCTTGCCTTCAAGCTCTATGATCCCGATCATCTCATCGGCGATAAAGAAAATATCGGTATTACCGTCGCCCTGATACCGACAAATACGCCCGGCGTTTCTATAGGCAGACGACACAACCCGCTCGATTCAGCCTTTCAAAACGGCCCTAACTGGGGCAAAGATGTGTTTATTCCCATGGACTGGATTATTGGCGGTGTTGATCAAGTTGGTAATGGTTGGAAAATGCTCATGCAAAGCCTCACCACCGGCAGAGCCGTTTCGCTGCCCGCGCTTAGCGTGGGTGCGGCAAAATTCACTTGCCGCAACACCGGCGCATACTCGCGTATCCGCAAACAATTCAATCTCCCCATTGGTGAATTTGAAGGTATCCAAGAGCCGCTGGCGCGCATGGCGGGCGAAACCTATATTCTCGATGCCGCACGTAAAGTGACGAATGCCGCTTTGGATAACGGAGAAAAGCCTGCCGTCATATCCGCCATCCTCAAATATGAACTCACCGAAAGAATGCGCCGCATTGTTAATGACGGCATGGATATTCAAGGCGGCTCGGGTATTTGTCTGGGGCCCAAAAATTATCTGGGACGCTTGTATCAGGTAATCCCCGTTAGCATCACCGTTGAAGGTGCGAACATTTTAACCCGAACCATGATGATTTTCGGTCAGGGCGCCATTCGCTGTCATCCGTACATCCAAAAAGAAATGGCGGCATTACAAGAAAATGACCTAAAGAAGTTTGATAACCTGCTATTTCAACATATCGGCTTTTTCACGCACAACATGGCGGCCAGTTTTTGGTTGGGATTAACGAATGCCTGCTTTAAGCCTGTGCCAGGCAATCGGGATACCAAGCGTTATTATCGACAAATTGCCCGCTTAAGCGTCGGATTCGCACTGCTTGCCGATTTCGCCCTATTAACCCTCGGCGGCTCACTGAAACGAAAAGAAAGACTCTCAGGCCTTTTTGCCGATGTCTTGAGCAACCTGTATTTGTGTTCCTGTGTACTTAAACATTATCAGGATCAAGGCTGCTTGACTGACGATGCACCTATATTGCAGTGGGCTTGCCAACAAACTATTTACCGAGCCCAACAAGCATTACGCGCGGTTTTCTGGAAACTGCCATTGCGCCCCCTTGCGTGGATTTTGCGTAGTCTTATTTTCCCCCTCGGAAAACCTTACTCACCACCTGGAGAGCTTCTGATTCACAAAATTGCATCAGTGCTGCTTACCGATACCCCTGCTCGTGACCGCTTAACCCGTGGCATTTATATCAACAGCGACGCCGACGATGCCACCGGCAGAATTGAAGTTGCCTTTAAAGCCGTATTGGCAGCCGCGCCGGTAGAAACTAAAATCCGCTTTGCCCAAAAGCAAAAGCAGCTGTTGAAAGGCGACCCGCTTAAAATGCTTGCAGAAGCCTTAAGAAAATGCATCATCTCTCAAGATGAAGCCGATTTTTATGTTACAGCTGAACAGACCAGATTGGCGGCTATAACTGTCGATGATTTTAGCGCCGAGGAATTAATGGGTAACGGATTTAAAGCGGAATAGTAAATCTTTATTTTCCCTTATCTGATGTTACTGTCTGCGGTTAAGCATTTTTGTAAAGATTTTTTATGGTGGGCAATCCTATCTCCAATCAGCGTTTCATTAATAAAATGACTGCAAAAAACTTTACTCGTTTAATTTGGGTGCTGAACATGACTTATTTACTCGAGTCCTCAGTGAAAACCCCAAAGCTCATAATCCGCTGGTAACGTTTTTCCAGCATATCATCAATATCTTGATGCTTTAATTCTGTCAAATGACGATTCAATGCTTCTTTTAAATTCAAGGCAATAATCCTGAAATTTCGATGACCTCCACCCAAAGGTTCTCTTACGACTTCATCCAGAAAACCCTGTTCACGAATACGGTCAGAAGTAATGCCCATAGCCTCAGCCGCTAATTGTGACTTATCGGCACTTTTCCACAAAATGGATGCACAGCCTTCGGGTGAGATAACCGAATAGGTGCTGTATTCCAGCATAATTAAACAGTCGCCCACACCAATTGCCAATGCGCCGCCCGAACCACCCTCACCGATAATAGTACAAATAATGGGCGTTCTCAGTTTGGTCATTTCGAACAGGTTTCTGGCGATAGCTTCACTTTGTCCACGCTCTTCCGCGCCAATACCGGGATAAGCGCCCGGAGTATCGATTAAACAAATAATGGGGATTTTAAATCGCTCCGCCATTTTCATTACTCGCAATGCTTTTCGATAACCCTCAGGGCGCGGCATACCGAAGTTGCGATAAATTTTTTCCTTGGTATCGCGGCCTTTTTGATGACCAATCACCATCACCGGCTGCCCATCAAGTCGCGCCAATCCGCAAACAATGGCCGGGTCATCGGCGTAAGCCCGATCACCATGCAATTCGTGGAAATCGGTAAAAATATGCTCCACATAATCCAGCGTATAAGGTCGGCCAGGATGCCTGGATAGCTGAGAAATCTGCCAATCGGAAAGATTATTAAAAATGGATTCAGTCAGCGCCTGGCTTCTATCTTCCAGCTGTTTAAGCGCATCGGAAATATTAATTTTATTATCAAACTCAACATTGCGGAGTTCTTTAATTTTCGCTTCTAATTCAGCGATCGGTTGTTCGAAATCGAGAAATTTAAGGTCCATGGAGACGTAATCTGAGCTGTTAGATTAAATGATAGATTTTATAGAAATTTAGCAATTAATTCTAAATAAATTCTGTATTTAATAATCATCACCCACTCTTATGATCATTTTTAATATAAAAATGCCATCGCATCTCATCCGACGCAACGGCGAAACCGTTCTAAAATTCTTGACTTTGGTATCGGAACACAACATTTCTAGAATGATCTGTCATACCCAGGTAGTCGAATACCCTACTACATTGCGGGCTTATTTTTTGATGGTTGATGCAACGCTGTCTTTACTAATGGATTTAATCAACCCGTAGCAAATCTTGGCAGACAGGTTGTGTTTTCAGGCCCATGGCCTTTCATATCTTGAAACGATCTGCAGCCAATTCCAATCGAGTAGGTAATGATGACTGTCACCCCCCAATGGTCTCGATTGAACTTGAGAACGTGTTCGGCGTTGGCGCTCATCAGCGAGTGACTTGTCAGGCCGTAAGGAATGCCGTTGGCTTCTTTGCCACTTTTTTTGTCAATCGAGTAGCGTCGTATGGCAACTATTTGCCCGACAAAATGAAAATCAACAATTCTATGAATGAGCATAGACAACTAAAAGTCTCTTTTCAAATGCCCCCCCGCAAGTCCTGTTACGAGCAATCAATGAGCACCACGATTAATATTGTGTTGATACTCAATACCTTCGGTTAAATTATAACCTTCGTCATTGAATAGATCGTCGGTAAAAAACAAATGCATATCTATGATCCACGCAATTTTTTTTTGCTTATTGTTTTCTATAATAATGGTTGAAAGTTTATGATTGTTATCAATAATCTGATCCACAATTGTTTCTGGGTTACTAGGGTCTTCTTTTAGCGCACCAGATACAATACGTTGCGCAGATTCCATTGTCAGCACGGGTTGTATAGTAGGTAGCTCAGCGTTTTTATCATTTTCAAGTGACTGCGCGTCAAAATAACCAATATCATAGCCAAGCTTAAATGTCAGACCAATCAGAATCACGCTGCCACTAACAGAGAGGGCAGTTTTTAATCGCCTTCTAACGCGAGGATTTGATAGTTTTTTTATAATAACGCGAATTTTCATGACTACATTATCGCATTACCCACTAGGATTCACATAGAGCTTAAAGTTTGTATTTATGGGCTCATCTTGCTTTATCACTCATGCGTGGGCGTCAACAGCACATGGAGCGTATGTTTGAGGCTATGAGTAGCCGGTATGAGTATAGTTGGAGAAAATTAACGAGCCCACCGGGGTCAAACAACTTTATTCAACCGGAATTAAAAACGCTCCAAACACAGGACTAAAAAAGCATCATAAGCCAGTTTATCCGCTTCCTCTGTCTCATGATAGTCGAGCTAATGATGCTTTCCTGCATGACGTCCCATTTAGGTCAGTCTAATTATTGTTTTGAAAAAAAGATGATCGCGTATTTATTGGCTTGTCAGCTGCAATGCTTTGTTTGCAGCCAGTTGTTCAAGACGCTCTGCCTACCAGACTTTTATTATTGATTGACGTGTTACTCCCACTCGGCTTGCTTCTTTATCTAAAGATTACGTTTGCTCCACATCAATACTATTGAACAAGCCAATGCCTTTCTTCCCGAGTATATTGAGACCTATAACCGGCGTTTTGCCGTTACCCCCAAAATGCCACTGATACCCACAGTGAAGTTTTTCATAATGACACAGAACTGGAGCTCATCTTGTCCTTGCACTTCACCCGCAAACTCTCCAAAAATCTGACCATCCAATTCTAAAACCGAGAATACCAGCTTCAGGGGCAAAGCCAGGGTTATCGTCTGAGAGACGCCGCAGTAATGGTATGCGAAGCATTTAACAACCCTGTAACAATCCTGTATCAAGGAAAACCGCTTCCTTATCAGGTGTTAGCAGAAGGTGAGCCACCTGTGTTCCTTGATGACGAAATAAGCGTGGATTAAGCTAAAGCGAAACAAGCGGCTAACCGCGCTTACAAACCGGCGCCCGATCATCCCTGGCATAAGATGGCCAAGGCAGCGGTACTCAATGCTTCTTCACGGTAAAATATCCTTAGCCGATAATGGATTATGCCGAGTAGCAAGAGCCAGAAAAAAACAAATGTAAGGAGTCGTGGATAAACTATGGACGGCTCTGTGGACAACCTGATGGACAACTCCTGGGAGTGGGCCACAGGTTGACGCACAGGCCGCCCACAGCTTACCCACAACAGCTTATTTTGATAAAGCAACAATTTATTGATTTGAATGATTTCGCTTGAGCCAAAGGGGACATTTCTGCTTTGGGATGACATAAAACAAGCTCATGAAAGATAAAGTCGCTTAGTTTATTTTTCATGGCTTTTTTTAAGTATACTAAATTGAATGCGATAACTGATAAGGGCTACAATAGTCATTAGTAATCAGGACAGCCTACTGTTTTACATGCAGTATCTGCAATGAAACAATTCGTAAGCTCTTGATAGGGTATGGGATTTTAGGCTGGCTGGACAGCAGCCTCATTACTCCTTCCAAGACATGAGCGATGAAGCTTTAAATGCATTGCTGAACGGCACACTTTGCCAACCTCGAATGATGTAAATCCGGGCAAGACATTGGGACGACATATTAATCAGTCTCAGAAAAATTCATTTGCCTTTACCGGTAAACCTACTTCGATCAACATTTCTCCTAATATGAATAAATTTGCTGTCGAAGAGTTGGTGCCACATGCCGGCAATTTGGTACTACTGAACAGGGTCATTGAATTCGATGAAGACAATATGAGTGCAGAAGTAGTCGTCCGTGATGATGGCATGTTTGGTGACGGTAACACAGTACCCTCTTGGCTGGGAATAGAATATATGGCGCAAACCATCGCGGCGTTAGGCGGTATAAAACGCAGACTGGCTAAAAAACCACTCAACCTGGGATTTTTACTGGGAACCAGGCGGTATGATTGTAATGTTGCCACTTTTTTTGTTGGCTCCGTTTTAATCATTAGTGTTAAACGGTTGATAGAAGATCAGGGAATGGGAGTGTTTGATTGCCGTATTTCAGCAGAAGGGATATCGGCCACTGCAAAATTGAATGTTTATCAGCCCGATTCAGCCATAAACCGGGTAATAACCAACTAAAAAACCATGAGTAATACAATTTTGAGGACTGTCTTTATCGGCGTTATTGGCAAGTCACAAGTTCTGTATCAGGATAAGGATGCAGCTTATATCACCCGGTGGATAATTTTCATAATCGGAGGGTTGTGTTGATGAAACGGGTTGTGGTGACCGGCATGGCAGCCCTTACGCCGCTGGGAAATAACTGGGAAACGGTTGCTCAAAAGCTTAAATCGCAAACGACTGGCATTCAAAAAATGGCTCAATGGGCTACATACAAAGGTCTGAATACTCACTTGGGCGCACCGGTGGATTTTTCCAGGCCCGAGCATTATTCCCGCAAACAAGTTCGGGGCATGGGGAGGGTGGCAATGTTGGCTACCTATGCTTCGGAACTGGCTTTAATTGATGCCGGTTTATTAGACGATCCCTGTTTAACAAGCGGTCAGGTGGGCATCTCTTATGGCAGCTCCTCCGGCAGTTTTGATGGCCTGATAGATTTTACCAAAATGCTGCTAAACCACGATAAAGGCGGCTTGAATGCAACTTCGTATATACGCATGATGGGGCATACCTGTCCGGTCAATATCAGCCTTCATTTCGGCATTACCGGGCGCATTATTCCGACTTCCTGCGCCTGTACCTCCAGTAGCCAGGGCATCGGTTACGCCTATGAGACGATTAAACATGGTCTTCAAATAGCCATGATAGCTGGCGGCAGTGACGAATTGTCAGCTGCTCAGGCGGCCGTATTCGATACCTTGTTTGCGACCAGTATCCGTAATGATGAACCGGACAAAACGCCGCGTCCGTTTGACAAGGATCGTGACGGACTGGTGATCGGCGAAGGCGGCGGGACTTTAATTCTGGAAGAAAGAGAGCATGCCTTAAGCCGGGGTGCGCCTATTTATGCCGAGATTATTGGCTTCGGCACCAATTGCGACGGTCTGCATGTTACCCAGCCGGATAGCAACAGTATGCAGGTGGCGATGCGACTGGCGTTGCAAGATGCGGGCCTCGATGCGGCCGCGATTGATTATGTCAGCGCGCATGGCACCGCGACCGAACTGGGCGATATTGCCGAAAGTCATGCGACGGCGGCAGTGCTTGGTAACAAGATTCCGATCAGTTCAATGAAAAGCTATATCGGTCATACACTGGGAGCCTGTGGCGCCATTGAAGCCTGGGCGGCAGTGCAGATGATGAATGAAGGCTGGTTTCATCCGACAGCCAATCTGGACAATATCGATCCCGCCTGCGCAGAACTGGATTACATCAAAGGCGATATTCGAAAAATGGATTGCAAGATTCTAATGAGTAATAATTTCGCCTTCGGCGGCATTAATACTTCATTGATTTTCAAACGGTTTTAATTATTTTTAATTATATCCTTAGCAGCTGTCCACTATCTTCTGCAACCAGCATCCTGGAATATCAGTTCACCTCAAAGCCCTGTTCTCTTGACGGCCGAAGGAACGCAGAAAAAACCAAGGTATGTTCAGGAATATGCAGGTAATAACTTGAGAATTATTAGCTTATTGTTCGCGCATGATGCGCCTTGTTCCTCGGCACATCCTACCACAATGATTCATTCGAATATCGTATAAATTTTATCCAAAGATTGTCACCTTTAATGCGAATTAATAGATGAATACTATTTATTTCAATGATTTATATTCATTATATGAGGTAAAGCGCTAACTATATTCAATTAACTAAACTATCAATGAACTGGAAAGATCACTTAGTAACAATTTATTTTTATGTATGCATGCATTATCGAAACGGATTGTGGGTTTATTATGCGAATTAAGAACTGAAAAAGCCAGATTAATAACAATCAATAACGTTTGCATGACAATAATGAGTAGTCTATTTTCCAGGCAAAATAAGTCATTGTTTGTTTGAATTTTTATTTAGCTCTTAATTCACATTTAAGCATTTACTTACAGACAACAAGAAATACTGCCCGACTTACGCAGGCTGTAAAAAAGCCGGGTTAATAAATTCAAATCCTGCTGTTCAGCTAAAAATAGCTGCGCCAGCGTGGCGACAAAAGCGTCTATTGATTGTGTTAGCTCGGTATTAATTCCGGGATAATAGGCATGACTGAAGGGGTTGATGTTGATAAATTGAATAGCTTCTTCAACGTCCAATGCCTGTAACACTTTATGAAAAATCTGACCGCCCCGATAGCCTTGTGGTCCGCAACCGCTGATCAGGTATACGCCGGAATCCAAGTGATTTTTTTTGGTTTGAAGCCATGCGCATAACCCCAGTATCGCTAGTGAGCTTTCCAGAACCCACACTGATTTGCTCAATTTGTCCAGAAGAGTGGCGGCTTTTAGCCAGGCGATACAACTGCCGGCAACAATTACATTGTCGTCTATCAAGGTTTCTGCAATCCCAGTTTTTCCCACAAAATCGCCGGTGATTCATAACACATTTCTTCACTCGCTATATCGACCGCAACCTGATAAGTACAACCTCGGGTCAGACGTGTTCCGGTCAGTTTGTCGAAAATCCGGTAATTGACTTTTAATCGGTTTTCCCACTCGGTAATTCCTGCATGGACAATGATTTTTTGCCCGAATTTCGCAGGTCTGGCATAACGTATGCGCAGATCAATAACAGGCCAGGCATAGCCGGAAGCTCGCATCTGCATATAGTTGTAACCGATTTTGTCCAGCAAGGCACAACGCGCCACTTCAAAATATTTCACATAGTGTCCGTGCCAGACAATTTCCATCAGATCGATGTCGAAAAATGGCACTTCAATTTCAATTTCGCAGGCCACGATTCCTTCACTCATAGAAGCCCCATTACTGAACAAGCTTCACACAGGTAAAAGCGCGACTCAATGTTCCTTGGAACGACCGGTCTCAAGAAAAACAGCTTTTGTGCTGACTTGTTCCTCATCTGTTTACTCATCGCCGCCCTGCCAGAAATCATAAAAATTGAACCATTGCAAAGGTTCTTGTAAAGAATAGTGTTGTAATGTGTCCGAAAATTTCTGCGCACAGCGCTGTATCAGATCATCCCGTTGTTTTCTGGGAAACGACAGACCATCGCTGAAGTGTTCAAAATAGATCACCTGTTTGCCATTTTGCTTTAAACAAAACAAAGTAAATACCGGGCATTTCAGTAACGATGCCAATATAAACGGCCCTTGCGGAAACAAGGCAGTCTTACCCAAAAAATCCGCTTTGGTAACCCGGCTCTGGCCGGTGACCGGGGTTCTGTCAGCGGCAATCACCACCAATTCACCTGCATCTATCTTATCCTGTAGCAGTATCGCTGTAGCCGCATTCATCTCGGTAACCTGAATCAAATTCATTGTTCCGGCTTCTGCATAACGATTCAGCAGGGTATTGAATTTTTTTGCATGTTTGGTATGCGTCAATACATTGACAGTCTCTTTTTTTCCCAGATAGGCCATCACCCGCCCTACTTCCAGATTCCCCAGATGAGAACCTAAAATCAGTAAGCCCTGCCCTTGTCCGACGTGCTGAAGTATCGCTTCGCGGCCATGAAATTCGACATCCTTTAGCGTTATTGCACCACTCCACGCTGCTAGCTTATCTACTATTGCATTAGCAAAACTGATGAAATGTCGGTAGCTGCCGTATAAGCCGGTATGAATCCTGTTGACCGGCAAATAAGCGGATATCCTTTGCAAATACTGAATACTGGCTTGCCGAGCTTTGCTATTGGTCAGCCAATAATAACTAACCACCGGATATAAAAAGATCTGAAGTATTCTTGAGCCAAACAGTAGGTACACTTTTAATAGCGCCTGCATGCCCCAGATGATGCCTCGCTCTTCCATTTGCGCCCAGTGTTTCATTGTCAGTGCCTCATTAATAAATGCGGCATTGCCGCGATGTACCGAAAAATAATTGCCCTATTTGCCGGATATGCTCATCAAGATAAGTTTTGTCCTTTCTTCGTAGGGCGTGCCGCGCGCGCCTTATTCGCTCACGGCATGCGGCAAAGTCAAGGCGTGCGCGGCACGCCCTACGATGAGTATCTTTCCTCGCGAATACGGAGGAGAACGCTTTGCTGACTAACAACAACGCGCTTTATTAACACAACCCCCCATTAACAGAAAGCACTTGCCGGGTGATATAGCCCGCATCTTCGGACATTAAAAATGCGACCGCTGCCGCCACTTCTTTGGGGTTGCCAACTCTACGCGCCGGAATCATTTTTTTTATCTCCTCAAGCGGCAATTCACTGACCATTTCCGTATCGATAAGCCCCGGCGCAACACAATTGACGGTAATGTCACGTTTTGCCAGTTCTAATGCCAGTGCTTTTGTAGCGCCGATGATGCCTGCTTTTGCCGCACTGTAATTGACCTGTCCACGATTGCCCATTAAACCGGAAACCGAAGACATGGTGACAATACGCCCCGGTTTGCGCCGTCTGATCATAGGCATGATTACCGGCTGTAACACATTATAAAACCCGTCAAGATTGGTATGCACCACGCTATCCCATTGTTCTCCTGTGAGCGATGGAAAGGCGTTGTCCGCAGTAATCCCTGCATTACAAACAACACCGTAATAAGCGCCGTGGGTTTCTATATCCAGATTGATTTGTTCGGCGCATTGCGCGCGGTCGGCTATATCAAACTGTAGGATTCTGGCTCTCTGTCCAAATTGTTCAATTTCCGCTACGACTTGTTCGGCTTGTGACTGCTGGCTACGGCAGTGGATCACCAGATCAAAGCCCTGGTGCCCCAGATACAAGGCGATGGCTTTTCCTATGCCGCGACTGGAGCCGGTGACTAAAATAGTTTTATTCATAGTATGTTTGTCTGTTGTTTCAAGGAATAGCGACTCTGCCTACTAATAGAACACTGATGACATGGATTCGACTGATCATCACTCATATTGGGTTCATTCAAGTCATGTCACTATTGGGTACACATTCATAAAGTGAAGGAAGAAATATGCACCTACGGCTAATAGTTACTCAGGCATATTATCTCACTTAAAAAATTAAATCCGTGTAAACCCGCGTCATCCGTGTGCCAATTACAGCCCCGCAACATCGGTCATGTTCTTGCAATCACAATCGAAACATTATTGCCGCCAAAAGCGAAAGAGTTGCTTTGACAGGTATTAATTTTGCGGCCTAAAACCCTCCCTTTTTCGACCAGATTCAAAGCCGCCAATTTACTATCCCGCTCATCATCATTCACATTGGGAATTAATGTGCATTGCCCGTCATCACGGGTCAACAGTAACCAGCAAAACGCCAGCTCCAATGCAGCCGCTGCGCCCAGGGTATGGCCCGTCATTCCTTTACTGGAACTGACCGCTAAACCCTCGCCGAATAAGGCATTGACCGCTTTGCTTTCCATCGCATCATTTAGCACAGTAGCCGTACCATGCAGATTGAGATAATCAATGTCACCGGGGCTTTTACCCGCGTCATTCAAAGCCTGCTGCATCGCTCTGATTACCGCTGTTCCTGCGGGGTCTGGCGCGGAAAAATGATAGGCGTCACTGCTCGCACCGATGCCTTTTAATTCTACCGCAGCTGGTTCTTTACTCAATACAAAGAGACTGACGGCCTCGCCAATATTGATGCCGTCACGGTGCAACCCAAACGGTTTGCAAAGGCCGGTACTGAGTGACTCTAATGCCGCGAAACCGTTCACGGTTAGACCGCATAAACTGTCTGCGCCACCGGCAATCACCGCATCGCAAATCCCAAGCTTAATCATTCGGCGAGCTGAAGCAAAAGCCTTGCCACTTGAGGAACAGGCGGTGGAAACGGTATAAGCGGGACCACTGATGCCCAGAAAAGCCGCTAAAAAATCAGCGCCCGCGCCCATTTGCTGTTGTTTGTAGTGAAATCCATCAGGCACCGCACCCTTTTTAGCCTGATAAGCTAAAGCCAGCTCGGTATTTCTTACGCCCGATGTGCTGGTGCCCAGAACAATACCCATGCGGTCACCGCCAAATTTGGCAAGCATTTCGTCCACCGTCTTGCCAATCTGGCTTAAAGCCGCCAGCAATAATTGATTATTGCGGCATCGATAGACCCTATATTGCTGGTCTATCTCTGGCAATTCAGAAGTGATCTGACCGAGAAACACATTGTTCCCAGGACTAAATTCATCCGTTTTAATCAAGCCCGACCTGTCACCGGCCAGCAGACGCGTTAAAACCTCGGCCTTTGAACTTCCAGCCGCGCACAATAAGCCGAGATCATTCAGATATAGCTTCATAACTGATGGTTTTAATCTGTAAGCGGTAGTTGTGGCGGTAATTAATCAGCTCAACTGATTTAGCCCAAACAGGATCAGGCAATAAATAGTTAACGTCAACCGTCTTGTTGCCCTGGTAATAAAGTCGTCGATGAGTTTTATCAAACTCCAGCCGCCAAGGAGAACCGTGCAAACTTTTTTGCAAAACGGTAACCGGCCAATAGACCAGTTGCAAATCGATGATAATAAATTCCGGGGCTACCGAATCCGGAAGTAGCGGGCTTTTATCCGATACGATAGTTTTTCCGTCGTAAGTCAGATTAAATAAACTAAGCCCATCGCTCGTTAAGCCTGCCATGGCGATTCGCTGTTTATCCAACTCCAGAACACACAACAATGTCTCTGTACGATCTGGCCACAATGCTGTTATTTGTTGCAC
>Ga0209798_10001268_pt1 | contig 15322 bp, 14 predicted proteins | sample DOMMetBare3Fresh_FD_187475 | JGI IMG/M metagenome (GOLD analysis project Ga0209798, IMG submission 187475) | Wetland sediment microbial communities from St. Louis River estuary, USA, under dissolved organic matter induced mercury methylation -... | ecosystem: Environmental > Aquatic >...
TGGCGAGGTTGGCGCCGTCCCCGCTCCGGAGCTGGATGATCGGTTGCTGGGCCAGGGGCACGCCCGCGGTCGCCTGCCCCGATGGCTGCTGCACGATGGCCAGCACGGGCGGCGGCGGAGCCTGCACCGTGTGAGGCTCGGTGCCGCTGCTGGCCGCGAAGCCGCCCGTCGCGGCGTAGTCGGCCGTGAGCGTCCGGTTGCCGACGGTGTTGAGCCGGAGCTTGCAGTTGCCGCTGCCGTTCGAGAGGGTGCCGCTGCAGGAATCGTTGCCGTCCCGCACCCGCACCGATCCCGTCGGGGTGCCGCCGACAGATGTGACCTTGAACTGCACCGTGATCTGGTCGCCGGCCCGGGAAGGATCGGGAGCGTCCGACGTGATCGTGGTGACGGTCGGCGCCGCGCTGAGCGTGATCGGCGTGCTCGTGACCGACGCGAAACTGGTGGCCGAGAAACCCAGTGTCCGCGTTCCAGGGGAGCCGCGGAGCACGAGATCGGTGAAGGTCGCCCGCCCGTCAGCACCCGTGGAGCGCTTGGTGGTCCCGCCGAGCGAGCCGCCCCCCGATGCGATCGACACCGCCACCTCGACGCCGCTCTGCTTTGACTCGTTCCCCTGCGCGTCCAGCAGCTGAATGACCGGCTGCTGGCCGAGCGGGACGCCGTTCACCGCACTTGGCGATGGCTGGGTGAGCACGGAGAGCCGCGCGGGAGCTCCCGCCGTCGCGGTGGCGCTGAACTCGGCGACGCCGATGCCCGACACGACCGCGCTCACCGTGTTGGCGCCCGGCGCCGTCCCCAGCGTCCAGGCCGCGGCGCTGCGCCCGCTCTGGTCGGTGCTCGACGTCGCCGGCGTGATGCTGCCGCCGCCGGTGCGGATCACCCAGGTGACCGCCACGCCGGGCACCGGGTTGGCCTGGGCGTCACGCACTTCGATGACGAGCGGCTGCGGCAGCTCGGTGCTCACCGGCCCGGTCTGGTCGTCGCCCGACACGATCGACACGCTCGAGGCGGCGCCGGCGGTCGCGGTATGCACGAATGCCACCGGCGAGCCTGCGAGCCCGTTCACCGTCGCGAGGGTGCGCTGGGTGCCGGCGGTGGTCCCCAGGGTTCGCTCGACCGAGGTGCGTCCGTCCTGACCGGTCGTCGTGGTCGCGGCGCTCACGCTCCCGCCGCCCTCCGCGCTCCAGGCGACCTCGACCCCGTCGATCGGGTTCCCGAAGGCGTCCGCCACTTCCACCACCAGCGGGCTCGCCAGCGGGGCACCGACCGGCCCGCTCTGGCCGTCGCCGCTCACGGCGCGGATGCCGTTAGCGCTCTGGGGGAGCGCGGTGAGCGTGAAGCCGGTGCTGGCCGTGGGAGTGCCGTGGGCGCCGAGCGCGCGCACCTCGCCGGTCTGCGGACCAGGGCGGGTGCCGAGCACGACCTGGGTGCTGGCGTGGCCGTCGGTGTCGGTGGTCACCGTATCGGGGTCCACCGCGGCCCCCGGCGCGGGGTCGTTCAGCACGAAGACCACCGTCGCCCCTTCGACCGGCCGGCCGCTGGCGTCGGCCACCGCCACCACGAGTGCCTGAGGAAGCGCCTCCCCGACCCGGCCGTTCTGCTGATCGCCCCGCAGGAGGGTCACGGACGCAGGGTCGCCGGCACCGGGAAGGAAGAGGTTCTCTCCCCCGCCGCACGCGGTGACCAGTGCCGACAGCGCCGCCAGTCTCAGTACCCCCGGGACTCGCATTCCTGCACCTCGCAATTCGTGGGCGCCAACGCCCGGACGGGGCATCGAGCGCGATACGGAGGAAGATAAGCCTGTGCGAGGGGATAAGTCGCGGTGATCCGTGGCCCAGCCGATGTCAGCGAACCCGGCCGGCTGCCAGACCCGCGGCCCGTCCCGTGGCCCAGGCCCAGAGAAAGTTGTAGCCGCCGATCGGTCCGAACGCGTCGAGCACTTCCCCACACACGTAGAGGCCCGGATGACGGCGGCTCTCCATCGTTCGGGGATCGATCTCCGCGAGGCTCACCCCGCCCCCCGTTACCTCGGCTTTTCGGTAGCCCTCGTCTCCCGTCCATGGGAGCTCGCCGCGAACCAGCACCTCGATCAGCCGCCGCCGCTCCGGACGTCTCAGTTGTGACAGCATTCGGGTGGGCGGCACCCCCACCTCTGCGGCGAGCACATCCGCCAACCTCTCTGGCAGCTCGCGCCGGAGCACGCCGGCCACGGTGCGCGTGCCTTCCGGGCGCAGTGCCTCCTCCCATGCCGATTCGTCGAGGCTGGTCCAGCGCACCCGCAGGCGGGCCGTCCCGTCTCCCTCAGTGCGGGAGCGAACGACCACATGGGAGACGTCGAGCACTGCCGGGCCGCTATAGCCACGGTGGGTGAAGAGCAGCCCTCCGGTGGCAGTCGCGCTCCGGCGACGGTCGCGCGCGGTGATCATCACGGGCAGGGACACCCCCGCGAGCGCCGCATGTACTGCCGGCTCCATGACGATCGGTGTCAACGCGGGGTAGGTCGGGTGGACCGTGTGCCCCAGCGCCGCGAGCAGCGCGAGCCCGCGGCCGTCGCTGCCTGTGCTGGGCACGGAGAGGCCCCCGGTGGCCACGACGACTGCGTCCGCGTCGAGCGGGTCGGCGCCGTCGCGCTCGATGCGCCAGCCGCGCGCCGCTGGGCTCAGACCCGTGACCATCGTCTCAGGCAGGAAGCGTGCGCCACGACGGCGCGCCAGGTCGAGCAGCCCATCACGCACGTCCCTGGCACGCTGGGAGGCCGGAAAGAGCTTCCCCGAGTCCTCCTCCTCGACCAGCGGGAGGCCGAGCTCGCGCTCGAAGAACTGGATCTGCTCCGAGAGCGGCCACGAGCGGAGGATGTTGCGGAGCGTATGCGGGGAGGAATCGGTGACGAAGCGGCCCTCATCCACCCGCGCGGGGAGGATGTTGCACCGCCCGCCGCCGCTGATGAGAATCTTGCGTCCGCCGTCGCGCGTTCGCTCGAGCAGCAGCGTCTCGGCGCCCACGGAGGCCGCAAAGATCGCCGCCATCGAGCCGGCGGCCCCGGCCCCGATGACGGCGATGCGGCGGGTTTGCATGGGAGCAATGTACTCCTCGGCGCCACTCCGACCGAGACTGGTGGAGCAGGCCGGCGGCGGCGCGCGCGCTACCCCTTGACGACGCCCACCGGCCGCAGGCGTGCCACCTTCCGCGCCAGCCCCGCCCGGTGGACGACATCGACAACCCGTTCGACGTCCTTGTAGGCGGTGGGTGCCTCTTCCGCCAGCTCGCCGCTCGAGGGACAGCGCACGATGATCCCCCGGCCTTCGAGCTCGCGGCGCACCTCGGCACCGGTGCGCGACCGCTTGGCCTCGCCCCGGCTCATTACCCGGCCGGCCCCATGGCAAGTACTGCCGAAGCTGAGCCCCAGGGCGGCATCGGTCCCCGCGAGCACGTACGAGGCGGTGCCCATGCTTCCCGGGATGAATACCGGCTGGCCCACGGCTCGATAGGGGCCGGGCGTTTCCGGGTGAGTCGGACCGAACGCGCGGGTGGCGCCCTTGCGATGCACGCAGAGCGTCTCGGCGCCGTGCGTCTCCAGCTTGGCGATGTTGTGCGCCACGTCGTATACGATCCGGAGCCGCCCGGATGGACCGTAGGCGCGCCCGAACACCGTCCGGACGGCGTCGGTGATGGCCTGACGGTTGGACCAGGCGAAGTTGGCGGCCGCGCACATCGCCCCGAGGTATGCCTGTCCCTCGGGCGAGGCGAGCGGTGCACAGGCGAGTTGCCGGTCCGGCAGCCGGATCCCGTACTGGGCCATGACCTGGTCCATCTGTCGGACGTAGTCCGTGCAGACCTGGTGCCCCAGGCCCCGGGAGCCCGTGTGAATCAGCACCGTCAGCTGGCCTCGGCGCAGCCCGTACGCCTCGGCCGCGGCGTCGTCGAACAGCTCGTCCACTACCTGGACTTCGACGAAGTGGTTCCCTGACCCGATGGTGCCGAGCTGGTCGTGGCCGCGTTGCTTGGCCCGCCCGGAGACCCTGGAGGCGTCCGCCCCGGGAAGCGCACCGCCGGCCTCGAGGCGTTCCAGATCCTCGGGCAGCGCCAGCCCCCGCTCCACCAGGAACCCACAGCCCTCCTCCAGTACCCGGTCCAGGTCGGCGGTGGAGAGATCGAGCCGCGGATTTCGCCCGGGCCCCGAGGGAATGCTGCGGCTCAGGTCGTGGACGGCGGCCTCGAGCCGCGGGCGCGCCTCGTCGAGGTCCATCGCCGCGGCGAGCAGGCGTACTCCGCAGTTGATGTCGTACCCGACCCCCCCGGGCGAGATGACCCCGTCCGACTCGCGCATCGCGGCCACCCCGCCGACCGGAAAGCCGTATCCCTCGTGGATATCGGGCATCCCAAAGACATGACCGACGACACCGGGCAGGGTGGCGACATTGACCAACTGCTCGACCGACCGATCATCCGCGATCTGGCGCCAGAGCTCGTCGTCGGCATAGATGCGGACCGGGACCCGCATGTCGGACCGGGCCGTTCGGGGAATCTCCCGCAGCAGCTCGCCGACCTTGGTCGTGGGGTAGCTCGAGGTCACCGCGGTCATACGTCCAGAATCACCTGGCCCTCCAGGCCACCCGGCACGTCGTCCACCCGCAGCCCGTGCAGCGTGGCCGCCTTGAGCAGTGCCGGCGCGCGCTCGATCAGGACCCCCCGGACCCGGGCGCGAACTCGTCCGTCCTCGGCCGAGGCAACCTCGAACTCGGCGCCGACCCACCGTTCCGCTTCGGCGAGATAGATCAGTTCATTCAGCCAGTCGGCCAGGAGCGCGGCGCGATCCGGGGCCGAAACTTCGATCACCCGCCACGTCCCTCGGCTCGCGTCGGCCCCACGCAACTGAAGCTGGGCCACGGCGCGGCCCGCCTCCGCGAGCAGCTCGGCGAGCGAGCCCGCCCGCACGCGCAGCCGGATCTCGGAGACGTGATCCACGATCTCGTGCGCGGGGCTCGGCGGAGCCGGACCGGTCACAGGCACCGCGGGGTCGGGCATGGGCTAAACGTATGCCTCGCCGCCTGAGCGGGCCGTGAAGGCTCCGTGACGCGATCCTCATGCTGCGGTGCTGGATGAGGCGATCTTCACGGCGTCCTCAGCCCCGTTTCAGCCCCACGGGGCATAATTGAGCCGACGTGGCGACGGTCGCCGGACCACTCCCCGGAGGATTCCATGAGCAGCATCGTGAAGGTTCTGGAAGTCATCGCGCAGTCGGACAAGAGCTTCGACGACGCGGCGCAGCAAGCGGTGCGCGAAGCGGCCAAGTCGGTTCGCAACATCAAGAGCGTGTGGATCGAGAACTTCTCCGGTGTGGTCAAGGGCGACCGCATCGTCGAGTACCGGGTGAACGCCAAGATCTCCTTCGTGGTCGAAAGTCAGAAGTAGCCGAACTCAGCGCGATCGCCATGGCGAGCGACAGCCAGAAGGTCGCATCGGAACTCCAGGCGCTGCTCGACGCGTCGCCCGACGCAGTACTGCTGGTCGATCGCTCGGGTACCATCGCCGTGCTCAATCACCGGGCGGAGGCCATGTTCGCCGCCGCCACCGGCCAGCTTCGCGGCAAGCCGATCGAGACCCTGCTCCCCGAGCGCCTCCGCGAGCGGCACGCCTCGGCCCGTGCCGCGTACGCTGCGGCACCCACCGTGCGGGCCATGAGCGCCCGGAGCGGGCTCGTGGGACTCCGGGCGGACGGAACCGAATTCCCAGTCGAGATCTCGCTCACGCCGGTCATCGGCTCGGCCGATGGGCTGGTGATGGCCGTCGTGCACCAGGCGGTCTCTCCCGCCCGCATCGAGGAGGCAATCGCCCGCACGGAGCAGGCCGTGGGCGCGCTCGACGCGATCCCGGACGCCGTTCTCACGACCGACGCCGACGGCAACATCGACTTCATGAACCGCTCCGCCGAGGCGCTTACGGGGCGGACCCGGGATTCGGCGCGCGGCCGACCGCTGAGCGAGGTGCTGCCTCTCACCAGCGAATCGAGCGGTGAGCCGCTGGAGAGCCCTGTCGCCGGGTGCCTGCGCAGCGGGACATCCGGTGGCACCTGCGAAGCTATGCTGCACGCGTCCCCGGGGCAGGAAGGCCGCGCGCTCGACCTCTCCACGTCGCCGATCCGCGATCCTTCCGGAGCGATCATCGGGGCGGCGGTCGTCGCCCGGGACGTGACCCATGCACGCGCCATCGCGCGGCAGCTCTCCCACCAGGCGACCCACGACCCTCTCACCGGCCTGGTGAACCGCAGCGAGTTCGAGCGGCGGCTCGCCCGTGCGCTGGGGAGCGCCGCCGAGCGGCATGGCGAGCACGCGCTGTGCTTTCTCGATCTGGACGGTTTCAAGCGGGTCAACGACGCCTGCGGCCACCTGGCCGGGGACGAGCTGCTGCGACAGCTGAGCGATCTGATGCTCGAGCGGATGCGCTCGCGCGATACCTTGGCACGCTTGGGGGGCGATGAGTTCGGCATGCTGCTGGAGCATTGCCGGCTGCCGACGGCAGAGCGGATCGCGGACGAGATCCGCAAGGCGATCGCCGCACACCGCTTCGCGTTCGGCGAGGAGAGCTATTCGGTGGAGGCGAGCATCGGCATCGTCCCCATCCGGACAGGGATCCGGCGGTCGAGCGACGTGCTCCGGGCTGCGGACACCGCCTGCTACCTCGCCAAGCGCGGCGGAGGCAATCGGATTCAGTTGTACGCTCCGCGCGAGCGGGCCGCCGACACGCGGAACGACCACGAGTGGGCGCGGCGGGTCCTGCGGGCCGTCGAGGAAGACCGCTTCCGGCTTTATGCCCAGCCCGTCGTGCCGCTGGACCACGGCGAGGGCCGCTGGCCCCGCTTCGAGCTGCTGCTCCGACTGGTCGACGAGGGCGGCGAGCCGCTCTCGCCCGGGGCCTTCCTTCCCGCCGCGCGTCGGAATGGGCTCATGCCGAGCATCGATCGGTGGGTCATCAAGCAGGCGATCCGGCAGCTGTCCGAATGGCGGCAGGCGCACCCCGGAGTGGAGCCGCCCGCCGTGGCGATCAATCTCGCGGACGAGACCGTCACCGGCGGCGATGCGATGGAGCTGGTGCATGAAGCGCTCGCCGGAGCCGAGGTGCAGCCGCGGGCGCTGTGCTTCGAGATCGGCGAGTCCGCGGTGGTCGCCAACCCCGCGGCGAGCGCCCACCTCCTGCGCCGGCTCCATGTCGCCGGCTGCCAGACCACGCTCGAGCATTGCGGCAGCGGGATGGCGGCATTCACGGTGCTCCGGCGGCTCCAGCTCGACTACCTCAAGATCGCCGGGCATATCGTGCGGGGACTCGCCCGCGATCCGATCGACCGGGCGCTGGCGACCGCCCTCAACGAGGTCGGGCACGTCCTCGGTCTCCGGACGATCGGTGTGCAGGTGGAGCGCCCCGAAGTGCTCGCGTGCCTGCGCCGTATCGGTGTGGACGGCGCCCAGGGGTTCGACATCGGGCGGCCGGAACCGTTCGACGACGCCATCGGACGGCTCGGCGTCCTGGTCGCATCATGAGCCAGGTTTCATCCCCGATTCATCCTCGCCGACGACCCTCGAGCGTATCGTGGTGGCGTCGGTCTACCGGAAACGACCATGACATCCATATCGCAGGTGTGGGATAAGACGCTCGTCAAGAGCAACGATTGGCTCAGGCAACTGGGTGCGGAGCTGAGTTGGGACAACGCCGATACCACTCTGCTCGCGCTCCGTGCCGTTCTGCATGCCCTGCGCGACCGGCTCCCGCCCGACGAGGCCGTCGAGCTGGCTGCCCAGATGCCGCTGCTGATCAAGGGCGTGTACTTCGAAGGCTGGAATCCCAGCGGGACGCCGATGAAGGCCCGAAGCAGGGAAGAGTTCTTCGCCCTGGTGAGGCGTCCGTTTCCGGCCGGCACCCTGGAGGTGGATCTGGGGCAGCTGACGCGCGCGGTGTTCAAGCTGCTCGCGGACCACGTGCCGGAGGGGGAGATCCGGGACGTGCGGGGAGTACTGCCCACCGAATTGGCGGAGCTCTGGCCGCAACCGGCGGCGGCTCGTTAGCGCGCCGGGCCGGGCATTCCACTGCTACAGGTACAGGAGGTCGAGATGAAACTCACGAAAGCGCTTCCAACCTCAGTCGCCACCATGCGCGACGAGTTCGATCGGCTGTTCGATCAGCTGCGGAACACCGGCGTCTTCGGACCGGCTCCGCGCGTCTTCGAGACGATGTGGTCGCCATCGACGGATTTCTCCGAGAATGAGAAGGAATTCATCGTTCGGGTCGAGGCGCCGGGCGTGCCCAAGGAAGACTTCGAGGTCAACCTGGAAGGGCAAACCCTGACGATCAGTGGTCGCCGCGAGTTCGAGAAGGAAGAGAAGACGGAGGAGTATTTCTGGCGGGAGCGGGAAGCAGGCAAGTTCGTCCGTACGCTCCAGCTTCCGACTCCGATCGACCGGTCGAAGGTGACGGCCGTCTATCAGGACGGAATCATGACGATCCGCCTGCCGAAGACCGAGCCGAGCGCCAAGACCCGGGTCCAGATCAAGTAAGACGGCGGGGCGGCCCACGGGGCCGCTCCGAACCGCCACGGCCCGCTACTGGAACGGCTTGCGCCGGCGGCGGCGGGTGCCCCGATGCCCGGGATCGGGGGCGTGATCCGCGTTCGGACCGAGGCGGTGGGCCTCGGGATCTCGTTGGCCGCGGCCGCGAACTGGGTCGTGCAGCGGGGCTGGTTCGGGCGGGTGCCGTACCAGCTCCTCGGTTTCGAGCCGAGCCCGCCGCAGGAGTGCTTGCAGCTCATCGGGCGCGAGAGTAATCGAGTACCCGGCGTCCGCTCGCTCGACCCGCACCTTGATCGCGGTGGCGCCCGGCCGCAGATGGGGGACGTGCTCCGGACTCAGATACCCCTCCAAGTCGGCCGGTCGTGGATGCAGATGATATCGGTCGCCATTTGGGAGCTCGAGCCGGACGAGCGGCTCGGCTGGCGCGTGAACGGGTCTCGTGGTGGACATGAGGGCCTCACTAGAGGTGATGGTTCAAACTACAGTGCGGCACGTGAACCGCGCGTGAAGACTTGCTGAAGCAGGTAACCCGGAGGCAGCCATGACGAAGGTACGGGACCTGATGTCCACCGAGGTCGTCAGCGTCGCACCGGAGTTGACGCTTCGTTCCGCTGTCGAGCTCCTTGCCGCACGCCACATCGGGGGCGCGCCGGTGATGGCCGGTTCCCGCCTGGTCGGTGTGGTTTCGGCGAGCGACATCCTGTCGTTTGAGGCCTCGGTGCCCGTCGTGCCCGCGCTCGGGCCCGAGGCGACGGAGTGGGAGCTCGAACCATCGGAGGAATGGCGGGAGGGAGATGAAGCACCCGGGGCCTTCTTCGCCGACCTTTGGCCCGATGCCGGTGGAGACGTCGCGGAGCGCTTCGAGGAGACCGGGAGCCCCGAGTGGGACATGCTCGCGGAGCATACCGTCGCCGAGGCGATGAGCCGCCGGGTCATCACAGTCGGCCCCGACGCGACGGCCGCCGCGGCGGCGCGGCTGATGACGCAGCTCCAGATCCATCGGCTGCTCGTGCTCGATCAGGGCAAGCTATGCGGCGTGCTGACCGCGATGGACGTGGTGCGGGCGGTGGGCCAGAAGCGGCTGTAGCGGGCTCGCACGGGAATCTTGGGTTGCCCGGGCAGGAGACTGCGATGGGCCCTCCTGGATTCGAACCAGGGACCGACGGATTATGAGTCCGCTGCTCTAACCACCTGAGCTAAGGGCCCGCAACGGGAAATGTAGCTCGACCACCGCGCTGAACATATCCGGAAGCGCTCCCTGGCCCGGCCGTGGGCCAGGGTTTCCTAGCGCAACATTCCCGCTACAATCCGGGAGGACGCGAGATCTCGCGGATCCGCAATTCCTGCCAACTGAGCTCCGCAATCGGTGAGGTGAAGCCGCAAGATATCAATAGGTTACACATGTCGATCGACCGCTAGATCCGGTGGGATTCACGCCGCGGGACCGGCCGCCTTCGGCTGGCCCGGTTTTGGCTTCGGGATCTCCGCGCTGGCGGGGTCACCGATCCGGAGCAAGCCCAGCGGGCCGGGTCTGAGCGCTCCCGTTGGCTCCGTGCTACCATTCCCTGGAACAGCAATCTCAGCCCCGCGACGACCGCCGACTTCTCTCGGAGGGTGCTTGAACCTCGATCCGATGCTCGCCATCGCCGCGTTCGGCATCGGCATCGTCGTCGGCCTCACCGGCATGGGCGGCGGGGCCTTGATGACCCCCGTGCTCGTGCTCTTCTTCAACGTGCCCCCGCTGGCCGCCGTTTCGTCCGATCTGGTGGCGAGCGCCGTGATGAAGCCGGTCGGCTCGATCGTCCACCTGCGACGCGGCACCGTCCACCTTGGGCTGGTCAAGTGGCTGTGCGTCGGTTCGGTCCCGGGGGCCTTCAGCGGCGTGCTGATCGCCCGGGCCCTCGGTCATGGCCAGGAAGTACAGGACGTCATCCGCATCGCGCTGGGGGTTGCCCTGCTCCTGGCGGCGGCCGGCCTCACAGTTCGGGCGTATATCCGGCTGGCCGAGCGCGCGCGCGTCCGCGACGGGCGCGCGGAGCCCCTGCCGCAGCATCGTCCGGACGTCGACGTCCGGCTGCTCCCCACGGTGGTTCTCGGCGCCCTCGGCGGGGTTGTGGTAGGATTGACCTCGGTCGGCTCGGGGTCGCTGATCATCATCGCGCTGATGGCGCTCTACCCGGGCCTCAAGGCCAGCCAGCTCGTCGGCACCGACCTCGTGCAGGCCGTCCCGCTCGTCGCCTCCGCCGCGCTGGGGCACCTGATCTTCGGCGACTTCAAGATGGACCTGACCACTTCGCTGCTGCTGGGCGCCATTCCCGGCGTCTGGATTGGCGCCCATCTGTCGGCGCGCGCTCCCGGGGGCCTGGTGCGCAGGGCGCTGGCGTTCGTGCTCCTGGCTTCGGCCCTCAAGCTCCTCAACCTCTCTACGGCCCATACCGGCATCGCCCTGGGCCTCGTGCTGCTGTTCGCTCCATTGCTGTGGATGCTGGTCCGCCGCCACCATGGCTTCCCTGCACTCGCATCGAGGGCCCCCCACGCCCAAACCAGGCCCGGTCACGCCGGCGGGGTCGCTCCCGCAACGGCGCCGAAGCAGACCGCCTCCGAATAGGTCGCGCTTCCAGCCTACATCGCCGTGAACCCGAAATGAACGCCACGGCGCAGGTCCCCAGCCCTCACCCGCCCGAGGATGCGAGCCGCCGCGCGCAGCTCAGCCTCTTCCTGTGCGGCGACGTGATGACGGGGCGCGGCGTGGACCAGGTGCTGCCGCACTCCTGCCTTCCGCATCTGTTCGAGCCCCATGCGACATCGGCACTCGACTACGTCGCCCTCGCGGAGCGCGCGAACGGGCCGATACCGCGGCCAACGGGGTACGCCGAGATCTGGGGCGCTGCTTTAGAGGTACTGGAGCGGGAGCGCCCGGATGTACGCATCATCAACCTGGAAACCTCCATCACCACCAGCGAGGACGCCGAGCCCAAGGGGATCAACTATCGCATGCACCCCGGCAATGTCGAAGTGCTTGCAGCGGCGCGCATCGACTGCTGTGTGCTAGCCAACAATCATGTCCTCGACTGGGGGCGGGCGGGGCTGCTCGAGACGCTCCGGACCCTCGAACAGGCCAGGATCCATGTGGCGGGCGCGGGCCACGATCTTCAGGAAGCGGCCAAGCCGGCAGTGTTGGAAGTGCCGGGCGGGGCCAGGGTCCTCGTCTTCGCCTTCGGTACGACCGATTGCGGCATCCCGCCGGAGTGGGCCGCAAATGGGGCGGGACCGGGCGTCCACCTCCTCCACGACCTCTCCGGAAAGACCCTCGAACGGCTCGCCCGGCTCGTGGCGGAGACGAAGCGGCCGCGCGATCTCGCAGTGGCGTCCATTCACTGGGGACCCAATTGGGGGTTCGGTATCCCCGCGGCCCATCGACGGTTCGCTCACGGGTTGATCGACGAGGCCTCGATCGACGTGGTGCATGGGCACTCGTCGCATCACCCGAAGGCGATCGAGGTCTACCGCGACCGGCCGATCCTCTACGGGTCCGGCGATCTCCTGAACGACTACGAGGGGATCCGGGGCCACGAGGAGTTCCGGAAGGACTTGGTGCTGGCGTACTTCCCGACCTTCGATGTCGCCACGGGGCGGCTCGTCCGGCTCGAGATCACGCCGCTGCAGGTCCGGAACTTCCGGCTGCAGCACCCCTCCCCGTCGGATCGCGCCTGGCTCCGCGACACGCTCGACCGCGAGTGTCGGCGGTTCGGTCCGCATGTCAGGCTTCGGGACGACGCGCTCGCACTCGAGTGGGGATGAGCGGCCGACGGCCGCTGAAGGCAGGTCCAGCGGCCGCCGCCGGGTGGCGCCGGCTAGGCCACGATGTGAGGCTGCTGCTTGTGGAGGAGTAGCCCGATCGAGGTCGTCTCCCCGATGAGGAGCTCGAGAACATCGTCGAGGCTCAGGATCCCGACCAGCCGTTGGCCTGAACCGGTCACCACCAGCCGCCGGGTGCCCGCACCGGCCATCTGCCGGATTGCCTCCTCGATCGGCGTATCCTCGTCGACCGTATGCACCGGCGTGCTCATCAGCTCACCCACCTTCGCGCTCTCCGGATCGCGCATGCCCGCGACGCAGCGCACCACCAGGTCGCGGTCGGTCACTATGCCGACTGCCCGGGAGAGACCGTCCGGCTCGATCACGACCAGGCTTCCGACATCGTGCTCCGCCATCCGCCGCGCGGCCACCCGCGCGCTCTCTTCGGGGGTCGCGGTGGCGACCACTCGGCTGCAGAGTCTACCGACTGACATCGTTGCCTCCCGCCGGGATGCGCCGCCCGTGCAGGGGGCACCGTCCCGGCTATCAGGGTGACTGGGGTGCGCTACTCGCCACCCCGCACCCTATGCTACCGGAGGTTGCCCCAAGAGAGTGTGAAGCCGGCGTGAAAGAGCGGCCTAGCTGCGTTCCGCCCGGATTCGCTCGTAGAGCGCAACATGCTTCTCCGCCATCGCGGACTGGGTAAAGCGCTCCGCCACCCGGCGCCGTCCCGCCTCGCCCATGCTGCGTCGCCGCACCGGATCGCGGCTCAGCGTCTCGAGCGCCTGCGCCAGAGCCGGCACGTCACGGAGCGGCACCTCGAGCCCGGTAACGCCGGGGACATTCACCTCGCGCACCGCGCTCGGCAGCGCAGTAGTGATGACGGGCCGCCCGGCCGCCATGGCCTCGAGCACGACCAGGCCGAACATCTCCTGGACGGTGACCGATGGCAGCACCAGGAAGTCCGCGTCGGCCATCCGGCGCGGCAGGTCCTCGTCCGGGTATTCCCCGTACCAGCGGACCCGGTCGGTGATCGCGAGCGCCTGGGCCAGCGTCCGCAGCCGAGGCCCCTCCGGGCCGGAGCCCACGATGTCGAGCCTCAGCTCGGGCACTCGCTCCAGCGCCCGGAGCAGGATGTCCAGCCCCTTGTAGGCCATCAACCGCCCGATGAAGATCGCGCGAGGCGAGGCGCCCGGCGGCGGCGGCGGAACGGTCTCCCAGCGGGTCTGGTCGATCCCGAACGGGATCACCTCGACTTTGCTCTCCCACCCCACGAGCTCCGTGGAGAGCGCGAGGTGCGCCCGGCTCGGCACCACGATCGCCGCCGCACGCCGCAGCACGAGCCCCGTCACCAGCCGGTACATCGAGCGGCGTGAGTCGGCGTGCTGGGTGACCACCACTGGGGTCCGTCCCGCGCGCAGCAGGCACGCCACGTCGGCTAGCGGATGCGGATGGTGGACGTGGATGATGTCGGCCCGCTTCCAGGCCGCCGCGATGTAGCCCGGAGCGATCTCCTGGGAACCGAGCGCGGCGAAAGAGAAGGCACGGGTGACCGACGACCGCTGCCGGCCGGGACTGGCGGCCTTGCCGCGGCTCTCGACCGCGACGACCTCCACCTGGTGGCCGAGCGCCGCCGCACCTTCGGCGAGTCCCTGGACCACCCGTTCCATGCCGCCCGAGCGCGGCCAGTAGTACTTCGCGAGGTGTAGAATGCGCATGGGGAGTGTCGCCAAGTTGACCTACACCGGAGACCGAAGTCAACCGCGCGCGCCCCTTGGTGCCGGCCCCGCGCGGGGCGAGATTGGTGGCGTGCGCGCGCTCATCATCTCTCGCGTCTATGCGGACCCCATCACCCGTGGCAAGCTCCGTGCCCTCGCTGGCCTCGGCGTCACGGTCGCGGCCGCCGTACCCGACCGCTGGGTGCCCGCGGGACTGTCTCAGTCCCAGCAGACCAGTTGGGGCGACGATGGCGGCGTGCGGACGGTGCCGGTGCCGATCCGCGGCAGTGCCCTCCCGACGGCCGACCCGTTCTGGCACGGCAGCACAGTCCGCGGACTGCTCACCGATTTCCGGCCGGAGCTCCTGCAGATCGAGGAAGAACCCTGGAGCAATGGCGCTGCCGCGATCGCCCGCGCCGCCCGGCGGCTCAGGATCCCGTACGTGCTCCTCACCCGGGAGAGCCTCCCGGTCACCCGGAGCACCCTGGCGAGGCTGCGACGAAGCCGCGTGCTCGCCGGCGCCGCGGGCGTGATCTCGGCCAACGAACTGGCCGGCCGCCTCACTCTCCGCGGTCATCCGTCGCTGCCCCACCGCACGATTCCCCAACTCGGCGTGCCGCTTCCGCTCGCAGTGCAGCGCGTGTCGCATACCGGGCTGGCGATCGGGTTCGTCGGCCGGCTCATCCCGGAAAAGGGGCTGGACCTGCTTTTCCGTGCCGTGGTGAAGCTGGTGGGCCGGTGGACCATCACCGTCGTCGGCACCGGGCCGGCGCAGGAGGAGCTCGAGGCGCTGGCTGAGCGGCTCGGCATCGCAGGACGAGTGACCTGGCTCGGCGCGCTGCCCCGGAGCGGGGTGGCCGAGGTCTGGCCCCGCCTCGATGTCGTGGTCGTGCCGTCGCGTACCACTGCGCGCTGGATCGAGGCGACTCCGCGCGCCGCGCTCGACGCCATGGCCCACGGGGTCGCGGTCGTCGGCAGCGCGGCGGGCGCCATCCCGGAGACGCTGGGCGACGCCGGACTCGTTGTCCCCGAAGAGGACGTCGTCGCCCTTAGCGAGAAGCTTCAGCATCTGCACGATGCGCCGGGCGAGCATGCCCGGCTCGGCGCGGCCGGCCGCCGCCGCGTGATGGACGCCTTCGGCGACACCGCGATCGCGCAGCGGACGCTCGGCTTCTGGCGTGATCTCCTTCGCGCAACCGCTTGACTTCGCCTTACTTACGAGCGATCTTCGGCCTCCATGCCCAACTCGGT
>Ga0209798_10001269_pt1 | contig 15296 bp, 13 predicted proteins | sample DOMMetBare3Fresh_FD_187475 | JGI IMG/M metagenome (GOLD analysis project Ga0209798, IMG submission 187475) | Wetland sediment microbial communities from St. Louis River estuary, USA, under dissolved organic matter induced mercury methylation -... | ecosystem: Environmental > Aquatic >...
AAGTGGCGCAGCAACGCATCGCGCTGGAACTGGGCGAGCCGGTGCCCGCGTTCGCCTACCCGCGCATCGAGGACGGTGCGCACACGATGGCCTTCATCGAGGCCTGCGTCGCCTCGCAAGCCAGCGGCGGCTGGGTCGACGTGGCGGGCAGCCGATGACGGCGGTCTTCGTCGCTGCCAGCCTGGTCCTGACCCTCATCTGTGGCGCACTGTGGCAGCGCCAGGTGGCGCTGCGCCGCGAGGCCTACATCCGCAGCTTCGTGCTGCCGCAGGGCCTGTTCGAGCAACTGCGCAAGCAGCACCCGCAGCTCACGCTCAAGGAGTGCCAGCTGATCGCGCACGGCCTGCGCCAGTTCTTCCTGGCCCATCTGAAGAGCGGCCGGCAGCACGTGTCGATGCCCTCGCAGGTGGTCGACGACCTCTGGCACGGATTCATCCTCTACACCAAGCATTACCAGGCGTTCTGCCAGCGCGCCTTCGGCCGTTTCTTTCACCACACCCCGGCCGTCGTGCTCGGTGGCGCCGCGATCGGCAACGCCGGCCTGCGCCGCTGCTGGTGGTTCGCGTGCCGTGAGGAGAACATCAACCCGCGGTCACCGACCCGCCTGCCGCTGCTGTTCGCGCTCGACGCCAAGCTGAACATACACAACGGTTTTCGTTATGTCGCCGACTGCGAATCCGTCCGCCGACAAGGTGCGAATGGCGGCGGCAATGGCGCGGTCCATTGCGGCGGCGACTTCTCGAGCACGTCGATCGACGGTGGCACCGACGGGCTGGGCGACAGCGGCGGCGGCGGCGACTTCAGTGGTGGCGGCGCCAGCGGAGACGGCGGTGGCGACGGCGGCGGGGGTGGCTGCGGTGGCGGCGGCGATTAGGGCCCGTTCGCGCCGGCGTCCGTCGTGCGAACAGGCGCTAGCCGGGTCCGAGTGCGAACAGGCTGGTCGCCTCGAGATCGAGCACCTCGTTGCCGTGTTGATTGAACAGCTGCCAGCGCCAGCGCAGGATGCCCAGTGTGGGCTGCTTGCGCGAGACGCGGGTCTCGATGACGGTGGCACGCAGGCACAGCGCATCGCCGGGGCGCACCGGCTGTCGCCACTTGATGTGCTCGACACCGGGGGACGCGAAGGATTCGGAGCCGTCCAGCGCGGCGTCGGCACCCAGCCGCATCGCGATGGCACAGGTGTGCCAGCCGCTGGCGATCAGACCGCCGAATGGGCCCCTGGCCGCGGCCGCCGGGTCGGTATGGAACCACTGCGGGTCGTAGGCGGTGGCGAAAGCCAGCAGCTCGGCCTCGCTCACCGTGTAGGGGCCGGCGTCGATCACCAGGCCGGCGTGGAACTCGGCGAACTTCATGCTGGATTTTGGCAGACGCCGGCGCGGTGCGAGCCCATGCGCGCGCTCGGCATCTGCCACACTGCGGATCGCACGGCGGGCCGCCCCTGCGGCGCGGCAGGGTGACCGCTGGCAACGCGGGCTCGCCCTCTGGCGTCGCGACATCCCAGCGTGAAGGCGCAAGCAAATGACCCTGACTGCCCTGCAAACACTGGCCCGCCTGGTCAAACAGGATCGCGACGCGCTGCTCGCCCGTTGGCGACTGCAGGTTCGAGAGCTGCCTTCGGCGCGGCATCTCGACATCCCGACACTCAACGACCACATTCCGAGCTTGCTGGACGAGCTGGCGACAGCGCTCGAAAGCAACCCCCAGCAGACGATCCCCGAAACGCTCGCCGAGGCCAGCCCGCCGGCGCACGGCCTGCAGCGCCTGAAGGACGCCTTCGACATCGAGGAGGTGGTGGCCGAGTACAACATCCTGCGTGGCTGCATCCATGACCTGGCCACCGAGCATGGCGTGAACCTGCAAGGCCAGCCGTTCCATGTCATCAACCGCGTCTTCGACCATGCCATCGGCCAGGCATTGCAGACCTATGCCACCCAGCGCGCGCTCGAGGTGCAGCAGCGCCGCGAAGAGTACCTGGCGTTCGTCGTGCACGATCTGCGCACGCCGCTGTTCGCGATCTCGCTGACGGGCCGCGTGCTCGAGCGAACCCTGCCCAAGCTGGCCTTGGGCGATGATGCCGCACGGATGTTGAAGTCGCTGCGCCGCAACGTGCAGCAGCTCGAGGGCCTGGTTCGCAAGGTGCTCGAAGAAAACACGAATCTGCAGACCGACAGCGGCGTCAGGCTCGAGCGGCGCTGGTTCGACCTGTGGCCGATGGTGGAAGCGCTGCTCGACGATTTGCACGCGGTGGCGACCACGGCGCGGACGCAGGTGCTCAACCGCGTGCCCGACGACCTGGTCCTGTTCGCGGACGCCGGACTGCTGCGGCGGGTGTTCCAGAACCTGATCGGCAATGCCATCAAGTTCACGCCGGGCGGCGAAGTGATCGTCGGCGCGCAGGTCAGCGAAAGCCAGGCAATGGTCGAGTGCTGGGTCAGCGACAACGGTCCGGGCATTGACGCAGAGATGCTGGACAAGGTCTTCGACAAGGGCGAGTCAGGCGCCGAAGGTGACGCCACTGCCGGCCTGGGGCTGGCCATCGTGAAGACCTTCATCGAGGCGCACGGCGGCAGCGTCGCCGTGCAAAGCGAGGCTGGCCTGGGCTCGACGTTCCGCTTCACACTGCCCATGCAGGCACCTGCGGGCTGAGCCGCACACGCCACGCAGCTCAGCCCGCTGTAGGGGCCGTACCGCCACGTTGACGCAGCCACGGGCTGACTCGGTAGCGCTCGCCGCGGTAGTGCGCGTCGAGTGCGTCGAGCAGGGCCACGACTTCGGCCGCGCCCCAGCCAGCGAGCCACTCGAAGGGCCCCGCCGGGTAATTGACACCGAGCTTCATTGCCGCGTCAGCGCTCTCTGCGGTGCACACACCCTGCTGTACCGCGTCAGCGGCTTCGTTGATCAGCATCGCCACCGTGCGCGCGACCACCAGACCCGGTGCATCAGCCATGCGCAGCGGTGCGAAACCGAGCGCGGCGAGCCAGGCCGCAGCCTGTATGCGCCATGCGGCGCTGGCAGCATCGGCCACGGCAAAGGCAAGCGCCGTGCCGCTGGGCGCGGGCAGCACCATCGGGTGGTCGAAGACGGCAATTTCGTTGACACCGGTGGTGGCGGCCCAATCGCCAGCGCGACGGCCGTCGGTGAGCACCAGGCGCGCGCCATCGATGACCAGGCCCGTCCAGCCGCTCGCACGCTCACGTGCGGGTCCCCAGCCCTGCGGCGCGAGCGCCGCTGTCGCCGCCTGTTCGAGGAAATCGGCAATGGCCCCGTCGCCATGCACCGTGACCTCGCGCGCGGTGGCCGGTGCCTCGTGCACGGCCACCGGCAGCATCGGCACGCCCGCACCGTCGCCCTGATAACGGTAGAAGCCGCGCCCACTCTTGCGACCGAGCAGACCGCCGTCGACCATTTCGCGCTGCACCATCGAGGGCATGTAGCGCTTGTCGTAGAAGTTGGCCGCGTAGACTGAATTCGTGACGGCGAAGTTGGTGTCATGGCCGATCAGGTCCATCAGCTCGCACGGGCCCATGCGAAAGCCCGCTGCGCGCAGGCAGGCGTCGAGCACCTGCGGCGTGGCCGCCTGCTCGTGCAGCAGTGCCAGGGTCTCGGCGTAGTACGGCCGGGCGATGCGGTTGACGATGAAGCCCGGCGTCGAGCGGGCGTGCACCGGCACCTTGCCCCAGGCCCTGGCCAGCTCGAATATCGCCTCGGCCACGGCGTGTTCGGTGTGCAGGCCCGACACCACCTCCACCAGCTTCATCAGCGGCACCGGGTTGAAGAAGTGCATGCCGACCAGGCGACCGGGATACTGCAGGCTGTTGGCAATGGCCGTGACCGAGATCGACGAGGTGTTGGTCGCCAGCACGCAGTCGGCGCCGACCAGTGGTTCGAGCTCCTGGAACATCGCGCGCTTGGCGTCGAGGTTTTCGACGATGGCTTCAATGACCATGACCGTCTTGCCAAGCTCTTCGAGCGCCGCCAGCGGCTCGATGCGCGCCAGCGTGGCTTCGGCCGCATCGGCCGTGAGCTTGCCCCTGGCCACCAGGCCGTCGAGCGTGCCGCCGAGCTTGGCCGCCGCCTGCTGTGCCGCACCGGCGCGGGCATCGAAGAGCTGCACGTGGTGGCCAGCCTGCGCGGCCACCTGCGCGATGCCGGCGCCCATGATGCCGGCGCCGACAACGAGGACCGGGGCGCCTTTGAGCTTGTCGAGGTTCATGTCGGCCTCCAGTTCGCCGGCCGCTTGGCCAGGAAGGCGGCAAAGCCTTCGCGGGCTTCGTCGCTACCGCGCACGCGGCTGATGGTTTGCGCGGTGAGTTCGCGCACCTCGGGCGTGATCGGGCCGCCTTCGAGGCGAGAGAAGAGCTGCTTGATCTCGCGCTGCGCGTTCGGGCCGCCGGCCAGCAGTTCGGAGAGCGTCGCGTCGAGGGCCGCATCGAGCTGCTCGAGCGGGACCACCTGCTGCACCAGACCGATGGCCAACGCTTCGGCCGCCGGGATGCGCGTTGTCGTGAGGGCCAGCCTTTTGGCGTGGCGCCTGCCGACGGCGTTGACGACGTAAGGGCCGATGACGGCGGGCAAGATGCCGAACCGGGCTTCGCTGACGGCAAAGCTCGCGCTGTCGGCAGCGACGGCCACGTCGCACGCACAAACCAGGCCGACGCCGCCGCCAAGCGCGCCGCCTTGCACCCGCGCGACGGTCGGCTTCGGGCAGCGCTCGATACGCGCCAGCATCGCCGCGAAGCGCCGCGCGTCGTCCAGGTTCCACTCGAGCGACGCACTGCTGGCGCGTTGCATCCATTGCAGGTCGGCGCCGGCGCTGAAATGCCTGCCGTCGCCCGCCAACACGATCACGCGTACGCGGTCGTCGTCGGCGAGTTGCACGAAGGCCGCATCCAGCTCGGCAATCATGGTCTCGTCGAACGCGTTGAACACCGCCGGGCGTGACATCGTCACCTGGGCCACGCCAGGTTGACGCTCGGAGACCGACAGCGCCGACATCAGTAGGTCTCCAGGTGCAACCGGCCCTGCTTCTTCAGCGCCGCACCCACGGCCTCCCAGGACAAGCCGGCCTGCTGCGCAACGTCGCGCAGCGCATGCATGACGCCCTCCTCCATCGCCTTCAGGCCGCAAACATAGAAGTACGCATTCGAGTCGGCGAGCAGCGCAGCCAGTTCCGCCGCCCGCTCGCGCATCGCGTCCTGCACATAGCGCTTGGGCTGGCCCGGCGTGCGCGAGAAGGCGAAGTTGATGTCGATGAAATCCTTGGGCAGGTTTTGCAGCGGACCGAAGTACGGCAGCTCTTCCTTGGTGCGGGCACCAAAGAACAGCAGCAGCTTGCCGGCCTCGAACTTGCCCGACAGGCGCAGGCGACGGCGCCATTCGGTCATGGCGCGCATCGGCGCGCTGCCGGTACCAGTACAGATCATCACGATGTGGCTCTTCGGGTGGTTGGGCATCAGGAAGCTGGCGCCGAACGGGCCGATCACCTGAACCTTGTCGCCGACCTTCAGGTCGCACATGTAGTTCGATGCGACACCGCGCACCGGCTTGCCCTGGTGGTCTTCGAGCACGCGCTTGATCGTCAGCGACGCATTGTTGTAGCCCGGCCTCTCGCCGTTGCGCGGGCTGGCGACCGAGTACTGGCGCGGGTGATGCGCGCGACCGCGGGCGTCGGTGCCAGGCGGCACGACGCCGATCGACTGGCCTTCGAGCAAGGGAAATGGCATCGCACCGAAGTCGAGCACGATGTGGTGGGTGTCGTATTCCGTGCCCACCGCCGTCACGCGGACGTTACCGACGACGGTCGCGGTGATCGACTTCTCGGCGGCCTTGGGCCCGTAGAGGTTGGTGTAGGCGTGGGCCGCGGACCATGGCGGCAGCGTGGCACCGAACTGCGAGGGCTTGAACGTCGCCGTCCCGGTTTCTGCAGCAGGCACCGTGGGCGCGGCGTCTGCGATGGCCTCGGCGGCCTCGGACAGCGCTTGCTCGGCGGTCTGGGCGGGCAGCGCGTCCCAGCCGAGTTGTTCCTCGACACTGTAGACCTTGATTCGCGGCAGGACGCGCCAGTTGTCGATCGAGCCTGTCGGGCACGGCGCGATGCAGTCCATGCACAGGTTGCACTTGCCCACATCGACGACGTAGTTGCGGTCGTCGTGCGTGATCGCGCCCACCGGGCAGGTGGCCTCGCACGTATTGCAGCGGATGCAGATCTCGGGGTCGATCAGGTGCTGCCGGATGACAGCGGTATCGGCCATGTCCATGCCCGGCTCGCGTTCAGTTGAAGCGCACGTAATCGAAATCGACCGGCTGGCGGTTGATGCCCATCACCGGTGGCGCGATCCAGTTGGCAAACTTGCCGGGCTCGACCACGCGGCCCATCAGGCCAGCGACGAACGCACGGTCGGCCGCACTGGGCAGCCATTGGTCGACGTTGGCCTGCCATTCGGCCTCGCTGACCACGCGGCCGTCCGGCGAGACCTTGACGCCCGACAGCGCGCCGATGTTGCGGTGGAAGGCCTTGTGCGGCACGGCCAGGCGGTGCGGCAGGCCGGCTTTTTCGAGCACCTTGTTCCAGCGCCCGACGCCGGCCACCGAATCCTTGATGAAGTCGTCGCGCAGCACCTCGTTGAGCGCGTTCAACATCGGCACTTCCTTCTCGACCAGCTGGCCACCCTGCGCCTCGATCACCTTGTAGGTCCGGCCCTTGAGCAGGTGGTCGTCGTCGCGCTTGCCTTCCTCGAAGCGGCCCTTCAGGCCCGAGCTGTAGAAGATGGCGGCATTGCTCGACTGGTCGGCACCGAACAGGTCGATCGTCACGCTGTAATGGAAGTTGACGTAGCGCTGGATGGTGGGCAGGTCGATCACACCGGCAGCGCGCAGAAGGCCAACGTCGTCGGTCTTCAACTCATTCATCTTCTGCGCGGTGCGCGCGATCACGCGCGAGACGCCGCTCTCGCCGACGAACATGTGGTGCGCCTCTTCGGTGAGCATGAACTTGGTGGTGCGCGCCAGCGGGTCGAACGCGCTTTCGGCCAGCGCGCAGAGCTGGAACTTGCCGTCGCGGTCGGTGAAATACGTGAACATGAAGAAGGCCAGCCAGTCAGGCGTCTTCTCGTTGAAGGCGCCGAGGATGCGCGGGTTGTTCTCGTCGCCGCTGCGCCGCTCGAGCAGGGCCTCGGCTTCTTCGCGGCCGTCACGGCCGAAGTGCTTGTGCAGCAGGTAGACCATGGCCCAAAGATGCCGGCCTTCTTCGACGTTGACCTGGAACAGGTTGCGCAGGTCGTACTGGCTCGGGCAGGTCAGGCCGAGATGGCGCTGCTGCTCGACCGATGCCGGCTCGGTGTCGCCCTGCGTGACGATGATGCGGCGCAGGTTGGCGCGGTGCTCGCCGGGCACGTCTTGCCAGGCTTTCTCGCCCTTGTGATCACCGAAATGGATCTTGCGTTCGGCGTCGCCCGGGTTCAGGAAAATGCCCCAGCGGTAGTCGCGCATCTTGGTGTGGCCGAACTGCGCCCAGCCCTGCGGATCGACACTGACCGCGGTGCGCAGGTAGACCTCGAAGTCTGTCGAACCCTCGGGGCCGACATCGCCCCACCAGTTGAGGAAGTTCGGTTGCCACTGCTCGAGCGCGCGCTGCAACGCACGGTCTTCGCCGAGGTTGACGTTGTTGGGAATCTTCTCGCTGTAATCGATCGTGCTCACGGTGGGCTCCAATTCAGATGCAAATGAGGGTCGCCGAGTGGACCCAGCAAACGCCGCGGAACCGGCTTCGCCGGGCCGCTGGCGTGCCATGCAGGCCGCATGGCCGCGAGACGCGGCCATTCCTCGGCCCGTCCAAACCGACGCAGGTCGGTTTGGAGCCGCGCGCCTCGGCCCCTTGAGGGGAGGCTGCCGCAGGCCGCTTCGGGGTGGTCGTCATCAAACTCGATTCCAATCGAAGGCGGCCTTGTCGCCCTTGCCGTAGACCTTGAGCGCGCCCTTGTCGCCGACGGCGTTGGGGCGCTGGAAGATCCAGTTCTGCCAGGCTGTGAGGCGGCCGAAGACCCGCGTGAACATGTTCTCCGGGCCATTGAAGCGCAGATTGGCTTCCATGCCGGTCAGCGCATCAGGCGACATCGACACCCGCTCTTCGATGGCGATGCGTACCTCGTCGTCCCAGTCGATGTCGTCGGGTTTGCTGGTCACCAGACCGAGCGCGAAGGCGGCGTCGGCGTCGAGCGGCTGGCCGACCTGTGCACGAACGGCATCGAGTGCCGGCTGTTCTTCGTAGAAGCGCCGCTGCAGCCGGCTCTGGCCGGTGACCATCGGGTACAGGCCGAAGTTCATTTCATCGACGGCGATCTTCGGCGCCCTCGCCCCGTCGTCGGGCAGCGCCAAGTGGTAGATACGGTCACAGGCCAGCGCGAGTTCGAGCAGCGTGCCGGCGAAGCACGAGCCCGGCTCGATCAGTGCGAACAAGCTGCGCGAGGACACGTCGAAACGGCTGAGCGTACGGCGCAGCAGGCCGATGGTTTCGCGCACCAGCCAATGGTCCTTGTGGGCCAGCAGCGTGGCGTCCATTGCCAGCACCGCGGCGGCATCGCCTTGGGTCGTGACGAGCCAGGTGCCGATGTCGGGCTCGTTGGTGCGCATCGAAAGGATTGCGTCCTCGAGCTCGCGCGCCATCTGCAGCGGATACCACGCGGCAGCCGCGGCTTCGATACCGGCAATGTCGGTGGGCTGCGGGCCCGAATCTGTCGATGAGGGGCCTTTCACGGTCCAGGTGGCGGTGCGCTTCGCACGATCGATCTCGACCGTGACATGTGGGTAGCGCAGCGCATCGGCCTCGATCGTGCGCGCCAGCGCAGGCAGCGTCACGCCTTTGCCGCCGGCGGGGCGGTCGCTCAGGGCCGCCAGTTGGCGCGCGCGCTCCTGCACCTTCTGCGCAAAGGCCTGCGGCTTGGCGATGTCATCGACCAGACGCCAGTCCTTGGCCTTCTGGCCGCGCACGCCCTCGACACTGGTGCAGAACAGGTCGGCCAGGTCATGACGCACATGGCGCTTGTCGGTCACTCGTGTCAGACCGCCGGTGCCAGGCAGCACGCCGAGCAGCGGCACTTCGGGCAGGCTCACGGCGCTCGAGCGGTCATCGACCAGGATGATCTCGTCGCAGGCCAGGGCCAATTCGTAGCCGCCTCCGGCGCAGGCGCCGTTCACGGCGGCCAGGAACTTCAGCCCGCTGTATTTCGAGGAGTCTTCGAGGCCGTTGCGCGTCTCGTTGGTGAACTTGCAGAAGTTCACCTTCCAGGCGTGGCTGCTGACGCCGAGCATGAAGATGTTGGCGCCCGAGCAGAACACCTTGTCTTTCGCGCTGGTGACAACCACGGTGCGCACTTCGGGGTGCTCGAATCGGATGCGGTTGATGGCATCGTTGAGCTCGATGTCGACGCCCAGGTCATAGCTGTTGAGCTTCAACTTGTAGCCCGGCGCCAGGCCACCGTTCTCGTCGAAATCGGCGGCCAGCGTTGCGACCGGGCCCTCGCACGCGAGCTTCCAGTGGCGGTATCGGGACGGGTCGGTCTGGTAATCGACACGGGGGGCGGTACTCATGGGCAATCTCCGGGGCGCTGGCGCAAGGCATTGCAGCTTGCTACATCAGAATAGGCATCATATTGCATATTAACCACAAATCAAGCACTTTTTTGCATCAATCGACCTGGCCTATACCGCAAGTCGCAGCGCACCACGAACAAGTTTGCGCAGCGCCGCGAACGTCGCCTCGACCGGCTGCGCGCTGGTATCGAGCCTGAGCTCGGCCTTCGAGTAGAACGCCGCACGGCCGACCAGGATGCCCTTCAGATCTTCCATCGCTTCCTTGCTCGCCGCCATCGGACGCAGGTCGCCCTGGGCCAGCACGCGCCTCATATGGTCCTCTGGGTCGGCCTGCAACCACACGGTGGTGCAATGCGCCAGCAGCAGGTTGAAGGTCGCCGCGTCCGAAACCAGCCCGCCGGGCGTGGCGATCACCGCCTCGGGATAGATCTGAATCGCCTCCTCGAGCGCGCGCCGCTCGTAGCGCCGATACGCGTTCTGGCCGTAGAGAGCCTGGATTTCCGACACGCTGCAACCGGCGAATTTCTCGATCTCGCGGCTCAGCTCGACGAACGGGAAACCAAGGTCGTCGGCCAGCCGCTGGCCGAGTGTCGACTTGCCCGCCCCGCGCAGCCCGACCAACGCCACGCGCGCGCTGCGAGCGGCATTGCCGCCGCCGGTACCGAGCAACTCGCCGACCGCCACGCGCACACGGTGCAGCGCGGCCTCATCGCGGTGCTCGAGCAGCTCGCGCAGCATCAGCCACTCGGGTGACGATGTCGTCACGTCGCCGACCAACTCTGCCAGTGAACATTGCAACGCTCCGGCGACCTGCAGCAGCACCAGGATCGAGGCGTTGCCGATACCGTATTCGAGGTTGGCAAGGTGGCGCTCCGACACGTCAGCGGCCAGCGCCACGGCCTTGCGGGTCATGCCCCGGCGTGAGCGCAGCGAACGCACCCGCTCTCCGAGCGCGACCAGGAACGGATTCTTCTCTTCTGCGCTGGCAGGCTCCGCCGCAAAGACCTGCTCAGCCTCGCTTTGATGCACTATAGTGCTTGACATGAATGCTTCGAATCGTTATCGTTCACATACGCACAATAATTCATCTTTGAGTCCTCCGCAAGGCAGCCGACCCAGGAGACGTCGCCATGACCCTCGCCGACTTCCGCCAGCAGATTGCCGCGCTCACTGCCGAACTAGCGGGCCGGCCGCTCGATGCGGCGCTCGACGCCTGGCTGAACGCAGAGCACGGCGCCACGAGCGCGCGATACATGAGCTTACAGGCGGCTTGCCGGACCGGCGTGGCCGATGGCTGGTTGTGCGAGCGTGAGGGCGGCGGCATTCGCTATGGCCGCGCGTTCAAGCCTGCGCCGGACCTGCATGGCTTCTCGGTCGACGTGGTCGACATGCACAACATCACCGGCCCGCACCACAGCCACCCCAACGGCGAGATCGATCTGATCATGCCGACCGAGGGCGACGCACTGTTCGATGGCCGCCCCGCCGGCTGGCTGGTCTACGCCCCCGGCACAGCGCACAGTCCGACTGTGTCGAACGGCCGCGCGCTGGTGCTGTACCTGCTGCCCGAAGGGCGCATCGACTTCACGCGATAAGTCGCGAATCCCGCCAGGAGACCCCCATGAGCAATGTCCAGGCCCCGAGCGACAGCTTCAACTTCGCGCAGCACCTACTGGCATGCAACACGCAGCGCGCCAATCGCCCGGCCTTCGTCGACGACCTGGGCACCCTCACCTACGGTGAGCTCGACGAGCGCGCGCGCCGCATGGCCGCCGGCTTGATTGCGCAGGGCATGCGTCGAGAGGAGCGCGTGCTGCTCCTGATGCACGACTGCAACGACTGGCCGGTCAGCTTCCTCGGTGCGATGTACGCCGGCCTCGTGCCGGTCGCGGTGAACACCCTGCTGACGGCCGATGACTACGCCTACATGCTGGAGCATTCGCGCTCGCAGGCCGTGCTCGTCTCCGGCGCGCTGCTGCCCACGTTGAGCGCGGGGATGATCAAGTCGGACCACGAGGTGGCCAAGGTGATCGTCTCGCGCCCCGCTGCACCGCTGCACCCGGGCGAGGTGGCGATCGAGCCGTTTCTGTACGCGCAACCGCCGTTGGCCAGACCCGCACCGACGCACGCCGATGACCCCGGTTTCTGGCTCTATTCATCGGGCTCGACGGGCCGCCCCAAGGGCACGGTTCATTCGCACGCCAATCCCTACTGGACGGCCGAGCTGTACGGCAAGAACGTATTGGGCCTGAGGGAAAGCGATGTCTGCTTCTCCGCGGCCAAGCTCTTCTTCGCCTACGGCCTGGGCAATGCGCTGACCTTTCCGATGAGCGTCGGCGCGACCACCTTGCTGATGGCCGAACGGCCGACTCCGGAGGCCACGTTCAGGCGCTGGCTCGGCGGCGTGGGCAACGTCAAGCCCACCGTCTTCTATGGCGCCCCCACGGGCTTCGCCGGCATGCTGGCCCATCCGCAGTTGCCGGCACGCGCTGACGTCTCGCTGCGCCTGGTGTCTTCCGCCGGCGAAGCGCTTCCGGCCGAGATCGGCGAGCGTTTCAAGCGCCATTTCGGGGTCGACATCGTCGACGGCATCGGCTCCACCGAGATGCTGCACATCTTCCTGTCCAACCGACCCGAGAAGGTGCGCTACGGCACCACCGGCTGGCCGGTGGCGGGCTACGAAATCGAACTGCGCGCCGAAAACGGCGGCACCGTTGCCAACGGCGAGCCGGGTGAGTTGTACATCAACGGTCCTTCGGCCGCGATGATGTATTGGGGCAACCGGGCCAAGACCCGCGAGACCTTCCAGGGCGGCTGGACCAAGAGCGGCGACAAGTACGTACGCAACGACGACGGCTCGTACACCTACTGCGGCCGCAGCGACGACATGCTCAAGGTCAGCGGCATCTACGTCTCGCCGTTCGAGGTCGAGGCCACGCTGGTGCAGCACCCGTCGGTGCTCGAGGCCGCCGTGATCGGCGTGGTCGACGCCGAAGGATTGACGAAAACCAAGGCCTTCGTCGTGCTCAAGGCCGGCGCGCAGGCCACCGACGCCGAGTTGAAGGCCTTCGTCAAGGACAAGCTCGCGTCGTACAAATACCCGCGCGCGATCGAGTTCGTGGCCGACCTGCCCAAGACCGCCACCGGCAAGATCCAGCGCTTCAAGCTGCGCGACAGAGAAAACAAGGCGTGAGCACGCAGTTCGTCGAGATCGACTGGGGCGGGCGCCGCGTGCGCATCGAGCACCAGTGGATCGATCGCGAGCGCAGCGAGTTGCCGCTGATCGTCTTCCTTCACGAGGGTCTCGGCTCGGTGTCGATGTGGCGCGACTTCCCGCAACGCCTGTGCCGCGAGGCCGATTGCCGCGGCCTGGTCTATTCGCGGCCCGGCTACGGCCGTTCCACGCCGCGCGCGACCGAAGAGGCCTGGGGCCTGGACTTCATGCACCGCCAGGCCCATGAGGTGCTGCCAGCGCTGCTGGCCGCGCTCGCCATCGATGCGGCGGCGCAGCCCCCCTGGCTGTTCGGACACAGCGACGGCGGATCGATCGCTTTGCTCTACGCGGCACGATTCCAGCGCGACTGCGCCGGTGCGATCGTTCTCGCACCACACATCGTGGTCGAAAACCTATCGGTGGACAGCATCGCCAAGGCGCGCGCGGCGTATCTCGAAACCGACCTGCGCCAACGCCTGGCGCGGCACCACGACGACCCGGACTCCGCGTTCTGGGGCTGGAACGACATCTGGCTGCACTCGCCGTTCAAGCAGTGGTCGATCGAAGCCGAGGTCGCCACGATACGATGCCCGCTATTGGCCGTGCAGGGCACCGACGACGAGTACGGCACACTCGAGCAAATCCGCGGCATCGGCCGCCGCGTGGCCCAGACCCAACTGCTCGAACTGCCCGATTGCGGACACTCGCCTCAGCGTGACCAGCCGCAGGCCGTGATCGACGCCGCCAGCGCATTCATTCAACAACACCGCCCGTGACCCTAGCCACCTTCCTGATCCAGTGCCTGAACGCGCTGCAGTACGGGCTGCTGCTGTTCCTGGTCGCCTCGGGCCTGACGCTGATCTTCGGCATCATGGGCGTGATCAACCTGGCGCACGGCAGCTTCTACATGATCGGCGCCTACATGGCCTACGCCTTGGCGCCGTTCGTCGCGACCACCTTTGGCGGCGGCTTCTTCTCGACGCTGGCTGTTGGCCTGGTGCTCGCGGTACTGCTGGGCTACCTGCTCGAGTGGGCCTTCTTCAGCTTCCTGTACGAACGCGAGCACCTGCAGCAGGTGCTGATGACCTATGGCCTGATCCTGGTGTTCGAGGAATTGCGCAGCCTGATCGTCGGTGACGACGTGCACGGCGTTGCGGCACCCGAGATCCTGTCGGGCACGCTGCCGCTGGGCGAGATGATGACCTACCCGGTGTACCGCCTGTTCATCTCCGGCGTGTGCCTGGCGCTGGCGCTCGGCATGTACCTGGTGTTCACGCGCACGCGGCTGGGCATGATGATCCGCGCCGGCAGTGCGAACCGCGAGATGGTGCAGTCGCTGGGCGTGGACATCAAGTTCCTCTACCGCGTGGTGTTCGCGGCCGGCGTGGCCATCGCCGTGCTGGCCGGCATGGTCGCCGCGCCGGTGTCATCGGTGTATCCGGGCATGGGCGCCACCGTGCTGATCATCTGCTTCGTGGTGGTCGTGATCGGTGGCATCGGTTCGATCCGCGGCGCGCTGCTGGCATCGCTGCTGATCGGCATCGTCGACACCTTCGGCAAGGTCTTCGTGCCGCAGGCCGCCGGTGTGCTGGTGTACGTGCTGATGGCGCTGATCCTGCTCTGGAAGCCCGACGGGTTGTTCAAGGCCGGATGATGGCGGCCATGAACCGCGCGAAGCTGCTGTTCGTCGTCCTCGCATTCACTGCGTTGGCGCTGTGGCCGCTGTTGGCAGGCCGCTTCGGCATCGACCTGGTGACCAAGATCATGGTCTTCGCGGTGTTCGCGCTCAGCCTCGAACTGCTGGTCGGCCAGACGGGCCTGATCTGTTTTGGCCAGGCTGCGTTCTTCGGCATCGGCGCCTACGCCACGGTGCTGTTGTCGCCACCCGCCGAGCCCGCCGGGCTGCTGTGGCTGTTGCCGCTCGCCGTGCTGGCAGCCGCGGCTTACGCACTGGTGGTGGGCGCGCTGTCGCTGCGCACCAAGGGCGTGTACTTCATCATGGTCACGCTGGCCTTCGCGCAGATGGCCTATTACGTGGTCCACGACACGCCGCTCGGCGGCGGCACCGACGGCATCTACCTCAACGCCAAGCCGATGCTCGGCACGCTGCTCGACCTTGACAAGCCGCTGGTGCTGTACGGCTTCACGCTGGTCTGCCTGGCTCTGGTGTTCGGCTTCCTGGCCCTGTTGTCGCGCTCGCGATTCGGCCACGCGCTGGCCGGCATCAAGGTCAACGAACAGCGCATGCGCGCCACCGGTTTCTCGACCTATCCGTACAAGTTGGCCGCGTTCACGGTTTCGGGCGGCATCGCCGGGTTGGCCGGCTTCCTGTTCGCTGTGAAAGACGGCTTCGTCAACCCCGAACTGCTCGGCTGGCACCAGTCGGGCGCCGTGCTCATCATGATCATCCTCGGCGGCCTGGGCCACTTGCGCGGCGCGCTGATCGGCGCGTTCGCCTTCGCACTGCTGCAGGAGTTCTTCCAGAGCGAGGCCA
>Ga0209798_10001270_pt1 | contig 15295 bp, 7 predicted proteins | sample DOMMetBare3Fresh_FD_187475 | JGI IMG/M metagenome (GOLD analysis project Ga0209798, IMG submission 187475) | Wetland sediment microbial communities from St. Louis River estuary, USA, under dissolved organic matter induced mercury methylation -... | ecosystem: Environmental > Aquatic > Freshwater...
GCTACAAGCCGCAGACCGGACGCATCGCGCACTGGCGGCCCGACGCCGCGCGCGCCACCGGCGTGCCGACCATCGGACAAGGCGCACGCCCATTCGGCGTGCGCGTGGACGACGGCATCGCCGAAGGCGGCATCGTCGGCCCCTACTACGACGCGATGGTGGCCAAGCTGATCGCGCACGGCCGCGACCGCGCCGACGCGGTGCGCCAGCTGGTGGCCGCGCTGGCCGCGTCGCCGCTGCTGGGGGTGCGCAACAACGCGCGCTTCCTGGCCGACCTGCTGCGCAGCGACGAGTTCACCGAAGCTCGCATGACGACCACGTTGCTCGACGAATGGGCCACGTCGAACCACACGCTGATGCTGCGCCCGCTGGCCGGCGACGACGCTTGGGCGTTCGCCGCGGCGGCACGCGCCACCCGCGAGGGCACCGGCTGGCGGCCGGCCAGCCTGGCCACCTATGCGATGACGCTCACCTGCGACAGCCAGACCCGCGCGCTGCGCGTGCGCGCCGACGCGTCGGCCGTGCAGGTGACGCACGGCGATGCGACGCACACGCTGCACATCGTGACGCGCGACGAACGAATGTTGACACTTGAGCTCGACGGCGCCCGGCGCCGCGCGATCGTCGCCGACGACGGCCAGACGCTGCACCTGGCGCTGGACGGCTCGAACTTCACGTTCACCGAAGCCTCGCCCTGGCCGCAGCGCGACAGCGCGGTGGACCCGCGCCGCGCGCGCGCCCCGGTGGCCGGCGTGGTGGCGCAGGTGCTGGTGCGCGCCGGCGATGCGGTGGCCGCGGGCCAGCAGCTGGTGTCGGTGGAAGCGATGAAGATGGAGATGTGGCTCACCGCCGGCGCCGCCGGCACGGTGCGTGCCGTGTTGGCCAGCCCGAAGGCGCCCGTCGAAAGCGGCGCGGTGCTGGTCGAGCTCGAAATCCCGGAGTGACATGCGATGAACAAGGCCATCCTCACCTGCGCGCTGACCGGCGTGCTCACCGACCCGAGGCAGCACCCGGTGCCCGTCACGCCCGATCAGATGGCGCGCGAGGCGCGCGACGCGTTCAACGCCGGCGCATCGATCATGCACGTGCACCTGCGCGACCAGCGCTTGGCACAAGGCCACCTGCCGAGCTGGGACCCCGATGTCGCGCAGGCGGTGTGCGACGCGATCCGTGCCGCATGCCCCGGCGTGATCATCAACCTGACCACCGGCGTGGTCGGCAAGGACGTGTCGGGCCCGATCGCCTGCATCCGCCGCGTCAAGCCCGAGATCGCCGCCTGCAACGCCGGCAGCCTGAACTACCTGAAGATCAAGGACAACGGCCAGTGGGCCTGGCCGCCGATGGTGTTCGACAACCCGGTGGCCAAGGTGCAGCAGATGCTCGACGCGATGGCCGAGACGCACACGCACCCGGAGTTCGAATGCTTCGACGTCGGCATCGTGCGCTCGGTGGCGATGTACCAGAAGGCGGGCATGACACCCGGCGTGCCGGAAGTCAACTTCGTGATGGGCGTGGCCTCGGGCATGCCGTGCGATGCCGAGCTGCTGGCGCTGCTGCCGCGTTATGCGCCGGTGGGTGCGGTGTGGCAGACCACGTTGATCGGCCGCGCCGAAATCTGGCCGGTGCACCAGAAGACGGCCGAGCTCGGCGGCATGCTGCGCACCGGGCTGGAAGACACGTTCTACCTGCCCGACGGCCAACGCGCCAAGGGCAACGGCGTGCTGATCGAGGCGCTGGCGGCCTGCGCGCGCCACGCCGGCCGCGAGGTGGCGACACCGGCCGAGGCGCGTGCGCTGCTGCAGCTGTAGCCGGCCGTTAACGGCCGGTGAACATCGGCGGCCGCTTCTCGACGAAGTGGGCCACGCCCTCGCGAAAATCCTCCGAACCGAAGGACTTGAACATCTCGAGGTCCGCCACCTCGGCAGCCTGCGCCAGCGACTGGAACAGCGCGTCGTAGACCTGGCGCTTCATCACCCGCATCGAGCGCGGCGACGACAGTTGCGCGAGTTCGACCGCCGTCGCGTGCGCCGCATCGGCGAATCCATCCATCGGCAGCAGCTTGGCCAGGCCCATCTGCGCCGCCTCGGCGGCCGTCACGGTGCGCGCCGACAGCAGCAGATCCATCGCATGCATCGGCCCGACCAGCCGCGGCAGCAGCCACGAGATGCCGTGCTCGGCGATCAGGCCGCGGCGCGCGAACGCGGTGGTCAGCTTCGCGCCATCGGCCATCAGCCGCAGGTCGCAATACAGCGCGAAGCACAATCCGATGCCAGCCACCGGGCCGTTGATGGCCGCGATCACCGGCTTGCCCACGCGCATCAGATAGCCGAACGACGCCAGGTAGTTCGCCGCCAGGCTGTCGCCGGGCGCGGCGGCGGCCTCGTGGCGCGCGCGTTCGGCCAATGCGCGGTCGGCGGCCACGTTGCTCAACAGGTTCATGTCGGCACCGGCGCAGAAGCCGCGCCCGGCGCCGGTGATCAAGATCGCCCGCACCGCGTCGTCGGCGTCGGCGGCCTGCACTGCCGCGCGCACCTCGGCGTCCATCGTGCGCGTCCACGCGTTCAGCTTGTCAGGGCGATTCAGCGTGATCGTCGCGACCCGATCGCGCACGCCGGTCAGGATTTCGGTGGTGGCCATGTCGACTCCGGTTCAGCTGCAGGTCACGCTCAGTCGGCCAGCGGGCGCGTGATCTCGGTGATGCGGGCCAGCGACTCGGGCGTGAGCTTGTCCATCACCGACAGCGCGCCCAGGTTCGACCGCAGCTGCTCCAGCTTCGATGCGCCGGTGATCACCGAGCTGACGCGCGCATTGCTCGCCACCCACGCGAGCGCGAGTTGCGCGACGCTGCCGCCGAGCTCGGCCGCGATCGGCTTCAGCTGCTCGACGGCGGCGTTCTTCGCCTGATCGGTGAGCCCGTCGCGCAGGAAGGCCATGTTCTCCAGCGCACCGCGGCTGCCCTCGGGCACACCGCGATGGTATTTGCCGGTGAGCAGGCCCGAGGCCAGCGGGCTCCAGGTGGTCAGGCCCAGGCCGATGTCGTCGTACAGGCGGGCGTATTCCTTCTCGACGCGCTCGCGGTGGAACAGGTGGTACTGCGGCTGCTCCACCACCGGCCGGTGCCAGCCGTGCCGGTCGGCAACGTCCCAGGCAGCGCGGACATCGGCCGCGCTCCATTCGCTGGTGCCCCAGTACAGCGCCTTGCCCTGGCTGATGATGTCGCTCATCGCGCGCGCGGTTTCCTCGATCGGCGTGTGCGGGTCGGGGCGGTGGCAATAGATCAGGTCGATGTGGTCGAGGCCGAAGCGCTGGAGCGAACCATCGATCGCCTGCATCAGGTACTTGCGGTTGAGCGTGTCCTTGCGGTTGATGGCGTCGCCCTGGCGGTCCAGGCCCCAGAAGAACTTGGTCGAGACCACGTAGTTCAGCCGCGGCCAGCCCAGCGTGCGCAAGGCCTGGCCCATCAGCTCTTCGCTGCGGCCGGAGGCATAGACCTCGGCGTTGTCGAAGAAGTTGATGCCGGCGTCGTAGGCGGCAGCCATCATCTCGATGGCCGATCGCTGATCGACCTGGTTGTGGTAGGTCACCCATGAGCCGAGCGACAGGGCGCTCAGCTTCAGGCCGGTTCGGCCGAGACGGCGATAGATCATGGTGTTGGTGGGCGTCGGGGAACAGGCGGCGAGATTAGCCCGTCACGTGACCGTTGTCTGCGCAGGCGCCGCGTCGGCGTGCGCCGGCGGCCGCGCAAACCGGATGCGCACCTGGTGCGTGCCGCTGCCGGCGAGCAGCGGCACGGCGTCGCCCGCGCAGGGCACGCCGTCGAGGCTGACGTCGGCCACGTCGGAGCGCTCCACCTGCAACTGGTACAGCGCGTCGCGGAATCGATAGCTGACTGCAAAGCCCGGCCAGTCGGCCGGAATGCAGGGGCGCACGCGCAGCAGGGCGCCGTCCCGGGTGACCTCGAGCTGAAGGCCGAGCAGCGACTCGATGATCAGCCGGTACATCCACCCGGCCGAGCCGGTATACCAGGTCCAGCCGCCGCGGCCGGTGTGCGGCGGCTCGCTGTAGACGTCGGCCGCGACCACATAGGGCTCGACCTTGTAGGTGGCCACCTCGGCCGCGGTGCGGCCGTGATGCAGCGGGTTGATGATGTCCATCAGCGCCCAGGCGCTGGGCGCATCGCCCAAGGCGGCGAAGGCCATCGTCGCCCACACCGCAGCGTGTGTGTACTGGCCGCCGTTCTCGCGCACGCCGGGCACGTAGCCCGCGATATAGCCCGGGTTGGGGCCGTGGCGGTCGAACGGCGGGTCGAGCAGTTGCACCAGGCCGGCGTCGGGGCGCACCAGCCGGGCAGCCACCGAGGCCATGGCCTGCCGCACGCGTTCGGCGCCGCCGACGCCGGACAGCACCGCCCAGCTCTGCGCGATCGAATCGATCTGGCATTCGACGCTGTCCTTCGATCCCAGCGCGCTGCCATCGTCGAAGTAGGCGCGTCGATACCAGTCGCCATCCCACGCGTTGGCCTCGAGCTGCGCGCCGAGCTGCTGGCGTTCGCCGTCGCATTGCCGCGCGAACGCGTCGTCGCCATGCCGGCGCGCCAGCTCGGCGAACTGGCGCAGCACGTCGCAGAAGAAGAAGCCCAGCCAGACGCTTTCACCGCGGCCATGGTGGCCCACCTCGTTCATGCCGTCGTTCCAGTCGCCGGTGCCCATCAGCGGCAGCCCATGCGCGCCGAAGCGCATGCCGTGCAGCACGGCGCGCACCGCGTGCTGGTACAGGCTCGCCGAGTGGATCGAACGCTGCGGCAGGTCGAAGTAGGAGTCATCGGGCGGCGACACCGGTCGCCCTTCGAGGAAGGGCACTCCCTCGGTCAGTACGCCGGTGTCGTGGGTAGCCTGCACATAGCGGCACAGCGCCAGCGGCAGCCACAGGTAGTCGTCGGACATGCGCGTGCGCACGCCGCGGCCCGAGGGGGGGTGCCACCAGTGCTGCACGTCGCCCTCGACGAACTGCCGGCTCGCGCTGAGCAACAGGTGCTCGCGCAGCAGGTGCGGGCGCGTGTGCACCAGCGCCATCGCATCCTGCAACTGGTCGCGAAAACCGAAGGCGCCGCCCGACTGGTAGTAGCCGCTGCGCGCCCACATGCGGCAGGCCAGCGTCTGGTACACCAGCCAGCCGTTGGCCAGTGCGTCCAGTGCGGCGTCGGGTGTGCTCACCTGCACCGCCCCCAACGTCTGCCTCCAGTGGCTGTGCACCGCATCGAGTGCCTCGGATTTGGCGGCGCCACCGCGGAACCGCTGCACCAGCTGGCCGGCTTCGTCGGCGCTGCGGCCCATACCGAGGCGAAAGACGATCTCGCGCGTCTGCCCGGGCGCCAGCTCGAACGGCACCTGGATCGCGGCGCAGGAGTCCCGGCCGGCACCGATGCGGCCCGACAGGCGCATCCGACGCAGCGCGGCCGGGCGCCGCAGCGAACCGTTGCGGCCGATGAACTCGGTGCGGTCGCCGGTGATGGTGGCGAAGGCGCGGTCGTTGGCGTCGACGTCGAAGAACGCGACCCAATCGCCGAAGTCGTTGCTGTACGGGTTGCGCGCATACAGGGCACCGCTGTCGGCGGCGACGTCGGTGCTGATGTGCGGCCCGCTCTTGGCCCGCAGGTCGCCCAGCACCCATTCGACATAACCGGTGGCCGACAGTCTGCGCGAGCGGCCGCTGTCGTTGCGCAGTACCAGCACCGAGAACTTCACCGCGGCGTCGATCGCCACGAACACCGTCAGCTCGCTGTGGATGCCGGCCGCGTCGTGCTCGAACACGCTGTAGCCGAAACCATGGCGCGTCAGGTAGGGCAGCGCGTCGCTGTCGTCGCGCTCGTCACCGGGGTCCGGCAGCGAGGTCGGATGCCAGACCTCGCCGGACTCCTCGTCGCGCAGGTAGATGGTCTCGCCGCCGACGTCGGTCACCGGGTCGTTGTGCCACGGCGTGAGGCGCAGCTCGTGCGCGTTCTCGCACCAGGTGTAGGCACTGCCGCCTTCGGAGACCACCGTGCCGAAGCGCGGGTTGGCCAGCACATTGACCCACGGCGCGGGGGGGCGGCGACCTGCCGGCGGCGCGATCACGTACTCGCGCCCGTCGGGCGTGAAGCCGCCGAAGCCGTTGTAGAAACCCAGCTCGCGCACCGCCGCTTGGCGTTGGACCGGTCGCGCGGATTCGGCGGCGCGCCTGGGCTCGAACGGCGCGACCCGCCGCTCGGCGACCGCCTTGCGCATCACCTGCTCCGCCAGCGATCCATGGCGGTCGGTGATGATGGCGCGCGCCACGGCCTGCAGCAGGATGCGGTCTTCGCCGGCGATCTGCTCGACCTGACGCACGAAAATGCCGCCCGGACGGTCGACCACGTGTGCTTCGATGCCCGAGGCGATGAGCCCGAGGATCTGCTCCTGCAGCCGCTGGCGGTAGACATCGCGCTCCTCGTTCCAGATCACCAGGTCGACCGCCAGCCCTTTCAGGCGCCACCAGGCGTGCGCCTGCACCATCTGCCTGACCAGGTCGATGTTGGAGGCATCGCTGACCTGCAGCAGCACGATCGGCAGGTCGCCCGAGATGGCGTAGCCCCACAACCCCGACTGACTGCGGTGGTTGCGCAGCAGCATGTTGGCGTTGGCGCGCAGGACCGGCTGTGAGTAGACGATGGCGCCGGCCAACCGCGCGTAGAGCTGCGAATCGGCCTCGCTGGCGTTGATCTGGCGCAGCACGACGTGGCTGTGCGTCCACGCCAGCTCGAACACCCGGTCGGCCAGACGCCGGTCGACGTACTTGTGCGCCAGCGCGACGCAGGCCTCCCTCGTGTCGGCCATGCCGTAGACGATGTCGACGGTGGCGGTCTGGCCGGGCTCCAGCGTGATGACGCGCCGCGTCGCGGCCACCGGATCAAGCACCGAGCCCGCGCTGCCCGACAGCGCGCCCGATTGGCGCAGTGCCTGCGGCGCATGCAGGCTGCGACCGCGGCCGATGAAACGCGAGCGATCGGTCTCATGCGACACCGCGCCGGCCCTGGCACCGTGCACCGCCATCAGGTGCAGCAGGTACGGCGGGCGTTCGTCGGCCGATCGCGGCCGGCGGGTGCACAGCAGCGCCGCCGGTTCGGCCAGCGCTTCCGTCTGCACGAACAGCTTGCTGAACGCCGGGTGCTGCGCATCGGCCGCCGCGGGCGCGATCACCACCTCTGCGTAGCTGGTCACCTCGACGCTGCGCCGCGCGCGGCCCAGGTTGGTGATGCGCAGGCGCCGCAGTTCGATGTCGTCTTCCGGCGAAACGACGATCTCGGTGTAGGCGTCGATGCCCTGGTCGCGGCGGCGGAACTCGGCGCGGCCTTCGGAGAAGATCGCCTCGTAGGAATCGGGCTTCCACTGCGTCGGCTGGTGGGTGGTCGACCAGTAGGTGCCGGTCTCGGTGTCGCGCAGGTAGCAGAAGCTGCCCCACTCGTCGCAGGTGGGGTCCTCGCGCCAACGCGTGACGGCCAGGTCCTTCCAGCGGCTGACGCCGGCGCCGGAGTTGGTCAACATCACGTGGTAGCGACCGTTCGACAGCAGCTGCACTTCGGGCGCCGGGGTGTCGGCGGTGGTGATCAGACGCGACGGCGTCTCGGCCGCGCCGAAATCGACGCGCATCTCGGCACGGTCGGCGGTGTGCGGATGGAAGGCCACGACCTTGGGAACGCGCTCCTGCAGCAGCAGCAGCGTGGCCTGCAGCTCGGGGTCGGACGCGAACCGGCGCTGCATCGGCTGGTCGAGCAGCACGTAGGCCAGCGACAGCAGGCTCATGCCCTGGTGGTGCGCCATGTACGAACGCACGATGGCGCCCGTCTGGCCGCGCGGCAGCCGCGACGGGGTGTAGTCGATCGCCTCGTAGAAGCCGAAGGCGCCGGCCAGGCCGACTTCGGTCAGGCGCTGCAGGTTCTGGCAGGCGGCCTGGGGCTTCACCATCAGTGCCATGATCGTGGCGTACGGCGCCACCACCAGGTCTTCGGCCAGCCCGCGCTTCAGGCCCAGGCCGGGAATGCCAAAGGCGCGGTATTGGTAGTTCAGGTGCGCGTCGGTGGCGTTGTAGCCCGATTCGGACATGCCCCAGGGCACGCCGCGCTGGCGCCCGTAGACGATCTGGCGCTCGACGGCCGCATGCATGGTCCGGTCGAGCAGCGTGTTCTCGTAGCTCGGCATCACCAGCATCGGCATCAGGTACTCGAACATCGAGCCGCTCCACGACAGCAGGATCGCGTCGCCATCCACGGTGGTGAGCAGGCGGCCGAGCGCGAACCAGCTCGTCTGCGGCAGCAGGCCCTGCGCGATCGTGGTGAAGGCCGTCAGGCGCACCTCGGAGGCCAGCAGGTCGTAGTAGCCCGAATCGGGGCGATGCTCGTCGACGTTGTAGCCGATCGACATCAGGCTACGCGCCGGGTCGTAGAGGAAGCCGTAGTCCATCCGCGCCATGCCGCCGGCCTGGTCGGCCAGGCGGCGCAGCGTGGCGCTGCGCTCCATCAGCGCGGGAATCTCCCAGGCCACCGAATCGCCCTGCAGGCCAGCCCCAGGCGCGAGCAGCCTCAACTCAGCCACCGCCGCGCCGCATTGAGCCCGCAGGGCCTGCGCCCAGCGGCGCGTTTCGGCCAGCGCCGTCGAGTCGGCGCCGTCGCCGCTGCCTGCCGTCGGGCCGTCGCGCGACACGGTGGCCACTGCCGCCACCACTTCGGTGGCCGCGCGGTCCAGCGCATCGAACACCGGGTACAAGGCCTGCGGCGACTGCGGCGGCTGCGCCAGCGCTTCGTTCAGCAGCTGTGCGAAGCGGCCCAGCGGGCTTGCCGGCGGGTCGCCGCCGGTGGCCATCTGCAGCAGGCGCAGCGTGTCGCGCTGGCCGCCGAGCAGCCGCGCCATCTGCGGCAGCTCGTCGGCCAGCGCGGTCAGGCCGGCGCGCAGCGTCAGCAGGTGGCCGGCCAGGTTGCCGCTGTCGATGGTTGAAACGTAGCACGGGCGCAGCGGCTGCAGCGATTGCGTGTCGTACCAATTGAAGAAGTGGCCCTGATGCCGGTCCAGCCGCTGCATCGTGTCCAGCGTGGCCTGGGTGCGCTCGATCAACTGGCCGACCGTGATGTAGCCGAAGTCGTAGGCCGCCAGGTTGGACAGCAACGCCAGGCCGATGTTGGTGGGCGAAGTACGGTGCGCGATGCGCTCGACCGGATGCTCCTGCATGTTGTCGGGCGGCAGGAAGTTGTCTTCGCGTCCGACGAAGGTCTCGAAGAACGCCCAGGTGCGGCGGCTCAACAGGCGCAGCAACAGCGTCTGCTCGGCGTCGAGCGCGGGCCGCCGCCGCTGCAGCGGCCGGCTGATCCACCAGACGATGAGCGGCGACAGCAGCCACAACCCGAGCACCGGCGCGGCGGCCGCCAGGGCCTCGGGGCGGTAGCTGCCCAGGCCGACGAACGTGACCAGCGCCAGCGCCGGTGCGACCCACAGCCGTCCGAGCGTGCGCAGCAGCTCCATCGGGCCCTCGGCCTCGACGCGGCGGGCCGCTTCGGACGACGGCTGCCACTCGAGCAGGTGGCGCCGCGTGAACCACAGGCGCCAGAGCGTGCGCGTCACGGCGCCGAGGCTGAAGGCCGCCTCGTAGGGCAGGCATGCGAGGCTGAGCGTGGCCTGCCCCAGCTGACGCAAGGCCGAGGGCACGACGGAGCGCAGGTGCTGGCCGGGCCGCAGCTCCTCGGGCTTGCGCAGTACGCTGACCAGCAGGGCCACGAGCGGCGGCACGAACAGGATCGCGAGTCCGGCCGCCGTCCACACCCAGGGCGGCTGCAACACGCTCCAGCCGAGCACGAAGAATGCGGTGAGCGCGGCGGGCGTCAGGCTGCGCCGCAGGTTGTCGATGATCTTCCAGCGCGACAGCGCCGACAGCGGATTCTTCAGCTTGACGACGCGCGTGCGCCTGGTCCCATCGTCCGCGGCTTCGGCGACCGGAACCTGCAGTCTGGGCATCAGCCAGCCGATGATCTGCCAGTCGCCGCGGATCCAGCGCCGGCGACGGTTCACGTCGGCGTCGTAGCGCGAGGGCGTCTCCTCCACCAGCTGCACATCGCTGATCAAGCCGGAGCGCGCGTAGCAGCCTTCCAGCAGGTCGTGGCTGAGGATGCGGTTTTCCAGCAGGCGACCGCCCAGCACGTGTTCGAACGCGTCGACGTCGTAGATGCCCTTGCCGATGAACGAGCCTTCGCCGAACAGGTCCTGGTAGACGTCGGACACGGCCCGCGTATACGGGTCGATGCCGGGATCGCCGCCGACCAGGCGCGCGTAGCGCGAGCGGTTGGCGCTCGGCAGGCTGACGCCGACGCGCGGCTGCAGGATGCCGTAGCCGTCGACCACGCGCGGCGCCTCGGGCGCGCCGCCGAAGCGCGGGCGGTTCAGCGGGTGCGCCATCGTCGCGACGAACTGCCAGGCGCTGTCGCGGGGCAGCTGGGTGTCGGTGTCCAGCGTGATGACGTAGCGCACCTCGCGCAATGGCGACGTGTCGCCGACGATCATCGAGAAGCGCTCGCCGGGCCCGGCGCTGGCGTTGCCGCGCAGCAGCGCGTTCAGGTCGGCGAGCTTGCCGCGCTTGCGCTCGTAGCCCATCCAGACGCGCTCGCGCGGGTTCCACCGGCGCGGGCGATGGAACAGGAAGAAGCGGTCGCCGCCGTGCGCGCCGTTCGCCGGCGCACTGTACTTGTGGTTCAGCGCCTCGATCCTCTCGCGCGCCAGCCGCGCCAGCGAGTCGTCGTTGGCACGGCGCTCGTGTGTGGAATCGAGAAAATCGGTCAGCAGGCCGTAGTACAGCTGCGGGTCGCGGTTGGCCAGAAAGCGCACTTCCAGTTGTTCGGCCAGGTCTTCGATACCCTGCTCGCTGCCGAGCATCGACGGCACGACCACCAGCGTCCGCGACCCGGGCGCGATGCCGAGCGAGAAGTCCATGCGCGGCAGCATCTGGGGTGTGGCGAGCAGGCCCGCCGCCCAGTTCGTCAGCGCCACGGCCAGTTGGCTGGCGGCCAACAGCAGCACGGCGCCGACAGGCAGCAACCACCAGCCGGGCGGGATGACGGTGAATGCCGACTCGAACCCGCCGGAGGCCCACATCACCACGCCGGCGCTCAGAAGCAGCGTGAGCGTCATGATGGAACGGCTGTACAGCGGCACCAGGTGTCGCCCCGCCATGCGGCGCACGTGTTTCCACCACGGCAGGCGCGCCTGCACGACGCGCTCCAGATCGGCCTGGCCGGCACCGATCAGGTAGTGGCCCACATGCCCGTCGCGCGCGGCATCGGCCGCACCCGATGCCGCCGCGTCGGCTGCCAGCTTGACCGCGGCGCGGGCCACGTCGATTTCCGGCACCGGGCTGATCCGGGCCAGTCGCTCGACCGCATGGCGGTAGTCGTCGCGCGTCGTGAAATCCATTCGGGCATAGACGCAGGCGGGGTCATCGCGCAGCGCCTGCTCGACCATCGACAGGGACTCGACGAATTCGCGCCAGTCCGTCGCCGCCAGCATCCGCAGGCTGCCGATGCAGTTGCTGACCGAGACCTGCGCGGTGGCCTGGTTCTGCGCCTCGATCTGTACCAGCTGCTCGATGGTCAGATTCGATTCCGCCAGCCGCTGCTCGATCCAGGTCAGGGGCAGCGCGAGCGCCGCGCTGCGGCCCTGCAGGCGGCGCGCCAGCTCGGCGACGAATGGGCTCGTCATCGGCGGGTCCGAGCGCGCCATGTCGGCGATCACCAGGATCAGCCCCTTCGGGTCCTTCTCGGCCACGTCGAGCATCCTGTCGGCCCACAGGTTGGCCAGGTTCTGCTCATCGCGCCCGGCGGCGATTCGCACCGCCACGCGGCGCAGGTTCTCGATCAGCGCCAGGCGCAGCATGATCGGAATGGCCCACAGCTCGCCGATCTGCAGCTGCCTGACGCTCTGGTACGACGCGACGAAACGGCTCAAGGTGCCGCGGCTGACGCGGGCGTCGCCGTGCGCCACCGCCTGCAGCGCGAGATCGTAGACGCGGGGCAGACCGGCCGATGGTCCGCCGCGCAAGCGCGGCAGCTCGCGGCTGTAGCCCGGCGGCAGGTGGCGCTTGGCGGTGCGGACCTCTTCTTCGATCAGGTAGAAGTTGTCGAGCAGCCATTCGCCGGCGGGCGTGACGCGGCGCTGCATCTCGGCGCTGCGCATGAGCAGCGTGCACACCTCAACCAGCAGTTTCTCGTTCGACGCGAGCCGCGGCAGCAGACGGTCGCGCGCGCGCGCGTCGGTGAGCTCGTGGGCGGCAGCCAGGCTCGTGCCGTGCTGAGCCATCTGGTCGGCCGAAAAGAGCTCGGCGCGCAGCGGTGCTTCTTCGGTACTCGCCGCCCCTCCCGGCGTGGCGCTGAGCAGGCCGGGTTGCCTGATCAGTGACTGGACAGAGGTCCAAAGCCGGCTGGTCGCCTTCAGGAATCCTCCGCGGGTTGATACGACTTGTCGTGAGGCGACCGACGGCCGCCGGCACACAGTGTATACAGAGGCGCGGCCGCAGGCAGATCCTGTCGGCATGCTTGACCATGGACAATGCCGTTCACGCCAACCGCCACCGGTCCACGAATTTGAAGCCGATGCAGACAACCCGGGTGATGCCGGCACACGATGGCTGAGATCTTCGGCCTGGACGCCTATGCGCCGAAGGAGATCGCGGCCCGCGTCAGCGAGGTCGGAGTCCGCAAGGCGCGGCTGCCGCTGCTCACGTTGACGCTGCTGGGCGTGCTGGCCGGCGCGTTCATCGGCCTGGGCGCGTTGATGTTCACGCTGGTGGCGAGCGACACCACGCTCGGCTTCGCCGCGTCGCGGCTGCTGGGCGGCCTGGCGTTCTCGCTCGGACTGGTCCTGGTCACCGTGGCCGGCGCGGAACTCTTCACCGGCAACAACCTGCTCGCCATGGCCTGGGCCAGCCGACGCGTCAGCACGCGCGAGGTGCTCGTCAACTGGGCGGTGGTGTGCGTGGCCAATTTCGTCGGCGCGGTCGGGCTGGCGGTGCTGGTGTGGCTGTCGGGCCATGCGGCGCTGAACGACGGCGCGGTGGGCCGCGCGGCGATTCGCATCGCCACGGTCAAATCGCAACTACCGTGGATCGAGCTGTTCTTTCGTGGCGTGCTGTGCAACGTGCTGGTGTGCATGGCGGTGTGGATGGCGCTGTCCGGGCGCAGCGTGACCGACAAGGTGCTGGCCATCGTGTTCCCGATCACCGCCTTCGTGGCCGCCGGCTTCGAACATTCGATCGCCAACATGTACTTCTTCCCGCTGGCCACGTTGCTCGGCGCGCCCCTGGGCGCCGGCGACCTGCTGCGCAACCTGGTGCCGGTGATCGCGGGCAACATCGTCGGCGGCAGCGTGCTCGTGGCGCTGGTGTACTGGCTGGTCTACCTGCGGCCCGGCGCGGCGCCGCCCGAGCGGGCGAACTGATCGGCGGCGCAGTCCGCCCGCGGCGTTAGGTACTAGACCTGAGACCGATCAAGTTGCGATCCGTCATCATCGGCGGAGCACTCAGTCGGAGACGTTGCATGAACATTCGCCACGCCATCAACGCCGCGTTGATCGCGCTGATCGGCGGCGCCGCCGCGCCGGCATGGGCCCAGATCGAAATCAAGTTCGGCCATGTCGGCGAGCCCAACTCGCTGTTTGCCAATTCGGCCGAGGAGTTCGCCCGCCGCGCCAATGCCAAGCTCGGCGCCAAGGCCAAGGTGGTGGTCTTCGGCTCCAGCCAGCTCGGTGGCGACAAGGAGCTGCTGCAGAAGCTCAAGCTCGGCACGGTGGACATCGCACTGCCGTCGACCGTGATGTCGTCGGAGTCCGATGTGTTCGGCGTCTTCGAGATGCCCTACCTGGTGAAGGACCGCGCGCACATGGGCCGCATCGAGCGCGAGGTGTTCTGGTCGAAGATGGCACCCGATGCGGAGAAGAAGGGCCTGAAGATCCTCGCGGTGTGGGAGAACGGCTATCGCCACATCACCAACTCCAAGCGCCCGATCAACACCCCGGCCGACCTGCAGGGCATCAAGCTGCGCGTGCCCGAGGGCAAGTGGCGGGTGAAGATGTTCCAGGCCTACGGCGCCAATCCGTCGCCGATGAAGTTCTCCGAGGTCTTCACCGCACTGCAGACCGGCGTGATGGACGGGCAGGAGAACCCGTTCACGCAGATCTACAGCGCGAAGTTCCAGGAGGTGCAGAAGTACCTGTCGCTCACCGGTCACGTGTACACGCCGGCCTATGCCACCGTCGGCGCGAAGAAGTGGGCCGCGCTGCCCGACGACGTGCGCAAGATCCTCGAGGACACCGCCAAGGAGACGCAGGCCTTCGTCTACGCCGCCGCCGAAAAGGACGACAACGATCTGCTGGGCAAGTTGAAGGCCGCCGGCATGCAGGTGAACACGCCCAACAAGGACGCCTTCATCGCCGCGTCGAAGGTGGTGTATGACGAGTTCGCCAAGGAAGTGCCGATCGCCAAGGAGATCATCGACCGCGCGATCGCGCTGGGGAACTAGGCCCGATGCGTTCCGACGTCTTCCGCCAGCGCTACGAACAGGCGCTGGAGTGGCTGGTCATCGCGCTGATGGCCGTCCTGGCCATCGAGGTGACGGCCGGCGTGGTGTTTCGCACCGTCGGCTATTCGCTCGTGTGGTACGACGAGGTCGCCTCGATCCTGCTGGCGTGGCTCACCTTCTACGGCTCGGCGCTGGCCTCGGCCAAGCGCGCGCACATCGGCTGCCCGGAGCTGGTGGCGCTGCTGCCGCCGGGCCCGCGGCAACTGGTCAGGCTGCTGGTCGAGGTGCTCGTGATCGCGTTCTTCGTGCTCGTGGGCTGGACCGGATACGAGGTGCTCGGCGTGCTCGAGACCGATCACCTGGTCAGCCTGCCGGCGATTCCGGTCGCATGGATCCAGTCGGTCGTGCCGATCAGCGCCGCGCTGATCATCGTCGCCGAGTTGATGAACCTGCCGCGAGTGATGGCCGCCGCGAGCGGCGCGCACACCGAGGGCGCGGGCGGGGCGTCGCACTAGGATGCAGCGCTTCGGCCTCATCACTCATTCGCGCTCGTACGCCAGACAGCGCGTTGCGAAGTCCTGGCCGTCGGGTCACGGCTCGGTGCGGCTGCTCGCCTTGCGTCAGACCGGACAATCGACGATCGAGCGAGGGCACAGCCACGGGCGGGCAACCGCCGGGGCTCATGCGTCCCTAAATCGCCCCGTCGGCCGCCCACCCGCGGCTGCGCCCGAA
>Ga0209798_10001271_pt1 | contig 15291 bp, 7 predicted proteins | sample DOMMetBare3Fresh_FD_187475 | JGI IMG/M metagenome (GOLD analysis project Ga0209798, IMG submission 187475) | Wetland sediment microbial communities from St. Louis River estuary, USA, under dissolved organic matter induced mercury methylation -... | ecosystem: Environmental > Aquatic > Freshwater...
ACCGGAAGCGTGTTTACGCACCCGAGGCATGGAATAAGATGGTAGGCGCGCTTCCACTCTGCGACCGGAGCGCAGCGGGATGCATATCAAGCCGTCGATGCTCGCGTGCAATTGTCCCCGGCGCAGATCGATCAGATCACCGGTGGGCAGGGCAATCGTCAGTCGCTGCACGTAGTTTCGGGTTGGTCCATATTTAAAAGTGCGCGAGCCGGAAGCATTGGTCGCAACATTGCCCCCGAGAAAGCAAGCGCGCTCGGTTGGATCAGGGGGGTACAGCATTCCTTTCAGGTCCACCGCACTCTGCAACTCGCTGAGGAGCACACCCGCCTCGGCGATAGCCGACCCACCACCATCGTCACAGACGATACTCTTAATGCGGTTGAGTTTGTCGGTAGCCAGCACGATACCACCGAAGGGAATACGGCCGCCGACTGTGCCCGTGCCGGCGCCGGCCACCGTGACTGGAGTCTGATTGCGCTGGGCATCGCGGAGAATCTCCGCGACCTCAGCCGCACTCTCCGGGAAAACTACGCCGGTGGCTGTCCCGCCCCGCATGTAGCTGGAATCGAAAAGGTAGGACTGGATTTCATCCGGTTGGGTTTTGCTGAGCATCGACTCCCTGGACTGTGCAAAGTGCGCTGCAGGTCAACTCAACTGCAGCTCCCTCTCGCGCAGGTACTTGATCCGGTCGCGCAACTCGGCGGCCTTCTCAAACTCAAATCGCCTGGCAGCTTCACGCATGTCTCTTTCCAGCTGACTGATGGTCTGGCCTATCTTTTCCGCCGAGTATTCTTCGTACTCATCGAGATCCAGCGGCACTTTGAAATAGTCTGCCTCGTAGGCCGTCACCAGGGTAGCTTCGATTGGCTTGATGATTGTTTGCGGTGTAATCCCGTGTTCCCGATTGTAGGCTTCCTGCACCATGCGCCGCCGCCGTGTTTCATCAATGGCCCGTTTCATCGAGTCCGTCACGCGATCGGCATACAAAATGGCTTTGCCGTGAGCGTTGCGGGCCGCCCGGCCGATCGTCTGTATCAGGGACGATTCAGAGCGCAGAAACCCCTCCTTATCGGCGTCCAGAATTGCCACCAGCGACACCTCCGGCAAATCCAAACCCTCGCGGAGCAGATTGATGCCCACCAGAACGTCGAACTCTCCGCGACGCAGATCGCGCAGAATCTTGATACGGTCGAGCGTCACAATATCAGAATGCAGGTAGCGAACACGTACTCCCACCTCGGTGAAATATTCCGTCAAGTCCTCAGACATGCGCTTGGTCAGAGTAGTCACCAGGACACGTTCCTTGCGCTCCGCACGCAGACGACACTCTTCCAGGAGATGGTCAATTTGCCCCTTGACTGGCAGCACCTCGACTTCCGGATCCATCAGACCCGTCGGTCGAATAATCTGTTCGATAACCTCGCCGCTGACCTTCGTTAATTCGTAAGGCCCGGGGGTCGCGGAAACATAAATAGTCTGGCCGATACGCTCTTCGAACTCGCGAAAATTGAGCGGCCGGTTATCGAGCGCCGACGGCAGGCGAAACCCATATTCCACGAGTGTCCGTTTGCGTGATTGATCGCCTTCAAACATACCGCGAACCTGCGGAACCGTTTGATGCGCTTCATCAATCACCATCATGGTATCGCGCGGCAGGTAGTCGAGCAGCGTCGGCGGTGGCTCGCCCGGATTCTTTCCGGTGAGATGCCGCGAGTAATTCTCAATACCCCGACAAAATCCCATCTCCTTGATCATCTCGAGATCGAACATGGTCCGCTGATGCAGCCGTTGTGCTTCCACCAGTTTGCCCTCAGCGATCAGTTTGGGTTCCCACCACTCCAGTTCGGCACGGATTGATTTGATCGCCTGTTTGATGGTGTTCTTCGACATCACATAGTGAGTTTTGGGGTAGATCGGCACTCTGGCCGTGTGTTTCTGGAGCACTTCACCCAGCAGAGGATCAATGGTCGAAACCGAATCGATCTCGTCTCCCCAGAGTTCTATCCGATAGGCGTTGTCCTGGTAGCTGGGATACAAATCGACGACATCGCCACGCACGCGAAAGGAACCGCGTTTAAAATCCACGTCGCCCCGTTCGTATTGCAGTTCGACCAGCCGCTGCAGCAGGGCCTCACGCGTCATCCTTGTGCCCGGCTCCACGAAAAGCAACATGTCGTAATAAGCGTCCGGATCGCCCAGACCATAGATGCATGACACGCTGGCGACTACGATCACATCGCGCCGTTCGAACAGCGCGCGAGTGGCCGACATCCGAAGACGGTCGATGTCGTCATTAACGATGGCTTCCTTTTCGATATAAAGGTCAGCCGACGGCATGTAGGCCTCTGGCTGGTAGTAATCGTAGTAGGAGACAAAATACTCGACTGCATTTTCGGGGAAGAGCGACTTGAATTCCTGATATAACTGCGCCGCCAGCGTCTTATTGTGGGCCATAACCAGCGTTGGTCGCTGAGTTTTCTGAATCACACTGGCGATGGTAAATGTTTTGCCGCTGCCGGTGATGCCCAGCAGGACCTGGTCTTTGGCGCCATCATCCAGACCTCGAACCAGCGCCTCGATTGCCTGTGGTTGGTCCCCTTTCGGTGCGTAATCCGACTGTAACTTAAAAGGCATGGTGAGACTGAATAGTAAAATCGCCGTCAGCAAAGCGCAAAGGGGCCAGGCGATAAGCGCCAGGAGGCAAGCGAAAAAGTAAGAGCGAAGGACCCCTGCCCTTCGCCCTTTTCCCTTTGCTCCTGGCCCTTTTCCCTTCGCCCTTACGCAGCCGAGGGGGCCTTCTCACGCGACTGGCTGCTGATCTGGTAGATCGCTTCCATCACCGCGGACCTTACCTCTGAGGGCAACGACCCGCGCACTGCCAGGCGGCGAAACACCGGCACAATTTCCGACTGGCCGCTCAGCGCCAGCAATTTCACCACCGCCAGGCGCACCTCAACATTGGCATGATCTTCAATCGCGTGCATCAAGGGCTGGACTTCGCCTGCCTTGGCCATCAGGAACAAGAGCGAAAACGCATCGTAGGTTATTTCGCGACTCTCACCGGTGAGGTTGTTGATAGCCTGGGTGGCCAAGCCTGAATCAGCCAGAGCAGCGCCGATGTTTCGCCGTCGCTCCGGAGACCCATCACGCAAGGCCCGGGTAAAAGAAGCTGCACGATCAGGATGGACGTCGTGCAGGGCATGAGCCGCCGCGTTGCGGACTTCTGCCGCCGGATCGTCAAACGCCTTATTGATAAGTTGAATCGAATCTTCGTCGCCTATTTGACTGAGTTCCACCAGGGCTGCCGCCCGTTCGGCAGTATCCTCACTCTTAAGCCGTCCCAGAACATGGGAGGGCACGCCCGCAGTTTCGCCATCGACTGCCAACAGGCCCTTCTCTGCCTGCAGTACTTCGAGTTCACGTGCTTCAATCGCGAGTTCGGCAAACTTCGGCCGCGGGGCCTCGAGTTTTTCAAGCTCACGAGTTTGGTCCGCCAAAGAGTGGGCCGTCCGGGGATCTGGCCTTGCCTCGTCCAGCAAGCCGGCACTTTCAGGCTCGACCTGCAGGCCGGCATAGCGGCGCTCCTCTTCCTCGATTCTTAACCGACTTTGTATTTCCTGAGCGTGCTGGTTCTCCGCCGCTTTGAACCGGGCTTCAGCTTGTGCTCGCAATTCAGATTGCGCTTCGAGCCGCCGGCGTTGTTCTTCACTGGCGCGGTTTAGCTCTTCGATTTCAGCGCGCAGGCGTCGCTCCTGTTCGGCGCGGTTGCGGGCTTCTTCTTCCAGCCTGCGATGCAATGATTGCAGCTCGGTCTGGTTTCGTTCATCTTCCTCAGCGCGTCGCTGGGCTTCTTCGCTGATTCTTCTTGCTTCATCTTCCGTGCGACGTCTTGATTCCAGCAAGCGAGACCGTTCCTCTTCCTCAAGCCGGTGTCGGGCTTCGACTTCGAGCCGCCGCCTTTCTTCTGCGGCAGCTAAACGGGCCTCGTCTTCACGTCTGAGTCGTTCCTGCTCTTGCCCCAGCCACTCTGTTTCTTCTTCCGCTTTGCGCCGGATTGCCGCGACTTCCGCACGGTGCTGTTGCAACAACAGTTCGGTATGGCGAAGAGTTTCTTCTTCTTCCTGTAATTTTGCGGCCTTCTCGCGGCGCAGGCTTTCTGCTTCTTCAATTTGTCGCCGCTGGACTTCCTCAGCCTGTTGCAGAACCTCAATCTCTGTGCGCAGTTGCCGCTCTTTCTCTGCCCGAACACGAGCGTCTTCCTCTGCCTGAGCACGCAAGGTGGCGAGCGCCGCAAGGTGGTTCTCAGCCGCGGCGGCCTGCTGGCGCGCTTCAGCTTCAAAGCGCACTCGCTCTCCTTCGGCCCTGATGCGTGCTTCCTCTTCAGTCTTTAAGCGCTGTTCCGCGATCTGCCGCAGTCGCTCGATATCAACCTGGGCCGCAAGAGTTTTTTCCTCGCGCAGGCGCACCTGCTCTTCTGCTTCGAGACGAATGGCCTCCAGGGCCGCAAGGTGCTGCTGTTGTTCCTGAGCGTGTTGACGGCCTTCGGCTTCAACTCGCAATCGCTCTTCCTGCGCGCGGCGCCGTGCTTCATCGAGGCCCCGGCGTTCTTCTTCCGCACGGCGACGCGCCTCCTCTTCCATCTTTAGCTGCTCGGCCGCTGCCTGCCGCAGCGTCTCGATTTCAGCCTGTACCTTCAATGCCTGTTCTGCTCGCAAACGCGCTTGTTCTTCAGCCTCTTGACGAATCGCTGCCAAAGCTGCGAGGTGCTGTTGTTGGGCTGCGGCGTGTTCCCGGGCTTCGGCTTCCACGCGCAATCTATCTTCTTCCGCGCGGCGGCGGGCGTCGTCAAAGCGCTGGCGCTCCTCTTCGGCGCGCCGCTGGGCGTCCTCTTCAGCTTTTAGTCGCAACTCTTCGGCTTCGCGGAGGGCCTCTAATTCGCTCTGCAGTTGAGCCGCTTTTTCCGCGCGGGCCCGCGCCTCTGCTTCAGCTTGGAGCCGGATCGCTTCCAGCGAGGCAAGATGGCGTTCCTCTTCCTCAGTACGCTGGCGCGCTTCGGATTCGAGGCGTATCCGTTCCTCTTCCGCACGACGGCGCTCCGTCTCAAGCCGCAGCCGTGTTTCTGCCAAACGCTGGCGTTCCACCTCGGCCCGGCACTGGGCTTCTTCCTCAGCCTGCAACCGCGCTTCTTCCTGTGCCCGCAATTGCTGCTGCTCTGCGGTCTTCAAACGCGCCTGCTCTTCAGCCTGCCGCCGAAGTTCGGATTCTGCCAGGCGGCGCTTCTCAGCATCCTGGATCCGCTGACGCTGCTGCTCTTCTGCCAGACGCAAGGCTTCGATTTCGCCACGAATGCGTTTTTCTTTTTCTGCCCGCTCGACCAGATCACCCTGGGCCTTCATTCTTAAGGCTTCCAGGCTGGCCAACCGTTGCTCCTCTTCCTCGGCATAGCGACGTGCCTCTGCTTCAATGCGCTGCTGCTCGGCGGCGGCATGCGCGCGAGTTTCTTCGAGACGCCGAAGCTCTTCCTGAGCACGCTGATTCACCTCAGCGGCAATCCTGATTCGTTCCGCTTCCGCGTCGCGTCGCGCTGCCTCGTCGGCTTGCAGTTGCTTTTGTTCCTCTGCCAGCCGCTCCGCCTCGGCCTCCGCTCTGCGACGGGCGGCTTCTATCTCTGCTCGCTGCAACGCCACGGCCTCAGCGGCTCGGCGCAGGTCTTCCGCTTCCGCCTCCAGCCGTGCCTCATCTTCTCTGCGCTGATTGTCGGCTGCCCGCCGCGCTGCTTCTTCCAAGGCCAGGCGAATTGCTTCCTGCTCAGCCAGGCGACGTGTCTGTTCGGCAGCTCGCTGGCGAGTTTCTTCCTCAGCGCGCAGACGAGCCTCGTCCTGGAGGCGCAATTGTTCGGCGCGAATACGCTCTTCTTCCTCAGCGCGCAGACGAGCTTCGTCCGCCGCGCGAAGACGAGACTCTTCGGCCGCTTGCCGGGCCGACTCTGCCTCGGCAAGACGCCAAGCTTCAGCTTCGGCAAGCTGACGGGCTGCTTCTTCTTCGGCCTGTTTGCGCGCAAGTTCTGCCGCTCGAAGTTTGGCCTCTTCTTCCGCTTCCTTTCTCGCTGCCTCGGCCGCAACCCGCTTGCGCGCAAGTTCCTCGGCCGCTTTCCTGAGTGTCTCTGCCTCAACGCGGAAGCGCGCTTCCTCAGCAGCACGAATTCGTGCTTCTTCTTCCGCTCTGGCGCGGGCTTCTTCTTCGGCGCGCAAGCGAGCTTCTTCCTCGGCCTGGCGCTGCGCAGCTTCAGCCTCCGCCTGTTGGCGAGCAAGCTCTTCGGACTCACGCCGCTGTTCCGCTTCCGCTCTGGCCCGGGTTTCCTGCTCAGCCTGCAAACGAGCTTCCTGCTCCACGCGTTTGCGCGCGGCCTCTGCCGCCAATCGCCTCTGCTCGACCTCCTGAACGGCTTTGCGGAGTGCTTCTTCTTCCACTCGCAATCGTTCCTCTTCCTGAGAAATCTTTTCTGCAGCGATCGGGGCGAATGTAGAGGTGTTAAGCGACTCAGGCTTTAAAACGGCGGGTTCTGCAATCGTCTGGCTGCTGACTGAATTAGCTGCAGTCCTCGCACCCTGGGTCACGGCATGCGTAATCGCATCAATCGCCTGGCGCACCAGGCTGGCCGGCACGTGGCGGCTGATCTCGCGGGCCACCAGGTCATTCAGTGGAGCAATTGCCGCAGGATCCCCGATTCCTCCCAGGGCTTCGACGGCATTGCGGCGAACTTCCGGAGTGGTATCCGACAGTGCCTCTATTAAGTGGGGGGTGGCGAGGCGGCTGCCTACAGCGCCCAGCTTATGAGCCGCGGCTGCGCGTGCGGCTGGAGAATCGGCCATCCGCAAATCGCGTGAGACTTCTTCAAAATATCCATGATCTAAAAACCCATGCCGAGCGCGATCGCGCCGTCCCTCGTCCGGAGCAGTCAGCCCGTTGAGCAATGCCTTTGCAACCAACTGGCGAGTGTTCAGATCGTTGGACTCAATCACACTCGCGTCATAGGGTCTGCCGGCCAGCAGGCTTTCAACTTCAACCTCCGCATGTTCAGATGAGGTTCCAGCAGAAATCGCTCGCGCCGAGGGTTGGACGCTGTCAGTTACGGGTTTGGCGATCTCGGGCACACTCGAGACTGCGGCGGGCATAGGGGCGTCGAGGTTGTCTTCTGCAGCTTTCTTCAGTCCCGGCTGTGCCTGGGCAAGGAGAGCGGCGATCAATTCAGGCTTATTTGCGGTTAGTGCTTCGCGGAGCGAGGGCGTCAAAGAACCCTTCGGGGCATCTACCACGAGACGATCGGTCCTGCCTTCCGCGAGCGTTAACTTGATGCCATGTTGGGCGCAAAGTTGAAATAGGAAATCGACACTCATAGTTCAAAAACCTCCCGCTCCTGTTCGTCACGCACTTCCTTAACCGGTCTGCCGGGCGTTGCATTTGCCGAAGGCGAGGGGTTAGCCACTGTAGCTTGAGTCTGGCGATCGCCCCTGGCCGACGGCCAGGATTGGCCAGCGCTGCCTGTTTCCTTGCGACCGACCGATTCACTATCAACCCCTGGATTGAACCAGGCAGCGGTTTCGCTGCGGGTACGTTTTATCGCGCGCCAGAAAAACAGCGCCGTCAATAGCGCCATAACGACGAGAACTCCGATCACGATCGGCAACCAGTTTAGATCTACCCAGACCCTCCAGTAATGGGCGCGACTCTTCCAGTCATTATCGGTAGCGCCTGCAGCGGTCTTTGGAGTTGGGGACGGCAATGTCTCTCTGGGTCTGATTGTAGCCGATGGCAGCGGACTGGCGCCTGTAGAAGCCACTCCAGACACAACCGAGGGAGTCGGGGTTGGCGATGCCACCGGACTGGGAACCGCATACGGCTTCGGAATACTCGCGGGCCCTTCGCCGTTGGCCCGTGCACCTGGAGCTTTGCCCGGAGCGTCTACCGTCGTGTCTGAATTTCTGGTCGCGGCGGAGCTGTCGCTGTTCCGCACGCCCTGTCCCGTTGGCGAGCTACCCGCTGCAGAGTGGACGGTACGGTGGCGAGTTGGGCGCGGCATAGTCGCGGAGGCACCGGCTGCCGTGGGTGAGGTCGCAGGAGCTGGGCCGGCCAGGTCGCTGGTCCTTCGTGCGCGCGTGCGTGTAGCGTAGTCGATATCTTTCGTCCCGGCTACGGCAATGCGTGACCCTGCAGTCGTAAAGACAACTTCTAAACGGTTGGCTGCTTGCTCTACCCGCGCCGCAGTCCCCGGTTGCAACCGAAACGAGATGATGATGCCGTCGCCATAGCGTTGAATCTGCACGTCATCAAACCCACGGCCCAACAAGCTGCCGCGTGCGGAAGGTAGATCCGCCAGTGGAATTTTCACATAAAAACGTCCGCCTTGGGTGTAGGCTTCGTAATCGTTCACTGGTGCGTCGGAGTCGACGTGGACCCTCGATCCCTCGGCAGTAGTGGCCGTCCACACTGAGGTAATGCGCTTGGCGGTCTTAACCTGCGCCGCCAGCGGCAATAGATTGCACGCAACCAGCAGCGAAAGCGACAGAAATAGGATCACCTGATGCCAACCACCGCGTGGAAACCGATTCTTGAATTGTGATGAGTTCATTGGGGCAATTCGGGAAAGACGCTGCGACAGCATTATGCAATCGGGTGCATCTGCAGTCCAGAGCCGTCAAGCTCCCCCAGCTCCAGATCGGGTTCAGATTCCTTTTCGGACTCGCTTGTAGTTTGCTCCATGACTTCGAAACCGGAATTCGTCTCAAATACGCTGTTTGTCTGGAACTCCGGCTCGCTCTCGATCAAGGCTTCCGGCATGGTGTTGGCCGTCTGCTCGTCCGGGGATTGCAGGCGAGCAATTGCTTCCTCCAGGGCCTCGCTAATCACGTCGTTATGCGCTTCTTTCAACCATGCTCGCAGGGGTGCAATCACCTCAGGATCGCTCGACAGTCCCATAACATGGATAACCACCAACCGCACATCCAGATCCGGATGGTTGCTCATCGCCTCCAGCAAGGGCTCGAAACGCCCGGCCTTAACCAGCAACGACACTACCGCCATCGACTCATAGGCCTGGTGATCGCCGCTACTCATTTTGTCGATGCTCTGGGTGGCAATTCCGGCCTTAATACAGGCATCGGCGACTTCACGAAGCACCACGGCATCGTTTGTTTCAGTGACGCGGATATAGCCATCGGCGCGATCAAAACTAAGCCGTGAAAGTGAGCGAGCGGCTGCAGCGCGAACCTCACGTGATTCATCCGCCATGGCAATCAGGATAGCCGGAAAGACGGATTCATGATTGATAAAAGCCAGACTCGAGATGGCTAGAGCCTTCAGACTCGATTCCGGATCCAGGCGCGCCAGGCGGGCCAAAGCGGATACCGCGCTTTGTACTGGGAATTGTCCCAGGGCCTTGATGGCGTCGGATCGCTCGCCCAGGTCTTCGCTGTTGATATTTTCCAAGGCCTGAACCAGGCGTGGGTCGTCTGCCGTTTCGGCGAGATCTGCAAAGGAAGCCGCTGGTTCAAGGTTACTGATCTCATCTGCCAGCAATCGAGCGTTGACTCCATTAAGCAGACGCGGGGCAGGAATGTTGGCGTCAAAGAAGTCCAAGCCTTCAACCGAGCAGGCGCTGAGGGCCCGACTTAGTAGTGCCCCGGGCACATCGGGATGTTTGCGGGCAATATCAAGCAGCGCGCCGATTGCTGAAGGTAACTTGAGTTCGCCAATACTGAGGACCGCCTGATTGCGAACCAGCGGCTCGTTATCGTAAAGGGCCTCAAGCAGGAACGGGAGCGCTGCGGGTGACTTGACGTCGCCAAGCATTCTCGCTGCGGAAGTGCGCTCGTAGGGATCCGCTGCCGTCAGAAGGGTTGCGCATTGACGGGCCACGAAACCATACTCTTCCAAAGCGCCACGGGTCCGACGCGTAATATTCTCATCGCCGGCGGCCGACCCCAGCGTCTTCAGCAGGGAAGCCTCAATAGCGCGACGATCGTCGGGGGCGCGCGAACCAATCACATCGATTTTGTGCGGTTGACCCTGAACCAGCTTGCCTATCTCCATGTCTACCTGATAAGCCCCATACAGAGACACCGGCAGCGTAACGGGCATCCGAGCCCTTGTTTTTCTTTGCGCGACAGCTGCACCTGGAGCCGGGTTGGCAGCCTTGGCAAGAGGTTCGCCGCTACCATTGCTCTTGGCGGGCTTTGCTGGGGCTTTGGATTGGATTGCTGTGTCTCCCAAATCGTCGAGCGTCTCAAATCCATCGTCCTCATCTCGTGCCACTGCAGTTTTGCCCGAGAACCTGCGCCGCATTATCAGCAGTCCGACGCAGGCAAGAGAAAGTATGATCATTATGGTTGTGCCTGACATGACACTTGATTCTCCCGAGGCCGATCCTGATAGGCCCGAATTGTCGTCAGTCGATGTTGCGGCAGAAAGGGGGTTTCCCGCAGTTCCGGTACTGCCGCTCGAACTCTGATTTGAGAACGAACCGTCGTTCGCTCCAGGCGAACCGGATCGATTACGTTGCACACTTGTGGGATCGCTCGCTGAGGTGGTATTACCCTGGGGCTGCTGGGTTCGCGCAGCCTCTGTGTTCTGATTATCAAGTTCGGGCGCGCGCGGCTCGAGCTTTCCTTCAACGTTCAAGTGGAGATGGTTTCCCGCAGACTGCACGGTGACGTTGGCGCCGGGGCGGGTCTGAGCAACAATTTCCAGCGAACGGTCCAATTGCCTGATCTTTATTCCATTCCCACCGTTAATTGCGTTCTGCGTTCCCGCGGAAGGTACAACGACATGGTAGCCTTCACGGTCCTGCCAGGTTTGGGCTCGGTTGAGCGGCCCGTCGGCCAGGATTGTGACTACCGTTCCGTTTGCCGAAGCGCGACTCGAGACGCTCAGTACGACGACAGGTTCACCCCTGGTCTGGGCTTGTGCAAAGGCCCACCCGAGACCGATGAGCAAGAGAACTGCCAGGGCGACGTGGGTTTTGATCTTGTAGGAGTCAGGCTTGAACATAATTTTTAAGGCGATCATTCCGTGGGAACAAGCTGCTCTAGCCGGCGCGGCGGCCCGAAGCAGGTAGCCGGACGGCCAGTTGCGTCCCAGGGAGTTCAGACGTGGTATGTCAATCGAAACTAAGGCGGTGGCAAGTCTTGAGAGGTCAGCGATTCTGCTGAATCAGTGCTCGTCGCTGAATTTGTAGCCGATACCCCAAACGGTCAGAACCATTTGTGGGTTCTCCGGGTTGTCCTCGATTTTGGCTCGCAGGCGGTTGATATGTGAATCAATCGTTCGGTCATAGCCTTCGTAGGAATAGTCCCAGATCTTTTCCAGGAGGTACTTGCGTGGAAAAACCCTACCCGGGTTCGAAGCAAAGAGTTTCAGTAAGTCAAACTCTTTAGGTGTCAATTCAACCGCACGGTCGCCGATCGAAACTTCCCGTTTTTCGGCATCTATGCGAAGTTTGCCGCGTGTGATCGGGGCCTCGCTCCCAAACCCATCAGCGGCTGCAACTGCGTTATGGCTGCGTCGCAAAACAGTCTTAATGCGAGCTTCCAGTTCCCTGAGGCTAAAGGGCTTGGTGATATAGTCATCTGCGCCCATCTCTAAACCCAGAACCTTATCAACCACGTCATCCTTTGCAGTCAACATCAGGATCGGCAGATAACTGATTTTCTCCCTCAGTTCCTTACAAACGGCCAAGCCGTCCATCTTTGGAAGCATCAGGTCAAGCACTACAGCATCTGGTCGATCATCCAATGCTGCTTTGACCCCCGATAATCCATCTTCCACGGTTTTCACGTTATAACCTGCGCGGGAAAAGTATTCACTTATCGCGGTTGATATATTCTGATCATCCTCAACCACCAGTAATGAAATTTTGTGATCGCCCGAATCGGCGAACGAGTGGTTTTCCTTGTCTGGTTTGTTCTGTCTGTCAGCGATCATTGGCATGGTTGGTCCAATAGTACTACTGACAAGCAGGAGGCTCAAGAGGGGATACGCCATGGGACGGCGCTTCTCAGGCGAATGAATACTACCGTAAAAAGCTTGGCAAACTCAAGCCTAAAGTTTTTGGGGCGTTAATTAGCCAGGCTTTTCGAATCCGGGGCGACAGGCCAGCGAGGCCTTCCGAGGGCGAGCCACGGTCAAGGGTGCGCAGCACTGCTTTTCGGCGCCAGGGCATTGCTTCTTAGCTTTTCCTGGGACCGGGTCAGAATCGCCCTGATTTGGGGCAAGCTATCTGATTTCCTCAGTAAGTTCTCAATTACTGCCAGTCCCCGGACATCTCCCAAAGTTGTCAGTCCCTCAGCGGCCTCGGTAGATAACTGCTGTTCCCCTCCGGCAACGGCCTGTTCGAGGGCTTCAGTCAGCACGCCAAAGGACCGCGGGTCATTTTTTCCTGTGGCTCCCAACAATTTTAAAGCAGCCCCCCTCACCGACCTCGAATTTCCCGCACCGACAAATCGAAGTGCCGGTGCAAGCCCGCGCCCGTCTCCCAAAACCGTTAAACCGTTCAGCGCCGAAATCCTGATGGTGTCTCGCCACGAGGGCACCGCCAGCAGCCGGCTCAAGTTTTCGTAGGCTAACGGGCTCCTGGTCGCACCGAGCGCCTCGGCGGCAGTACGTATTACCGCGTAACTGGTTAAGGTCAACCGCTTAGCACCGGCGTCATACGTCTTTGTGATTAGGAAAATTGGATGGCCCATGCGGTACAGCCATTGGTCAAAGAACCAATCCATTGACTGGCCGGTAGATTCCTCGATAGCAATACGAAATTCTTCGGTGTCGACCGGCTGGTGAGCATACCTGGTCAGGTAATGATTAATGGCCCGCCACCAATTTTCTTCTCCCAACCACGTGCGCAACATGTGCAGGACTGCGGCGCCACGCGGGTAAGCATAGGTATCAAAAACCGAATCGGGAGTGGCATAGTTTTTCGTGACGATGGGACGGCGGTTTCCGTTCTTCCAGGCGGTGAAGTACTGATCCTGATTCCCTTTCACGTCAAGGTAGAGAAAATCGTCATGGCCGAGGTGATGCTCGTCCCACATCGCCTGGAAGTAAGTAGCGAAACTTTCATTCAGCCAGATATCGGACCACGAGCGGCAGGTCACATAATCACCAAACCACTGGTGTGCAAGTTCGTGCGACTGCAACCCGTCCTGCGTCTGATCGAGTTCAGTGCGCGCATCGTGAATCATGTTGTCAGTCTGGGTGGTGGCGCTGATGTTCTCCATGCCGCCACCAAAATCGCGCACCGTAGTTTGCGCATATTTTGCGTACGGATACTTGAGTCCTGTCTTTTCGGAAAAGAACCTGACCATTTCTGCAAGCCTTGCGGCCGTCACTTTTCCTTCGGCGACTTCGTGCTTATAGACGTTTGTAATTACTGGGATACCTGCATAGTCCTGTACGATCGGAGTGAATTCACCCACGATAATCGAAGTCAGGTAACCGGCATGAGGCTGCTCCATCTTCCAGTGAAAAGTCTGCTCGCCACGGCCGTTGTCCTTCAGATCCACCAACTGGCCATTTGAAATCACTGTCAGGGGCTTCTCAACAGTGGCTGTTATTTCGGTGGTAAAAAAGTCGTTTGGATGGTCGTACGAGGGAAACCAATAGTGGTTGTATTCCGTCTCTCCCTGCGACCAAATCTGCCGAGGTCGCAAGGGATCTGCAGTTGTTGGCTTGATAAATCTCAGTCCGCCGCCTACCAGGCCAACGAGCCTGGGCACGGGGCCATTTGTACGATAATCGATGTCCAGAGAAACTATTTCTGAGGGCTGGTAAGCCCGGTCCAGGGTAACGCGCAGCTTTTGCCTATTTGTGTCCGCTGCATATTCCAGAGCGGCTCCCGAAGCCAGCCTTACGGTATTGAAACTCATATTGGCCGCGTCAAATTCCACCGCGCGCAAGTCCTTCACCAGCGGTGCGAAAGTAATGGTCGCGAGCCCCAGCAACTGTTCGCGTTCCCAATCAAAGTGGAGCTTCAGCGCTATATGGGTGGTGTCGTAATCATGACTGGGAATGTATTGGGTCGGAGGCAGCGGCCGCACGACTCGCTGCTGAACTTGAACCTGTCCGGAGGCGGTCCAGTCCCAAAACACAGCCCCCAAAAACAGCCCGAAGACAAGACAGATACAAATAATTGCTTCGCGGCGAGCGAAACCGAATGATTGTGAATTCATAAGACTGTCCGCGAGACGTCCGGCTCCACTTTATGAAACGGATGGCGTTGTGATATGCATACCAATGTCAGAATGCCCAACATCGTAATCACTGAATATTGTTACACGACTAACCCCTGATTTCGAAAAGGAACCGCTTCATGACAACTGAAGAACGGATTGAATTGATCGCTAAGTACAAGGCCGGATACGACGAAGTGATCGATAGCCTGAAGGATTTTCCGGCAGCATCATTGACGGCCCAGCCCCTGGCCGGTAAATGGAGCGCCTGCGAGATTGTGCACCACCTCGGTGACAGTGAAACCACAGCCGCGATTCGATTGCGCAGATTGTTGTGTGAAGACCATCCGGTCATCCAGGGTTACGATCAGGATGAATACGCGCGCCGGCTGCAATACAACAAACGGGATTTCACGCCGGCGCTGGAAGCGTTCCGCGCGGCCCGCGCAAACACGGTGCCGGTGCTTGAGCTAATGAGTGACGACGATTGGAACCACGAAGGAAGTCACACCGAGAGCGGAAGATATAGTGTTGCTGACTGGTTAAGAATTTATTCTGCGCACGCACACAATCACGCCGCACAAATTCGCGCCCTGCGTGCCGCTTTGAAATCATAAAACTCAAGAGTGCTTGACAAAGACAGAGAGCGCGAGCAAGATCCCGCTCGCTCTCAAATAAACGATCAAAACCAGGTGGGTAACATGAGTGCTGCCGCTCTACTGCAAACTCCTATCTCCGATCTAAAACTGCTTCGCCGCGGAAAAGTGCGTGACGTTTATGTCATCGATGACGAACGACTGTTAGTCGTTGCTACTGATCGCATCTCGGCTTTTGACTGCATCTTGCCCACCCCGATCCAGCGCAAGGGTGAAGTGCTGACGGCCATGTCAGAATTCTGGTTCAACAAGCTCGCTGACGTAGTTCCGAATCATTTGCTGACCACGAACATAGACGAGATGCCCGCGCCAGTGCGCGAGCACGCTGATGAACTGCGTGGACGTTCAATGCTGGTGCGCCGCACCGAAGTCTTTCCCGTCGAATGCGTGGTGCGCGGTTACCTGGTTGGGTC